>ODAI011041549.1_pt1 | contig 94508 bp, 75 predicted proteins | sample 1539321 | NCBI WGS metagenome assembly ODAI01 (sample SAMN02144231, study PRJEB22623) | gut metagenome | biome: sheep rumen | host: Ovis aries | place: New Zealand | reverse complement strand
CATAGGCAGTCAGGAATACCACGTTTGTGGTCGGGTTTATCTCAAGCAGGGTACGGCACAATTCCAGACCACTGCTGTTTCCCATCTCGATATCCAATATGGCAAGATCCACCCTGTTTGCTTTTGCATAATCAATCGCTTCCTGCGGCCAGATAAATCCCGTAATATTTGCATCCGGCAGAACCTCCTCCACAACGACAAGACTGTCAGAAAGAATGACGCTGTTGTCATCCACCATGATGACATTTGGGGTTTCATCACTTTGGGCTACAAGCTGCAGGAGTATATTGGCATCAGTTCCCAGAAATTTCGATAAGCGCAGTATCATCGCAACATCAGGCAGACGGGTGCCGTTTTCCCAACGGGCTATTGTGGAGTGGCTTACATACATCTTTGCTCCTAGCTGCTTCTGTGAAAGCCCCTTTTTCTGTCTTAAGTATCGCAGGTTTTCTGCAAATATATTTTTCGCGTTGTTCATGCAATAAACTCCTGCCTGTCCAGACTGCCCGGAGAGCATTATCAGTCTGTTTTTTCTCAGTAGACGAATCTGCCATCCTTTACCGCAAAAGCGGAAGCCTGCGGCTTATCTTTGTCCGATGTGAAAATCTTTGCATTCTTAATGATCTTATCTGCCTTCATATTATTATCCTTTCGCTGTCAAGCCTTGTATACCTCTTCCCCGTCCACAACGGTGGCTACGAGGTTTGCCTGTGCAACCTTTTCAATATCGTCATGGAGGAAATCACAGTCATAAACCGTCATATTGGCGATCTTGCCGAACTCGATTGACCCCAGACGATGCTCCTGGTGCCAGGCATATGCGACATTTATGGTCAGGGCACGCAGAGACTGTTCACGGGTGATCGCTTCCTTGACATTGAGCGGTAACGTCTCTATACCCAATGTCTTTGGCGCTTTACGGGTTTCAGCCATGTAAATGCTGTTTCTGATACTGATGGACGGTGAAACAGGATAGTCCGAATGGAACACGGTACATGCGCCCGCATCAAAGAAGGACTTGATCGGGTATGAGTTTTCTGCCAGTTCCTTACCGACATAAGATTCCTCGATCTCATAGAAGCCCGGAATTTTTGCAGTCCACAGCGGAGGAACTGCCGGAATGGAGCGGGTTGCGCCCATGCGGCGGATATCCTCGTCCGTGACAAAGTGCAGATGCGCCAGAACATTGCGCTGATCCATATCCCCGGTAATTTTTTCCGCGTCCTCGATGCAGCCCAGCATGAAATGGGTCGCGCCGCCGCCCTCAGAGTGAACATGTACCGGAAGTCCCTCGGCATCTGCCGCTGTGATCAGCTCTACCATCTTATCATGATCGTTGAAGCGTTCATTGCCATGATAGCCCGGCTGATCAGCGTAATCCTGGTTCTGCCAGCCTGTGTGCGCTTCGGTAACACCGTCAAGGAAGGTCTTTACACCAACTACATGGAAGTATTCACCGCTGTATTTTGCGCGGTCTGCGGCGATGCGGGCCACCTCCGCCTTCGGATCTTCCGGATTGTCCGGACACATAAGGTACGCATAGGTACGCAGCTTAAGCTTCCCTTCCTGTTCAAGCTCATAGTATGCCTTAACAGCTATCTTATTGTTAACCTCCGTACCGGCATCAGCCACTGCTGTATAGCCGTTTGCAAGAGCCATGTCCTGCCATGCGAGCAGGTATTCCTTGGCATTCTCAAGTGTAGTCGGAAGCTTGGGATACAATTCGAATATCGGCGCTTCACAGATGTAACCGTCGGGTTCCCCGTTTTCATCTACGTGAACCAGATCGTAGCCCATTTTCTTTGCATATGCCGCATCAATGCCGGCCCATTCCAGCGCCTTTGTATTGAGCAGCATTGAGTGACCGCCGCCGGTATTCATAAACAGCGGCTTATCGCTGCAGATCTCGTCCAGATACGCTTTGGTAACGTGTTCTCCATTTTCGGTCCACCCTGCTGCCAGGTAGAACTCGCGCTCCGGGTTCTTTTCTATAAAGTCTCTGATGATCTCCCGGTATTTGTCGTAATCAGTGGGGATAACCTTGGCGAGATTAGCCTGTCCGATCGCGCGTTCGCCTGCCAGATAACAGTGGCAGTGGGATTCCAAAAATCCGGGATAAATGAAGTTATCACCGTAATCAAGCACCTGGGCATCTGAACAGGCAAGCTTTTTTACTTCCTCCGCGTCACCGATATAGGCGAACACGCCGTCCTTAACAAGTGCCGCTTTTGCAGTGGGTCTCTTTTCATCCATAGTGATGATGTTGCCGAGTACAATAGTCTGTTTCATGCGTAAAACCTCCTACCTCCTGTTTTAATCTTGCTTCCACAATATGCTTCTTCCCGGATCAATTATCGGGATATGATCAAACTCTACTGATTTTTTCAGACAGTTTCAAGAGAGTGTTCCAGAATGTCAAACTTTTGGTTCCATATAGAAAACAGAAAAAGCGAACTGCCTGATCAGGAAACTTGAGTTACTGCTATTCGGCTTTCAGGTTATTTATCGTCTTTTTGACGCTCGGTCTTTCCGGCAGGTTCAGAAGAAAAGCCGAAAGCAGCGCACAGTTGACGATATTCATCTTAACAAAAAAGCTTTTGAGCTTTTCTTTTGTTTTTGCCTTCTTTTTCTCGTTCCCGGTAAAGCCGGTCAGAAGCGGCACCACAAGCTTCGACTGCAGCCAGGCGCTGAGCCTTCCGCTCTGATCCAGATCGGGACTCCCAAAGATGCCGTGATCCATGTGGATGTTCTCCCGTTGGATCAGCTGCCCCACAAAGGTGCTGCCGAGAGAGGAGCCGATCGCGCCGTCCAGACGGCCTCCGAAATTATCCTTTATATACGTTTCTATCTTACCGGTAACCGTGATCATGTCCGGAAAGATCAGATCGCTTCCGTCAAAGCCGTCGTAATTGACGCAGATCAGGTGATATTTCTCTCCCAACCGTTTGAGCACAGCGCCAAAGTTCGTCTGATAGTCACAGGCCGTCCCCGGCAGCAGCATCAGGGTTTTTCCCGACTTATTGCCTATTTCATCGAACTGCATGCTCATACTCTCTTTCCGGTGACCGTATAGATCATGCCCTTGACCTGCCGGGAATCTGTAACGATAAAACCGGCGGCCTCCATCAGCTTTTCGATTCCTTTGCGGTTTGTGGTATGGCAGTCGCCGCTTTTCATCAGCCTGAAGATGATGTGGTTGTCGATCCGCTTTTCCTTCGCTACACGGATCATCTCGCCGGACAGATCCGCACCGCAGTAGCGTGCCGGCCGCTGCTTCGTCAACAGTTCCATCAAAAACCCCGTTCCGCAGCCCACATCCAAAAGGGATTCATAGGGCAGATCCTTGATCTGTCCGGCAATGTCACGGCAGCTGATCTTCCCGTTCTGCGAGTAATAATAGGTGTTCCTCCGGTCATATTCGGCAGCCTGGCCATCAAAATGCTTTTGGGATAATGCTTCGTAGTCTTTCATACGCAGTTCCTTTCTTATGTCGATCATTGCAGGATCAGGGCCTATTCCCTTTTGTGTTAGCTGCGGCTAACCGATTTTTAATTATATTCCACGCTCTAAGGAAAATCAAGAGCTTTCATTGGATCTGTTCAGAGATCTCTCATGTTATTTCACATCCCTTAATGTTTTCTCCTGTTTGTCTGGCGCATTTAAGAATATCAGCATGACGCAGCTTTATATGGCTGACATCTAATATTTCCGCAGACTCTTCCAATTCCTTTGCCATCTCATAAAGATTATTTTCGCCTATCGTTCTGGCATTGCTTTTTAAGGCATGAGCCGCCACCTCATATTCCTTCCAGTTTTCTTCATGAAATAATCTGTCGATCGTATCCAGCTTCCTTTCAAGCGACGAAACAAAGTCGCCCAGCATTTCAAAATAAAGTCCCTCATCTTCAGCACAGTAATTTAATCCTGCTGATATATCTATCCCTGCTTCCGCAAGGCTATTCATATCATAAATCCGCTTTTTATCATTCGCCTGAGAATCCGCTATTTTCATATCCTCTTCATCAGGATTAAATTCAAATATTCCATCCTCTTCTGGCGCAAACTCCATAATTCCATCTGTTTCAGTTGTCGTTTCGACATTTTCCCCTGTCTCTGCCGTCCTATATGCTTCTTCTGGCAGATATGTTTTAAGTTTTTCCACTAGTTGCCTGATCTCAATGGGTTTTGACAGATAATCAGAAAATCCTGCCGCAAGATAGTTTTCTCTTGCGCCAACCACAGCATTAGCCGTAAGAGCTACCATCACAGTGTGTTCGGGGATCAGATTTTCTATTTTCATTCTGTTAAGTGTCTCTATGCCGTCCATCCCCGGCATCATATGGTCAAGGAATACGATATCATAGCAGTTCTTTTTCATCAGCAGTATTGCATCCTCTCCTGACAGGGCTTCATCCGGCTTGATTTTGCAGAGCTTCAAAAGATTCCTTGCCACCTTCAGGTTCATCTCATTATCATCCACCACAAGGATATGTGCACTCGGAGCAAATATAACTTCTTCCTTTTCCTCGCGCTTTCCAATGTTCTTCAACCTCTTTTCATAATCGCCTATAGGCGTATCATCAACAATCTCCTGTTCTATGGTAAAAGAAAAATCCGACCCTTTGCCGTAAACGCTTTTCATATCGAGGGAACTGCCCATCAGGGTAAGCAAGCTTGTAACAATGGAAATACCGAGTCCTGTTCCCTCTATGCTGTGATTCTTTACCTCATCAAGCCTTTCAAACGACACATACAGTCTCCCCAGATCCTCTTCTTTTATCCCGATTCCGGTATCTAGCACCGATACACGGAGTTTTACAGATGCTGTTCCTTTCTCAATCGTCTTTATGGACAGGGTAACGCTGCCCTTTTCCGTATATTTCACAGCATTGGTAAGCAAGTTCATAATTACCTGTGAAAGACGAATATCATCCCCCATCAGTGTACACGGTAGTTTCTCGTCAACATCAAATATCAAGGCAAGACCCTTTGTATCTGCTCTCTGAATAATGGAATGATACAGATCGTTAATAAATGATGCCGTATCATATTTTACCGGTACGATATCCATCTTCCCATCCTCAATCTTCGAGAAGTCAAGGATGCTGTTAATAAGGTTCAATAATGTGTTTCCTGCAGAATCAATATTTTCCGCATATTCTAAAATATTTTTATCTCCCGATTCCCGGAGAATCATCTCATTCATCCCAAGAACCGCATTGATTGGGGTGCGAATTTCATGGGACATCTGTGCAAGAAACCTGCTCTTTGCCTGACTTGCCACCTCAAATTTCGCTACCGCCTCTACCTCCTCCGTCACATCCACATATACGCAGATATAACAAAAGACTTCCCTAAAACTGTCCTTAACAGCACTGACTCTCAGTGAATAAGCGCCTGTCCTCTCCCTGTTCCATAGTCTTCCCATATAGATTGAATCCACTGAGGATGCAAAAATATCTTTTTCCGTTTCCTCCGTGATATCAAAAAAATCTGCAAGTCTTGAAGCTTTCTCCAACTCAGAGCCTGCCTGCTTTTTTGAATATCTGTTCATAACGGCTATCCGTCCGTCCACATCTATCACAAGGACACCTGCTTCAATAAAATCAAACAGCCGATCCCGTATATTTCCCATGCGTATATCAAAAGACCCGAGCTGTGTCGCACCATACCACATCACAATCGCACAGGCAGCCGCACCTATCCCCGAAGTCGAAACTGCCGGTCTTCCCATAGCAGGAAGAAAAGTATCCGGAATTGTAAAAAAGAGCATTGTGAAATTAGCGGCAAATACAATGTAAAGAAACCGTCTGAGTCTCTTCACTCGGTTGTTCCTCATCCAAACAATTCCAAATGAGAACAACACCAAAAAAGTGAACAAAATATATGCTGAGTGAAATTCCCTATTAAATGTTCCATCAGGATCTGCAGTCCATGTTGTCCAGTTTCGTATTCTCACAAAAGTATTAACATTATCCTGTGAAAAGATAAAATAATCCGCTATGCCTGCCACTACCGCCAGAATCTTAAATATCCTTGCGGTCAATTTCCTCGCACCGGAAATATCTGTGATCAAAAAGGTCTCTGTAATAAGGAATGATACAATTCCAATATCCCCTGCCTTGCGGAATATTTCGCACGCCCCCATATCATCACAAAATCCGATCAAACCAAAGAAAAGACACCATATAGCCGCACAGATGCCATATGAACATATATAAAATCGTATATTTCCAGTCGCCTCTCTGTTACTAAGATAAAAACTCAGTCCACAGACTGCCGCAACCGTGCCTATTATCAGCAAACCGCAGTTGATCATCCACATAGAAAGTTACCTCTAAATTCCTACTCTTCCCTCATTTTATATTCCTTATCCTCGTCCATCATTTCAAGCATAATCTTCGCAAAGTGCGGATCAAACTGTGTTCCAATACCTTTCTCCAGCTCCTCCCGTACCACCTCCTGCGGCAGAGGCTTACGGTAGCTCCTGTGGCTGGTCATGGCATCATAAGAATCCGCCACCGCAATGATGCGAGCCTCCTCTGGGATATCTTCGCCTGCAAGCTGATCCGGATAGCCTTTTCCGTCATATCTCTCATGGTGCCATCTTGCTCCCATTTGAAGCGATGGCATCTCCTTGATATTTCCGAGAATCCTTGCACCCAGAACCGAATGGTTTTTAATAATGTCATATTCCTCATCCGTGAGCTTTGCGGGCTTATTGATCAAGGCATCCGGCACACCGATCTTACCCACATCATGGAGAACCCCCATCATATAGATATCTTCCAGTCTTTTTTCGTCATATCCTGAGCGTCTTGCGATCTCCCTTGAATATTCAGCTACACGGCTTGAATGACCGTTCGTATAGGTATCCTTTGCATCAATGGCTGATACCAAAGAGGATACGACCTGGAGAAAGAGGCGCTCATTCGCCTTTGTCTTTTTATCTACCTCATCCGCAAGATTCCTCTGCAAGTGGTCAAGGTCTATCATATGACGCACACGGATTGTCAATACTTCCGGCACGAATGGCTTCTTGATAAAATCCATGGCTCCAAGGGAAAGCCCCTTTACTTCCGTACCTTCCTTCTCATCCGCCGTCAGGAAGATGACCGGAACGATCTTGCCCTTCTCCAGTTTCCTCAAAGCATCAAGCGTCTCAAAGCCGTCCATCCCCGGCATTTTTATGTCAAGAAGTATCAGGTCCGGTACTTCTTTATCCCGTATATAATCCAAGAGTGCCTGTCCTGATTTCATGGCGGTTACACGCATATGTGCCTTGCTTAATATATGCCCCGCCATTTTAAGATTGCTCTCGTCATCATCCACCACGATTACCCAGTCTGCCATTTTTTCATCCTCCTTTCAAAAACTCCAATCTTCCGCTCACAGAGGACAGTTGTGCGGCTCCTGCCTGCCTTGTCTGATTATGTGTCTGTGTATATAAGATCCATGTGTCCATGAGCGTCACCGCAAGCAGCATGGATGCCACAAGTATCACTACGCTTAAATTTCTTTTCTTTTTCATAAATTTGTCCGAAGAACCCACCTGTTCCTGTTGGGACACCTCTCTATCACATCATGTATTGACTGCTCTAAGCGATCCGCACCATAGGGACGCTCAATAAAATCATAGATATGATTCCGCAGGGCAATCCCTGCAAAGAAAGGATCATCCGTGATCCAAATGACGTTCGTATCTGGAAAACGCCCGGCATACTCAAGCATTACCTCCATGCCCTCGGCTCCCTTAAGAGCCACGACCTATACGCTCCCACTATCCTTAAAACGGTTTTCTGCGCCTACATGCACAATGTAAACTATTTGTCAAGCATTTTCAATAAAACTGTGACGGCAAATCGACCATTGTAAAGGAATTTGCGCAAAATGAGTATGAGAGCTTTGATGCCGAGATCCATCCCCACGTTGTCCTCAATGAATTCAGTTTTCCCTGGCTTTCGGAGCGATCGTTTGATGGTAAAACCGATGCTGTGTCAATATTATGAGTTATCCGCAGGGTTTTGTCCGATCCTGCCTATTCCGCCAACCTTTCCCTCAATAATGTATTTCTCTTCGTCACGGTCACATTTTTAACTGCATAGGCAAGGGCTTTCTTAGTCCCTACGATCACAAGCACCTTCTTTGCCCTGGTAATGCCTGTATATATAAGATTCCTCTGCAACATCACGAAATGGTTCATCATGATCGGCATTACTACGATCGGATACTCTGACCCCTGAGCCTTATGTATCGTTGTGGCATAGGCATGAACCAACTCATCAAGCTCCGTCACGTCATACTCTATGCTCCTGCCGTCAAAATTGACCTTCAAGTTCCTATCCGTTTCATTCACGCTCTCTATGATCCCGATATCCCCGTTAAATACTTCCTTGTCGTAGTTATTCCTGATCTGCATGACCTTGTCATCCGCACGGAATGCATAGCCGCTCCTGCGAAGGCACTCCTTAGGCATTGTCACCTTGCCCCTGCCGCGCATAAAAATATCGTGTTCAGCCGGATTCAAAGCCTCCTGCAAAGACAGATTCAGGTTCGTTGCTCCTGCCACGCCCCTCTGCATAGGCGTAAGCACCTGTATCTGCGATGGCTCCACGTGATAATAGTTCGGCAGATTCTCCTGCACCAGCTTCACAATCCGCGGAACCGAGGCTTCCGCATCCTCATTCTCGATAAAGAAGAAATCCGTGTTCTTCCCATTGCTGATGTCCGGCATCCTGCCTTCATTGATACGATGCGCGTTCATAATGATACGGCTTGTCTGCGCCTGCCTGAATATCCTTGTAAGCCTCACGACCGGGAATGCCCCCGAATCTATGATATCCCTAAGCACATTTCCCGCACCCACGCTTGGCAGCTGATCTATGTCTCCCACCATGATAAGCCGCATGGCAGGAGGGATTGCTTTCAAAAGAGAATTCATCAGCACGATATCTATCATGGAGCACTCATCCACTATAAGCACATCACCTTCCAGCGGATTCTCTTCATTTTTCTGATATCCTTCCGGCGGTTTGCATTCAAGCAATCTGTGTATGGTCTTTGCTTCAAGACCGGTGGCTTCAGTCATACGCTTTGCCGCGCGTCCCGTCGGAGCCGCAAGTAATATCTTCAAACCGTAAGCCTTATATGCCGATATGATCCCGTAGGTCGTGGTCGTCTTTCCTGTTCCGGGTCCTCCTGTTAAAACCATGACCTTTGCGGTAGCCGCAGTCCTTATGGCATCCGCCTGGATATCGTCATATTCCATATGAGTCTTCCGCTGTATGGCTTCTATATCAACGGATAATGCTTCATTACCCGTTTTCTTCCTCGCTTCCGTGAGCCGTGTATAAAGCCTGTCCCCGGCAGGTGAAGAGGCCAGCTTTTTAAGCTTTCCTGCAACTCCCACCTCCGCATAAAAGAACGGCGGCAGATATATGGCCGTTATCCTGTTACCCTCATCGTCCGTGCGGACTATATTCTTTTCAAGGATCAGCTCATCCTTCCGGAGCATATCATCCATGGTCATGATCACAGTCTCGGGAGATGCTTCCAGAAGTTCAGAAGCCTTATCAATAAGCTGCTGCTTCTCTGCAAACACATGGCCATCGTTTGAAAGCTCCGAAAGCGTATACATGAGACCGCTCCTGAGCCGCACATAGGATTCCTTGCCAAATCCCAGCTTCATGGCGATCTGATCCGCGGTTTTGAATCCTATGCCCCAGATATCATCTGCCAGCTTATAAGGATTTTCTTTCATCACGGAAATGCTGTCATTTCCATACTGCTTATATATCTTTGCGGCATAGGAAGTCGATACCTGATGTTCCTGCAAAAAGAGCATGATGTTCTTAACCTCTTTCTGCCTCTCCCAGGACTCGGCGATCATCTGAACACGTTTCCTGCCTATGCCCTCTATTTCTATTAAAATCTCAACATTGTCCTCAATGACGGCAAAGGTATCTGCACCGTATTGCCGGACAATCTTTTTTGCGAATTTGGGTCCTACACCCTTTATCAATCCGGATCCCAGATACTTCTCCATGCCATAGACCGTGGCAGGGAGGGTCTCCTCCCAGTTTTCAGCCACGAACTGTCTGCCATATTTGGCATCCACCTTCCAGTTGCCGTCACAGACCAGGACGGAACCCACATTTGCATCTATCATATTGCCGATGACCGGCACTAATTCACTGTAATCCTTAACCCGGCATTTAAGCACTGTATATCCGTTTTCCGGGTTCTGGTATGTGATCCTCTCAACCACGCATCGGATCTTCTGCACAACCTACCGCCTCCGATTCCATATGATCTGCTTTGGTCCCAGATCCTTCTCCTTCAGCCTGTTTTATAAGAGCTTCAGCAGACAGTTATTCGTTATCTCAAAAACGGACTGATATAAATAATCCACATTTGCCTGCTTCATAGCTTCCCGCTGCTTGTCTGTTACCGCTGTATACGGATATATTCCAAACATGAACGGGAAAAACACATATATAAAATCCTGGATCTCCTGAACCGATTTCTCCGGACAGAACTTCGTAAGAATCCTGCACACATTCTTCATGGAGTCTCCATAGGCTACCTTGAACGATGTCAAAAGCTCAGGCCTGCTGTTCTCCTCCATGTCGTAGTTGTTCATGGCAAGGAGCTTTAACAGCTGCTTTCTGTTTGCGATGGATGCCGCAAGCTTCTCTGCGATCTGCTGTTTAGTAAGCTTCTCATTATCATGAAGGATGCTTTCCAGTTCTTCATTCCAGCGGTCATACTCACGCTCATAAAGAGCCAGGAAGATCTCTTCTTTTGCCTGATAGTAGTTATATATCGTAGGTCTTGAGAAAGATGTTTCATTTCCAATTTCTTTAAGTGTGATGTCCTTAAAGCTCATGGTCTGATAAAGCTTCTCACAGGCATTTATGATTTCTTCTTTTCTTGCTGCGGTTCTCTCCGGTGATCCCTTTGGCATATCTGCCCTCCGTTTATCTATTCTGACTTCGTGTCAAAATAAATTATACATATATTTTGATACCGTATCAAGTTAAAATTTTATATTTTGCCGTGAAGTGAAAAGCGGGAGGTCTCCCTCCCGCTACTGACATACAGATTGAAACTTATTACCATTCGCAGCTGTTCCTGCCGACTTGTTTTGGAATCCTTTCTTTACAGTCACTCTTCCGTTATGTCCGCAAAACTGCAGCCTGTGGCGGAAGCCAGATCCTGTGGTGATAATTCTATCTGCAGCCCGACTTTCCCGGCGCTTACGAACATTCTGTCAAATTGCCCGGCACTCTCATGGATAAAGGTCGGAAACTGTTTCTTCATACCTATCGGCGAGCAGCCGCCATGCACATATCCCGTGAGCGGAAGAAGCTCCTTCTGCTTTATCATGCTGACCGCTTTCTCGCCTGCCGCCTTCGCCGCCTTCTTCAGATCCAGCTCTGATTCCACCGGAACAACGAACACATAATGCTGCCCGGACTTTCCTATCGTAACTAACGTCTTGAAAACCCTGTCCGCATCCTCATGAAGCAATCCGGCTATCTCCCTGCCGGTCATGGTGGCGTCCGGTTCATAGCTATGTGCCGTATAGTCTATCTTCTTTCCGTCAAGCACACGCATGACATTTGTTTTATCGTTATTCTTTGCCATCAGCTCAATCCTGTCCTTCCCATCCTTTGCACACATCACGCCGGCCAACCGCACCGGAAACCGTCTCAGGCCCGTTCGGTTTCTCCGCATGATCCTGAAAAACGCCACCTGACATTCTATAGGATTTCATGTCATATATCAACATTGATTTCTATTTATCCGGTGGCAGTTGAAGGACTGAAATGTTCCGCAATGCTTTCCGTCCACCCTTTTTAAGCACTCCGGAAGAATGTCGTCAAGAAGGAGCTTCAGGTATTCATCCGCTCCGCCTGTATAGGCCGTATCCTCAGCTGATATCGGCAGACAATACCAGGGCGTCATATCATGATCCCGGTTAAGCTCTCCGACACAAAGAAGGTTGAACTCCTTCCTGACTTTTCATAGTATCAAAATTATATATGTTCTCAGAAGAAGATCGTGTCAAATCCCGTTGTCTCTATTATTTCATGAACTGCATCATTCATGTTGATAAGGCTGAAATCCTTGCCATCACTGAGCTCTTTTCTCATGATCATCAGGACGCGCAGTCCGGCTGAAGATATGTACTCAAGCTCTGACATATCGATGCAGACACTTGAAATATCACCTTTTGCCTTTGCCTCCTTGTAAAGCCCCAAAAGCCCCGGCGAACTGATGGTATCGAGACGCCCTGACAGTGATATGTTCAGCACATCGTCCGTCAGCCTGATATCCGCCTTAAACTGATCCTCGGTGCAGTGAAAATTCTCCACGCTTCCGGGCCTTGCAGTCATCACCCAGAAATTGACCGCTCCGAAAGCCTCCATTGCTTTTTGACGATCCTCTTCAGACAGCTCCTTAAAGGACATGAGCTCCCCCGGAATGTATTTGCTCAGAGGGACAAGCTCCAGCTCAAATCCCATATCGGAAACAAACTTCTTTGCCTTCTCCTTATCCTCGTCAAAGAAAACGTTATTTACCATGGTAGTCTTGGCCGCCGATCCCGCTGCAACGTATGCGATCCTCTTAGCCTCTTCGGGATCCATTCCGACAGTTATTACGGATAAGATGCCTTTCATCGCACCATTCATTTCATTGTCCGGCGTAACCCATTTTCCGCCGAATTCAAGCAGGAGCCTTCTGATATTCCCAAACACGGTCTCAAGCTCCGGCTGGGTGAAGTACATAAGCAGACCTTCCGTTGTGATGTGAAGTTGTCCGTTCGCGCCCTGAAGAGCCCTTCTCAGTGAAGCATAATTTGTGACATCCACCTCGCAGTAACTGACATTTTCGGCATCTCCGATAATAGTGTTGACCGCCGGCTTTACGGCATCTATCACAGCAGGCAGATCTGTTCCGAAGTATTTTATCCCGCTCTTTGCAAGCTTGATCCCGCGGGCTGTGTATCCGCAGGGAAGATCCAGTACCTGTTTTGCTCCCGTTTCTTTGATAAAATTATTTGAAGCAAAAAACCTTGCTTCTGGAAGTGCCATCATTACAGGCTTGATCTGCATGATCGCTTTGTGCACCTCCGGCGGCACATTTTTAGCCTTTCCATCACCGGCATCTCCGAAAACGGTAAATCCCAGCTTTTTACGCAGCTCCTCCGAATCCTCGTCCCCGACTGACGCAACAATCTGTAAGCAGGATTGCGCCGTATTGTACACCGGATTCACTTCTTCCCTCAGCTTCTCAATATTCAATTCTTCTGGCATTCTTTCCTCCTTTTCACCTTGCCCGATCACTCGTTTCATCTATATAATATCGAACACAAATCCTGCGATTTGTCAATAGCAAATTTGATTTTTCTCAAAGAGTGCCGCTCCCAAAAGGCCCTTTGATATCACTGCTCCCGCCCTTCCTTTAATCCAATATCCTGAGCGGATGCCAGTTCAGATAATCTCCTGAAACGAGGCTGTACCGGACTCCATGAAAATCTCCGAGAATGCTGTCATAAAACCTTGACGATCCGTGGCTGTGAGCGTAGACCACCTGTTCCGCACCATATTCCTCGGCCATATCCGTAAATATGCTGCTCTCCTCAAGGATGCTTGTAGGCGGATAATGCAGAAACATAACAAATCTGCGATAGCCCGCGCTCTTTGCCGCCTCGAATGATATCCGAAGGCGTTCAGCCTCCCGTTTTACAAGCTTTTCAGCCCGCTCCTGTGCCTCCTCATCCCATCCGATCACCCTTCCTCTGTGATCAAGGTAGAAAGGTCCCTCAAATGTAAAGCCCTTTGTCCCTACAAGCGCATAATCCTTATAGGTATGGAAATTATTCTGAAGGAACAGCAGCCGCCCTTCAAAAAGCTCATTAAGCCGCTCCGTTTTCTTTGCGTCCCAGAACATATCGTGGTTGCCGCGAAGCAATATCTTCCGCCCCGGCAGCTCGGATATATACCGGAAATCCTCCTCACATTCCGTAAGATCCCTTCCCCAGCTGTGGTCGCCTGCCAATACAAGCGTATCCGGTTCAGCATCCTCCAAAGAATTGCACTTTATCAGCTTGCCGCATATTTTCTTAAATCTTTTCTCGTGACCCTTCCACACTCTGTCATGAAGCTGGTTCTTAGCTTTCAGCACAGACTGAAAATGCAGATGAAGATCGCCGATCGCATAAAGGCTCATAATTCACAATCCTTTCCGGTCTGCTCCGCTGCTGATTCATTTTTCCCGCACCACATCCAGCCTGACCGGTTTCATAAAATGTTGTGTTTTGTTCGCATAAATCCGGAAATATCTGTATAATATAGTAAACGAATCAGGTGTCTGCACTTAATCCGTTCACTATAATCAAAGCTTAAATCTCCATAAGCTGCAGCAGAAAGATCTGCAAGCTGCGGCTGCACACGATCAGCGCCTGCAGAGAGGACATAAATGCTTAAAGAATTCATATCCGAAAAACAAAGGCATGCTTTCTTTCACAGCCTTTCACCCGATGAAAGGATCGAAGCCTTTCGGGATATCCTTAAAGAAAGCCATTATACGGTATTCCTGGGCGGCGCAGGTGTTTCCACAGAAAGCGGAATACCGGATTTCAGAAGCAAGGACGGTCTGTATCACAAAACTGAGAAGCGGTTTCAACGTTACAAGCCGGAATACCTGTTAAGCTATGATTGCCTTAGGAACGAACCTCAGGTCTTCTTCGATTACTACCGAAAAAACCTGGACGCAAGAGCAGCAGAGCCAAATACCGCTCACAGGATACTCGCAAAATGGGAAAACACCGGACTGATCAAAGGCGTCATCACCCAGAATATAGACGGTCTCCATCAGAAGGCCGGGAGCGCGAACGTTCAGGAAATTCACGGCACCACTCTCAGAAACCATTGTGTATCCTGCCGGAGGGCTTACCCTCAGGACTTCATTTTCGACAGTAGGGAGATAATACCCGGGTGTCCGGTATGCGGCAGTATGGTAAGGCCGGACGTGACGCTTTACGGGGAATTCCTTCCCGAGGAGGCCTATCAGAACGCTATCTCCATGATCCGTGAGGCTGACTGCCTGATCATCGGCGGAACCTCCCTTGAGGTAGGCTCTGCTTCCGGACTTGCCCACACATACCATGGAAAATATATGATTATAATCAATAAGGGCAAAACCAAAATGGAAGGAAAAGCCGATCTGGTTTTCCATGACAGCATCGGAAAAATACTGGAGGCCGCTGACCGGATGATTTGACAGCGGTTCACCCATTCTGCACCTTCTTTAACCTAAACCTGCACATCGATTGATACGTTCCCGGATACCGGCACTGCCTGTACGGATACCTCAGGAACTGCCATCGCAGACGGTACTGCCATACCGGCAGCGTTTCCCATCCCGTTCATTCCCGGAATGCTTCCGCCTTTACCAAGCTGATGTCTGATCATATCCTTCAGATAATCCATATCAGCCTTTACGATAGCCTTATTCTCGGCTGCTCTGTGTTTTCGCTTAAGCTCCTCCAGCTCCTCTCTGCTCATATGCGGATCAATGATCTCCATATTCTCAAGCATTTCCATTGCTTCCTGAAGCTGCTTTAATTCCTCTTCTCCAAGCTCGGCTGTCATTTCATTCAGCTCAGAGAGCATATCTTCTGAAGCCTGATCTTTATTTTCGGAAAGCTGCTCCTCTGCCTCATGCAGCATCTCTTTTCGCTCATCAAATATGGCATCTTCCTTCTCCGTCACCTTTTCCTCTTCCGCCATAACAAGAGCATTTTTCATATCGCTAGCAGCCTCTTTAAGCCTGTCCCGATTCTCATCACTCTTCTGTGTATGAGCCGCCAATTCCTCAAGCTCCAGATGATGCTTCTTTTTTCGTGCTGCCATCTCCATTCGTTCCGCATGGGTAAGAGCAAGCTGCAGCTCTTCGGAGTCCCCGTCATGAGCAGAAATCTTTCTCTTTATTTCCAGGACCTTCCTGCTTGCGGAGAGGACCGCACGCTCCGCACTTACAGAGGTCTTTGCCTGCTGTATCTTTGACGCCACCTCTTTGTAATTGTAATTTACCGGTTTTTTTACTGCTTCCTTTTCATCGCTTTCAGAGGAACCCGAAAGCTCCATGAAACCGTTCGCCCTACCATCCGATGGTAAAGCATAAGAGTTATGATCCTGCCCGGCTGACCGCTTTAATTCTCTGATCAGCTGCCGCATTTCCTGAGACACAGAGGGCTTATCATATGTGGCCTCCTGCCCGTACCCCGTAAGATACGATACGGAACCCGCTGCAGCCACAGGCTTGGCACCCGTCATTGCTCCGGTGTTCCGCCCATACATATGAGTCCTGTCAGCTGACATATGCGGTGAATATGGACCCTGCGAATAAAAAGCTATGTTCATCCATCTCACCCCATTCCATATTCTGTTTTTAGTGATATAAGGGAGCTTCCTGATCTGACACGAGAAAAGCCTGCAGACACTCTATACGTTCCTGCCATTTTTCTACCTCCTTGTAGACCGTCGCCGTTATCCTTTTCGGCATGTAAAGAGACAATGATAGTTATCTTTTTCTTTATATCGGCATAAAGATATGATTTCTTTATACTAAAATACCCCTCTTTTTCCTTTCATTTTTTCTTTCATCAATACAAGGAAGGTAATAGCATATACGGACAGATACTTAGGAACTCCTCCCAGTATCCCATAAGCTATGCATTTATCCTCAGACGAATAACCCGGAAAGAAGAGGGCTGCATCCCTGTAATTAAATCCCTTCAAAGGGATAACATTGGTCGCGCGGCCATATAACGGGCTGCTGTACCGCCAGTACCTCTTCCTTCATAATACTTACGCCGGAACCACAGAGTATGAGCATAAGGTTCTTCTCTATCCACTCATGATCAATAATATTCTGCAGAATACTCTTAATTGACGGATTGACACTATGAATCCAAACCCTGCTTTATGATAGCAGTTCTCCAATGTCTGCAATTCTTTATCCCTGGCAAAAAACATATCATTACCCCGGCGAACAAATGCTTAAAGCAAATTAGTGAATTCAGATTATTATACTCTCGATTCACTAATTTATAAATACTGCTGCCCCCAAATCCATCTGAACAGCTGCTGCTGCTATAATTTTTCAACTTCTTCTTAATTTTAAAATACCTTCGCAGATTACAATCCTGATACATTCTTTATCAGCAATCACATAAGCCTTTTATAGATATCCAGCATGCTTTCTATCTGATACTGCAGAAGCCATGCTGCGTCATCAAATTCTGTCGTGGATTTTATAGCTTTCAGCAGTTTGAGATAATACTTTTCTGTCTCGGTAATCATTCTGTAAATCTGTTCTCTGCTGAGCCCCCAGGACATCGTCGTAAGATTGTTACAGCGATCTATGCATTTGACCAGCGCTGCCTTAGGATTCGAAACAATGCCTTTGTAGTAGACATCCATTACCTTTTCTCTGTCTGAAGCGTTGGTTTTTTCATGCGTTACCAAAAGAACAATTTCCCTGGCCTCATCACATACGGGAAGCTCATCGGCTGTCTTATTGCAATCCTCGACCACATCATGAAGCAGAATAGCTGCAATGATCTCATCTTCCTTTATTCCCATAGAAAGAGCATGACAAGCCATGTTTAACGGATGATAAATATATGGCGTATCCGATCTTTTTCTTCTTTGTCCTTCATGTGCTTCAACGGCAAAATCAACAGCCTTTAATGTATCTGACATTTTATAATTCCTTGCTGTGGTCTTCACAAATGTTTTCATGTGCTCCCAATTGTAGATTGCTTCTTTGGTTTTAAAGACCTTCTCTTCTCTTAACCTTTGATTATTTGTACCTATGCTCATGCTCGCCTGCCTCCTTAGTTTTTAGGGAAATCTTCGTAGGGTTTCAATGCGTCTTTGTTGAGTTTGAGATTGGCAACCATTTGGAGGGATCTGCTTAAAAGCATCATGACATTCATGACAGGTTCTCCATCCCAAAGGTCAGACAGTTCATTTGCGACCTCTGCCTCTAAAACGATCTCATCTTCAGACCATCCTTCATAGCCTCCTGTTTTCATCTTTTCAGCAAACGTCTTAGCCGGATTTACAATGATCATGTTCTGAAAGATCATATCCCGCAGGCCGGGGATTTCCCTTTCACTTCCCGGCTGGATATCAATTCTGCATCCTTTATATTCCTGTCTCTTGTATTCCAAATGCATCATACACATCACTCCTTTCACTCAATCTCAAGAACTTCTGCGTGACAGTCTTCCCATGTAAGCTCATCGATATAATCCCTGATGGTATTCTTTATCCCTCTGACCCCAAGGCCGGTAGTATAGGCATAATGTGCAATCTCACTCTTTTTCCGGTCGCTGATATAAATTGGAAGATTGAATTCCCTCTCCATCTCATAAACCGGTCCATGGTCTCTGATATCCAGCATCTTTCTGAATTCTTCCTCTTTAAACTTATTCAAACTAATGATCTTCTGGATCCTTCCGCATAACTCCGTGATACACCCTGCCTCTCTTACATCTTCCATTGTGAGTTCACGGTTATACGACGAAAGTTTTATATGTGACGCTCCGAATCCTATTGATGACCCGGACTCTTTTTCAGCGATCATCCTCGCCTTTTTTTCAAATGCACCGGCGAACAAAAAGCTCATGTTCCTTGTATCTACTACTCTGCCGGACTCTCTGTCTCCAAAGCCACTGTCCTTTTTTTCCATCACCTCGATCTCTCCGCCCTGTATGACCGTAAGAAATTCCGATTGAATGGATTCACTGACATTCTCATCGCCGCTATTAATCCTGGGTGCAAACATCTTGTCACATTCATCCAGAATAAGCAGGGGATAGATCCTTCCGTTATATGAATATGGATTGGTCACGCCGTGAAAAAGGGATCCGACCTTTTTGCTGCCCTTCCAACCATCACAGGTTACATTTGATATGTCTCTTATATATACAACATCCGGGAACATTTCTTTGAGGCTCTCAGCGATGAAGGTTTTTCCGGAGCCTGTCGGCCCCGCAAGGAGTCCGACAAAACGATGTCCGTGAAGATGCTGATACATCATTACCGCAACCTTTCTGCATGCCTCTTCCTGATTTACAACATGCCGTTCAAGCTCAGCTTTGATCTCCTGCGGGCTAAGGGACATGTAGTCCTTCACTTTACTGTTATGACGAACCGGTCCGGTATAATCATCCGAATACCAGGGGATGTATGGCGCTGCATCCTTTAAATGATTTTTTTGCATTCGTTTTGGCTCCCTTCGCTTTTGAGATATTGTTGACTTCTTTTCAGCCCGGATGTCCTTTGGGAGACATGGGCTATTTTATCAGTTACAGCAGATCTATTTGCTCCCTCCTCTTTATTCTGTCCCTTGGCACGCTCGCCGCTGACATTCAGCGGGTCGTCGCGAATGCTTCCCCGGGAAGCTGACCCTCGATAAAGAGGAGCGGTATTAAGTTGTCAAGGAACAAAAAATGCACAAAAAAACTGATATTAAGATTCAAGGTCAGGGCATACTACTCCCGTAGCCTCTGTCATGATCTCCTAATATCAGTCTTATTTTCTAAAATTATTTTTACTTTTCTATGCGTTTGCGTTCCTGATTATATATCGGCCCGACACCGATGTCAATAAACCCGAAATAAATTATTTTACATTTTTTTATATTTTTTAGATTTTTTTACATTTCTACTTTTTACATTACCGATTTGAAATACCGGTAATGTAGGTTACAAAGCATGCAAAATCGCCGATCCGTTTCCGTTCCTCTCCCAACTTCTCACGCCAGGAGTTATCAACTCCTTCGTTGTCTGCTATCCTTGCAAGGATATTCACCGAAGTGATGAAACCGTCATGTGTCAGGGTTCTGTCTGAGTCGGCTTCAATCTTTTCTTCACGGTTCATGAATTCCCACCGGTTGCGGATTCCGGTATATTCTGCGGCTCTTGCAAGGAAATCATTCCAGAAAGCCTTCTTGTCCTCAAGCTTACACTTTCCGATACAGACTGTCATCTCCGTGTATATCTTAAGGGCATCCTCCATCTTAAGGCTATTTGGCTGTTTCAGATAATCTTCATAGGTATTGATCATATGATTTACCTTCTTTATAGTTTATAAATTCATTATATGTCAGATTTCCATCTTATGACTCTCAACCGGATTTCAAACCCGCGAGAACAGTAGTAATATCATTTAGATAATCTGTCTTCTTTGCTCCTTACATACGCCATACTCATAACTGACCTCTCCTTAAGATATTAAAGGTGTTTTCTAACAAATGTAACGACCAGACAGATCAAAATGCCTGCCAACGCAGCAATTCCTACACATTCTGCAAAGCTCTTGATACCTTCCTCATAGAAAAGCATATTCGGATTTCTTTCAAAAGCTATATTCCTGATGACTTTTTTTATCGGTTCATAAAGAACAACAATGCTCCCAAACTCGATCAGAGCGTATGTACGCATAGTGAGAGGCTTTACATCAGAGGGTACACGATACCTCTTCTTAAAATGTATAAAAAAAGTCTTATCCATCATTACGCGAATCAGGCCTAAAACGCCGTAACATCCACAGAAAATGAAAACTGTCAGCAGGATCTTTCCTATTAGGCTTGGCTCATCGACTGCAAACATTGCGTATCCAAACGTAACGATGCATAGAACGGCTATAATAGCGAGTATACCAACGACACAAAGAACATTTCTAAGGCCCTTTGAAATCGCATTTGCGGTATTTCCCGGATCCTTTATAATCTCGTTAGTATACGTTATCCCGAAAGCCGCTAACAACCCAAAACAGATAGTCTCCAAAATGCCGCTTCCTATCCGCCGATTGGTTTCATGGAATGTATTAGTTATATCCGACCCCATCTTTTGAAATCCGTCTTCCATTATCTGCCCGTATGAATGCCCGGAATTCTGATAACTCGATCCACCACTCCTTTGATTTGTCCTCTGGTTTTGCGGATAATCATCTTCCGGGTGATCATACCAGGAGCGCTCTATAGTCTGCTCGTGCGGATTTACATAGTAGTATTTTCCATCGACGTCATCTCTATAGTACCCAATGCCGTCAGCATCAGTATCTGTGGGTCTAAGCACCTTTGTAACCCTCCTCTTTCTGTCGGACACACCGGCTAAAGCTTATCCATACGCAAATAATGGTCATCTGTTCCGGATATACAGCTAGATTAATTCTGTTAAAAATTTTCCCAATCTGCCGGAGATATATGATCATGCAGATTGGGAAACTTATATTTTTCTCAGCTCCTTCTTATTTTACTTTTATCCTGTAAGCTATGACCGGGTATCCGTTCTGCAGTCCTGTAACAGTAACTGATTCCTGTTTTTTGGTGCTGCGCTTTCCTTTAACCGTACATGTTGTGCCGTTATTGGTTTTTGTTATGGAAACCATATTCGGGGCTGATGAGACCCATTCGGTTACTTTTTCATCACTCTGTAATTTAACAGATTTTTTCTTTTTTATCTTTTTGTTATAGCTGCCGAGGTTTTCCACATCGTGTCTGTAATCTGATTTTGACAGAGGCTGGTATTTCAGTGTTGTAGACGGCATGTAATTACCCAGAGCCTGATACGGGGGCAGGGTTTTGCCGAACATTTCGGAGCCTTTGAGAAACAGTGTTTTGTCGCTGATGTGCCCGTCTTTGTTGTTTTTATAGCTGTCGTTGGCTGTAAGGTCTAACATATACCATTTTCCGTTTATGTAGATATGGTTCCATGCATGATTTCCCGGGGCGGTACCAACTACATACAGGTTTCTGACATCTGTATGATCTAAGATTCGGGTGACTGCCTTTGAGTAGCTTTCACATACTGCGGTTTTTTTCAGTAAAGCACCATAGCTGCTGTGACAGTAGAAAAATTCAGCAGATTCCATGTCGGGGTTGTCTGCTACTTCATAGTTGTATGCGCTGTTTGCGCATATCCAGTTGTCCACATATTCAACAATGCCATATGGTATGTCATTTGGTGTGAATTTTTTTGCATATTCTTCCGCTTTCCGGGCGATTTCTTCTTCCTTAAGGCTTGCGGCTTCTTCCAGTTCGGGAGACCAGAACTGTGATCTTTCAAGCAGGAAATATGGTTTTTCTGCAGTTCTTACTATGCTGAATATATGGCCATGCCAGTCAAATTCTTTTACATTGGTGCATAATGCTACATTCAATCCATCAAAGATGTCTTGTGTAGAAAAGCTGTCATAGATATTTATTTTGTTTTCACCTTTTTTGGCAGCATTCAGAAGAAGTTGATAGACCATCCAGGCATTGAAGGACAGTTGCTCTTCAAAATAATCTTCGTCTTTATAGTAAGTGTCGAAATATGTCATTTCCAAAGTTTCTGAAGCCGGAACGGGTTCCTCTTTTACCTCTATGGCTTCCCTGATTTCTGTATTTTCGGAAATGCTTTCACCATGCTTTGGTAAATTTGCCTGTTTCTTTTCAATATTTGTTTTGATATTGTCAAATTCGATCAGTTCGTCTTCAAAGCTTTCCGTTTCATCTTTGATCATTGAAAAGGTAGTGGTACAGGCAAGTTTTCCGTTTTCGTCAACAGACATCACGGCTATGAAATCATAGCCGTTTTTGGTGTTGTCAATGACTTCCTCACAGGCATTGTAGTAATCCTGCCTGGTTTTTTCGTCCAGTTTCTTTAAAGTATCGGCTGACAGGTATGCTGCGTTTTCGTAGAGGATTCCATCTGAGCCGACTATCTTTGTATCATGATCATTTACAAAGGCTTCTTCTGTCTGCGCAAGCATAGCCTCAAAGGCCTTAGCGGTAACTGCATTCTCCTTTGCATAAGCAGGCTGTGCACTATAAGCTACGGTAAAAATAATAGTTATTATCAGAGCTTTTAAAAATCTTTTCATATTTATATCCCTTCTCTCTGCTAAAGGCATCATACTATATGAACCTTACGTATGAGTGAAACTGAAATGGTCATCATTCTTTTACATATATTTGAAGGTATCCTTTCTGCTTACCTTTTTGATACCGTATTTTTATGGTGGCTGTCCCAGGCTTCAATCCTTTTATTACCAGTTTTTTCCCCTTCTTTTTAACCTTTACTATACCTTTGGGGGAAACAGTCACCTTTTTGATCTTCCGGCCAAGGTTGAGCGTCTGTTTCTTTCCTACATAAACGTACGGTTCTTCATACCACCGGGCGTAGAGAGTCATATCCCCGGACACCTCCCGGGAGAAATCCCACAAATTTATGTAAGACTCCTCTGTGTACCATCCTACGAAACTGCAATATTCTTTTGTAGGATCAGCGGGCTTTGTGGCCTTCCCGCCTTTGGCAACAGTCTGCGGGGCAACGGCAGATCCCCCACAGGAATCAAAGGTGACTATACAATAATTTGTATCCTGACTGACGACCGTTATCAACGCCGTAGCCGAAGTCTCCCCAGCTGTTGCTGTGATGGTCGCAGTACCCGCAGAAACGCCGGTCACCACACCGTTCTCTACTCTTGCCACCTTTTCATTAGAAGAAGTCCATGATATCGAAGCTCTCTTCTCAGAAGTTTTGGCTGTCAGAATGGTCGTCTTGCCTATCGCGATCGTGGCAGTCGCCGGTGTGATCGTAATCCCACCAACAGGTGCTTCAGACGCCGTTGCGTGTACGCTTCCGTCCGCAGCCCTTTCAACTGTTTCTACCGTAGTATCATTCCCTCGGTAGGTCTTTGAACTTACATCATTCAATGCCCCTGTAGAAGATGCCCTGATTGTCGAGCCATCTACAGAAATATTAGTATCCCCCGTAGCCGACCCGGACAGAGACATTAAGGTATCCTTATCTGAAGATATATATCCTTCGAATTTATAATTGGTGGAATTTCCAATAATCTTTATGTTTTTGTCAGATAATGACAATTCAGCATAGTTAATTTCATCACCCCTGATAATCATGGTGCCACTAGAATCAATTATCCACGCATCCATCGCTCCAGACGTCACAGAAAACTTTTCACTTCTATCAACAAACAATTCCACTCTGGAAGCACTATCCGCGCAAGTATACTGTCTATCATATACTTTCATTGATCCGCTTATCTTTCCGGATTTAAACATCAATTGCTCACCTTTCGAGTTAACAATTGTAGTCTCCACATTCCAAGGAATGCTCAGAACCATCTGATTACCTGAAGGATCGCCAGGTTCTACTTCCCCTGCCATAGGTGTAACAGACTCCATCTTGGTTATTAATGGCATCTTGCTTAAATCACGAATTTCCAGCATTGTATATGTATTTTCTAAAATCGTGTTGTAATCTACTGTTTTATAGCTGAAGGATGAGTAATCAGATTCAACTATAAACTCAGATTTTTTTTCCGTCTCTTTCCCAACTAATCCTTTAGCACAATTCTCGTCATAAACTGTAACAATATACTTATCCTTCGAGGAATCATATTCACTATTTAAAGCCAAAATAGAATGTCCACCTCCTGGTTCCCAATAAGAAAGTACCACAGGATTATTGTTTTTTGTACTTTCTACCAGTTTTTGTAAAAATGGTTTTAGTGGATCATCTGTAGAATTTTTCACTGCAAAAGCCATACGGGAGTTTCTCATTGCCGTCAAGCTATAACCGCACTGATAGAAATTAATTGAATCATACAGTACCGGGTTACTCACCGGCGCTTCAAGGCTATGATAATTTCGTGCTCCTATAGAACTAATATCGCCTATAGAAAGTCTTCCAATCTTTACCATCCCCATCGTTGTGGCAATACCATAACAGCTCCCTTTCCAGGGTGCGGTACGGTTAGCATCTATTCCTTTTTTCTCTAATTCATTAATAGCAAGATTTTTTAGCTGTTCGCAATAACTGTCATTCTTAAATCCATATTGTTTTACTTCTCCGGCATTAAACAAAGTGCTTTCATTATGTGCAAAATGGTTATTATCAACTCCTATAGTAAACAGACTTCCTTCATTTTCTGAAGATTTTTCAGTCCATTTTGCATATAATGTCATGTCCGCAGAAACTTTGTCTGTTTCGAAAATCCATTTATTCTGATAGTTTGAATCTTTGTACCAGCCATCAAAACTATATCCATCTTTAACAGGATCCGCAGGTCTGGGGAGGAAATTGTCGGATTCTATAATCAATGGATCTACTACTGAACCTCCGTTTGTGTCAAAGGTAACAGTATATTCCTCATTCTCTTCTTCACCGAAAACAACTTTCACAAACCCGTCCTGGTCTGTTGTTGTCCCATCCCCATACCGACCATACTGATTACTCCCTTTCATATAAAGCTGTTTGTCTTTGGTCAGCACCGCATAATCAAATTCCCAAAGACTTTCATCTTTAAATAAAACATCCTTCACATTCTGAAATAAAGGATCTGTTTTCTCCATCGTGCCATCACCCTGTTTTATAGCAAGCTGATATAATTCTCCGGCTTTTGTTATATAAACTCCGGCAGGATCTCCGGGCAGAAGAGAAAAACTATCTATATCTCTTCTTGCCTCTTTGATAGTCCATTCTCCAGAGGAACGATCCTTCAAGGCAACATACATGGTATCATCCATGGTAGTATAGACAATCCCTTCAAAAGGAGTCGACCAAACAGATCTGGTCATATAAAATGCGCCGGCATCCTTCACACTTTCTGCAACTAAACAAGCTTCTGCATTATCTGTATTAATTTGATACAGCTTACCCTCGCTTGTAATGATAAGTTCTCTGGCACACAGCTTAGCAGCATTTTGTATTCCAATTACTTTTACAGGCTCCGTACTTACCGGCTGTTTACCTGACAGGCTCATGCCGATCGTGCCGTCACTCCAATAATAAACCTCATCACCGTATGTAATACCTATATAATAATGCCCGAACTGACGGGCTTCCTTTATATTCTCAAGTATTACTGTCGGCGTATCAGCAAAACCGCCTCCCCACATATAGAATTTCCCGTCATTCGACAGAGCAGCAACTATTGAGTTATCCGGCCATACCTGTTTTATGTTCCCGTGCATTCTGACAGCAGTTGTCTCAATATAACGATGATCTGGCCCCAATTGTCCGGCAGTTCCATACCCCCACATCCATAAATCGCCGTCATATGTTATGGCAGCACAAGTTGGAGCTCTTGAATTTGATTTCGATATATAAACATCCTTAACATTTGCGAAATCTTTTATTTCTGTAGGTGATGTATTGTTTTTATACCACCAATCGTGGTCACAAACAAAATCCCCCTCTCCCCAAAGATAAAGTTTCCCATCAGTAGTTATGGCTGCAGTGCCATAATCATAACAGACTACCTTTTTTACATCCTTAAGAACTTTTGCAGGTTTAAGACATTCCTCTGACTCTCCTATCCCTATTTGTCCAGAGCAATTGCTGCCCCACATCCAGAGAGAGTTATCCTCTCTTATGGCTGCATAAGTTAAGTTTGTCATGGCAAAATCCTTAACTCCATTAATTAAAGGATCATTATCTGAAAAAATACGTTCTTCCTCGCTTGTATATACTTCCTCAGGCCCTTTCATCCGGCTAAGGATTTTACCTTCTCCGGCAAAGGCTGCAGAGGAAAAGCTGTTAAATAAAACAGAAAAGCATATTATACCTGTTAAAATGCTGCGAATTCTTTTTTTCATACGCGTCTCCCTCCTGATAGAAACTTTTCCGTTGTTTTTTTATATTTTATAAGCTGTTCCTTATCTGCCTGGCATAGCCTTCCGTTCTGGCAGCGCTGTTCGCCATGCTTTCGGCACTTGCAGCTGCCCTGGCGCTGTTCGCTGCCGCAGCTGCTGCGCTGTTTGCTATGCTTGCTGTATTTGCTGCTGTCTGAGCACTATACCCCTCTATATTCCGAAGTGTTCCAACCATCTGTTTTGTATTGCTGGCTATTTGTCCGGTATTGAAGGCTGTCACTATATTCGCGGCGGCTGATGCCATGTTTGCTTGGGCAGAGGCTTCAGCAGCCTGCGTCTGATGTTTTTGTTCTGACAGCATCCTGTCCTGGTACAGCTCTTTTTCATAAAGATTCAATGCTTCTTTTATACTGTCAGCTCTCAGGTTTTCAATAAATGAAATGACCCTTCCAACGGCGTATGTATACCGGTAATCCGGCGGGAATGCCTCTATGATCTCCTGAGAATCCTGATAGGCAATGATAAGCCTTGCTTCAGTTTCCGGTATTTGCTTTTCCTGTATTTCCCTGATCTTAGCTTCAATGTTTGCTATATTGTTTACAGCAGATTCTGCTGTTCTCATCCTCCTTATTTCAGAGTCCTTTGACATAGATGCTGTTCCCTTAAGTATCAGATAAACAATACCTGCTCCGGCCACCATAAATACATAGAACAATACCCCTATTACTTTGCCACTCACTCCCATAGCCATTAGTATCAGCGCGATAATACCGTAAATGACCAGCAGGACTATCACGGTAACAGCTATGCCTATGACATTGGTCGCCGTGGCCCCTGCTTTTTCAAAGGTTTCACGGTTTCCCGCAGAACGTCTCCTGTTATGTTCATTCTGTATTTCCTGTTTATAAGAGTCTATTTTATTAAACAGTTGCTGCTTTTGAGCACTGATTTTTTCTATACCCAATAGTGAATCGTACAAGTATCTAAGAGATTCTAATAATTCAGGACGTTCAACCATTGTAATATCTCCATATACCTCACATAATGCTATTTACTATTCCCTGTACGGAATGTAAACTTCTAACGGCCCTTTTCCTTCCCGGTTCATCCTCTCATGATCTATGTAATGAAAATCTCTATGAGATTGTAATCGTCATGAGAAGTCGTAACAAAACGGAGGCTAAAATAATAAAACTGCTTGGGAGAGGATCCATCCTCTCCCATAGTCTGATTGATCAACAATACCAATTATTCTACTCCAATCACCCATCTTCCCAAAATTCTGCCTTTTTTATTATATGCAGTGATGGTGATGACCCCGGGTGTTTTTCCGGTAACTATTACTTTCTTACCCTTCTTCTTTACCTTTGCTATATTCTTATTAGAAACGCTCACCTTCGCAATTTTCTTGTTTACTGCTAAGGTGGTTTTTCTGCCAACAGAAATTGTCCTGTCAACAGTGATATTCCAGCCGGCATATAGTGTCATATCCTTTGTGACGGGACTGGAAAAGTTCCATGCCGTAGTCAAAGCGCTATCCTGATACCAGCCCCTGAAAGTATATCCGGACAAGACAGGATCAGCAGGTCTCGTTACTGTCCCTCCTGAAGATACTGTCTGGGATGCAATACTTGATCCGCCATTTGTGTTAAAGGTCACGGTATAGGTTACTTCTTTTTCCCACCTGGCATATAGTGTCATATCCTTCGTGACCGGACTGGAAAAGTTCCATGCCGTAGTCAGAGTACTGTCCTGATACCAGCCCTTGAAAATATAACCAGCCTTAACAGGATCAGCGGGCTTTGTCGCCACCGCCCCTGAAGATACTGTCTGGGATGCAATACTTGATCCGCCATTTGTGTCAAAGGTCACGGTGAAGGCTGCTTGTTTTTCCCACCTGGCATATAGTGTCATATCATTTGTTACCGGACTGGAAAAGTTCCATGGGGTAGTCAAAGAACTGTCCTGATACCAGCCTCCGAATGTATAACCGTCTTTAACAGGAGCCGCGGGCTTTGTAGCTGCTGCCCCTGAAGCTACTGTCTGAGAAGCAACGTTTGATCCGCCATTTGTGTTAAAGGTAACGGTGAAACTGGATTCAGGTGTACCCAGACTTGTGGTCACGATCTCATAGGAAGAATCATCGTCAGCACCACGATGCAGATGTAGATAGTATGTCCCTTCTTTTAGCGTATAATAAAAAAGACCATTACCAAGTTGATGTAATAAACTCTTCAGGTTTTCATCAAGGATAGCAAATTCAGTATCATCCGCTAATCCTCTCGCATTATAGAACGTTAGATTATACTGTATCCCTGCTCCTCCGGCCCCTACCGTAATCTTATAGTAATCATTGGGATTTTGTGATCCCAGAATGCCGTGATATGTTTTACCTACCTCAATTATACTTGCTTTAGCATATGTATCGTTTCTCGTAGACATATCGTCATATCTCTCAACAAACGACTGATAATTTCTATCTACATCTAATGGATAAATACCATATTCCATCTGTCCTTTCGGTTCTCCTGATGCGCCGCCACAGTATACATACAAATAATACTCTCCTTTTAAAAGAGGTATAACAAGGCGAGAATCACTTCCGGTTAATCGAAATAATTGTGTACCGGTAAAATCATAGACATATATACCGCATTCACAAGAAGAGGGAAATTTTAATTCAGCATTCAGCATATAAGAATTATCCAGTGGCAGCTTATACCAGTTTGAAAACGCATCAGATGTAATATTCATTATCACCTTTTGGCCAATGGTCTGCGTTTCTTCTATCTCATGAGGAATAACTGCATCAAAGCTTATTGGCGTGGCTTCCGTTTCCGTGGCAGTGACAATACTTGACGGAAGTGAAGTAAAAGCGACGGCAGTTGCCAGAACCAGAGTGACCAATCTCTTAAAAAACATTGATTCTTCTCCTTTCAAATTTGGTTTTATTAATTGTCCGCTATGATGATAGGTAAGGCAAAACGAATCCTGCCCGCCCTATCATCATATTCATAACCCAGACAAAAGAAAAAACGGATACGAAATGTACGTCTACACTTCATATCCGTTATTTATCGGAAATACAACAAACCAATCTGATCGATAAAGCACCCAAAGCAAAAATCACTTTACCCATTAATGCAAATGGGGTAAAATAGCGTTGAGTGTATCGCAGATCAATCTGTATGGTGCAGCGCTGATTCCGCTGTGCTTTGCCTGACAGAGTTGCCGCTCTGTTCAGGCGGTACACCATGTACCCTATTCTTTTGTGACTGAATTACTAGATATATGATATCATAAGCAGGTTTTGTACACAAGAAGATTTTGATATGTTAAATTGAGAAAACCAGCAAATAGACCTTGACTGACCGGACATAAAATGCTAATTTAACGCTGTAAAGAAATTGACGAGCAGGAAAGGCACCCTGCGCCCCCCCGGGGAACCTGATATGATGGATACGCCGCCCATCCAATTTTTTTATAAAGTGAGAGAATTAAAGCACTCGCGTAAGCGGGTGCTTCTCTTTATTTACGATGTAAAGACGACTACCTTTCAGTGTGAAAAAAGTGTAAAACAGTATAAAACATCACGCGGATCTGTAGTAAAATGGAGAATGCAGCAAAGGTATCGTCCGAAATCAATGCAGCAGCAAGGGGATCAATGGAGAAACTGATATGATCATTCAAACCGGACAGCGAACGGACATCCCGGCGTTTTATTCGGAATGGTTTACGAACAGGCTTAAGGAGGGGTATGTCCTCGTGCGGAATCCCTACAATCCGAAAGCCGTCACCAGATATGAGCTTGATCCGGCCGTAGTGGATCTTATCTGCTTCTGCTCCAAGAATCCGGCGCCGATGTTTAAGCATATGGACCTGCTTGCCCCTTACCGTCAATACTGGTTTGTGACAATCACGCCATACGGCCGTGATATTGAGCCGCATGTACCTGATAAATCCGCTGTCCTCAAAGCCTTCATTGAGCTTTCCGGGCTTGTGGGAAAGGACAACATCGTATGGCGGTATGATCCGATCATTATTGATCAGGAGTGGACCATCGCCCGTCATATCGACGCCTTCAGGAAAATGGCAGCCACCCTCTGCGGTCACACTAACGTCTGTGTCATCAGCTTCATAGATCTATATGATAAGGTCCGCCGTAATTATCCGGAGGCACAGAGCGTACCCCCGGACAGCCAGCTTCAGCTCACTGAAGCCATGGTACATATCAGCAGACAGTACGATATGGTCATAAAGCCCTGTGGAGAGAGCACGTCTCTTGAAGCTGCCGGTGCCGACTGCTCGGGCTGTATGACACTTGATACCCTTGAAGCCGCCATCGGCTTTCATCTGAACGCACCTCCAAATCCGAACAACCGCAGGGAATGCGCCTGTTACATCACAGGAGACATTGGTCAGTACAATACCTGTGGTCATCTTTGCAGGTACTGCTATGCCAACGCGGATGCAGAGGTCGTTCGTAAAAATATGGCAGCACACGACCCGGAGTCACCGCTTATCATCGGTCACCTGCGCCCTGGCGATATTGTCCGAAAAGCAAAGCAGGTAAGCTGGATCGACCGGCAGCTGCGGATCGAGGATTTTATGCTACTGCACCAAAGCCTGTAAGCCGGATGCTGCTGCCCTGCAGGATTATTTATGAATAAAGAAAGGATCGAAAGGAGACGCGGCAGTTCACCTGAGGGTGTGCCGCCGTGGGGAGAAAAAGCTGAATGAAATATGATTTTACAACTATAATCGACAGAAGAGGTAAGGATGCCTCAGCCTATGATTCAGTCGGCACACATAAATGGGGAACTGAACCAAAGCTTCCCGGGGAAGGTTTTGATTTCATCCCTCTGTGGGTGGCGGATATGAATTTTGCGACCTGCCCCTCCATAACACGGCATATCATCGAGCGGGCGGAGCATCCTCTGTTTGGATATTACAACTACTCTGATGAGTATTATCAGTCCATCATAAACTGGCGTAAGAGCGGCGGTTATCATAAGGAGCTTACGGTGGAGCAGATCGGGTATGAAAACGGCGTGCACGGATTCCTGTCAAGCGCTGTGGAGGTGCTTACAAAGCCCGGAGATCACATTTTGCTCCACAGTCCCGTATATGTTGGATTTAAGGATGATATAGAAGGACTTTCAAGGCATTCCGTATACAGCCCCCTCATCCGTGACGGGAACGGAAGGTGGAGCATGGACTATGATGACATGGACAGAAAAATAAAGGAGTTCAATATACGGACTGCCGTTTTCTGCTCACCGCACAATCCGACGGGACGTGTATGGACCATGCCTGAGCTTGAGAGAGCGATGCAGGTATTTGAGGCTAATGAGGTTACGGTCCTGAGCGATGAGATATGGGCGGACCTGACATTTAAGGGCCATAAGCATATCCCCACGCAGTGCGTGAGCAGATGGTCAAAGGAGCATACGGCAGCGGCATACGCGCCCAGCAAGACCTTCAACCTGGCAGGTCTTGTTGGAAGCTATCATATCATCTACAATGACAGACTGCGCAGAGCTATTACGGAACACGCCGAAAAAACACATTACAACGAAATGAACGTTCTCTCAATGCATGCCCTCATCGGAGCATACAGTGCTGAGGGACGTGAGTGGATGGAGGAGCTTCTTGAGGTCCTTGAGGGAAATGCCCGCTGGGCGCATGAATATATCAACGGTTCATTTGACGGCGTAAGCTGCAGCATGTCTGAGGGAACATATATGCTGTTTATGGACTGCTCGGAATACTGCAAGAAAAACGGACGCACCATCGATGAGGTCATAAACGCAGGCTGGCGTGTCGGCGTCGGCTGGCAGGATGGAAGGCTCTTTGAGGGCCCCTGTCATATCCGTCTCAATCTGGCGTCACCGCGCGCCTTACTGGAGGAAGCCTTCCGCAGAATGGAAAAATATGTATTCATATAATAATGAAGGGCTTTTATCGGGCAGCTCATAACAATGAGCTAGCCTCGCCGCTTTTTATCTGTTTTCTTCTTCGGTTTTTTCCTTATTGAATATCCGAAGCTTCCAAGCTTCTCCCCCAGCGAGAAATATTCTCCATGGGAGTATACGGCAAGCCCTGAACTGTTGAGCAGGAATTTCCCGGTCCTGTCGATAACGGCTTCCGAAACATCCAGACACAGGACCCGTGCCAGAAACATGTCATGGGTCCCAAGCTTTACGATCTTCTGAACCCTGCATTCGATGCTCACCGGGCTTTCGGCAATGACAGGACAGCTCACCTTGAAGGCCTGCGCCTTTGTAAGCCCGGTCTCCCTGAATTTATCCGTATTCCTTCCGGATATGACCCCGCAAAGGTCGGTGGCCCTTATAAGCTTTCGTGTAACAAGATTTACCGCAAATTCACCGGTGGAGCTTATGATCCCATGGGAGTATCTTTCCGGCCTTATCGATATCGAGACCATTGCGGGATCCGAGCATACGGTTCCCGCCCAGGCAACCGTTATGATGTTTGATCTCTCCATATCCCCGCAGGTAACCATGACCGCCGGAAGAGGATACAGAAGATTACCGGGATTAAAGCATTTCTTTTCGGGACACCGCGTATGTTTTTCTTCTCTTTTCATATTATTTTCCATGTCTCCTGAGTAATTCCGCGCACTTGAATAACGTTTTATCATCGTCTATAATAACTGATACGCAACTGTAAGGCAATGGCCTCACGCCATCTCTGAGCCTGACACACTACCGATAGCGGGGCAGCTGAGTTGAAGAAAAGAAATGAAGCCGACTCAAACTGGATAAAAAAACTTTTTCCCATAGTCCGTCCTTACCGCAGGACAATCTTTGTCATGATCCTGTTAGGTATCCTGAGCGGAATAGCAGATTCTGTATTTCCACTTTTTAACAGATATGCCATAGAGCATTTCGCGGGGCGCAAAACCCTTGATACACTGCTGCCCTTCTCCATTGCCTGGATCCTTGTACTGTTGATACAGACCACAGGAAACTATATCTGCATGTGCCTTTCCGGAAGGGTGGAGATGTCTGTAGACAGGGATCTCAGAAACGCGGCCTTCAGCCATCTGCAGACTCTCTCCTTTTCATATTTTAATCAGAACAGCGTAGGCTATATACATTCAAGGGTGATGGGCGATACCGGAAAGCTCGGGATGCTTGCCTCCTGGAGGCTCATGGATATCGTATGGGACGGCTCATATCTTATCCTCATCCTCATAGTGATGTTTTTCGTTAATGTAAGGCTTGCTCTCTTAAATCTCCTTCTTGTCCCCGCAGCGCTTGCCATAAGCTTCTATTTCCAGAGAAGGCTGATCGCCGTAAACCGGAGGGTCAGGGAAAGCAATGCGAGGATAGTAGGAAGCTTTAATGAAGGGATCACGGGTGCAAGGACCATAAAGGCCCTCGTCATCGAGGATAAAATGGGGCATCGCTTTAGTGAGCAGAGTGAGGAGTATCGCCGGCATGCAGTAAGAGCCTCTCATTTTTCCGCTCTTTTCTCCTCGTCCGTGACGCTTGCTTCATCCGCGGCCCTGTCCCTTATGCTACTCCAGGGCGGAAGGCTCACACAGGAGAGGATCGTAATGATCGGGACCATGACCGTTTTTATGTCATACGCTCTTGGAATGCTGGAGCCCATAAGGAACCTGATAAGGACCATCTCAGCAGTTATCGAGGTAAGGGCAAACGCCGAAAGGCTTATAGAGCTCCTTGAGACGGAATCCGAGGTTTCTGATCCACCTGAGATCATCGAAAAATACGGGGACAGCTTTCATCCCAAAAAGGAAAACTGGGAAGGAATTGAAGGCGACATCGAATTCAGGGATGTTTCCTTCCGTTATCCGGATGGAGAGGAATATGTACTCCTCAATTTCAATCTTAAGGTTCCAAAGGCTTCAAACGTAGCCATAGTCGGGGAAACGGGTGCAGGAAAGACCACGCTTGTGAACCTGGTATGCCGTTTTTTTGAACCGACCTCCGGACAGATCCTGATAGACGGAAAGGACGTAAAGGAGCGGTCACAGCTCTGGCTTCACAGTCATATCGGATATGTACTGCAGTCTCCCCATCTTTTTTCCGGGACTGTCAGGGACAATCTGAGATACGGAAGGCCTGATGCCTCCGACCGGGAGATACTTGAAGCACTTCGCCTTGCGGAGGCGGAATATATCCTTGACAGGATAGAGGGAGGGCTTGACGGTGAGATAGGTGAAGGCGGCGGCTCGCTTTCCATGGGCGAAAGACAGCTTCTGTCCTTTGCGAGAGCCATTCTTTCAGATCCCGCCATCCTCATTCTTGATGAAGCGACCTCCTCAATAGATACTATAACGGAGCAGAAAATACAAAAGGCCATCCGTACCGTTATAAAGGGCAGGACCTCGTTTGTCATCGCCCACAGGCTTTCCACAATTGTCCAGGCGGACACGATCCTGGCGGTGAAGGATGGAAAGATCGTGGAGCAGGGAACACATGAGGAGCTTCTTAAGAAAAACGGCTATTATCACGACCTGTATACGGCACAGTCCTTTAACTCACAGTTTTAAACCGTCTTACGGAGGCATGAATGATCATCAGATTACTTAAAGGGAGCGGAGTATATTTTGCGCTTACCGTAATATTTACCGCGGCAGTTACTCTCTTAGATCTTGCGGGTCCGCGGATAGTGGGGTACTCGGTCGATTCGCTTTTGAGCGGTAAGCCGGAGCTCCTTCCTCTGACCGCCGCGGCGGTTCTTCTTATTGCCATTGCCGCAGCCGCCTTCAGGTATTTAGCCCAGATCTGCAATGCACGCGGCACCGAGGGGTTGGTGAAGCGGACCAGAGACCTTCTCTACTCTCACATAGTACGCCTCCCCTTTTCCTGGTATCAGGAGGTACACACGGGAGATATCATACAACGGTGCACCTCCGATGTTGAGACCATCAAAAACTTTATCTCGGAGCAGCTGTCAGAGCTTTTAAGGATAATAATGCTTATAGTTCTCTCACTGGTCTTTATGGCCGGTATACATACACGGCTTACTCTCTGTGCCGCTTTGATGATACCTGTCGTGGTGCTTTACTCCATGTATTTCCATGGCAGGATGAGAAGCGCCTTTTTAAAGGCTGATGTGGAGGAGGGGAAGCTCTCCGCCATTGCACAGGAGAACCTCACCGGTATCCGCGTAGTCAGGGCCTTCGGCAGAGAGAATTACGAACGGAAGCGTTTTGAGAAGAAAAATAACTCTTATACCGAAATGTGGGTGGAGCTCATGAGACTCGGAGCTGTGTTCTGGGCGGCAAATGATCTCATAGGATGGCTGCAGATCCTCATTATCGTTGCGCTGGGAGCTTATTTCTGTGTGGGCGGGGAGCTTTCGGCGGGCGACTATCTTGCTTTTATATCCTACAATATCATGCTCTCAAGGCCGGTCAGAAACCTTGGCCGTGTGATCTCCGAAAAGAGTAAGGCAGATGTATCGCTTGACCGTATACGCTTCATACTTGACAGCACCGTAGAGGAGGACGGGGGAGCCCTCAGACCCTCCCTTAACGGAGATATCCTTCTTAAGGATATACACTTTTCCTATGCCGGGGATACAAAGGAGGTATTGAACGGCCTTAATATGAAGCTCAAAGCCGGAGGCACCACGGGCATATTAGGGGCCACAGGATCAGGGAAATCCACACTTATGTACCTTCTGGACAAGCTCTATCCGCTGCCTGAGGGTCAGGGAGAGATATCCATAGGAGGAGTGGATATCAGGGATATAGATACAGCCTATCTCAGGAACAATACCGGCTTTGTCCTGCAGGAGCCGTATCTTTTTTCGGGTACGCTTGCTGAAAATATAGCCGTTTCCGTGGATGAGGCGGACAAAGAACTGATCGCTGAGGCCGCGGAGACCTCCATGCTCTCAGAGGCCGCGGAAAGACTGGATCATGGCTATGATACCTTTGTGGGGGAAAGAGGAGTGACCCTTTCGGGCGGACAGAAGCAGCGTGCGGCGATCGCAAGGATGCTTATAAAAAGGCCTCAGATCTGCATTTTTGACGATTCCCTGTCGGCAGTGGATGCGCAGACTGACCTTAAGATCAGGCGCTCTGTCACAAAACGTACAAAAGGCTCGACCGTCATACTGATATCTCACAGAGTAATGACGCTCATGAACGCCGACAGGATCTATGTGATGGATAAGGGAAGGATACTGGAGGAGGGGACTCACGAGGAGCTGATTGAGAAAGACGGTATATACAGGGTAATATATGAGCTGCAGACCTCCTGATCTCTGCGCTTCTGAGCCGGACTTAATACCTTATAACCCCGGCGGGATATGCAGATCATAAAAAGTCCGTATCTGAGCTTTTGCACAACTCACTTGATGAAAAGCAATTTTTAAGTCTAGTGAGTTGTAGCCGCAAAGAGACGGACTTTCTTATGATCTGCATATCCCACACAACCCCGGCGCTTATTAACAGTTCATCGAAAGGCGAACTGTTACCTCAAACGAACCTCAGCAAAGCTTTGCCCCGTTTATTACCTTATCGTCCGCAAACGCCAGCTTATACTTCCCATCTGAAGCCTCGGCGGACAAGAGCATCCCGCAGCTTTCAAGTCCCATAAGCTTCCTTGGCTCAAGATTCGCGACAAAGGACAGCTTTCTCCCGATAAGCTCCTCCGGCTCGTAGCTCTTTGCAATACCCGATACTATCTGCCTTTCCGATACGCCGTCGTCGATCTTAAGGACCAGCAGCTTATCTGATTTCCTGACCTTTTCACAGGAAATGACCTTTCCTACCCTCAGATCCACCCTTTCAAAATCTTCATATTTTATAGCGGCTCCGAAGGGCTCGATCTCGGGCTTCTTCTCCTGCGGTTCGTTATTCCTTATGATCTCATTCAGCTCCTCTATCTCCTTTTCGATATCGATCCTCGGGAAGATGATCTCCCCTCTTTTTACCGTAACGTCGGGAGGCAGTACTCCAAAGCGGTTCGCGTTCTCATAGGACACGTCCTCCTCAGAGGCTCCGATCTGCTCCCACACCTTTGGCATCGTTGAGGGCATGAAGGAGGAAAGAAGGGATGAGGCTATCCTTACGGACTCAAGCAGATTATAGAGGACTGCGGCAAGCCTTGCCCTTTTGCTCTCATCCTTTCCGAGTATCCAGGGCTCTGTCTCATCGATATATTTGTTCGAGCGGTCCACAAGCCTGAATATCTCCGCGAGAGCAAGGTTCAGCTGGGTATTATCCATGTATTTGTCAACCTCGTCCCTTATGGAGGTCGCAAGCTCTATAAGCTCCTTATCTACAGGCGCTTCCTCTCTGTCCTTAGGCAGAGTACCCCCGAAATACTTATCCGCCATGGCAACGGTCCTTGAAACAAGGTTGCCAAGACCGTTTGCAAGGTCGGAGTTGATCCGGTTTATCATCACCTCGTTGGAAAAGCTGGAATCCGCTCCCAGGGCCATCTCTCTTAAAATGTGATAACGGACCGTATCGGTCCCGTAGCGTTCTCCGAGAACAAAGGGATCCACGACATTTCCCATGGATTTGCTCATCTTCTGCCCGTTAAAGGTTATCCAGCCGTGTACGGCAAGATGCTTCGGCAGCGGCTCCTCAAGCGCCATAAGCATTGCGGGCCAGATGAGCGCATGAAACCTCATTATGTCCTTTGCCACCATATGTATGTCTGCCGGCCAGAAGGTCTCGTAATCGTTATAGGCATCATTTTCATAACCAAGAGCGGTGATATAGTTGCTGAGGGCATCTATCCACACATATACAACGTGCTTTGGATCGAAGGTCACAGGGATACCCCATTTAAAGCTGGTCCTTGAAACACACAGATCCTCAAGCCCCGGCTTTATAAAATTGTTCACAAGCTCCACTGCCCTGGTCTTCGGCTGCAGATAATCGGTTTCCAGAAGAAGCTTTTCCAACCTGTCTGAAAATTCTGACATCTTAAAGAAATAGGCTTCCTCTTTAGCATCCACCACCGGCCTTCCGCAGTCCGGGCACATTCCGTTCACAAGCTGGGACGGGGTCCAGAAGCTTTCACAGGGGGTACAGTACTTTCCCTCATAGGTCCCCTTGTAAATATAACCCTTATCGTACAGCCTCTTAAATATGGCCTGAACGCTCTTTACGTGGTAATCATCGGTGGTCCGGATATACCTGTCATAGCTTATGTTCATATAAGACCACAGCTCCTTGAACTTAGCCACGGTCCCGTCAAGGTACTCCATGGGCGTCAGGCCCTCTGCCCTGGCCTTCTGCTCTATCTTAAGGCCATGCTCGTCCGTTCCTGTCAGAAACATTACATTATAGCCCTGCTTCCTTCTGTATCTTGCAATGGAATCACAGGCGACCGTGGTATAGCAGTGTCCTATATGAGGATTCCCGGAGGGGTAATATATCGGTGTTGTAATGTAGAAATTTTTCTTCAATTTACTGTCCTTCTTTCGTATTCTATACTCGTGAACGCAATCAGCTGCCGTTTTTATTTATGATTCATATCTTATCAGTAAGCGGAAAGCTCCTTTTTAACGAGCTCACTTATTCTCTCCGCCGCTTCCGTAACCGGGACCCTTTCGGAAAAGCTCTTATCCCTTTTTGATATCTCCACAATATTTTCCTTAAGGTTCCTGGGACTTACGATGACCCTTACGGGGACCCCTAAAAGGTCTGCATCCGAGAACATGACCCCGGCGCTTACGTCACGATCATCATAGATCACCTCGAGCCCGCGGCCCATAAGCTCTTCGTAAAGCCTGTCGGAGGTCTCCCTGATCTCCGGATTATCTATCCTCATACCGCAGAGGTGAACCTGCCATGGGGCGATACTCATGGGCCAGATCGGGCCATAGTCGTCATGGTGCGCCTCACATACAGAGGCGGCAAGCCTTCCGACCCCGATACCATAGCAGCCCATTATCGGGATCTTCTGCTCTCCGTTCGCATCCGTATAGGTCATCCCCATGCTCTTTGTGTACTTGGTCCCCAGCTGGAAGATATTACCTACCTCTATACCTCTGGATATTGTGATCGAAGGCTTCCCGCATACCGGGCAGATCCCGCCTTCAAGGATCTTTCCGACATCCGCATATTCCGTGTCCGAAGGAAGATCCCTTCCCGGAGTGAAACCGATAAAGTGGTACTCCTTTTTATTTGCGCCGCAGCTCAGATTGGTCGCACCCTCGAGTGAGGAATCGATAACTACAGTTATTCCGTCAGGCAGGCCTATCGGTCCTATATAGCCCGGATTTATTCCCGATTCCTCTGTTATGACCCCGGGATGAACCTCCTCTCCCAGGTGATTCCTGAGCTTTGCCTCGTTGACCTCTATATCCCCGCGAAGGAAAACTATCACGTACTGATCGTCCCTGTTTTTCTGATATACCACGGCCTTGCAGGATTTCTTCACATCCATTTTAAGGAAATCACAGACCTCCTCTATCGTATGTATATCGGGTGTATATACTTCCTTAAGCTCAGAAAGAACGCTGTCCGCTTCATTTTTAATTATGGATTCGGCAGCCTCCATGTTTGCGGAAAACCCGCACTCCTTACAGATAGCTATTGAATCCTCTCCCACAGGGGTAAGGAGCATAAATTCATGGGAAACACTTCCTCCCATCATTCCGGAATCGGACTTTACAGATATGACCTCAGGGATCCCAGCCCGCGCAAAAACCCTCTCATATGCCTTATGGCATCTTTCGTAATATTGCTCCAGATCCTCCTGACTTGTATGGAAGGAGTAGGCATCCTTCATGGTAAACTCTCTTACCCTGATAAGACCTGCTCTGGGACGGGCTTCATCCCTGAACTTTGTCTGTATCTGATATATCATGAACGGATACCTTGCGTAGGTGTTCCCGTACTCTCTTACAAGGTGTACGGCGGCCTCCTCATGCGTCATGCCGAGGACCATCTTCGTTCCGGTCCGGTCGGTGAAGCGCAGAAGCTCGCTTCCTATGCTTTCGTATCTCCCGGATTCCTCCCAGAGGGCCGCGGGCATGCATACGGGAAACTGTACCTCCTGTCCGTCTATCGCATCCATTTCCTCTCTTAAGATCTGCTCTATCTTTCTGGTGATCCTTTTAAGTGGCATAAGGGAGGAGTATATCCCGTTTCCCACATACTTCATATACCCGCCCTTTACCATGATCGCATGGCTTTCGATCTGACACTCCGAAGGACGCTCCTTAAACCTCTCCCCAACCAGCTTTTCAAGTTTCATTTACTGCAATCTCCTGTTCTTAATGTAATAAAACGGTAACTGTTCAGCCTGGTGAACAGTTACATGAAACAGCTCAGTCCTCCGGATATACCTTCTTAAATTCGGTATAGCCCTCTTCCTCCAGCCGCTTAAACTGGGCGTTCAGGTTCTTCTTCATCGGAAGTACGGAAACCGTCCTGCCCTCGCTTCTTAATTTCATAGCCTCCGAAAATACCTGTATCTTCTGCTTCTGAGGAACATTTTTATGCACCAGGACAGCAAGGCTCCCCTCAGGAAGCTTTTCCGAATCCTTCAGCATATCCTTAAGTATGGTTATGATACGCTCAAAGCCGATGGAAAAGCCGCAGGCGCATACCCTGTTCCCCGAAAACCTTCCGATCATCTCATCATATCTTCCGCCGCCCGCGATGGAGAAATTGTACCCATTCAGGGTTATTTCGAAGATAGTCCCGGTATAATAGCCCATTCCGCGCACCAGAGAGGGATCGAACACTATGCTCATCCTCTGATCCGCCATGGCTTTAACGCTCTCTATCACCGTATTAAGGCTTTCCGTGTCCTCCGGCTTAAGGTACTCTTTGTCTATACCGCTGCAGAAGCTTTCACAGTCCGTTTCCGGCGTATCGTAGAGCTTAAGATACCTGTCGGCGCACTCTCCCGAAAAGCCGTTTTCCGTAAGCTCCTTTCGTACTCCCTCTGCACCTATCTTATCATATTTGTCAAGAGAGATAAGAACGGACTTGATATCCTCCTCCTTAAAGCCGGCCTGCAGGCAGGCTGCCCGCAGTATCCTCCTGTCATTTATATGAACGGTAAGTCCCGAAACCTCGGTCCCCTGAAATATCTTAAGCAGCATATCCGAGGTGGCACCTATAAGCTCTATCTCGGCAAGATTGCTCTCATCCCCCAGGATATCGATGTCACACTGGGTAAACTGCCTGAAGCGTCCCTTTTGCGGATTATCGGCCCTCCATACATTTCCGATCTGCAAAGCCTTGAAGGGTGAGGGAAGCCTTTCGCTGTTTGCGGCATAATACCTTGCTAACGGAACCGTAAGGTCATAGCGCATTCCCGAATCCGCAAGAGCGTCATACTGCTCCTTTTCAAGGGCTGACGCAAAAGAAGCCCCTCTTTTCATGACCTTAAAGATAAGCTTCTCGTTTTCTCCTCCCTGATCCGAAAGAAGATTTTCTATGTGCTCCATCGCCGGAGTTTCTATCTCCATAAAGCCGTATCTGGAATAGCTTTCCCGTATCATCGAAAGTATCCGCTGCCTCAGCCTCATATCCTCCGGCAGCATATCGCACATTCCCTTAACGGGAGTTTTTATAAAATTCAATTTTCCTTTACCTCCTTACAGAACGGCGTCCGCAAAGCGCGCCGCCACATAAAGATAATCGGACAGCCTGTTTATGTATTTAAGTGCCTGACTGTCGGCTTCATAGTACTGTGCCGCCTTGTAAAAGCGTCTTTCCGCCCTTCTTGCGATCGCCCTTGCCATATCAAGCCTTGCGGACAGCTCCGCTCCTCCGTAAAGGACAAAGTCCTTAACCCTTGGGAAGCTGTTCTCCAGGCTGTCTATCTCCGCCTCTATCCCGGAGACCTCCTCCTTGGTCACCTTATACGAGGACGCCGTATGATCGGCTATCCCCGACATTATCTTCATAAGCAGCCTCTGCTTACCTGACAGGGCCTCCTTAAGCTCTTCCGGCGATGCCGCCTTTGCAAGTCCTATGGCGCTGTTCAGTTCATCGATAGTACCTAACAGTTCTATCCTGTCGTCCGTTTTGGATACCCTTCCCCCGGTAAGCAAAGAAGTCCTTCCGGTATCTCCCGTTCCTGTATATATCTTCATATTAACCTTCCTCCGGCCCTGACGGTACCTTAAACGCCTGCTTCTTTACTATCCTGGCACTGTTTCCCCCAAGCCTTCTTAAAGCACGCTTATCGGGCTCATTAAGGATATCAGCGCATTCTCCCTCCTTAAGCCCTCTTATGGAAAGCGCGGCAAAGCCCCCGTTTATCCCTATCCCCGAGCCGAGCATCGAGTCCCTGGCTGCCTCCCAGGCAAGCTCCGCGCATTTTTTTTCCTCACGTTCAAACACCTCGAAGAAGACTCCCTCCTCCTCGATCCCCGCACAGATCTCCTTAAGGCTCTCTACATCGGGACGGTATGTATATATAAAAACAGACGGTCTTCTTATTACCATCAGAGCTCTCCGACATAAGACATTACAAGGCCAGTCGCGACCGCATTTCTCGGTCCCTCTGTGCCTCTTATGTTCCCTCTTCCGCATACTATCCGGTAAGCGGCAAATTCCTCCGTAAGCATTTCCGGGATCTCGAAATCCTTTGCGGAGCCTCCCACAAGAACGACATTGGAAATGTTCCTAAGCTCTCCTCCCGGGGCCACCTTTTCAAGCGCTCTTAAGGCGTTTGTCAGAAAGACCTTGCGCTTTGCTTCCTTCCTTACCTGTACTATCTTCTCCATCGGAAGCTCCTCTTCGATCCTTACGAAGCCTCCTTCGGTAAGAAGGATGACGCTTCCGAGAAAATGCGGATCGATGGATTCCTCAAGGAACATTATCTGACCGCTCTCCATCCTCATATGGAAAAGGCTCTCCACCTTCGCCAGAGGATACCTCTTTATCTGCTCCGCGCTCTGTCTTTCCTTAAGGCCGAGCTCGGTCTGTATCAGCATTGAAACAAGCTCTCCCGCCCCCGCCTGATGGGTGAGGGTTATGTGACCGTTCTCATCGACCAGGGCCGCATCCGTAGAGCCGCCTCCCATATCTAACATTGCCAGGGGAAGCTTCGTTCCCGGTGTGGTCATCGCGCCTATAGAGGCCATCACAGCCTCCACGCCCGCAACCCTTACCAAAAGGCCGTCCTCTTTTTCAAGCCTGTCGGCTATGTCCTGCATCGGAAGCCTCTGGGTCCTTACCATGGCAGCTATCCCCACAGCCTTTTCAAGACAGGTCTCCCCCGCAAGCGCACCGGAGATGAGCACCGGCGCCAGGGTGTCAACGGCAAGTATGTCGGTTATGCGGACGTCAGTTTTTTCGTAACCGTAGGTATCCCACATCTCCCGCTTTATTTTAAGGAGCATGTTTCCCACGTTGGTGCCGGCCTGTCCCCCGGTATCTCTTATGTTTCCGGCTTTCTTAAGGGCCTTCATGATGTTTTCGGCGCCCTCATCAAGGTTAACGGAAACTGCAGCCGTCTTAACCGGAGACCCCCCGGGGGTGCTGAAATAATCCTTATACTCACTCTCCGGGCTTTTATCCTCCTCAGGGTAAAAATATATCTCACCCGCAGGCAGAACGTTTTCCTTTACGTTTCCTCCCGGAGTCTTTATGACTACCGCGCTCCTCTTCCCTATCAGGCTTTTTGCTATGGGAGTGATAGTCCTTGTCTCCTCCGCGTTCAGCTTTAAGAGGGTAGCTATCCCATAGGGGTTTGAGAGCATCGTGATGCTCTGTCCCGGAAGTGCCACCTCTATTGCGGCCGGCACTCCGTCAGGGAGCTTCTCGATGCGTCTTACCTCATCGATTATCGGAAGCTTGTTTTTCAGCCTGTTCTCTACAAGCACGGCCTCATCCGCCTGCAGTATCAGCCCTACGATCGTAAGCCTTTCCGATGCACGGTTTATCCTGTCAGCGATAACATCATAGCCGCAGCTTTCCGGGACCGCAACAATATAGGGCACACCCTCCTTCCCTCTGTCAAGCCTTTCAAATAAAAGGAGCTCCCCCACGGCCTGTCCGGCCCCTGCGGGAGTAGAAGGGTTATGTCCTATCATGGTGGAATCGGTGATTATGGTCTCGGTAAGGGTCTCCATCGCCGTGTCTCCGATGACCGGAGCGGCCTCGTTAAGCCTTACCAGATCGATATCATTTATTTCCTTTCCAAGGGGCTTGACCGCCTTTTTCAGGGCATTCCTTATGCCAAAAACATTGTCCACAGTCCCCTTGGTGCCCGTAGTCCTTACCGAAGCACTGCTCAGGAAACGGATATGCTTATCCGGCAGAACCTCTCCGATACAGACCTCGGTAGTGGAATTTCCGATATCGACACCCGCGATCATGTTTATCTGCCCGGTCTTACCGATACTCACTTAAGTATCCCTCTCTTATCGTATACCTCTGCCGCCTCCATAACAAGCCTCGCGCAGTTTTTTGCGTCGTATTTTTCCAGAAGCTCCTTAGCCATGGTAACAAGCTCCAGCTTTGTGGAGCGGTTAGGCCTCAGCTTATCATACATCTTAAGGATCACATCATCGGGAACATTAACAAGCTCCGCCGCTCTCTCAAAGTTTTTCTCCATCGGAGCGTTCCCGGCCTCCCTCGCGACCTGTCCCTGGGCCTTTAACACCTCGGGAGATATCTTTATGTCCTCAGCCTCCACATGGTTTTTCCTGACCTCGTCAAGAGTGATGTCACTGAGCTTTTTTCCTGTCTTGGAGGTTATATTGTCTTTTTCGTATTCACCTAAAGGATAGCGCATCTCAACCCTCCCACTCTATCTTTCCGACCGCAGGATCTAACTGCTCTGTCTCCGCTATGTGCATAAGAGCCGCCTTTACCTGGTACTTTGGCCTTGACATGGGATCGTTTTCACAGGGGATCGGAGTCACCTGCTCTCCCTTAACATATTTTGCCGCATTCTGCCCTATCCTTCTGTAGGTCTCAAGGGTCATAAGAGGGGCCTGCGGAAAAAGCTCAAGATTGGAAAGCGGATACAGATCCCTCTGATGGATAACGGTGGTACCCTTTGACTGTATCCCTATGCCTATGCCCGAGCCTGAAAGCTTCGCAGCCTCCAGAGCCATAAAGCATACGTCAGAGGTGTCAAGGATCTTGACCACCCTTGGGATCATTCCCTCTTCCTCGATCCCCGCCTTAACATTTTTAAGCACCTCGTCAAGAGGTATTCCGCAGATCGTCTTTTTTATCTCTCTCTGAAAGGCGGCACCCACACCGATGACGACCTCCTTCGGATCATTTCCCTGCTTTGCCCTGGGGAAATCGGCATAGGAGGTTTTCTCGGGATTTATACGGTCTCTGCCTGCCAGTCCGTCCGCAGTGCCCTTAAACCCGGTTTCTTCCGCCGTGAAGGACCCGCCGTCCTTATCGCTCCTTTTTCTGATCTCAGAGATTATAAGCTCCGCGATCCGGTTTATGTATTCTTCACTATACTGCATCATACCCTCCCGATCTGCCCTGCAGCTCGTGCGCTCAGGCGCAGACTTCAGTTTGCTCCGATCCGTCTATATGTCCTTCGGATCTATTATATGGGGGATCCTCTTGATCTCCTCCCATCGCTCTCCGTCTACCCTGTAGCCGGTTCCCGGTCCCATATAATCATTGGGAGTATTGACTCCGGAAAGAACACGGAAATCCCTGTCAAGGATCGCCGCGGTCTGCATGTAATCCCCGGCAACCCTCTGCTTGAGCATGTTTAAAACGCTCTCAGCCACATCCTCAAAGCCTGTTTCGGCAAGCGCCCTTACCACATCTATCCCGGTGATCCCTCTCTTAAGCACATCCTCTGCCGCCATAAGATCCGCGGTGACATCTCTCGGAAGGGTATCCTTACTTCCGTGGGCATAGGTCACAGCCTCTACCTGCTCGTCTGACACAGGTGAAAGCCCTAACTGCCTGAACACAGCCTGAACTGCCTTCGCGGCCCTGTTCCTTACACGGATGACATCCTCCTCCGTTACGGGACGAAGACCCCCGTCCACCTGCATATCACGCTGTAATACATTGTAATCATCAAAATCCTCGGCATCAAAATTCGATCCCGCAAACATGTTGTCATAGTTGGGCTCTGCCGCGTACCCCGAAAAGATAAAATCCGTACCGGGAAGAAACTGCAGCATCGTCCTTGCAGTCCTTCTCATATCCGAATTGGAAAAGCTCTGGTCATTGGAGGAAGCGCATTCAAGTCCCAAAAGCGCCGCCACCAGATTTTCTCCCAGCACCTCTCTGATCCCCGAAGGAACCGCCCCCGGAACTCCGATGCAGCTCACCGACCCGTTCTGTATCCCCTGGCTTCCCGCTCCCTTTGTTACATAAAGGCATCTGCACTCAAGATACAGCATGGATTTTTTCTCGCTGTGCCCCATCAGGACCTCTGAGCCGGAGCCTGAGGTAAAGCGGACCTTAAGCCCGCGGGAGGCATAGGCCGAATTCAGGAAGGCCTTGGAATAGGGAGTATCGTCTCCGTCTATGAATACCTTTTCCGTTCCGTATACGGAAAGAGTCTCCGCATAGGTGGTAAGGCCCCTGATGCCAAGGTCAAGCTCGGTAGCCTCCTCCGCCGAGCACTGGGTAAGCACTCCCGGTCTTCCGATCTGAGACCCTATCAGCAGTGCCATCGCGGAAAGGGGCGCATATCTTGCTACCCCCATGGTGGTTTCTTCCTCGGCAAAGCCTCTTAAGGCACCCTCCGCGGCATCAGCCGCTATCTGAACCGGATCATCCTTAAGATTCGTGATATGAGCCTGATTCCCCGGCTTTTTCCTCGCGCGGAGCTTCTGCATTCCCATCATAAGCTCCACCACATTAAGACAGTTTATGACCTCTGCCATCTTTGCGGGAGTTATCCCGCGCACCACCTCAAGGACCTCCTTCCTTGAAACATGGATATCCACTATCATTCTAGCTATATCCAGCGAGGACACTGCCATAGAGCTTTCCGCTCTCGATGTATCGATCGCGAAATCCGCTATGAACTGATCGATAAAGTCAAATTCCTCCCGGGGCTTTTCGTCAAGCTCCGTTACCCTTCCGTTTTCGATACGGATAGAGGGCTTTGGATCATACGGGCTCTTCATTGCCGTAAAACCCATTTCCGGCCATTCATTTATATATCCGTCCAGATTCACAGGCCTCTTATCCAGGGCCTCAAATCTTTTTGATCTTTTCATGAGTCGTCCCTCAACATTTCATTACTCTGCATAGATGCATTCGATATTGTTTTCCTTAAAAGCCCTCATCCATTCCTCAGAGGGCTTCTTATCTGTAATGAGCACATCCACGGATGAAAGGGGACATATCCTTGACAGGGCAAGCTTTGAAAACTTGCTTGAATCCACCGCCAGATATACCCTCGAGGCCGAAGCGATCATCTCCTGCTTTATGCTGGATATATCATCGTTTCCGTCCATGATGCCCTTTTCCGTGTCAATAGCCTTGCAGGACATGAAAACCTTATCCACGTTATACAGCCTTATCACCTCCGCGGTCCTTCTTCCGAGAAGGGACATGGTCGCGGGATTAAATACCCCGCCGGTTGAAATAACATTGATATCCGAAGCCTCCGACAGCTCCAGAAGGTTTTCTATTGAATTTGTGATAATGGTCATCCGCTTTTTCTGCTTAAGATTCCTGGCGATAAAAACGGATGTTGTGGAGGCATCCAGTAATATATGATCCCCGTCGCCGATCTCTTTGCAGACAAGCTCCGCTATTTTCTGTTTTCCCCCCGGATTTTCCTTCTGCCTGACATTGAACGGAAGATCGATGCTCATCTTATCATTTAATACGGCACCGCCATAGCTTTTTACAACCTGACCGTCGTCGGAAAGCTTTTCAAGATCCCTCCGTATCGTTTCCTCGGAAACCTCAAACTCCCTGCTCAGCTCGCTTACCACCACCGAGCGTTCCTCATAAAGCTTTTCTAAAATCCGGCTCCTTCTTTCCGCCGCAAGCATAACAGTTTTGCCTCTCAAAAGATATATTTTCTGATGCGGTCCGAGGGATTGGCGATCACCACACTGTCAAGGAACATGCCTTTCTCGCCGGCATCCGCCTTCGCCTTCTCTATAGCTGCCTCTACCGCCGATACGGTCCCTGTAAGGGTCATATAGCTCTTCCCGCACATCCCCTTTGCAAGCCTCAGTTCAATGAGCTGTACGATCGCGGTCTTTGCCGCTATATCCGCGGCCTCTATCATCGCCGCAACGTCATAGGTCTCAAGCACACCGAGGGCGTCTATCTCCTCAGGCTCTGAGGTCCCGTAGATCGCGGGGAAAATGGATTCATGAGGATTTCCCAGGACAAAGGTATCGATAAGCTTCTCACGGCATAGCTCCGAAGCCCTTTCTACCGAGCTCTTTACCGCCGCAAGCTCTCCCGCTATCAGTATGACAAATTTCCCGGGACAGGTGACCTCCGCCTGAAGCACCTCAACATCCGCGGTCTTTGCCATCTCGTCGGCGGCCAGAAACCCGCTCGATACAGTTGTGATCTCTACCATTCCAATCGCACGTGCCATAAAATAATCTGCCTTTCGATATATACGGGAAACGAACCTATTCGTTTCCTTTTACTCTTCTGATTACGACTTCTCTTTCATTTACGCTTTCGACCGTTCCGTCAATGGAGGCGTGGATCGCGACGCCCAGACCCTCAGGTGCCGTTCCTATCTTCTGTCCCCTTGTGACACGGTCCCCTGTCTTTACCGAAACCGCGGCAGGCGCACCGATATGCTGATTCATGGGTATCCTTACGCTGTCAACCTCTATGACCGAATCGGTAAAGGGGGCGGGAACATCATAGGAATACAGTCCCACCTTTGCCTTGAGCCTTTTAACGGGGACCTTTTTGAGCTCCCTGTCCTTATCCACCCTGCAGGGCTCCTCGATCTTCTCGGCTCTTATCCCTGCCGCCCTGAGGCCGGCCTTAAACTGTGCGATGACGCTTCTCGGCGAAAGCCCCTGCGGACAGGAATAGTTCTCGCACAGGCCGCAGCTTGAGCAGTATGCCGAGTTGATGAACACTGAAAGGTCGCTCACATCATTGTTTGCCACAGCCCTCATTATCCTGTGAGGCTCGATCGGATGCCCCAGCGCATGACGGGGGCAGAGATCCGTACAGGTCCTGCACTGGCAGCAGGCTGACGCGGCCCTTCTCTTTTCTATCTCTATATTCTTAACCATACGCCTTACCATCGTATGCTCCTTCTGCAAGACGATAACGGCATTGGTAGTTTTCGTGATCAGGGTATCCTCCGAGCCCAGCCTTCCCATCATGGGGCCTCCCATGATATAAGCGGGTTCCTTAACGGTCACTCCCCCGGCTGCCTTTATGACATCGCCGACGGTAGCGCCTACCGGAGCAAATACGGATATCGGATGCTCAACCTCTCCCACCACCGAAAGAAGCTTTTCGCAGACCGGTTCGTTCTCATGAACCGCCCTGTAAAGGTTATACATGGTCTCCGTATTGTAAACGACCACGTTCTCATCTATGGGGATCCCGCCGGGCTTTATGACCCTTCCCGTGGTCTCATAGATAAGGATCACCTCATCTCCCATAGGGTAGGTCGATCTCACCGGACACACCCTGACCTTCGGATAGTCCCTGATGACCTCCCTGCAGGCAGCGATCGTATGAACGTGGGCATCCTTTATACCAATGACGGCCTCTCGCGCGCCCATTGCTTCCCTCAGCTCATTAAGCATCTGTACTATCTCAAAGGCCTTATAATACAGAAACTGCCGGTGAGGCTTAAGCAGCGGTTCGCATTCCACGCAGTTAAGTATCACTATCTCTGCTTTGTCTGACATTTTGGCGTAGGAAGGGAAACCGGCACCGCCGGCCCCCACAACGCCATTTTCTTTAGCTATAGCTTTAAGTTCTTCGATCTGTTTCATATTCTCTTCCGGGATCAGATATCCTGTCCTTCATCGATAATTCCTACTATCGCCGCGTCAACCGGGGCATCCGGCATATCGCACCCTATCCTCGCGGCGCTGCCTTCTGCGATAAGAACCTTTTCGCCGATGCCCGCCCCGATGATATCGATGGCAACCATACGTTCCTTATCCGCCCTCATACCCTCTATGGGCTCGACGATCATAAACTTATTGCCGATAAGCTTTTCACTTTTTCTCGTTGAAAACAGGCTCCCTACAACTTTTCCTATGATCATGGCCGAAATATTTCTATCCTCTGAATAATCACTATGTCCGCGCCGGTTTGTCCGGCAGGCCGGACGGATCATCTTCAGTGAACGAAAAAACTCCGCTCACTATACTTGTTTTCCGGTGATGACGGCTATATCGCCCTGCTTCACCTGACAGGCATTCGCCTCGTCCGTATCGATATGCATCTCAAGGTCAAAGGAGCTGTCTACACGGATCTTTACCCTGTCAAGGACAGCGCCCCTTTCGTCGCCCATGCTTACCGTCACATAGTCACCGTCCTTTAAGCATGCCGCGGATGCCTGCTCCGGAGTCATGTGGATATGCCTTGCCGCCACGATACAGCCTTCATCAAGATATACCGCTCCCTTAGGCCCGACAAGGGCTACAGGAGCAGAGCCCGCAAGATCTCCGGACTCCCTCAGGGGAGCCTTGACTCCCAGAGTTCTTGCGTCCGTTGCGGAGATCTCGACCTGGCTCTGTTTCCTTACAGGGCCGAGTATCCTTACGTTTTCGATCGCCCTGAGCTTCAGGCCGACTATGGTGCACTGTTCGTTTGCCGCAAACTGTCCTCCCATCAGATCCTTCTTTTTGGTGAGCTTGTAGCCGGGGCCGAACAGCTTTTCAACATCCTCCTGCGAAAGGTGGATATGGCGCGCGGACACCCCTATCGGCACAGTCATCCTGGGCCCCTTTTTCTGAGCGCCTTCCACAGCCTCCAAAACCATTCTGGTGATCAACTCTACATTATTGTAATTGTCCATAGATTATAAGAACCTCCACGCAGCTTCGTAAATCGTTTGAGACAACGATCCACTCATTACTGTAACTTCGGCAGGATCATCTCTACGTCATTGTGAGGTCTCGGGATCACATGAGTGGCAATAAGCTCTCCGAGAGCGCCGGCTCTGCTTGCGCCTGCCTCTACGGATGACTTAACCGCACCTACATCGCCTCTTACCATAACGGTAACGAGTCCCGATCCGATCTTCTCCGTACCGATAAGTGTAACGTTTGCTGCCTTGCACATAGCGTCAGCAGCCTCGATAGCCGCTACAAGTCCTCTGGTTTCAACCATTCCCAATGCTTCTAATGATGCCATTAATTTACCCTCCTTTTTTTTGAATCAAACCACCTGATCTTACACTATTTCTTCTCACGTAAATTGAAGTCCGGCGGATCCTCGCCGAGGAGCTTTGCAGCCGAAGAAGGTTCTGTCTTTCCCTTAAAGCGGCTTGCGGAAAGCTCTACTATCTTAACTATCTCAGGATGCGGATTCGGGATAACGCCGGAGGCCACCGGTTTCTTTATCGCCTGTGTACTGCCGGCTTCCACAGCCTGTTTTACGGCTGAGACATCGCCCTCAATGACCAGAGTGACCAGTCTTCCGCCGAGCTTACGCTCCCAGGTCGACAGAGTAACATCCGCTGCCTTGCACATTATGTCCAGAGCGTCTATAGCTGCTACTACTCCGGTTATTTCTATGAATCCATACGCTTTTCCCATAATATCCTGTCTTTATGCCTTAAACTTAGGAAGAATCTTCTCAACATCGCTGTGAGGCCTGGGGATAACATGATTCGCAACAAGCTCACCAAGCTTGCTTGCGGCCGCGGTTCCCGCTTCAACAGCTGCCTTTACGGCTCCGACATCGCCTCTTACCATGACAGTAACGAGTCCCGATCCGATCTTCTCCGTTCCGATCAGAACGACCTCCGCTGCCTTTGTCATGGCATCCGCAGCCTCGATAGCGGCTGTGAGACCTCTTGTTTCAACCATACCTAATGCTTCCTGTGACATCTTCTTACTCCTTTCAGAAAAGTATTTCAATCCTTATCCAACGCGCTGATCTTCAGCATTTTCTCCGTGTCCTTTGTGGGTCTCGGAATTATATGTTTGGTTACTATACCGGAATTTGCAAGGGCAACGGCCTCGGCCGCCTTCATCGCTTCCGTAACGTCCTCTATGTCGCCCCTGAACTTAACGGTCACTAAAAGAGGCACCGGCAGAGCGTCGGCATTGGCCGGCTTATTCTTGTCAAACACCTCAAGGCGGACATTTCCGGCCTTGCACCCCGCATCGGCGGCAAGGAATGCACACACCAGACCAAAAACCTCCAAAAGGCCTACCGCTTCCTCTGTTTCGGCCGTACCCTCCGGAGCACTTCCGCCATCAACCCGTAAAATTTCTTCCATAACCTTTTCTCCTGACCATAAAACCGTCAAAGCTCCCAAACGGTTTCTTTCTGTTATCTGGTATTATCCACCACCGCGATCTTAAGCCCTGTCATTGCCAGATTGGTCTTAAGCGCCTCATTGATATCCGCAAGAGGGAAGCGGTGTGTAATGAGCTCCGCCATCGGAAGGCCGATGCCCTTTGCCCTTTTCAGGAAATCAAAGGTGGTGGCGTAATCTCTTAAGGTGTATACCCACGAGCCTACAAGCGTGATCTCCTTGGAGCAGAGATCAAAATGAGGATTGATGGTTGCGTCTCCGCCGTTTACGAAGAAGCCGAGCTCGCAAAGCCCGCCGCCATTACGGATGAACTTGTAGATATTCGAGTGAGCGTTGGGATTTCCCGTACACTGGAAGGCGAAATCAGCCGGATGACCTCCGAAGCTGTCGTTGACCGCCTTGGTCAATGCCTCGATCCCGTTGTGATCCTTAAAACTAACTGTCTTGTCGGCTCCCATCCTCTTTGCGAAGCTGAGCCTTGCTTCATTGCCGTCTACAGCCGTGATATTCTGAATTCCCATGGTACGAAGCACCGCTATGCAGATAAGACCGATAGGCCCGCAGCCCTGCACAACGACCCTGCTGTTAAAGCGAAGTATTCCCGTGGTCTTTGCTCTCTCTACCGCATGCACTAAAACCGCGCAGGGCTCGATAAGTATCCTGGAATCCAGGTCGAGATCACTTACATTAAATACGGTCGAGCCTCCTCTTATGAGGATATAATCCGAAAACCATCCGTTAAGATGAATGTTGTCATCGGGAAGAAGTCCGTAAACATCGGCATCCCCGACGTTCTGCTTATTAAGGTCGAACATGGTTATCTCGGGATCATCCTTGAAGATCATGCAGGTGACGACCTTATCTCCAAGGTGAAGCTCCTTTCCGGCGCTGTCCCTTTTAACATTCTTTCCCATTCTGACGATCTCACCGGTACCCTCATGACCAAGTGCCACAGGGATAAGGCCGAAGGGATCTCTCTTATATTCATGGGCGTCCGTTCCGCAGACACCGCAGCCCTCGACCTTTACAAGGATATCATCGTCGCCTACCGCAGGCATGGGGAATTCCTTGACTTCAAATTTTTCAAGCTCCGTAAGCATCGCAACATGAGCTACGGAAGGAAGGTCTCCGCCAGCTGCCGAAGTTTTGGGCGCTGCCGTATATGAAGCACTCTGCCCGCCGGAAAGCTGTCCAAGGATCTGCTTGACGATCTGTTCAACCTCCTGTTCATTTACTGCCATTTCAGTTCTCCTCCTTACAAAATTTAATCCGGCAAATCAGGATCAGGCGTTAACTGCCCTTCCATTTTTTACCGTATGCACAGTGAATCGGTCATGGTGCACCGTCTTCTCTTTGTGAATGCCTGTGCGCTCGTCAGTCCCTCGCCGGTCCTGGACGCGATGGTAAAGGTACAATACCCTTCTCCCCCAAAGCCCAGAGCCGCATAGCTCGGTCCGTTCTTGACAAGAATCGCGGTATCGATAGCCTTTGCATAAGTGGTTATATTGTCAACATTCTTTGAATGGATATGCGCCGAGTGGCGGTTGCCGTGCTCAAGCCATACCGCTGTCCGGACACCCTCCTCGAAGGTCTTAACCCTTACCATGCCAAGGATGGGCATCATGAGCTCTGTAGTTATGAGGGGATGCTCCTTCTCTCCCTCAAATACGATGCATCTGATCTCGGGGCCCACTTCAACGCCTACCATGGAAAGCAGGGTCCTCGCATCTCTCCCCACGCATTTCCTGTTAAGGGCTCCCTTGGGGGTGATGACCGTCGCAACAAGCTTATCCTGTATCTCCTTGCTTGCAAGATAGCAGCCGTTTTCTGAGATCATGTAGTTCATAAGCTCATCCGCGATGCTGTCCATCGCGACGATCTCCTTCTCCGCTATGCAGGGAAGATTGTTGTCAAAGGTACAGCCGTTTACTATATCCCTCGCAGCCTTCCTTACATCCGCGGTATCGTCCACGAAGGCAGGAGGATTGCCCGCGCCGGCTCCGATAGCTCTCTTTCCGGAGGAAAGGACAGCGGTGACCACTCCGGGGCCGCCCGTCGCCACAAGCAGCGGGATCTGAGGATGCTTCATCATTATCGAGCTGGTCTCCATCGTGGGAACCTCTACGGTCACCGCCACGTTATCGGGCCCACCCGCCTCAAGCGAAGCCTCATTTATCATGTTGATCGTATAGATCGTGGTTTTCTTTGCGTTGGGATGAGGGTTGAATACCACCGTATTTCCTCCCGCTATCATCCCTATGGAATTGCATATTACCGTTTCGGAAGGATTCGTGGCAGGAGTTATCGCTCCGATAACACCGAAGGGCCCCATCTCAACAAGGGTAAGTCCCCTGTCGCCCGACCAGGCAATGGTCTTTAAATCCTCTGTTCCCGGGGTCTTGTCGGCGGTAAGCTTATGCTTCAGGATCTTGTCCCCCACATTACCCATTCCGGTCTCGTTTACACCCATGTTGGCTATGATCTCAGCATTCTCATGGGTCTTTCTTCTGATCACTGAGATTATCTTTTCTCTCTGATCAAGGGTCATGTTGCGGACAACCTTCTGTGCCTCGATCGCGGCATTTATCGCATCGTTCATGTCCTTAAACACTCCGTGCATGCCCTCTACCGAACCGGTTATCTGCATATTCGCCATGACCTTCTGAACTATGTCATGTATCATACGTTCATCTACAGACACTGTATTACCTCCTTTAATATGGATCTGCCATAGGACGCAAGCTCGGTATCCTGCTCCGCGGTGCCGCCTGACACTCCCAGCGCGCCTATAATGGTATCTCCTATCTTTAACGGCTCTCCGCCGCCGAAAATTATAACCTTTCCTTCATTTGAAAACTGCAGTCCGTAAAGCTCGCCGCCGGGCCTGCACAGCTCTGCGAGCCGTGAGGTCGGCATCTGAAACGCTATTGACGTAAAGGTCTTATTTAAGGCCACATCGAAGCTTCCCATAAAGGCTCCGTCCATGCAGTGCACGGCTATGGGCCTTCCCGCGGCATCCGATACCGCGACGACGACCTTCATTCCAAGCTCCGCCGCCCTGTCCTCTACAGCCTCGATGAGCTTTACCGCAAGCTTAAGGTTCATTACCTCCTTTACGATAGCATTTCCGACCAGGTGATTGACTGTTTTTTCAAGATTATATTTATCCATTAATGATCTCTGCCTTTCAGACCGATCTGCCGGTTATTTATTAAGAGATTCCAGCACCTTTCTGGTAATGGCAGCTACCAGCTCCTGGCTGTCGCCTGAGCTCTCGGAGGATGAACAGGAGCCGCAGTTATGGCAGTTCGGTTTGCCCTTGTTCTGGCAGAGATCGGCAGGATGACGGCCGGGAAGCCCCATCTGTCTTCTTATCTGATAAAGCCTCTGAACCGTAGCCTCGTCAAACTCCTTCGGTCCGCCGAGCTGTCTTGCCTTATAAAGAAGCTCTGCGTAAAACTCTACCGATTCCATCTTTAAATACGCGGAAAGAAGATCCTGTCCCCAGGTCAGAGCTCCGTGGCTCTCAAGGAGAACCGCATCGAAATGCTCAAGATAAGGCTCCACCGCATCGGGGATCTCCGTCGTGGAAGGAGTTCCGTAAGGAGCGATGGGAACACAGCCGAGCGCGATAACAGCCTCCGGCATTATAGGCTGGGTAAGAGGTATCCCCGCAATGGCAAAGGAGGTGGCAAACGTAGGATGCGCATGGACCACCGAGCCCACATCAGGCCTCTTCTGGTAAACACGCATATGCATCTTTATCTCTGATGAAGGTCTGAAGCCCTTGTTAGCCTGAATGACCTTTCCCTCCGCGTCCACCTTGCAGATGAACTCAGGGGTCATGAAGCCCTTGGATACACCTGTAGGAGTGCATAAGAACTCGTTGTCATTGAGCTTTACGGAAATATTTCCGTCATTTGCCGCGACCATATTACGGTTATATATCCTTTTACCTATGTCGCAGATCTGTTTTTTGATTTCGTACTCGTTCTGTACCATTTCTTTGTTTTTTCTCCTTTCTTAGTAACTGTACTCGCAAACACGATCATCTGCCGTCTATTGCCCCAAAAGGCGGGGCGCTTACCCGTTATGTATGTATAGTGCACGAATTAAATTCGTGTACCATACATATTGATGCGCACGGATTCGGAGCGGAAGATGCCGATAGATCGGCCCGAATCCGGCGCAGGAAACGAATTAAAGTGCAGGCACTTAATTCGTTTCCTATAACAGAATGACTGCTTTGTCCTGTACTGTGATTATAAGTCAGCAGAATACATAAGTCAACATAAAACAACACCTTATGATGTTATTTTATGAGGATTTTATTGTTAACTTATGTGGTTTTGTGTAATGATCTCCCGGCCTTCCGTCAGAAATAATATACGGGCATATCATCGCCGATCCCGAACCTTTCATTAGGCTCGGCCGCTCTGTCAAGCATTCCCGCGCTCTGTTCATATATTATCTTCTCTGTCTCTTCGGACAAAGCCCCGATAACAGACGCCGAAACAGCCTCTGACTTCTTTGCCTGAGAAGCTTTTGCCGTCCCGCTCTTCTTTGCGGCGACAGCCTCAGTCCCCTTTTCGGGGGCGACGGCCGTCTTCTTCTCCGCCGCCTTTGCGGCTCTTTCCATACTTCCTTTACCTACTGCCATTCCCGGTTCCCTCCTTTCTGCGCCGATCTGTTTTATAAGCTTATCTGACCCTTTCTAAGCAAATGTCGAATTGTGCAGTGCGGATCATTTTAATGCGCCGATCCGCAGATCAGCTCCTCTGCCAACGACCTGTACTCGACCGCGCTTCTTGTGTTCTTCTTGTATACGGCTACCGGAACGGAGCTGTCCTGAGCCCATTCTATAGCCGAATCCACATGTATGAAGGTATCAAATACGTGGATCGATCCGTAATTTCCCAGTATATCCTTTGTCTGCTTATAGTAGCTTTTGCGTTCGTCCACCTTTGTTATAAGGACTCCCATAATGCTTACATCCGTTACGTCCTTAAGGTTATTCAGGAAATCAAACATGTTCGCAAGCCCGAAAAAGCCCCAGGGAGACGCCTCAATGGGAAGGATGACGTAATCCGAGGCACAGAGTATGTTTATCACCCATATCCCAAGGGTCGGGGGAGCATCGATAAGGATATAATCATAGACTCCCGAATCCTTCACATTCTTCAGACACTTTCTAAGAATATACTCTCGCTGCATCATTGTAAAGAGGTCATAGTCCACCTGACTCATGAGGGTTGTGGAGGGTACGATATCTATCCCCTCATACCCCGTCGGTATTATCATGTCCGTCAGATCCCTTTTCTGTTTTACGGCATCATACAGCGTTCTGCCGCTTCCCGCAAGCGTAAGGACCCTGTCCTCATCAAAGAATGAGAGGGAAAGGTTCAGCTGCATATCGCCGTCGATAAAGAGCACCTTCTTTCCGGCCCTTGAAAGCTCATAGCCGAGATTGGCGCAGGTCGTGGACTTGCCGCTGCCTCCCTTATTATTTGTAAAGCATATAGCCTCTGTTTTTCTGCCGCCCATCAGTTAAACACCTTCACCTCAAAGGACCTTCCCACACATTCCCTTGCCTCTGAAAGCTCCCTGAACACTCCGCTTGCAAGCATCTGCGCAAGGACGTTTCCGATCGCCGTTGCTTCCCCCGGTCCGGCATACACCGGTATACCGGTATATTTTGCCGTAAGCTCGTTAAGATACACGGCGTTGGAGCCTCCCCCTATGATATGTATCCTGTCGTACTTTTTCCCGGACAGCTTCTCTATCTCCTTAAGCTTATCCATATAGCATTTTGCCAGACTGTTGTATATCACGGCCGCAAGCTCCGGCAGGGTCTCCGGCACCTGCTGAGAGGTCTTTCTGCAGTAATCCCTGATTGCTTCAGCCATATCGTCAGGCGACAGGAAGCACTCATCCTGGCAGTCCACGATAGAGGCTATCTTCTCCTTCGAAGCGTCCTCACAGATCTTAGCGTAAGACATTTCCGGCGCAAGCTTTCCTCTCACAGACTGTATCATCCACAGCCCCATTATATTTGTAAGATAGGTTATCCTTCCGTTATAGCCGCCCTCGTTGGTAAAATTGGCCTCCATGCTCTCTCTTGAGCAATCGGCCTCGGCTCTTTCCACTCCCATTAAGGACCAGGTCCCTGAGCTTATATAGCATATATCCCCGCTGTCCGCTCCGTCGGTCCTCCCGGCCTCTCCCATTTCAGGCAAAAACGGGATCGCCATGACCGCGGAGGCTGTATCATGGGTGGGAGGAAGCACGACCTTACAGTCATAGCCCACCGCCTCCCTGACCTCGGGGGTAAGCGTGCCTATGACCGTTCCCGGCATCCTGATCTCAAGGAACATATCTCTGTTAAAGCCCAGCATATCAATGAGCTCATAATCCCAGTTTCTGGTTTTCGGATCGATAAGCTGTCCCGTTGTGGCCTCCGAATACTCCTGGACCTTATTGCCGCAGAGCCTGTAGTGGAAGTAATCGGGAAGCATCAGCATTGCCTTTGCCTTTTCCATGTCTCCCGGATTCTGCAATTTGACCGCCATGAGCTGATAGACCGTATTATAGATCGCCTTCTGTATGCCGGTCCTTTTATACAGCTCCTCCTCGCTTATGATCTTATATACCTCCCTGTCCATTCCGTCGGTCCGGTGGTCCCTGTAGCCTACAGGCTTTCCGATGATCTCATCCTTTTCGTCAAGAAGAACGAAATCGACTCCCCAGGTATCGACCCCCACACTTTCGGGTATCTTTCCAAGCTCCCCGCACTTCTTCATCCCGGTTATTATCTCGCTTACCAGCCTGTCAAGGTTCCACACCCAGGTCCCGTCCACCTTATCCATTCCGTTCCAGAACCTGTACACCTCCTCAAGCTCCATTTTTCCGTTTTTGATGCTCCCCAGAATATGCCTTCCGCTCGAAGCACCGATATCAATGGCCAGAAAATACTTTTCCATAATCTCAAACCTCCGTTTCTTCATTGCTGACCGCCAGACAGCCGCGGGCAGGAAAATACCGTTTCTACTCACCGCTCAGCCGAAGGCAGGGGTATGAAGACACAGGGGATCAGAATATCCCCAGGATCTTTTCGTTAAAGCCGTCATGTATCGTCTGATAGTCAGCGTACCTTATATTGCTGTTTTTGAACCTTTCATTAAAGCCAGCCTGAAGAGCATCGGCCACCATAGTATTGTACCGGCTTTCCTCAAGAAGGATGGCCGGGAAAATATAATATATCATGAAAAAGGTAAGGTTGACCTCCTCATATCCCGGCACCCTTCCGAAACGCTTTACCTTCTTTATGCCCTCGTCCAGTATGATCCCGGAAATTTCCCGTGAAGCGGCAGCCTTGTCCTCTGCTTCCTCCATAACTGTCATCATTTCCCTGAAAAAATGACCGTGAACCTCCCGAAAGCGGTTCATGTTCTCCTCGTATCTTTTCTTTTTAAGCCTTTTCAGCATAACCGACCTGTCGTCGTATACTGCGTCAAAATTTTCAAGCATATATTCACTTTCCTGTCATTAAAAAGCCCTGTTGGAAACGGTTATTCAATACCTTTGCATCAGGCGCGGGGAACGATCCTGATATTTACAGCGAACGCGTTAAATGCCGGCGTTCACTGTAAACCGCTTATGCGCAGGATCGCAGCAGGTATGACCGCGTAAGTCATTGACCTGCTCAGTCAACCACAACACCCTTCTGAAGCATTATATTTGCATAGAGAGCCGACTCCCCGGTTGCAACTATCGCATAGCACTTCTGAGTCTCCTCATAAAACTTAAAGCGCTCTATATGTCCGAATGCCTTCTCTCCTCTTTCATCATACTTTTTAACTATATCCTTATAGGTGTCCCAGATAGGGGTCTCTACCTTATCTCCCGGCATAACCTCCATCAGGTTTACCGGATGCTCTACATAAGTATCAAGCGGGAATACCTTGAGGATCGCATCCAGAAGCTCCGGAACCCCGTGCCCGTCGCAGCGGATCACGATAGCGTCCTTGCCCATGGATTCGGCCGGGAAATTACCGTCGCCGATCATTATCCTGTCGCTGTGACCCATCTCATTAAGCACCATCAGAAGCTCGGGTGAAAGAATTTTGGGAATACCCTTTAACATAGCTTATCCTCCTTCTCAAAAAGGGACAGGGAATAATCCCCGTCCCTTACATATCATAATTATAGCATTTACGCCTGTCTCTGAAATTCCGCAGATATTTCAAGCTTACCCTTCGCTTCTTTCAGAAGCTTGGGTTTGCTTGAAATTTCCGGAAGAAATTTCAAACTTACCCTTCGCTTCTTTCAGAAGCTTGGGTTTGCCGGAAATTTCCGGAAGAAATTTCAAACTTACCCTTCGCTTCTTTCAGAAGCTTGGGTTTGCTTGAAATTTCCGGAAGAAATTTCAAGCTTAGTCATAAAGGTTAGGAGCGATCGTGGAATCGTTCATGTTGGAAGCGTCATACCAATAACCTGCTGTCGGGAAATCCTCAACGGTATCGCCGTTAGCAGCCATTGTAAGACCATAAAGTGTATAATAACCCATCATCAGAGGAGACTGGGTAACAGCACCATACATCGTGCCATCCTCGATAGCGCCCTTGATTATTGAGCCGGCATCAAATCCGATACCGATAACGTCGCCGTTTGCAGGATCAGAGCCAAGGATTGAAAGGTTTGCATCAGCTGCAAGAACACCTTCTGCCGCGGTCTGGTTGGAACCGAAGATACCGATCGTATCTGACTTACTCATGATAGCCTGTGCAGCTGTGGAGCAAAGCTCAACAGTAGTCTGTGCAGGAACAGCAACTTCGATAACAACATCAGCTGAAGCCTCGTCAGCAAGATCGCTGTGAGCTTCCTTAGCCTTGTTTACATATAACTCGTTACCAACAACAGCAACGGTCTTTCCGTCTGCAACGATAAGATCAACGATCTTGTTGATGAAGCCCATGCCTCTCTGCTGGATGTTAAGAGCCGTAGCATCCTGGTTTACCTCACCGATCCTTACCTGAGCCTCAGCGGAAGCGATGACATCCTTAAGTGCCTTATACATATTCTCGGCAGCAACCTCACCGGCCTGGACATTATCAGTAGCGATGGTAGCTACGATGGAGCCCTCGGGAGCATCAGCAACACCTGTATCGAAAGCGATAACAGGGATACCCTTGTCTGCGCAGTCCTTTAAGGAATCAAGAACAGATGTCGTATCGCATGCTGCAAGAGCGATTCCGGGAGGATTGCTGTTAATGTCAGAATTAAGCATATTTACCTGATCAGCTATGTCTGATTCGGAGTTGGGGCCATGAGCATTGTAGGTAACGCCAAGCTCTGCGGCTGCCATGTCCATACCTGTAAGAGCTGCCTGCCAGTAGGTTGACTGGAATGACTTAACGTCTACAGGGAACTCGTAAGCTTCCTTGGCTACTACACCATCAAACTGTGTTCCGCTGGTGAACTCGCCTGATCCGCCTGCTGCCGCAGGAGCCTCTGCCTCTTCCGCTGCCTCTTCTGCGGGAGCTGCTTCCTCTGCGGGAGCCTCTTCCTCTGCGGGAGCCTCAGCTGCCTCTTCCGCCGCAGGTGCCTCAGCCGGTGCCGATGCCGGTGCCGCTGCGCCGCAGCCTGCAAGCATCGATGCCACTAACGTCGCGCTAAGTAACGTAGCAAGTAATTTCTTTTTCATACTTTTCTCTCCTTTTTAAAATTAATTCTTTATATGAAGCGCTTATGCGCCGCATATCATATCACTGCTCCTTGGCCAGCCTTCTCCTCTTGATAACATCGATGATGACCGCACCTATAAGGACCGCACCGGTGATTATCTGCTGCCAGTTGGCCTGAAGGCCCACATAGGGAAGTCCCGTCTTAAGAAGGACGATGACAAAGACTCCCGCAAGGGTTCCGAGCACCGAACCGTAACCTCCGGTAGCGGAAACTCCTCCTACAAATACACCTCCTATGGCGTCAAGCTCAAGACCCGCTCCGGTACCCGGCTGTACCGTAGGAACCACCGCCGCATAGGCTATGGCCGCGATACCCGCGAACATTCCGCAGATAACATAATCCATTACATGATAGAACTTTACATTCACACCCGAAAGAGTGATAGCCTCCTTGTTGCTCCCTATGGCGATGGTATAACGTCCGAACTTGGTATGATTAAGGACAAATTCCATGACCAGGACAAGCACCACCACCAGCACAAAGCCTATCGGTATCTTGGTGGCCTGTCTCCCGGTTCCGAAGGTAAGCTTGAATATCGAGTGGAACCACCCTCCGGGCTGCTTCGTCGTGGGCCAGGGTGTAGCCATTATCATGGAGCTTATGCCTCGGGTTATCATACAGGTACAAAGCGTCGCAAGAAACGGAGGAAGACCCATCACGCCGATAAGGATACCGTTCACAAGCCCTACGATGCACCCCAACAGTATGCAGATAAGCATTGCCACAACAACGGGAACGTTATGATCCCTTATGAGCCTTCCCGCGATAAGCGCATAGCAGACCATTCCAGTACCTATTGAAAGGTCTACCCCCGCGGTGATAAGCGGGAAGGTGACACCTATCGCCATGAGGACATCATAGTATGAGAAATCCAGCATCGACAGGATCGATGAGTACTGTCTGAACTCTTTGCTGAAGATCATATAAATGACCACCAGCGCCAGGATAACTAAAAGAACGATAACTCTCTGATCTGATAAAATCGATTTTTTCTTTGTCATTATAAAAAACCCCCTATGCGATATCGCGCGTTGCCTTATCCATGATCTTTTCCTGAGTCGCCTCGGAAATATCCAGCTCACCCGTCTTCTTGCCCTCGCACATTATAACTATGCGGTCGCTCATACGAAGGATCTCTGTCATCTCCGATGAGATCATTATAATGGATTTGCCCTCAGAGGCGAGCCTGTTCATAAGCTTATATATCTCGTTCTTCGCGCCTACATCTATACCTCTGGTAGGCTCGTCAAAGATAAGGATATCGCAGTTTCTTACCAGCCATTTGGCGATAACCACCTTCTGCTGGTTGCCGCCCGAAAGATTGACCACCAGAGTGTCGGGGCTCGGTGTCTTTGTGGCAAGCTCTTTGATGTATTTCTCGGTTATTTTCTTTTCCTCGGCCTTATTGATGAAGGCTCCGTTCATGTAGTTTTCAAGGGACGCCATAGTGGAATTTTCCGTAATGGATTTCTGGACCACGATCCCGTATCTTTTTCTGTCCTCGGAAAGATAGCCTATCCCGTGCTTAACCGCATCCTGGGGAGAATTGATCGTTACCTTCTGTCCGTTGACATATATGTCTCCGCTGGTCTTCGGATCAGCCCCGAAAAGAGCCCTTGCGGTCTCTGTCCTGCCGGCACCCATAAGCCCGGAAAAGCCGAGTATCTCACCCTTTCGTAATTCGAAGCTGACATCCTGGACCATCCTTCCGGCGTTAAGGTGCTCTACCTTAAGCACGACCGGAGCATCCTTGGGAACATGGCTCTCGGTCTTGGGATCCTCATAGATGACACGGCCGACCATCATGTTGATGATATCCTCCTTGCTGCACTCGCTTGTAATAAGAGTGCCTACATAGCCGCCGTCCCTCATTACCGTGACCCTGTCGGTTATCACCTTTATCTCGTCCATACGGTGTGAGATATAAACTATCGCAAGCCCCTTGGCCCTTAAATCCCTTATTATGACGAACAGATCCTCGATCTCCTTCTCCGTAAGGGCCGCCGAGGGCTCGTCAAAGATGATGACCTTGGCCTTATGTGAGATGGCCTTTGCGATCTCGCACATCTGCTGCTTGCCCACCGTAAGATCGCTCATCTTGGCTCTTGGATCTATCTCGATCTTAAGCTCGGCAAAAAGCTTGTTGGACTCATCTATCATCTTTTTGTCATCGATCCTGAAGCCCTTCATGAACTCACGTCCGATAAAGATATTCTGGGCAACGGTCAGATCGCCCACCATGTTAAGCTCCTGATGCACTATAACTATACCGGCATCCTGAGCCTCTCTGGTATTATGAAATTCGATCTCCCTTCCTTCAAAGGTTATCGTCCCCGAATCCTTGGAATAGATACCGGTGAGCACCTTCATCAGGGTAGACTTCCCTGCCCCGTTCTCTCCCATGAGAGCGTGCACCTCGCCGCTTCTCACATCAAAGTGAACATGGTCAAGAGCATGCACACCGGGAAATGATTTATCGATATTCTCCATTGTCAGGATAGCTTCACTCATTTGTCCGCTCCTCTCAGTAGTAGTTTTCGTACCTGCGGGTACCTTCCTGTTCAGGCCTTCCGTAACGGTTCAGCCCTTTAGTTCTTCCTGCGCCTTGCCATAACATCGGCATATACGACGACAATAACTATGATACCCGTAACGATAAGCTGTATATCCTTTGCAAATCCCAGTGCAAGGATACCCTCCTGCAGCAGGGAGATTATGAACACGCCGATAACCGTTCCGCCTATGGAGGCAAGACCGCCGGCCATTGAGGTTCCACCCATTACGCAGCCCGCTATGGCCTCGTTGTTATACTGGTCGCCGTATCCCGGCTGAACCGTGGTATAGGCTCCTACGAAGAATATGGCCGCTATCCCGACCAGAGTTCCGCATATCACATAGGCAAGCATTTCCCACTTCTTGGTGTCCACGCCGGACAGCCTTACCGCTTCGCGGTTGCTGCCGAGACAGAGGATATATCTTCCGGGCTTGGTGTTGTTGAGGATCACCATGCAGATCACCGCAGCGATCAGGAATATCAAAAGCCCCACGGGGAAGCCCCCGGCGCTCACAAGGCTTCTGAACCAGCCGTTGACCGGATCGGTCGACAGGGGCCAGCTCACGGACTGAGTCTTTGTGTACACCGCCGCAATACCCTTGGCAATATTCATCGAAGCCATGGATACTATGAAGGGAGGGATCGTCCAGTAGGCAACCAGATATCCGTTAAAAAGCCCGAAGAGGAAGCCTATGATAATGCTCATTATCAGGGAAACGATAACGGGAGCACCCCTGAAGATCATCGTATACCCCGAGATCAGCGCGCAGCAGAACATTACGGGGCCTATGGAAAAGTCGATGCCGCCGGTGGCGATCACAAAGGTCACGCCCAGTGACAGAAAGCCAAGGAAATAAACGTAATTAAGAACGCTCATTATCCTGGCCTTTCCAAAAAAGCCCGGAACGAGGATACAGAAGGCGGTATACATGAGGATCAGCACGCAAAACAAAATGACCCTGTTAAAACCCACCTTTCTGACAAAAGGATTCTGCTTGATCTTATTCAATCTATTTACCCCCTTTCGAAGAAATGCTTTACATTCTTCGAGTATTTGTGCGTTTTGCATAAAACGGCCAAAACAAGTGTTACTTTTTGTTCAAATCACACAAAAGGATTATAGCGTAAACTCATCTGCTGTGCAACTAAAACATAGGAAAAATATATCTTCTTACTTTATATGAATGTCCGCGATGCTGTAATTGAGCTTGGTCGCATAATTATAATCCTCCGTCACATGTACGACGAAATCCTCCGCAAGCTCTCTGGGATCCATTGAAAGGACTCCATCCCTAACCTTGATGTACTGGTAGGGCATATACTGATGCAGCATGCTCAAGGGTATCTGTACCCCCGACATGTTTTCAAACAGCCTGTTTATTGCCTTCTGCATCTCGGGCTGCGCGAAGTAATACCTGCATCTGTCGGAAAAGCTGTATTTTCTCTTAAGGGCCTTTTCCTCCTCTGTTCCGTGATAATGCTTCTGCCAGTCCTTGGGGTTCTTCATCATGGTCTCTTCCATGACCTCTATAAACCTAGCCTGCCTGTCCTCGGGCACCAGGATCTTTTCCATCATGGAAAGGGCGAAGAGGCCCTCCCTGAGAGCAAAGGTAAGTGCCGGTCCCACCTTAAGTATGGCAATTCCGTCCTCAACCATTTCCTTAAGGGCTTCGGCGGGCTGATAATCTGTAGAATGACCCTCAAGAACGATATTATCGTATTTCTTTACGGCCCTTGTCAGTTCTCTTGCCTCCGCCCTGTCATACCTGAAGAAATCGGCGTCGCCGAATTCGACCCCGGGCTGGACCACTATCCCTATTATGTTCCCAAACGCATCCTTTATCCCGCGCTTTTCAAACTGCTCCTCATAGGTCTTAAGGGTCTTTGCAACAGCCTCAGGCTTTGTGACCGCAAGGGAATCCTCGACCTCCTGTGCGCCTCCCGGGATAGGAACCTCGCTTCCTATAATGAAGGCAGGCCTCTGCTCGTCGGGATTCTCCTTAAGAAGCTCCTGATATGCCTCCTCACAGGCCTCGTAAAGTACGGCGCCCCTTCTTGCTATCGTTTCATCGCTCAGAGGCTTGTCTGTGGGATCATCACCGACTCTCATGCTGGTATCCAGATGTATCTTTTTATATCCGGCCGATACGAAGAGCTTCACAAGCTCAACGGCCTTTTCCATAGCATCCTTTTCCGGCTCGTCCACCCAGGTAAGCGGCCCTAAATGATCTCCGCCAAGAATGATCTTATCCTTTGGGAAGCCGACCTTGTCTGCGATCCTGTATACAAAATCCCGGTAGTCGGCAGGCTTCATTCCGGTATAGCCGCCGAACTGATTGACCTGGTTCGCGGTGGCCTCAAGCAGAATATAATCGTCAAATCTCTTTGCCTGCTTCAGACAGGCCTCTATCACAAGATCATTGGCCGTACAGTACGAAGGAATGCCCGCAAAGGTCATGCCCTCCTTTCTTTTGGCTAAGATCGATCTCATTGCATCCATTTTCTGATTCTCCTGTATGTTGTATTGCTCCGCCTGTGCAGCTGCACAGGCGGAAATTTTTATATTCTTCTGTTTTTTTTTACATTGGGCAGTCGGCAGTTTCCGGCTCCTTTACTCTTTCTCAGGGGTCAAATTATCCTGCTTTATTATCATGCCATAAGCTTACAAAGCCATTCGGATAATTTGACTGACGCAATTTTTCCTTCTGAACTTTTCTTTTTTCCCAGTTGTGTGGAAAAATTGCGTCTTTCTCAGGGGTCAAATTATCCTGCTTTATTATCATGCCATAAGCTTACAAAACCATTCGGATAATTTGACTGACGCAATTTTTCCTTCTGAACTTTTCTTTTTCCCAGTTGTGCGGAAAAATTGCTTCTAAACCTCATGTTCTTTTATGCATCGGGGCAGTCTGTAATAACGCCGTTCTCATCCCAGAGGGCGTGCCAGTCATCGGCGCCGGGCCACAGGAACACCTGTCCCTTTACCAGACGGTTGTTCTTTTCAAGAGTCGCTATCACGGCCATTTCCTCATCGGTAAGGGGCTCGGTGAGCGTTGACTCTATGTTGCTTGTGTATTCCATCTCATGAATGGAGAACGGGATAGGTATCTGTCCTCTCTGAACCGCCCACTTAAGCGCTATTATCGCAGGGTGAACGCCGTGCTTTTCAGCGATAGCCTTAAATTCCGGAACCTGCATATCCGCTATGTCGGTAGCAACGATATCCCTTTCCGGTCTCTGCGGAGAGCCAAGGGGCATAAAGCCGATAGGCTGGATATCATGGGCTTTAAGATAATCGAAAAGCTCCTGCTGCTGGAAGCAGGGATGAAGCTCCATCTCACAGGCGACGGGCTTGATCCTGAATTTGTCCATTACCGCGTTCAGCTTGGGTATAGTCATATTTGAGATGCCGATGTGACGTACCAGGCCCTTATCCACCAGAGCCTCTATCTGTCTGTAGGTATCCATGAACTCGGCAACAGAGAAGGGCTTGCTGTCAGGGTTTCTCGAATCCACATCGCATCCGGGTGCATGATAGTTGGGGAAAGGCCAGTGTATAAAGAAAAGATCGATATAATCGCACTGAAGATCCTCAATGCTCTTTCTGCAGGATTTCTCAACCTCCCTGTGCATATCATTCCACACCTTCGTCATGATGTAGAGATCCTTTCTCTCTACAACGCCTTCGTCAAAGGCGGCCTTGAAGACCCTTCCTATCTGATCCTCGTTGCCGTAGCATGCCGCACAGTCAAACATCCTGTAGCCCGCGCGTATTGCGCCCGCAACCGCATTCGAAACCTGATCCGGCGTGAACCTGTCCGAGCCGAAGGTACCCATGCCTATGCAGGGAACCTTATCACCGGTATTCAAAGTGATCTGCGGAACCTTACTTGCATCAACTCCCATTTTTCTTTCCTCCTTACAAGTCAATATGATATCTTAAGCTTCGCTGTCTATAAGTATCTTGCCCTTTACGGTGCCGGGCGTCTTAAACATCTCAAAGGCCTCGGCGATCTGTGACAGAGGGATCTTCTTAAATATGAAGGAATCGTCAAATTTAAGCTGCCCTGTCTTGAAATAATACGCGGCTAGCTCCCATTCGTCCCCGGGGAAGGGTGCCGAATAGCTCATCCAGGAGCCGGTCAGCGTAAATTCCTTACGGTTCATGTTCTCCCACTCATCCACCGTAAACGAAAGCTCTCTCGTCGGTGTTCCTATAAAGCATACCTGAGCCTTGTTTGCGGCAAGCTTAAATGCAAGCTTCATGGTGATGGTATTCCCGGCAGTCTCGTAAACATAATCAAAGCCTCTGCCGTCGGTGATTTCATTCACCTCGTCCATAAAGCCTTCCCTGCCCGAATTGATCCCGTAATCCGCTCCGAGCCTTCTTGCAAGGTCAAGTCTCTCCTCTACTATATCAAACACCACCACCTTTTTTGCTCCGAAGATCTTCGCCCACTGCATGGTCATCATTCCGATGGTGCCCCCTCCGAGGATGGCTACGGTCCTGCCGCCCTCATAGGGCACTCTTCTGAGACCGTGAAGAGCTACGGTAGCGGGCTCAAAAAAGGCTCCCTGATCAAAATCTATTGATTCATCAAACTTTACAACGTTCTTTTCGGGTACGACCACATATTCCGCAAAGCTTCCGAACTCCCTCGAGCCTATGAAGCTGTATTTTTTGCAGAGAGAATAATTACCCTTCTGGCAATCCGGACACTTCATGCAGGGTACCAGAGGTATTCCCGCTACCCTGTCTCCGGGCTTTACGGAGGACACTCCCTCTCCGACCTCCTCTACCGTCCCTGAAAACTCATGTCCGAGGACATTCGGATAGTAATGACAGGCATCGCCGTTCACCCTCGGAACATCCGAACCGCAGATCCCCGTATACTTGACCTTTACAAGGACCTTTCCCGGGACCACCTCCGGCTTTTTGATGTCCTCATACCTGATATCATTTTTTGCGTGTACTACTCCGGCTTTCATTTCAACAATATCTCCTTTTAAAAAATGTTTTTATTCCGCAAATTCCCTGAAGGTGTCCTTCAGGTCCTCATAAAGTCTTAAATAAAGCTCCATCCTCCTGTCGTAGACGGCTCTGTTTCCGGGATCGGGCGTTTGAGTCCTCGTGATCCTTATGGTTTTACCTACCGCCTCCTCATAGTCCTTATATATCCCGCAGCCCACACCCGCAAGGATAGCCGCTCCAAGGGTGGTCGCGGTATCCGAGGCCGGCACATGGATGGTCTTTCCGGTTACGTCAGCCTTTATCTGTGTCCAGAGGACGGAATTTGATGAGCCTCCCATGGCGTTTAAGCTCTCGACCCTTACTCCCGCGCTTTCGGCGGTTCTCAGATTGTGTTCAAGGGAGTACGCCACTCCTTCAAGCAGAGCCCTTATCATGTGTCCCCTTGTTTTGTCAAAGGAAAGGCCGTAAAAGACTCCCTTTGCATCCGGATCCCAGACAGGTGAGCGTTCACCTGCCATATAAGGAAGGAATATCACTCCCTCCGCGCCTGCAGGGACCTTTTCAGCCTCACCGGTCAGAGCGTCAAAGGACAGCTCTCCCCCGAATTCCTGCCTGAACCATTTAAGGGTACCGCCGCCGCCGACGGTTCCTCCCTGCAAAAGCCACAGTCCCGGCACAACATGGGCGCCGAGGATAAGCCTTTTATGAGCCAGGGCCCTGTCGGTGCAGATGCTCATCCCTCCGGCCTGGCCTCCCTGCTCCTGTGTCTGGCCCACTCTGTAGACCCCTGCTCCCAGAGTCCCGCAGGCCGCGTCAAGACCGCCCGCCACCACCGGCGTGCCTTCCTTAAGCCCTGTCTTTGCCGCGGCTTCCCTGCTTACCTCTCCGATGACCTGATCGCAGGGTACGGGATCGGGAACCATATCCACGGAAAGCCCCAGCCTTTCCGCCATATCACCGTCATAGCAAAGCTCCTTCATATTAAAGAAATGAAGACCGTAGCATTGTGAAATATCCTGGCTGAGCTCTCCTGTGAGCTTCATTCCTATATAGCTGTTGCTCTGAAGATATTTATAAGCCCTTTCAAATACCTCGGGCCTCTCCTGCTTATACCATAAAAGCTTAGGAGTGACATAGGAGGGAAGGAAATCATTTCCCGCAAGCTCAAAGATCCTGTCCTCTCCGACCTCCCGCTTTACCCTGTCGCAGATATCCCTGGCCCTGGTGTCCATCCATATCGGAGTGTTGCACAAAACGTTTCGCTCTCTGTCTATCGGAATTGCCGACCAGCTCTGGCCGTCTATCCCTATGGCCTTAATATCCTCAGCCGAAACCTCCGGTGCCTCAAGCACTCTCCTTACAGCTGAGCAGATCGCCTCCCACCATTCCTCCGGAGCCTGCTCCGCCCATCCGTTTTTCGGATAGTATACCTTATAAGCCTCGTTTTCCTGGGCCGCTACGTTTCCGTCCTTATCAAAGACGGCAACCTTACAGGCCGATGTTCCGATATCTATGCCAAGCAGCAGCTCACTCATAATGCTCTCCTGTTGATCCGGCAGGGGAAAAAGCACGGTATGCGCTTTCCGCCTCCGGCGTATAAATATGCAAGCGAAACGTTTCGCTCTCGTTCAAAAAAAATAACGCCTTTCTTACCCTAATCAATTATATCATCCTCCCGGCTTCTGTCAAGACAGGCCTTCAAAAAATCTTTCTCTTATAAGTCATTTTAGCAAAATCAAATCTCACTTTTCGGACACCGCTTTTTCGATCTGTTTAATCGGCATCCCCGAGATCCAAAAGAGCCCCGGATGATGTTTTCGGTTATATTATATTTTACCGCGCAGTACTCCCGCCGCACAGCACAAGGCAAAGCAGACCACATCCGCAGCCACTATCGTTGAACCGGTGGGCGTGCCCGCCAGTATGGAGACCAGTATCCCCGACAGAGCGCACACTACAGAAAGCACTGCCGAGCTTATGGTGACCTTCTTAAAGCTTTTGAATATCCTCATCGCGGATAGGGCCGGGAAAATGACCAGCGCCGAGATGAGAAGAGAGCCTACAAGGTTCATCGCAAGCACTATTATGACCGCTATGATCACTGCTATCAGAAGATTTATGCCCTCTGTATTCAGACCGGCCGCCTTCGCAAAGCTCTCATCGAAGGTAACGGCAAATATCCTGTTGTAAAACAGGATGAATATGATGATGGAAGCTATGGACAGCACCGCGCACAGAACAACCTCCCTTGTCGTGAGCGTGAGTATGGAGGTGGAGCCGAAAAGAGTACTGCATACATCCCCGGAAAGATTGGAGGAGGTCGAGAATATATTCATCAGAAGGTATCCGAAGGCAAGCGCTCCCACGGATATCATCGCTATCGCCGCATCCCCCTTTATCCTTGTGTTATTCCCTGTTTTAAGGAGCAGTACGGCACTGACCACCGTGACCGGAAGGACCAGGAGCATTTCATTGGATATATTCAGTACGCCTGCTATGGCCATCGCCCCGAAGGCCACGTGTGAAAGCCCGTCTCCTATGAACGAGAACCGCTTGAGTACAAGGGTCACTCCCAGAAGCGCGGAGCAGAGGGCAATAAGCACCCCTACTATGATGGCATAACGTACAAAGGGAAAACGGAGATATTCAATAAGCGTATTGATCATGCCTGTACTCCCCCTTCCCTGAGAAAAAACCGGCCCGTGTCACTGTTTACATATTCCTCCCTGGTGCCGAAGAAAATATTGCTTCCCATGTGGAGGATATGCGTCGCGTATTTCAGGGCGGCCTCTATATCATGAGAGATCATGATGATGGTCATGCCCTCACGGTTTAAGCCGCTTATCACCTCATACATTTCCATAGCTGCCCTGGGGTCGAGCCCTGTCACCGGCTCGTCAAGCAGAAGCACCTTTTTTGCCGCGCATAATGCCCTTGCCAAAAGCACCCTCTGCTGCTGTCCGCCGGAAAGCTCCCTGTAGCATTTGTCCTTAAGCTCTGTGATACCCATTCTTTCCATGTTGTCTGCGGCAAGCTTTTTTTCGGCCCGGCTGTAAAAAGGGCGCATTCCGCATCTTCCCTGGCAGCCGGACAGGACTATCTCCTTTACCGAGGCAGGAAAATCCCTCTGCACATCCGTCTGCTGGGGAAGATAGCCTATCTCCTTATGGGTAAGGCCGTTCATCCGTATCTGGCCCGAAACAGGCTCTATTAGATTCAGAAGTGTTTTCATAAGAGTTGTTTTGCCTGATCCGTTTTCGCCGACTATGCAGAGATAGCTTCCCTCCTCAACGGTAAAGCTTATATCATCCTTTAACAGGCGGGATTCGTAACCCGTTGCCAGCCCTTCAACGCTTATAAGTGCCATCCTCTGCTCCCTTTTCCCGGGCACGCCCACCGCGCGGCCGGTTTACATGTCCACCCTGTAAAAAAACAAGTCTAATTTGAGAACCGTTCTCGATTTTAGCACATTATAATTGTTATGTAAAGCTCTGATCGATCTAAGACAGAGTAAGCGCTGCTCTTACAAATTCCTTAAAGAGGGGATGCGCCCTGTTCGGACGCGATTTGAACTCAGGGTGATACTGAACACCCAAAAAGAACGGATGGTCCGCAAGCTCCACCGTTTCGACCAGGGAGCAGTCCGGAGAAAGACCCGAGATGACAAGCCCCGCTCTTTGAAGCGTCTCACGGTAATCGTTGTTGAACTCGTAACGGTGTCTGTGCCGTTCACTTATATCAGGCTTACCGTAGCACCTCTCCATCAGAGTGCCCGGCACTATCCTGCAGGGATAGCTCCCAAGCCGCAGGGTGCCTCCCATATCCGTCTCCTTAGACTGCCCGGGCATAAGATCTATAACCTTATGCTCCGCGTTACCGAAGGACTCGCCGGAGCAGGCATCGGCTATCCCGGCCACATTCCTTGCAAACTCAATGACAGCGATCTGCATCCCGAGGCAGATCCCGAAATACGGTTTCCCTGCTTCCCTGGCATACCTTGCGGCAAGGATCATACCCTCGACTCCCCTGTCGCCAAAGCCCCCGGGTACAAGGATACCGTCCACCCTGTCAAGTGTTTTCCTGTAATTTTCCTCAGTAAGCTCCTCGGCATCTATCCAGTCTATATTTACCCTTGCGCCCAGCGCAAAGCCCGCGTGTGAAAGAGCTTCCGCCACGGAAAGATAAGCGTCATGAAGCCTGACATATTTTCCCGTAAGGCCGATCGTGACCTCTCTGTCCATTCGGCCGATACCCTCCACCATAGTCTTCCATTCAAGAAGCTTAGGCGGCGGAGCCTCTATCGAAAGCTCCCTGCATACCACTCCGGAAAAGCCTGAGTCCTCAAGCATAAGCGGCGCCTTATAGAGACTGTCAAGCGTCCGGTTCTCGATCACACAGTCCTCCTTCACGTTGCAGAACATGGATATTTTCTTAAGCAGCTCCTTCTCCAGAGGCTCGTTGCAGCGGAGCACTATGATATCCGGATGTATCCCCATGCCCTGAAGCTCCCTCACGGAATGCTGCGTAGGCTTGGATTTATGCTCGTTTGAGCCATGAAGATAAGGCACCAGAGTTACATGGATGAACAGACTGTTTTCTCTTCCCCCTTCAAGTGCGATCTGTCTTACCGCCTCAAGAAAGGGCTGTGATTCGATATCTCCGATGGTGCCTCCGATCTCGGTGATCACCACGTCCGCATCCGTTTCCCTCCCTACCCGGTAAACAAAATCCTTGATCTCGTTTGTGATATGCGGTATGACCTGCACGGTGGAGCCCAGATATTCTCCTCTTCTTTCCTTATTTAAAACATTCCAGTATACCTTCCCCGAGGTAAGGTTGGAAAACCTGTTCAGGTCCTCATCTATGAAGCGTTCATAGTGCCCCAGATCCAGATCGGTCTCCGCCCCGTCCTCGGTCACAAATACCTCTCCGTGCTGATAGGGACTCATCGTGCCCGGATCAACATTAATATACGGGTCAAGCTTCTGTGCCGCGACCTTCAGGCCTCTGGCCTTTAAAAGCCTTCCCAGGGAGGCTGCGGTGATCCCCTTGCCAAGTCCGGATACTACACCGCCCGTTACGAAAATATATTTTGTCATCGTGGTCCCGCTTTCCTAAAACGCCTTTTTTATCCGTTCAACTGCCTCTATGGTATTCTCTCTTCCTCCGAAGGCAGTCAGCCTGAAATAATTCTCTCCGTGGGGCCCAAAGCCCGAGCCCGGGGTGCCCGCAACATTTGCCCTTTCAAGGAGGGCATCAAAGAATTCCCAGCTGGTCATGTTTTTTGGTGTCTTCAACCATATATACGGCGCGTTCACTCCTCCGTAAACCGTAAAGCCCGCCTCTTTAAGTCCCTCCGATATGATCCCCGCGTTTTCCATATACCATGCTATCTGTTCCCTTACCTGCTTTCTTCCCGCCTCCGAATAGACCGCCTCACCCGCTCTCTGTACAATATAAGGCGCTCCGTTATACATGGTTCCGTGCCGTCTGGCCCAAAGCTCCCATATACTGACGCCCTCTGCCTTAAGGGATCTCGGAATGACGGTAAAGCCCAGCCTCAGCCCGGTAAACCCGGCGGTTTTTGAAAACGAGCGGAATTCTATCGCGCATTCCCTCGCGCCCTCACATTCAAATATGCTGTGTGGCACGTTCTCTTCAGTGATGTAAGCCTCATACGCGGCATCGTACAGAATGACCGAGCCGTTTTCACATGCGTAGTCCACCCAGCTCTGAAGCTCCTCCCTTTTAATAACGGCCCCCGTAGGATTGTTGGGAAAGCACAGATAGATGAGATCAGGCCTTTCCTTTGGGATCACCGGCGCAAAGCCCGTTTCCCGGGTGCAGGGCATGTAGATGACATCATTAAAGCACCCCTTTTTTTCATCATAAAGGCCCGTCCTTCCGGCTATGACGTTTGAATCGACATAAACCGGATACACTGGGTCCTGCACTCCTATCCTGTTATCGGTCCCGAAAACCTCCTGTATGTTTGCGCAGTCGCATTTTGCGCCGTCGGATATGAAGATCTCATCAGCCGATATATCACAGCCTCTTGCTCTGTAATCCTTTTCTGCTATCACGCTCCTTAAGAACTCATACCCCAGATCCGGAGCATAGCCCTTAAAGGTCTCAGACCTTCCCATTTCGTCAACGGCTGTATGCAGGGCCCCTATTATCTCGGGAGCGATCGGCTGTGTCACGTCGCCTATGCCCAGCCTTATCACCCTTTTTCCGGGATGGGCCGCCTCATATTCCCTGATCTTTTTCCCTATGGTCGAAAACAGATAGCTTCCAGGAAGCTTCAGAAAATTGTTATTGATCCTTGTCATGCCTGTCCTCCCATTTTCCGGCAAACGGACCGGAACCGTTCACTAATGCCTAGCGCAGATTTGTATAGCCCATCAATGCCTCGTCCACCGCCCTGGCCGCGTTTCTTCCCTCCGAAACAGCCCATACCACCAGGGACTGTCCCCTGTGCATGTCGCCCGCGGTGAACACCTTCTCCCTTGAGGACGCATAATCCCCGGGCTTTGTCTTTACATTGGATCTTGCGTCAGTCTCCACTCCGAAGGCCTTTGTGACATAGCTCTCGCTCCCTGTAAACCCCGCGGCTATAAGCACCAGCTGTGCCGGCACCGTGCGTTCGGAGTTCTCCTTAGGCACCATGGTCACTCTGCCGGTCTTTTCATCCTTCTTCGGTAAAAGCGATGTAAGTACTGCCTGCTTCAGATTTCCTTTTTTATCCTTTATAAATTCCTTTACCGTAGTCTGGTATACACGGGGATCGGCGCCAAACCTCCAGATGGCCTCCTCCTGTCCGTAATCCACCTTCAGTATCCTCGGCCACTCCGGCCATGGATTAGAGGAAAGCCTTTCCTTTGGGGGGCTCTGCATCATTTCGAGCTGGGTTATACTCCTTGCACCAAGCCTTAAGCAGGTCGCCACACAATCGTTGCCGGTATCACCGCCCCCCACAACGATCACATCCTTACCCCTTACAAGCTCATAAGGAGGCTTATCAAAGCCCTCATCCAAGAGCCTCTTTGTGACCTCGGACAGAAAATCCACCGCAAAGCGTATACCCTTCGCGTCTCTTCCGGGCGCGTTTATGTCTCTTGGGGATGAGGCCCCGCACGCAAGGATAACGCTGTCATATTCCCTGATAATATCCTCCGCGGGGATGCTCCTGCCCACATCGCAGTTGACCAGAAACCTTATCCCTGCCTCCTCCATGAGCCTTACCCTGCGGTCTATCAGAGCCTTGTCAAGCTTCATGTTCGGGATCCCGTAGCGTAAAAGCCCCCCGACCCTGTCTCTCCTTTCGTATACCGTGACCTCGTGTCCTCTTCTGTTCAACAGCTGTGCCGCCGCCAGTCCCGAGGGACCGCTGCCTATCACCGCCACCCTCTTTCCGGTACGGACAGCCGGCTCCTCCTCCTTTACGAGCCCATGCTCATAGGCATACTCGATCACCGCCTTTTCGTTCTCCTTAGTGGATACCGGGGCATCGTGGAGCCCGCAGGTACAGGCCGCCTCACACAATGCCGGGCATACACGGCTTGTAAATTCCGGAAAGCTGTGAGTCACCGAAAGCCTTCTGTAGGCCTCTGCCATCCTTCCTCTGTACACCAGGTCATTGATCTCGGGGATCAGGTTTTTCAGGGGACAGCCCGAAGCCATTCCTGAAAGCATGGTCCCAGCCTGGCAGAAGGGAACCCCGCAGTCCATACATCTCGCGGCCTGCTTCTGCTGCTCCGCCGGTTGAAGACTTCCGTGAAATTCCAGAAAGCTCTTTAACCTCTCCGCCTCCGTTACCACCTCTGCATCCTTTCTTTCATATTCAAGAAAACCCGCTGTTTTCCCCATGGCTCCTCCTTACCGTACAAATTCCCTGAAAGCCTCTATCCTTGCCGTTTCCGTGTCAAGGCCCTGCTCCTCGTTCTTTGCGATGAGCCTTAGCATTTCCCTGTAATCCGTGGGAATGACCTTTTTAAAGCAGGGAACAAAAGCGTCAAAGCTGTCCAGTATCTCTCTTCCCTTCCCCGACCCGGTATTCTTAACATGCTCCTCTATCAGAGCCCTTACGATCTCCATGTCAGCCTTGTGGGAAAGGCTCTCCATGCTCACAAGCTGCCTGTTCAGGTTCCGGTACAGTCTGTTCTCCTCATCCAGGACATAGGCTGTCCCGCCGCTCATCCCCGCGGCAAAATTTTTGCCCGTGGGTCCTAATATCACCACAACGCCTCCGGTCATATACTCACAGCCGTGCTCGCCTACGCCCTCCACAACAGCCGTTGCCCCGGAATTCCGGATCGCGAACCTTTCCCCGGCCATGCCGGCAACAAAGGCATAGCCCGAGGTCGCTCCGTAGAGAGCAACGTTTCCGATAAGGATATTACTGCCCGGATCATACCCCGCCTCCTTCGGCGCGGATATCACAAGCTTTCCTCCCGAAAGGCCCTTACCGAAATAATCGTTGCTGTCGCCCTCAAGCCTTATGGTAAGGCCCCTGGGTATGAACGCTCCGAAGCTCTGACCGCCTGAGCCCCTGCAGTTTATCCTTATGGTATCATCGGCAAGCCCCTCGGGATTGCTTCTGGTGATCTCAGCCCCAAGAAGCGTCCCGAAGGCTCTGTCCGTATTGCCAAGCGTTAAGGACAGCTCAGAGCTTTTTCCTTCCCTGATGGAGCTTTTAACGGAATCTGACGAAAGCAGTATCCTTTCATCCTTTGTCTCGGACAGCCTGAAATCATAGAGCCGGTCAGGCTGAAAAACAGCCATCCTCCTGTCGGCCCCCGACATGTCAAGGAGGACTCTTGACAGATCGAGCTTCCTTTCATTTTCCGATAGGTTCTCCCTAAGCTTTAACAGATCGGTCCTTCCGACAAGCTCCGAAACCGTGCGAACCCCCAGCTCTGCCATTATCTCCCGAAGCTGCCTTGCTATGAAGCGCATAAAATTTTCCACATATTCGGGCTTTCCCGAGAAGCGCTCCCGAAGCCTGGGGTTCTGGGTCGCAACACCCATCGGACAGGTATCGGACTGGCATTCCCTCATCATTACACAGCCCAGGGTGATGAGAGGGGCCGTAGCAAAGCCGAATTCCTCTGCCCCAAGCATAGCGGCGATCGCCACATCCCTGCCGCTCATCAGCTTTCCGTCGGTCTCTATTACCACCCGGTTTCTAAGACCGTTTAAGATAAGCGTCTGATGTGTCTCCGCAAGTCCCAGCTCCCAGGGCAGTCCCGCATTGTGGATCGAGGAAAGCGGCGCTGCCCCCGTCCCGCCGTCATAGCCGGATATCAGGATCACTCCCGCGCCTGCCTTTGCTACGCCTGCCGCGACCGTTCCCACTCCCGCCTCGGAGACCAGCTTTACGGATATCCTGGCATCCCTGTTTGCGTTTTTCAGGTCATAGATGAGCTGAGCCAGGTCCTCGATGGAATATATATCATGATGCGGCGGGGGAGATATCAGACTGACACCCGGAGTAGAATGACGTGTTTTTGCGATCCAGGGATACACCTTCCTTCCCGGAAGATGCCCCCCTTCTCCGGGCTTGGCTCCCTGGGCCATCTTGATCTGTATTTCCCTTGCACTCACAAGGTATCTGCTTGTCACTCCGAAGCGGCCGCTTGCCACCTGTTTTATCGCGGAGCTCCTGTCGTTTTCGGTTCCTGCGGAAAGTATCCTCTCCTCACTTTCCCCGCCCTCTCCGCTGTTGGATTTTCCGTGCAGGCGATTCATGGCAACGGCCAGTGCTTCATGAGCCTCCCCGGATATCGAGCCGTAGGACATGGCCCCTGTTTTAAACCGCTTTACGATCTCCTCCTCACTCTCCACCTCGGAAAGGTGGATCCCCTTTTCGGGAAAGGCAAAATCCAGAAGCGATCTCAGAAAGCCTGTCCGTTCCTCATCCACGAGCCGGGTGTATTCCCTGAATTTTTCATAATCGCCCTCCCTTGCGGCACACTGCAGCATATGGATCGTCCGCGGATTATAACGGTGATGCTCCCCCTGGCTTCTTTCCTTATGCCGTCCCATCGGATCAAGCTCCAGATCCACGGACAGTCCGAGCGGATCGAAGGCTCTGCTGTGCTGTCTGTCCGCGGCCTCTCCGATATCCTTAAGGGTGATCCCTCCCACACGGCTCACAGTTCCCGTAAAGCAGCTGTCTATGACCTCCCGGGATATACCGACGGCTTCAAATATCTTGCTCCCCTGATAGGACTGTATCGTTGATATCCCCATCTTTGAAGCAATCTTGACGATACCTGAAAGAACGGCATCGTCATAGTCCTTTACGGCCGCATAGTAATCCTTGTCAAGAAGCTCATTCTCCAAAAGCTGTGCTATGGTGGCATGGGCCAGGTAAGGATTGACCGCACAGGCGCCGTAGCCTAAAAGCGTCGCAAAATGGTGAACCTCCCTCGGTTCGGCCGACTCAAGGATCAGGGACATCGCCGTGCATTTTTTTGTATCCACCAGATGCTTATGCACCGCGGCCACCGCAAGCAGGGACGGCAGCGCCACATGATTTTCATCCACACCCCTGTCGGAGAGAATAAGGATGTTCACTCCCTCCTTATAGGCCTTGTCCACCTCCATGAACAGATGCTGCAGGACCCGTTTTATCGGCGCGGTTTTGTAGAACAGGATAGACACCTTCGAGACCTTGAAGCCGTCCCTTTTCAGGTCCTCGATCTTCAGCAGATCAAGATCCGTAAGGATCGGGTTATTGATCTTAAGCACCTGGCAGTTTTCCGGCCTTTCCTCCAAAAGGTTTCCGTTTTTGCCGACATAAACGGTCCTTGAGGTCACTATCTCCTCTCTCTGCGCATCGATCGGAGGATTTGTCACCTGCGCAAACAGCTGTTTGAAATAGTAGAAAAGGGGCTGGTAATGATCGGAAAGCACTGCCAGCGGAGTATCCGCCCCCATGGAGCCGATGGCCTCCGTACCGTTTAAGGCCATGCTCAGGATGCTGTTGTGACAGTTCTCCCAGGTGTAGCCGAAGGCCTTCTGAAGCCTGGCCCTCTGAGTACCGGTAAGGGACGGCACCCTGCGGTTTGGTATCTTAAGCTCCGAGAGCTTAAGAAGCCTGCTGTTAAGCCACTCTCCGAAGGGCCTTGCATTCGCGTAGCGTTCCTTAAGCTCCTCATCGCGGATGATCCGCTTCTGCTTCGTATCGACTAAGAGCACCTTGCCCGGGTGTATCCTTTCCTTTATTATGATATGCTCCTCCGAAACGGGAAGAACGCCTGTCTCTGAGGAAAGGACCAGCCTTCCGTCGTCCGTCACAAAATAGCGGGAGGGCCTTAAGCCGTTGCGGTCAAGGATGGCTCCCATGACATCTCCGTCTGAAAAAAGGATGGAAGCCGGTCCGTCCCAGGGCTCCATCATCGTCGCATAGTACTGGTAAAAATCCCTTTCCTCCTGAGACAGGGTCTCGTTGTGATCCCAGGGCTCGGGTATAAGGATCATGGCCGCAAGCGGCAGCTCAAGACCGCTCATCATCAGAAACTCCAGAGTATTATCAAGCATGGCCGAATCGGAACCGCTCTGGGAGATCACGGGCAGGACCTTTGTCATATCCTCATCGGAAAACAGATCGGTGTGCATGGTCTCCTCTCTGGCTGACATCTTATCGACATTGCCCTTGATGGTATTGATCTCGCCGTTATGAACTATCAGACGGTTGGGATGGGCTCTGTTCCAGCTCGGCGCCGTGTTCGTGGAAAACCGGGAATGGACCATTGCGATCGCCGATTCATAGGCCTCATCCGAAAGATCGGTAAAAAAGGTCCGAAGCTGCCCCACCAGGAACATGCCCTTGTATACGATCGTGCGGCAGGAAAGCGAAGGGACGCAGGTGTTGACGTTACTCTGCTCAAATTCTCTCCTGATAAGATACAGCATACGGTCATAGGCAAGGTCATCCGCAACCTCCTTCGGACGGCTGATGAACGCCTGGTATATCTGAGGCATACATTCCCTCGCCCTGCTGCCAAGGACCCCCGGGTCGGAATCCACCTTCCTCCAGGCAAGCACGGAAAGCCCGGCCTTTCGTACAATGATCTCAAACATTGATCTCGCCTGTCTCATATCCAGATCATTTTGCGGAAAGAAGAACATTCCCACGCCGTACTGCCGCTCCCCGGGAAGCTCTGTCCCCTGCTCCTCAAGCTTCTTTACAAAGAATCTGTGAGGGATCTGTGTCAGTATCCCGACTCCGTCGCCTGTCTTTCCCTCGGCATCCTTCCCTGCCCTGTGTTCAAGGTTCTCCACAATGGATAAGGCGTCGCATACCAGCTTATGGCTCTTTCTGCCCTCAATATCGATGATCGCGCCTATCCCGCAGTTATCATGCTCAAACGACGGATCATATAAGCCTTCTCTCTTTATCCGTTCAAATAAATCCTTCATCTCCTGTTTCATAACTCCTCCATAAGCATTTCGGCAGCCCTTTTTCTGGAAATGCCCCGATCCATCGCCCATTTTCCGATAAAACGGTGGGCTTCATCCTCGGTCATGTGCTTTCTCTCTATAAGCATAAGCTTTGCCCTGTTTACCTCCCTGACCTCAAGGAGCCTCTCCTCGCTGAGCTCAAGCTTCCTTTCAAGTTTCTTAAGCCTTTCACGGATGGCAAAAAGGTAACGGATCACCTGTCTTAACCTCCCCCTTGGAAAAGGCCTCGGAAGCACATAGACCCCTGCCGGAGCCACCATATCGAAAACCTCCTCGTACCTGTCCCGTTCGGTGATCAGGAGAACGGAGGCATTGCTCTGTTCACTCATATCAAGGACCAGCCCCGTGCCGGATTCGTCCGGAAGAGGCGAATCAACGATGATCAGATCATAATATCTTTCAAGAAAGCTCTGTCTGGCAGCTGCCGCGCTGCGCCTTCCTTCAAGAGACATCAGCATGTCCCCGGCAAGGTTCTTTTTAACGACCGAATCAAGCTGTCCGGAGGCAGAAACGATCAGGACGGAGTGTTGTATGATTGTTCTTTCCGCCATAGTCTGCTTCCTCCGTCAGCCGCCCAGATACGCCCTCAGAATACTCTCAGGCAGAATGCTCCTTACAAAATCGCTCTTTCTTGCAAGCTCAGCCGCTTCCTTCCTGGAGCACGGAAGGAGAGGTCCGCTCTCATCCATTTCCGGCGGAAGCACGGACTGTTTTTCTATTCCCGAAAGACCCGCGTATATTAAGAGCGCATAGACAAGATAGGGGTTGCTTGACGCGTCCGGGGACCTTAACTCCGCTCTTGTCCTCTCCTTAGCGGCTTCTATATACAGAAGCTCGGATTCACCCGCACCCGACCAGTTCACCCTGTCCGGTGCGGTACCGTTTCCGAAACGGCTGTAGGAGGCATCGGCGGGGGTTAAGAACAGCGTGATATCTCGTATCCTCTCAAGGATCCCCGCGGCGGCATGCCTCACGATATCCTTGCCGTCACGGGTTTCGGCATATATATTGATGTGATAGCCGTTTCCCGGCTTGTTCTCAAGGGGCATCGGGGAAAAATCCGCTGTAAGGCCGTACAGGTCGGCTATCGTATTTACCACCATCTTAAAGGTGGTCATCTGATCCGCGGCCTTTAACGGCTTTCCGTAATGAAAGTCTATCTCATTCTGTCCCGGGCCGCTTTCGTGATGGGACCGCTCAGGTGTAAGACCCATCCTTTCGATCGTAAGACTTATCTCCCTTCTTATGTTTTCACACCGGTCAAGCGGCGCTATATCCATATATCCTGCCATGTCATAGGGCATCTTTGTGGGCCGTCCCTCATCATCCTTCTGGAACAGGTAAAATTCCGTTTCCGAACCGAAGCGGAATTCGACTCCCTCATGCTCCGCCTTTTTTATGGCATTCTTCAGGATGTATCTGGTATCAGACTTATACTCCTCCCCCTCCCTTGTGCAGAGGTCGCAGAACATCCTCAGTACCCTTCCGCTGTCCGGCCTCCACGGAAGCACCGCAAGCGTTGAGGAATCCGGCTTCAGGTAAAGAGCAGCGTGCGGACAGTCTTCAAAGCCGGCTATCGCCCTTGCATTTATGGGAATCCCCTCAGTAAAAGCCTTTTTTATCTCAGTCGGCATCACGGAAATATTCTTCTGTACCCCGAAGGCATCCCTGAAGGCCAGACGGATAAACTTGGCATCCTCCTCCTCGATGTATTTCATTACCTCTTCAAATGTGTATTCCATGTTTCCTCCGTAAAACTGCAAGCCTCTAAGATCACGCATCTGCCCGGTCAGCTTCTCTTACACCTTCCTTTCGGCGGCCCTGCGATAACAGAAAAGGGCACCTCGAGTAAACAACACCCGAAGCGCCCTTGCTTCTGATTCATAAGATTACCTTATCGAAGCAGAGATGTCAAGGAAAACATGCGGCTCCCTGTCTGCCGCCTTTCACGAAAAATACCTATTCCACATCCTGCAGCGCCGCAAAGCCCTCCTCTCCGGTCCTTATCTTGACTACCCTGCTCACCGGATATACAAAGATTTTCCCGTCCCCGATATGGCCGGTATACAAAGCCTTCTTCGCGGTCTCAACCACCCTGTCCACAGGGATGGCGCTTACCACGACCTCCAGCTTCACCTTCGGAAGAAGTGTAGTATCTATCTCTACACCACGGTATTTTTCACCCGCTCCCTTCTGGACTCCGCAGCCCATTACCTGCGTCACGGTCATGCCGGTCACGCCCAGGTCGTTCATTGCTCTCTTTAACACATCATACCTGGAAAGCTTTGCTATAATGACGACCTTGGAAATGCCGCTTACCATCTCCGGCACCGCTGCCTCATCGGCCCGCACCACCCTTACGGCCGCGTTTTTCCGTGCCTCTGACGCTTCCTCGTAGCTGTCCGAGCCGAGATTTGTATTTTCATTTACCTCCATGGTCATCGTGTTTGAAATATCCATGATGGAAAAGCCGGCATATGCGGAAGGCAGTCCGTGCTCCGTCGCATCAAGTCCTATAAGCTCCTCCTCCTCAGAGACCCGAAGCCCTATCGTGTTCTTTATGAGCATGAAGGCTATATAGATGGTAACGACCGTCCATAAGGCTGTGACAAGCATCCCGCCAAGCTGCTTTCCGAGCTGGGCAAAGCCTCCTCCGTAAAACAGGCCCTCCTGTATCCCTGCCACCGCAAAGCCCGGAGCCGTATCCGTCGCAAAGAGCCCGACTGCAAGGGTACCCCAGATACCGTTCAGCATATGTACCGCTACCGCTCCCACGGGATCGTCTACATGAGTGACATTATCGTTGAACCACACACCGAATACCACGAGCAGGCCGGAGACCGCCCCTATGACGGCCGCTCCCGCACAGTCCGCCACATCGCAGGGCGCGGTGATGGCAACAAGCCCCGCAAGGGAAGCGTTAAGACACATCGACACATCAGGCTTTCCGTATTTTATCCAGGTAAAGAGCATACACACTACGGTAGCTACGGAAGGCGCAACGGTCGTTGTCAGGAATACCGAGCCAAGGGTCGGAACATCGGTCGCCGCGGCGCCGTTAAAGCCATACCAGCCAAGCCAGAGAATAAATACACCCAGGGCCGCGATGACCAGGTTATGGCCGGGAAAAGCGTTGACCTTCGTCACCTTATTGCTCCTGTCTCTTTCAAATTTTCCTATCCTGGGTCCCAGCAGCCATGCGCCGATAAAGGCACAGATCCCGCCCACCATATGTATGCAGTTGGAGCCCGCGTAATCATGAAAACCCCACCTTGCAAGAAATCCGCCTCCCCAGGTCCAGTGGGCTTCTATTGGATAGATCACGGCTGAGATCACCGCCGAGTAAACACAGTAGCTTGAGAATTTTGTCCTTTCCGCCATCGACCCCGAAACGATCGTTGCCGTGGTGGCGCAGAACACAAGGTTAAACACAAAGGCCGAGTAATCAAAGCCTCCGTAATCTGTAAACACATCAAAGCTGAAGCCGCCCGCAAAGCCATTCAGGATATCGGGGCCAAGCATAAGGGATGCTCCGCAGATAAACCACATCACAGTCCCTATGCAGAAATCCATCAGATTCTTCATGATGATGTTGCCCGCATTCTTTGCTCTGGTAAACCCGGCCTCACACATTGCAAACCCGGCCTGCATCCAGAACACAAGGGCAGCTCCTGCAAGAAACCACACCGAAAAGATCTCACCTTTAAGAATTTCCATAATCTCCTCTGTCATAATATTTCTCCTCCTCTTTCACTCAGGGCCCTCCCGGGTCACCACAAAGGCACCACTGCCTTCACAATAAAAGGCCATCCCAGCAATGTACCACGCCATTGTGGGATGACCCTTTTATAAAAGACCGTTATCTTATCCGTTTAATATACGCTGAACAAAAGCTTCCCGTAGCTTGGGAAGGGCCAGCAGTCCTCCTTTGTAAGGATCTCCGCCGCGTCCACATCCTTCCTCAGCTCCTCCATCGCAGGCAGGACCTCGTCCCTTACCGCCACGGAGGTTTTTATGATGTCCTCACAGCTCTTCAAGGAAAGAAGGGCCTTTTCCAAAGCGTCCGTCTTCTCAAGGATACTGTCGGAAAGCTCAGACAGCTTTTCCGCCGTCGTGATCTCATAGGTGCATTTTATCCTGCCGCTTACCGATTTCAAAAGAGAGACATTCCTCGCAAGGCTTCCTATATAGCCCTCTATCGCGGGAAGGTAATTCTTTCTCACCATATCTACCATGGTGTGTCCCTCTATGTTGACGCTCTTACAGTAATTCTCCAGCATGATCTCACATCTGGAGTGCAGCTCCGTTTCGGTAAACACCTTATGGGCGATCAGCATATCCATATTCTTCTTATCCAGAAGATGAGGCATGGCATCTGCCGTGGTCTTAAGGTTTGATAAGCCCCTTACCTCTGTGGCTTCCTTCACCCATTCCTCTCCGTAGCCGTTTCCGTTAAACAATATCCTCTCATGCTTCTTAACGGTCTCCTTTATGAGCTCATGAAGCGCAGTCTCAAAATCCTCCGCCCCCTCAAGCCTGTCCGCATACTGTCTTAAGCTTTCCGCAACGGCCGCGTTCAGCATCATGTTGCAGCATGCGATGCTGTTGCTTGAGCCGAGGGAACGAAATTCAAACTTATTTCCCGTAAAGGCGAAGGGAGAGGTCCTGTTGCGGTCCGTGTTGTCCCTTGAAAATCTCGGAAGAGAATGGACGCCCAGCTTCATTATCACCTTTTCCGCTCCCTGATAGGGTGTATCGGTCTTTATGGCGTCTAATACAGCCGAAAGCTCATCTCCCAGAAATACGGAAATGATGGCCGGAGGCGCCTCGTTTGCTCCAAGTCTGTGATCGTTCCCTGCCGTTGCCACCGACAGCCTTAACAGATCCTGATAATCATCCACCGCCTGTATGACCGCGCACAGGAACAACAGAAACTGCGCGTTTTCATAGGGGGTCTCGCCGGGAGACAGAAGGTTTGCGCCGGTATCCGTCGCCATAGACCAGTTGTTATGCTTTCCGGAGCCGTTCACCCCGGCAAAGGGCTTTTCATGAAGCAGGCACACCATTCCGTGCTTCCTTGCGACCTTCTGCATCATTTCCATCATCAGCTGGTTGTTATCCGTCGCCACATTGGTGGTCGAAAAGATCGGTGCCAGCTCATGCTGCGCCGGGGCGACCTCATTGTGCTCCGTTTTTGCCAGTATTCCAAGCTTCCAGAGCTCTCTGTTAAGATCCTCCATAAAGGCCGTGACCCTTGGCTTTATCACGCCAAAGTAGTGATCATCCAGCTCCTGGCCCTTAGGAGGCATCGCTCCGAAGAGGGTACGCCCTGTATACACCAGGTCGGGTCTTAAGTTATACATCTTCTCATCGATAAGAAAATATTCCTGCTCGGGCCCCACGTTGGTTCTGACGTATTTTGCCTCGTTTCCGAAAAGCTTCAGTATCCTTTTTGCCTGCCTGTTCAGGGCCTGCATCGAACGAAGCAGCGGGGTCTTTTTATCCAGCGCGTCGCCGGAATAGGAACAGAAGGCAGTCGGAATACACAGGGTGTGATCCTTGATAAAGGCATAGGAGGTAGGGTCCCAGGCCGTATAGCCCCTTGCCTCAAAGGTTGCCCTTAGCCCGCCCGAGGGGAAGGAGGAAGCATCGGGCTCTCCCTTTATGAGCTCCTTGCCCGAAAATTCCATGATCACTCCTCCGTCCGGTGATGGTGTGATAAAGCTGTCATGCTTCTCCGCCGTCACTCCCGTAAGGGGCTGGAACCAGTGTGTGAAATGGGTCGCCCCCCGCTCCGCCGCCCATTCCCGCATGGCTGAGGCCACAGCGCTTGCCACTTCCGGATCAAGCCTTTCATTCTCATCGATCGTCCTCCTGAGTGACCTGTATACGTCTGATGAGAGCCTGGCACGCATCTCTCTGTCGTCAAACACCATTGAGCCGAAAATCTCCGGTATACTCTTTTCTTTCATAACGCCCTCCTCTCTTTCGCTCCCGCGAAACGAAAACGGCGCCTCGGAGATCATCTCCAAGACGCCGTTGTCCTTACGAATGTGTATGTTACTTCCAAATCTGTCTATTGTCAAGTATTTTGTGCAGGACTGCCGGGCAATCGCTTAATACCCTCATAACTCCGACGGGATATGCAGATCATAAAAAGTCCGGATCTGAGTTTAGTGAGGTTGCAGCCGCGAAGAGACGGGCTTTCTTATGATCAGCATATTCCACACAGCCTTGAGGTATTAAGCGATTGCCCTGTCTGGGCTGCCCTCAGATCACGGATATGCCCGGCACTATATCCTCCAGGATGCTCAGGAGTATCCTTACGGTATCAAGGGAAGTAAACATCGTGATACCGTTCTGTATCGCCTCGCTCCTGATGGCGGCGCCGTCCTCATAATGCACGCCCGAAAGGATCGCCCTTGTGTTTATGATATAGCTTACATAACCGGCACGGATGGATCTTAATATCTCGTCGCTCCCTTCACTGAGCTTGCCCCGTATCCGTGTCCTTATCCCGTGCTCCTTTAAAAACCTTCCGGTCCCCGCCGTAGCCTCTATGTTAAAGCCCAGGTCATAAAAACGTCTTATCAGAGGCAGGGCCTCCTCCTTGTCCTCATCGGCAAGAGTCACAATGACGGTCCCATATTCCTTCATTTTTATCCCGGATGCCTTAAGTGCCTTGTAAAACGCTCTCTTAAGGCTCATGTCATATCCGATCGCCTCACCCGTCGATTTCATCTCCGGTGAGAGATAGGCATCCATCCCGTTCAGCTTTTCAAAGGAGAAGGCCGGAGCCTTGACGTACCAGAAGCCTCTCCTTAAAAGCACCTTCCCCGATAAGCCCTGCTCTGACAGACTGATGCCAAGCATTACCCTTGTCGCTATATCCACAAGGGAGACCCCGGTGGATTTCGAAAGAAAGGGAACGCTTCTTGAGGCTCTCGGATTGACCTCTATGATATACACCTTCTCCTTACTGTCTACTATAAACTGGATGTTGTACAGGCCTACGATCCCAAGTCCAAGTCCGAGCCTTTTTGTATAATCCGCGATGGTCTCCTGAACCTGTTCGGAGATCGAATAGGGCGGGTACACACTTATACTGTCGCCCGAATGGACGCCGGTCCTCTCAACGAGCTCCATGATGCCGGGCAAAAAGACCTCCTTCCCGTCACAGATCGCGTCCACCTCCACCTCTTTTCCGGTAATATACTGATCCACCAGCACCGGCTTGTCAGGCGCCGCGGCCAGGGCATTTTTCAGGTATTTTGAAAGCATCTCATCGTTTGCAGCTATCTCCATCGCCCGTCCGCCGAGGACAAAGCTCGGACGCACCAGAACAGGGTAGCCTATCCTTTCCGCCGCGGCAAGACCCTCCCTGAGCTCTGTAACGGCAAGGCCCTCCGGGCGCGGAATATCAAGCTTTTTGAGAACATCCTCAAAAGCATCCCGGTCCTCCGAAAGGAATATCGAACCCGACCCTGTTCCTATGATCCTTACCCCGTTGTTCTCAAGGGCTTCCGCAAGGTTCACCGCTGTCTGCCCCCCGAGAGAGACGATCACTCCCAGGGGCTTCTCCAGATCGATGACATTTAAAATATCCTCCGGAGTAAGAGGCTCAAAATAGAGCTTATCCGCCGTGGTATAATCCGTCGAGACCGTTTCGGGATTATTGTTTATAACGATAGCCTCATATCCGAGACTGTGTATGGTCTTGACGGCATGAACCGTAGAGTAGTCAAATTCCACTCCCTGCCCTATCCGTATCGGCCCCGAGCCCAGGACCAGTATCTTTTTGTTTTCCGAAACGACCGACTCGTTTTCCTCCTCATAGGTGGAATAGAAATAAGGCACGTAGCTTTCAAATTCCCCGGCACAGGTATCGATCATCTTATAAACCGGACAGATCCCCATGGCCTTCCTGAGCTGTCTGATGTCCCCGGCAGAGCATCCGGTAAGCTCGGCGATATACGGATCGGAAAATCCCATACGCTTCGCCTCGGACAGAAGCTCCCCTGAAGGGCCTTTCCTGTCCGCGCCGATCTGCCCGCACATCGTGCCCTTAGCTGTCTCCTGCAGCTTTTTTTCAAAATCCACTATCTTTTTTATCTTGTCGAGAAAGAACATGTCGATCCCGGTCCTTGTGTAGATAGTCTGAGGGTCCGCTCCCAGCCACAGAAGCTCAGAGATCGCATATATCCTGTCGTCCGTTCCTTCCTCGATATATTTCAGGAGCTTTTCCAGAGCCTCCCTGCGGTTTTCCGGCCAGGGCCTGTCAGACAGCTTATTAAGATCGAACTTTTCCAGATGGATATGGTTCTTCCCGTCCTCCAGGGATCGTATTGCCTTTAAAAGGCTTTCCTCCATCGTCCTTCCGATGCCCATGATCTCACCAGTAGACTTCATCTGCGTAGACAGGACATTCGAGGCATGTGTGAATTTATCAAAGGGGAAGCGCGGCATCTTTGTTACGACATAATCCAGTGACGGCTCAAAGCAGGCCGGTGTGTTTATAAGCCGTATCTCATCAAGATTCATGCCCACGGCTATCTTTGCCGAGACCCTTGCGATAGGATAGCCTGTGGCCTTTGATGCCAGTGCCGAGGATCTTGAGACCCTGGGGTTTACCTCTATGACGTAATAAGCAAAGGATTCCGGATCAAGTGCAAACTGCACATTGCAGCCGCCCTTTACCTTCAGCTCCCTTATGAGCCTTACGGCGCTGTCCCTGAGCATATGGTATTCCTTATTGGTCAGTGTCTGGCTCGGTGCCACTACAATGGAATCTCCTGTGTGTATACCCACCGGGTCCAGGTTTTCCATATTGCAGACCGTGACGACTGTATCATTCCCGTCCCTTATAACCTCATACTCTATCTCCTTATAGCCCCTTATGCTTTTTTCCACCAGCACCTGATGAGCCGGAGACAGGGAAAGCGCATGCTTCATCCTTGCGTACATTTCGGTGCTGCTTAAGGCAAAGCCTCCGCCGCTCCCCCCGAGAGTGAAGGCGGGTCTCAAAATGACCGGATACCCGATCCTTTCCGCCGCGGCAAGCCCCTCCTCTATGCTTGTTGTTATGTAAGACGGAACTACAGGCTCGTTAAGCTTTTCACAAAGCTCCTTGAAGCTCTCACGGTCCTCAGCCCTGCGGATGCTCTCCGCATCGGTGCCCAACAGCTCGATCTCGCATTCCGACAGGACTCCCTTATCAAAAAGCTGCAGTGAAAGATTAAGGCCGGTCTGTCCTCCGATACCCGGCAATATGGCATCAGGCCGCTCATAGCGGCATATTCTTGCCATATATTCAAGGGTAAGGGGCTCCATATACACCTTGTCCGCAATGGCGTGATCCGTCATGATCGTGGCGGGGTTGGAGTTTGCAAGTATGACCTCATACCCCTCCTCCTTAAGCGCTAACGCGCCCTGGGTCCCCGCGTAATCAAATTCCGCCGCCTGTCCGATCACTATCGGCCCAGACCCTATAACCAGTATTTTTTTGATATCCTTTCGCTTTGGCATGATCTCCCCCGCCTCGGTTTTCTCCTCACCGTCCGGCTATGCTAACGGCCGTTTCCCATTTCCATGAGCTCCGTAAAACGCCTGAACAGAAAGGCACTGTCATCAGGTCCCGGCGCGCTCTCCGGGTGAAACTGTACGGAAAACAGTCTGTCCTCGTCACTGTATAGTCCCTCTACGGTGTTGTCCAGAAGATTGATATGAGACACCTTAAGCCCGGTTCCCTCCAGTGACCTCTCGTTTACGGCATAGCTGTGATTCTGGCTCGTGATCACTATTTTCCCCGTTCTCAGGTCCTTTACCGGATGATTCCCGCCCCTGTGTCCGAACTTAAGCTTAAAGGTCTCTGCTCCAAAGGACAGCGCCAACAGCTGGTGCCCCAGGCATATCCCGAACATCGGAAGCCTTCCGCGCAGCTGTCTCAGTGTCTTTGTCACCTCAAAAACATCCATCGGGTCTCCCGGCCCGTTTGAGATAAGGACACCGTCAGGAGAAAGCGAAAGGATCTCCTCGGCCTTTGTATCATAGGGAACTATCGTAACGTTGCATTTATTCCGGTTCAACATACGGATAATGCCTGTTTTTACCCCGCAGTCTATTACCGCCACCTGAAATCTCGGGTTTGAGGTTCTGCTGTACACCCGTTTTACCGTACTCACCCGTTTTACCGCGTCATGGCGCGGCTTGGCTTCCGTAATTATCCTAAGGCCGTCTGAGGCCTTAGTTGAGATATCCGTCACAAGCGCTCTTCTTGTGCCCATATCCCTAATGCTTTTTATGAGCCTTCTCGTATCCACCCCGTAAATACCCGGTACGCCGTTTTCCGAAAGCAGCTCCGAAAGGGTCCTTGTGGCCCTGAAATTTGAGGGATTCTCGTCAAGATCCCTTACAATGAGCGCAGAGGGCGCTATAAACCTGCTCTCAAAATCCTCATCCGTAATACCGTAATTGCCGATGAGCGGATAGGACATCACTACCCCCTGATCCGTATAGGACGGATCAGACAGTATCTCCTGATAGCCGGTCATTGAGGTATTGAAAACTATCTCGCATACCCTGTCCCCTCCGGCCCCGAAGCCTGTACCCGCGTATTCACTTCCATCCTCAAGGATCAGCTTTCTGTCATACATCATAGCCTTTATCCACCGTCTTTAATGCCTTTGCCGTTTGTTCATTCTCCGCTTGCACCGTAGTTTGAGAGGACCCTCGCGGAGGGATCGTTCACATCACAGCCCTTCCAGCTCCTGTTCGGCATCCAGAAATCACTGACCATCTGTGACTGACCGGGATAGAACCTCTCAAAGATATCACGGTACATGAGCGACTCCTTCGTAAAGGGCCTTGCGTGCTCATACCGTTTTATCCCCTCCCTGAACTCCTCGTCCGAATATCTTTCTTCGGCAAGCTCGCAGAGATCGTCCTTCAGGGAATGACCTACCGCGTCGGAGAATGCCGCCTTCTCTCTCCAGAGTATGCTTTCCGGAATGAGCCCGTCCTTTTCAAAGGCACGCCTTAAAAGATACTTTCCCTTACCATAGCGGTTCAGCTTTTTTTCCGGGTCGATCGACATGCAGTATTCCACAAATTCAAGATCTCCAAAGGGCACACGGGCCTCAAGGGAGTTGACGCTGATACAGCGGTCCGCCCGCAGTACGTCGTACATATGGAGCTCACGGATCCTCTTCTCGGCCTCCTTCTGAAATTCGGCGGCGTTCGGAGCAAAGTCCGTATATTTATATCCGAATATCTCATCCGAGATCTCCCCTGTCATTATGACCCGGATGTCTGAGGATTCATGTATGCTCTTACAGACCAGGTACATTCCGACAGATGCCCTGATGGTCGTGATATCGTAGGTCCCAAGTGCCTCTATGACCGGCTCCAGCGCGTTAAGCACATCCCTTTTTGAGATGATCACCTCATGATGCTCTGAGTGTATATAATCGGCGACCTCCTTCGCATACTTTAAGTCTATGGCATCTATATCCATTCCGATGGCCCAGGTTTTAAGGGGCTTATCGGAAAGCCGCGCCGCGATCCCGCAGACCAGGGAGGAATCAAGTCCGCCCGAAAGCAGAAAGCCCACCGGGGCATCGGAATCCAGCCTTTTTCTTACTCCCTCCGTCAGCAGCTCGTGTATCTTAACGGATATTGTATCCAT
>ODAI014448639.1_pt1 | contig 94618 bp, 77 predicted proteins | sample 1539321 | NCBI WGS metagenome assembly ODAI01 (sample SAMN02144231, study PRJEB22623) | gut metagenome | biome: sheep rumen | host: Ovis aries | place: New Zealand | reverse complement strand
TTTGTACATTTGCAGTGCTTAAATGCTTCGAGCATAGCCGAAGGCGGCGCGATAACTTCAAGTTTAGCCGGGGCGTAACGTGTAATGCGTTATCCGTTAGGGGCAAACGCCCCTTTTTTTTCCAAATTCTTGAACAGTCGCCCGAATTTACAATCAGTGGTTAATGCAAGGAAAAGAATTAACAAGTTTCACGCAAATGTCGGCAAAAGAATAGGCATCAACAATCTTAACCTTTACATTGCCAAAAGAGTTGACTTTTTGAAACTCACAGCACTTCGTGTAAGAATAGTTAACCATTTGTATGCAGACATCTGCAAAGATATAAGCATCTACCAGTTTTACGCAAAAGTCGGCGGAGCTGTAATCCTCAACGATTTCTACATCGCCATACAAGTTGAACACCTTTCCGTCTGACTTACGTGTGATGGTGCAGCTGTCCTTGTCGATGATGACCTTTTCAAGTTCAATCTTCTGCGCACTCGCACTGATGGCGGACAACACGACGGCAAAAAGCAAGGTAAAAAACAGTTTTTTCATAGCGTTCAAACGGTTTTAAAAGTTTTTTTGAATAACGCAAAGATAGCAAAATGTATTACACGACAAAAGCAGAGGTGTTATTTTTTCTATTTTTGTTTGTTGGTTTGAAGATTGTTTGTACATTTGCAGTGTCATTCGATTGACGGGTGTTGTTGCTTCGGTACCAACACGGATGGTTGACCTAATCGGTCAACCATCTTTTATTACTTTATAATTCCCCACCTCCACCGCCTCGTATGCCTCCACATTGCGGTCTTTTGAAGAAAACTTAATCGCGAGTTTCACAATGCGGCGGTCGTCGTCGAGGGTTGCGGCGATATAGTCGCGGTCGTCAATTTGGTCGAGGGCAGAAAGTGTTTTTTTATTGGAATGTTTGACAAGTTGAAAGCAAAAAACATACAGTCGCCCGAGTGTTCAATGGATGGTTAAAACCGCCTAATGCTCGGATATTCTTTAACGACTTTTACCTCAATATCGGCAAATTCCTTAACGATTCTAATGGTGAAATCAGGATAAGAATCCACCTCCTTAAATTCGAGGAATCCGGGATATTGGTCAACCAACTTAACCTCAATGTCGGGAATATGGTGGTCTGTTATGACCTTAACATCAAAGTCGGCATACGAATCAACAATCCCCTCGAAGACGGCGTTGATATGATCACCGGCAAACCTTCAAAACAGAGGGTTGTGTTCGCAAGGGCATATTAACAAGGGATTGAAGTAATTGAAATAATTGAAATAACTGAAATTACTGAATAAATTGAAAAAACGAAACAGCCCCTCTCTGACTGTTTCGTTTTTTTTGTTAGAAATTCAACGCATTTTCCACCACAAAAAAGTGGTAGAGTGCTTTGATGCTATATAGGGCAAGTGGTGCCCAAAAGACGATTTTTGAAATGTTATTTAACTTTTTATCGCGCTCTTCTTCCATGTCAACTGAACATTGGAGTTGTTCGAGGTACTTGATGACATCAGGATATTCGCCATACTTTCTCTTTCCTTCACAGATAAGTCCCGAAATCCCTTCATCTTTCTTTTTTCGGTGGTATTCTCTTGCATACACAACAAATCCAAAAATGACAAGCCACAACGAAAAATAAACCGTCGAATTGAATTTGTTATTGCTACTGTATCCATCAAGAAACAACACTATGCCCCACAATATCATTAGCACCGGCAAATATCTCCTGAATATTTCGCCGAAACTTTGAAAGTGGGAACTGACATATTCCTCAAACCTTTTTTCGCATATAGTGAGGAACGATTGAAATTCTGTTTTTTTCGATTCCATAGTTGCCTTATTTTTGATAAAAAGTGTAGTACAAATAGATCCCTACGGGTATCAACAACAACACAATAACCAATATTGTGAGAATGTTGCGGTTAGAGGAACGACTCTTTTTTACCTCATTGATTTCGGCATCAAAATCTGCAAGGATTTTCTTAGCCTCAGCATCATCACCATACAACGTATCTATTAGCCTCGCATATTTTCTGTATGAATGTAACGAACTAAAAAATATATAGTCGGCAACCTCTAAGGGCGAGGTCTCCTTTCCCAAATTCCACAATATGGAATAATCATTGAAGACATCTTTGTAATAATTGGTGCGCTGACGGACAAACAACAGAAACAGCACCGATGCTATAAGCATCACGATAGAAATCAACCCGAATGTGCCATTTTGTAGCAATCTATATAATATTAAGAACGCTACAGCCCAATATAATGAGAATATGCCACTTCTATATTTCAGAATGGAAAAAATCCCAGGTCTTGGCGACGCTTTCAGCCGTCTGAGGCTTTCACGAATGTTGTCAACCAAATTATTGGCATTGAGGTCAGAATCGTTGCGCTCGTGCAGCACATATCCGCAATGTGTGCAAATATTGCTAACAAGCGGATACGGTGCGCCGCATTTTGGACAATTTTTTTTCTTCTCCTCCTCCACGCGGACGTTTTCGGAACGGATGATTTCGGCATCCTTGTCGGAAATATTGATGGGATTCTCCTGACGCTGTGTTTGCTGTCTGAGCATCGTGCCGCAATAAGGACATTCGTCAGCCAGCAATGGCACACCGTGTCCGCAGCCAGGGCAGGAGCCGAGTTCCTCTTTTGTGAAACTACCAAGCCGCTGCGCCAACATATTGTCTATCACGGCATTGATTTCCGCCTCAGACGTGCCTTCCTTCACCGCCGCCTCCATAATAATCTGCCGTTCCTTGAAGGTCAGCACACGGTCTTGGAGTGCAAGGGCGATGAGGTCGAGTATGCGTTTTGATACTGCCATAATTGTTACATATTTTCAATTTTACAATCGTGCGTTTTGAATTAAAAAATACCGCGCAACTCGCTTCAATTGCGCGGTATTTTTTATGATTACAATGAATAATAATTACTCAAAATCTCCGAATCCCCACGCCTTGATTTTGGCGTCCATTGCCTTGGGGAGTTTGGCGTAGGGGTTGCCGAGGGAGCGGGCGTCGAGGTCGGTGATGTTGGCGAAGGTATTGACATCATCCGCCGGAATGATGTCCATTGCCATCACTTCACAAATCATCTCCTCGTTGTAGGGACACATGCCCTTGTCGGCTATCTTGCACTCGTCGATTTTGTCGAGCGAATCCACACGTACCATTATGCGGTGTGCACTCTTGGATTCCTTGGTGATGCTCATCACGGCATCGCCTTCGCGGGCTATCGACGCAAATATCAATTTGGACGCCGAATTGCGTTTGTAGTTGACGTAATCATTCTTGGCGAGGAGTTCGTCAACACGCGCCTTTGCGATAGTGCCGTCGGCGTAGCCGAGAATGAGGTAGCCGTTGCTGTCGTCGTCGAGGATGGCGAGCGTGAGGAGTTCAGGCTCGTAGTCGTATGACGTGAGTTTGCAGAAATTGTCGTTGAGCATAAATTTGAAAAACGCAATCGGATAAGGCGCGTCGTTGCCTTCGAGATTGTTGAAACGGATGCGGCTCGTCTTCACCAAATCTTCCGCGTGGATCGAGGTCGATAATGTGGAAGGCTGTTCGTCCTCCTTGCGCTCGTATGCAACGAGATTGCGGTTTTGAAGGGCGTCCGGCAGCTCTACTGTGGGCTGAGAAACCTCCGGCGGCGCAGTTACCGACGATTTAAACATCATCGACATAGGCTGCGCCGTAGGTGCGTCGTTTGTTGTGGGTTCTTCCTCTGCGGGCGCGGCTGCATCATTTTCAACAGTCTGTGTGGGCAGCGGTTTGTATTTTGAAGATGCAAGTTGACGGTTGTTATTGTTGTACCATTCAAACTCCTCACGGGTCAAACCGCGCTTGCTGCTCGCGGTGCGCACCCACCATTTGCCCTCGTATTCTACACCGTAGGGATACGGATCCACGGTTACTATCAATACGTCCTTGTCGTGATTGTCGGCGTCGTAGTCGATGTGCTTTACGCAGGTGGCAATCATATTATTCCACGTCATCGCTATCTTGTCGGATATGTAACGCTGATACTTGTCCTTGTCGCCCTTAAACTCGGCGTACATCAAGTCGCTTTCGAGACCAACGCCCGCGCCCATATCGTTGACACCGAGGTAGAGCGTGCCGCCGTTGGTATTGAGGAACGAGGCGATGACGCGCAAGATGTTGCGGGTCTGCATCGGGAGGTTGGGGTTTTTCATATCTTCCGGCACATAGACGATTGACTGCTTGTATTCCACAGTCAAAGTCTCCACGCCGCTGCCATACGTCTTCAAATGGCTCTCGAAACCTTTGAGGCGGAGAGTCTGCTTGATTTTGTTGTGGACGTCGTTTGCCTGGCTCTCCATACCCTGAGCCTTCATAATATTGTAGCCCAGTACGAGCGACGCCAAGGTCTGATGCATACCGCTGCTTTGGGTGTAACGCTCCAAAAGTTCCTGTTGATGCTCCGGCTTGCCGAGGAAACTTACGATGCGCAATTGTTCGTAACGCTCCTTCAACAAGGCGTTGCTATTGAACATATCGGCGTTGGCATTGTCGAGAAGTTCGAGTTTTGCCTCGTCAACGTAGTCATTGACGGCAAACTCATAGAGCATTGCTATCAAATCCATCCTGCCCTTGTAATACGCCGCCTGTTGCTCCCAACCAATCATAAGGCAGAGAATACGCGCAAATCCGAGGTAATTGTAAGATTTGATGTACTCATTGTCGATGGCAGACATACGGTCGATGGCGCGGATGATTTCTTTCATATAGGTAACATCGAGGATTTTGTCGCTCTCCTGAATGTCTTCTTCCTGAACCACAGATATTTCCTCGTCGGGCAAAGCCACATAACGCATCAAATGTCGGAAAGCGTCGGGCAGATAAAAATCCTGTTTTTCGCAACGCTCGATGATGTTGGCGTTGATATGGAATGTGCCCATACCTGTCGATTCGTATTCGGCAACTACAACATCGCCCTTGCGGAATGTTTCGTTGAGATTGTTGAGGCCGCCGAGCGAAATGCCAATGCCCTCGCGTGAAATCGCCGGCACACGTCCGTTATAAACTTGGTCGCTGCCGATGGAGCAAACGATGCGGTCTTCGTATGAATAATAACCTTCGGAAATCAAATCCTTGATTATCTGTTGCATTGAGAATACAAACCTGCCGTCGTCCTGAGTATCAATGATTTTTGCCTCAAATACAAGCCTGTCGCCACGCTCGGAGAGGAAGTCGCTTTCCAACATTGCAACCGAATATGGCACAATCTGATCGACCCAGATAACGCCCTCGCCGCCGATTTCGTCCACGATTTTGCAGCCAAAAAGTCCGTAAGTGATGTTTTTGACGATGATTATTTTCACAATATCATCGACCATGTGCTTGCGTTTTTTGGTGACGACGGTTTTGACAGTAGTCTCCTTCTCGCGGAAAATCTCTTGTTCGATGTCCCTCCAAAGTCCCTCAAAAACAGTCATTGTGCGGCGGCCGAGGGTGTTGCGGACGGTCTTTTTATCCACATAGACCTGCATATTAGCCCAGAGACCGAGATCCTTGGGCAGCACTCCCTTGGAATTGACACCCACGTTGCCCGAATAGAGCGCGATGCCCTCGTCGGAGACCACGAGTTTTGCCTTGCCGTGGATGAAAGTGCTTGTAGTCTTGATTCTTGTGTCGGCGACAGATGCCGCATTGTCGATAAAGAAAGGAATGATGTCAGAGCCGGTGTCGCTAAGCGAAAATAACGGGAAATATGGGCGGACGTTCTGCGAATTGAGGAGGTTGGACATTGTCATATTGATGATGTCCTTTGGCGAGCGCGTAGAGACGTATGTTGCTAATGCACAGAGCCTTGAAATATTGAGCCTGATGTCAACGTCCTCCACGTCTTGACGGTTGCCAATCAAAAGAAACTGGATGGAAAGAGCCTGAATGATATTGTTGACGAGTTCGCGGTTGTTTTCCTTGCGGTCGAGATTCCAGATGGTTTCATTTACATACACCTCCAAAACCTTGATTAACATGCCACGGAACGGTTCTTTGAGCCATTGGTCGAGTTCCCACTGCCGGAGAATGTTGAATAGGTGCGGCACTTTTTCCTCCATAAGCGCGTTGTCGTCGAGGAATAGGCATGCCATAATGTTGAAATTTTTAGTGGGGTGATAGACATAGCCCGACTTGCTGAGTTTCTCAAAAAGACTGTCGATAAAAAGTTCGCTCTGGCCATTTTCCTTGTACCGCTGCGCCTTGATGTAATAGCCCATAAGTTCGAGGAGCGAAGTGATGCGTTGCTGATAAAACTCACGGTCAGACATTTTGCACATTTTGAGAAACCGCGAAAGCTCCATAAAGTCAAAACAATCTTTTCTGATGCTCACCAAGTCGCTTTTTGATTCCATGAGTCCCTGAATCCACCGGTTACATTCGCTTTCGTAAGAATTGCCGCTGTCGATCATAAGGAGCATATTGATGAAACTCTTGGTGTTCCACTTGACGTCCATCTCTTTGAGAATCTGTCCGATCAACGTTTCTCCCACGAGGACATCACGCTTCACGATGTCGTCGGTCTCCACGAGGGCAATGCGAGGATGGCTCGCCATGGGCTTGTAATCAAGGATTTTGCACTGGATGTGCTGTCCTTTGGATAAATTATAACGGTTGGTCCCCTGCAAATAACACGGAAATCCCTCCGTATCTAACAATTCACAGTAGTCATTATCGACCCTGTTGATGACAAACGGATAGATTTTCCCAACTTGAAAATCAACCGTAGATCTTGCTTTCGCCATAATAATTATTGATTTATTGATTTGTTGATTTATGATTTTGTTGATTATAATTCAATGTCCAAATCGTCGGGCAACTCGTTGATGTCTTCGCCGGTGATTGGCAGGTATTTAGCCATAATGGGCGCGATTTTGGCGAGTGCGTCGAGGAGTGCCGCCTTCGGGTCTTTGGCATCGAGGGCTGCATTTAACATACCTTCAATAGCCGTGATTTCCTCCTTGGGCGTATTGAGCATCACTCCATAATCGGCAAGAAAAACCACACGGTGCTCCACCAACGAATAATAAACGAGGAACGCCGTGTGGTCTATCGTCTTGTACATCTGAGCCTTTTGGAAGAGGGCGCGGGCGTAGATTTCAACATTTTTTTCGCGGATTTGCCTTGGCACCACCAGCCTATAAAGCCCAGGGAATACCTTGAACGCCAAACCCACAAGCAACGCCAATACAATCGACGTTACAAACATCGTGTATGGGTCGTACTCAATGGGCGACAACATAAAATACGCCATCGACAACGCGAACATAATGCCCGCCGCCGCCAACGAATACACAAAATAATGTCCCGAGCGGTGCTTAATCATCACCACCGCCTCTGCCGTCGAATTGCTCTCTATATTCTTGACCCCATCATAAAGTTTCGTCTTGAAACTCTGGTCAAAATCGCTAATTTTAATCATTGATATTTGTTTTTTTATACAACGAAATAAACGAATGATTTTGTTTCGTTCTATTCGTCGTAGAGACGCGATTAATCGCGTCTCTACATAAACCGGTAAAAATTCGTTGTAAAATAATCTATTCTATTATCTTTATTCTTTAATCTTTCCTCTTTAATCTCTAATCTCTCCTCTTTCCTACCCCGTGTAAACCTCGTCCTGAGTGATCGAGAAGAGTACCCACGAGAAGTTGCCGTCGGTGATTTTGTTGCCGCAATATTCACAGACGCCAGCCTCGCCCATCTTATCGACGGGTGCGCCGCAGGAGGGGCATTTGGAGAGGTCGGTACGCTCAAACTTTGCACGGCGACTCGCCACAAATGTCCAATATTCCGAAAATTCTCGCGGAGTGTTGCTGTTGCCGGCTACAACCTTGCCATTGGCATCCACAATGTAATCGCGGCACTCGGCAAATATCCTCGTCGTTATCATCTCGTAATTGTAATCCACCTCGTAATTGACGGTCTCAACCTCGGTAATTTTGAGGTCGTCAAGTTTGTTGGTGTAGCCGTAGGACGCGAGTTGATTATGATACTCATTGAAATTGTTCCACTGACGCTCGCTCAACAAGTGGCGCGCCTTGTCCCAAGTATTTTCTGACCAATGCTTGTAAATCTCACGGAAATAAGGCTTTGCGACCACGTCCTCAAACATCTTGAAACTATTGTAAATATTGCCGTGATGATGGATGAACGTCTGTTCGTCTTCCGCGAGGGTGGGCGCGTAGATTGTTGGCAAATTTGTGCCTTCCTCGTCCTCGTAGGTGAGCATATCGGATGTTGATGTGCGCATCATCTTCTTGCGGTTGGCACGCGAAACCATCCATTGACCTTGTTCAAAACTTATCTTGCTGCCGCAATGACTGCACACGCCCGAATCCTTGAAATCGAGCGCACTGCCGCAATTGGTACATCTAATGACGCCAAAACCCTGCGGCAAAGGCGATTTGACACCAGCCTTGCGCGTAAAATACCAATCCTCAACCACTTGGGCGCGGTAGGCGTTGCCGGTGTCGATGTTTGTGACGGTATAATTGGCGTCGATGCTCACGGTAATAATCACCGCATCGCCCCTGGTGGTAACGTCTGAAATATCTATCGAGCCTATCGTAATTTCAGAAAAATGATTGCGTCCCAATGCGGGCAATTCCGACAGGAAAAACGGCTTTATCTCCTCCATCTCAGGCTTGTTGTAAGTGAGATAAAGGCGATTGTAGAGCATTGTGGCATAATCGAGAAACACCGGCTTTGAAAAATTGTTGTCGGCGGAGATGAGGTTTGCAAGCCGCTGCGTAAGCGACTTTTTCTCACGCTGGATATTCTCGTAAGTGGCGGTGCTACTCACAGAATCGTCGTCGTGATTGCCCTTGATTTTGCCACTTATCCACAAGATAATCAACCATATAATGATGTTGATGATGAGGTCGGTGCCAAAACTTCCTGTGAAACTTATGAAGAAACCGCCGCCGCCGCCCGAACCATGCGAGCCGCCGCCCCTATAACCGTGTCCGCCGCCGCCCCTAAAACCGTGTCCACCACCCGGACGCGCCGACACATCGTCTGCCATCAGCATCTGCAACGCCAACGACACGCCTATCGTAACAAGGATTACGAATATTATTCTAAAAATCCGATGATTGCCTTTCATAATAATTAAGTTTGGCGGCAAATATAAAAAAAAATTTTTATTCTCAAAAATTAAAATTATACAAAAAAGGCAGTCTTTATCATTTAAAATAATACCGATTATTAGGCTTGCCACCAAATTCTGGCACGTAATCTTCAAACATTGCACCAGCGAACCTTGCACACGACGAAACGAATATGTTGCCGGTGCCGCCTTTGACGTTGGAGGGCAATTTGACATCGCCAGTCAGCGAAAAACTGTCGTCCCACTCAAAATATGAACCCGGACCGCGGGCGTTCAATACTTTCAGGTAATAATACTCGTCGTCGGAGATTGAATATACATCCACATAATTGCGGTGAGTGTATCGCGGCGCATAATAATTGATGTCGTGGAGCAACTCATTATGATCCCAATAATCATAATCATCATCAAAATAATATTTTGCCGGGTGATAAGACTCTTGCCAACTATAATACAATGGCATCATCACGTGGAGCGTTGCCGTGGAGCCGTTGAAGAAATTGTCGTTGAATATCTTATAAATATTGTCAACCGCATCCACAAAGGAAATGTCGCCCTGGCTTTTGACAACCTCCGCCGAGAGAATTGGGTCGTTGTCAAAATAATATTCATACGGTCGGTAACTGTCATAATTGCCACTTAATTCGTATTCGTCAGACGAAGCATCCTGCAAACGCCAGCTGTAATGAGAGAGGAAATGATTTTTTTCGTCAATGCGCATCTTCACAGAGTCGCTCTGCGTAACAGCCATACGGTAGTAGTTTTTGGAGGCTGGGTCGATGTCGGTAATTGTTACCTCTACCATCGACATATTGGCACTTGAATAATTGGTGCTCCACAACGAACTTTTGTAAGGCACATCAGCCTTGTAATCCACCTCCACCTTGCCTTCCTTGACCGGCTGAGGCACTGTGCCGCCGCCGTATGCGTGTTGATTGTCATAATAAACATCCACCTGCACATAATCGCCAGGATTGAACGACGCCGAAACCTTGTAAAAGTTGTAATCCCAGTTGTCGCTCGCCAAATACATATCATCATGCTTGACGCCGTCGATGGTCTCCACAACGCTGCCATTGACGCTTACAACAACCTTGGCGTTAGTAACACCTTTGGGACTGTCCTTGCCCGTTAAGGCGACGGTTACATAATTGTTGTCGGCACCGGCGACGAGGTAGCCATTGACGCAGAGAAGCCCCGTGGTGTCGTCGGCTTTGAGGTCGATGTCGTTTTCGCAGCCTGCAACCGCAAACAACATCAATATAACGAAAATTATCTTTGTATTCATTTTTTTCTTATAACGTTAATTGTTTGTATTTCACCGCCTTGCGGCGGCATTTTTTATAAACAAAAATTAAAACGAATTGGAACGAATTAAAACGAATTACAAAAAGAAATTCGTTTAAATTTTTTTTAATTCGTTTAAATTTTCGTTGAAAAAAAACTAAAATTTGTATGTCAATGTGAACGACGGAATTATCGGGAGGATGGTGATTTTGGTGAGTTTGCCCTCCACGATGTTGCCGTGGTCGTCCTCCTTGCGATATACAAATGCAGGGTTCATCGCATTGTAGGCATTATAGACAGAGAAATTCCACGTGCGCTCACAATGTTTTTTCTGTTTGATGAAATTGACTCCAAGGCACATCAAGTGTGTCGGGGGCAATTTGTAATTGTTGCGACCCTCGATGTAGCCAACCTGACGGCTCACACCTTCGGGAGTCCACATCGGCTCCTTGGACGTGGAGATGGAAGTCCACGCGCCCGAATAAAACATCCACGTGGCGTCGAGTTCGATTTTCTTGTTGTTTTTACGATTGAATTCGTGGCTGAACGCAACATTAAAATTGTGTCGGCGGTCGTAGGTGAAGGGGAATTTTTTGCCGTCGTTGATGCCGCTGCCACGGTCAAATTGTCGGTCGGATTTTGAAAGCGTGTAGGCAATCATACCCGTGGTGGCTCCGGCGGTCTTGCGTGCCAAAAATTCCACGCCCTTGCTCGTGCCTTCGCCAGACGCAACGAGTTGATTCCAATTGCCGCTAAATCCCATATAACCCATGCCGTCCTTGTATTCGAGCACATTGTCCATCTGTTTGTAATATCCCTCGATGGAAAATTCGTAACCCTTTATCCTCGTGCAATATACGCCGACGCTGTACTGTGTGGCGCGTTCTGGCTCGATGTCCTTGGTGATGGATACCCAAAGGTCTGTCGGCATTGCGATAGGCGTGGACGAAAGCATGTGGACGCATTGGCTCATCATCGTCATCGACGCCTTTAAATTCCAATAAGAATCAATGATGTATTTGAGCGAAAGTCGCGGCTGATAATTGTGGTAACTCTTGCCCTCCACGTTGAAAATCGTGTACGCAAATCCGGGATTGACGTGGAAATGGTCGTTTACCTTCCAATTGTCCTCTACATAAAGGCTGAGCTCGTGGGCAAAAATTTCCTTGCCGGTGGTCGTGTAAGTGGAATCCGAACTTTCGGAGGCGTCCTTGTATTTGTCGCGGAGAGATGTGGTCTCCGGCACAAAATCGTGGTAGATGTAGTTTGCGCCAAACTTGATGGAATGTTTTGGCGATGGCATATAGTCGAAGTCCATCGACGCGCCCCAATCAATGATTTCACTATTGTACGACGACGAGGTGTAGGTATTGTCCTTGGTGCGGATGTCGGTCTCGTCGTCATACGACCAAAGTTTCATACGGTAATGATTGTACGAAACAGTGGTGTTGGAAAAAAGTTTTTGGGAAAAGACGTGGTTCCAACGCAGGGACGGGATAGTATTGCCCCATTTCATATCGGAGCCGTATTCGTCGTGATAATGATCCCAATCGTCCTCATAATCGTCGTAATACTTATCTTGACCGTTGTAAAGTCCGAAGAAAATCCTGTCCTTGTCCGAAAACTTGTGGTTGATTTTGGCATTAAGGTCATAAAACCAATACGAAAACTTGCTGTCGGACGGCATAAACGGCGTAGCGACCACCGAAAAATACGTCGTGCGGGCAGAAATATTGAAGGCTGTTTTGTCTTTTACAATGGGACCCTCAAAGTTGATGCGGGACGTGAGGAGTCCAATAGACACCGAGCCGTGGTATTTTTGGAGGTCGCCGTCCTTGGTGCGCACGTCAATCACCGACGATGTCCTGCCATTATAACGCGCCGGAAACGAGCTTTTGTAGAACGACACTCTCTTGATGGCTTCGGGCGTGAAAACGGAGAAGAATCCAAACAAGTGGTCGATTTTATAGACCGGCGCACCGTCGAGCAACACAAGGTTTTCGTCGCCATTGCCGCCACGCACGAAGAACGAACTTGCGCCACCCACACCTTGCTGAACGCCGGGCGTCATTTGGATGGTGCGCATCAGGTCGGTCTCGCCGAGGAGTGTCGGGGTGTGTTCAATCATTTTTACAGGGATGTCGAGGCTGCCCATACCCGTCGAAGCGATGCCCGCCTCGGCTTTTTCGGCTGTTACGACCACTTCCTCCAACTGATTGTCGCCGGAAAGTAGGATGTTGATTACGGTGTCGTTGTTGAGGCGAAAATCCTTCCGCTGCGGCGTGTAGCCCACAAAAGAATAACTCAAACTCACATTGCCCTTTGGCAGCGTGATGGAATAGAATCCAAATTCGTTGGTGATTGTACCCTGCGTAGTGCCGGTATTGAGGATAGTTGCGCCGAGAATGGTCTCCTTGGATTGCGCATCATTGATGTAACCACTGATAGTGGCACGTTCCTGCGCACTGACGGTGTTGATATTCAATGCAATAGCCGCCACAGGCAGGATAGTTTTTAGAGTGTGTTTCATTACAAATTGCTGTAAATCCAATAAAATGTTTAAATAATTTTTTGTTATGTTATATTGTATTAACACGCAAAGTGCAGGAAACCCTAAGAGGAAATTTGCAGAAAATGAAAAAATGGGGTGGGGGACACCCTTGCTTTTTATTGATAAAAACATAAGGGCGTCGCACCTTGCGACGCCCTTACACTACTACTTACCTAAAACAAATCACACTATTATTACTTCTTCATTAACAATTACTTCTGTTTCGGGGCCGGAGAGACGCTCGATGTGCGTGCCGGACTTGGAGACTTCAATTTTGAGGACATTGTCCTTGTGGCGGATTTGGAACGAATAACTGTTCCATTTTTCGGGCAGGACGGCGTTGAAGGAGAGCATACCGTTCTTGATGCGCATACCGCCAAACCCTTGAACCACAGTCATCCACGTGCCGCCCATCGAGGTGATGTGGCAGCCGTCGCAAGTGTCGTTGTTGTAGTCGTCGAGGTCGAGGCGCGAGGCGTTGAGGTAAAATTGGTATGCCTTGTCATAGAGTCCGACCTTAGCCGCGAGGATGTTGTGGATGCAACTCGACAGCGAACTCTCGTGAACCGTGAATTGCTCGTAAAACTCAAAATTGCGCTTGATGGTCTCCACGTCAAAATTGTCCTCAAAGAAATAAATTCCCTGCAAGACGTCCGCCTGTTTGATGTAGCAACTCCTCAAAATCCTGTCCCAAGACCAATGCTGATTGATTGGGCGCACCTTCGGGTCGAGCTGGCTTACTGGAATCAGTTCCTTGTCCAAGAAGCCGTCGTTTTGGATGAAAACTTTGCGTTTTTCGTCGTAACCGAGGTACATTTTTTCAATGATGTCGTTCCATTTTTCGGTTTCACGCTCATCGAAATTGGTTGTTTTACAGATTCTTGCAAAATCGTCAGGATAGTTTTTCTTCACGAAATCAATTGCAAAAATCGTGTACTTCATATTTTGGACGGCGGAATACGACGTGTACCAATTGTTGTTGACATTATTTTCGTATTCATTGGGACCTGTAACACCGAGCATCACGTATTTTTCGCGCTCGACGCTCCAATTGACACGTTGCGCCCAAAATCTCGAAATACCAATCAAGACCTCCAAACCGTAATCCGCCAAATATTTCTGTTCGCCAGTGTAATTGACGTAAATCCTTACAGCATTGGCGATTGCGGCGTTGCGGTGGATTTCCTCAAAGGTGATTTCCCATTCGTTGTGGCACTCCTCGCCGTTGATTGTAACCATCGGATAGAGAGCCGCGCCGCCCGTGAAACCAAGTTTTTCGGCATTTTCGATGGCTTTTGCGAGGTGTTTCCATCGATACACCAACAATGAATGTGCAACTTTTTTGTCGGCGGTTGCAAGGTAGAACGGAAGACAGTAAGCCTCTGTGTCCCAATAAGTTGTGCCACCGTATTTTTCGCCGGTAAAACCTTTTGGACCGATGTTCAACCTTTCGTCTCTGCCGGTGTAAGTTTGGTTCAGTTGGAAAATATTGAACCTAATGCCCTGTTGTGCAGCCACATCGCCGTCGATGATGATGTCGGATTCCTGCCATTTCAAGTCCCAAGCGCGTTCCTGTTCGGCGAGCAAAGTCTCAAAACCCGCGCTCACAGCCTCGTAAAGCACCGCGTCGGTCTTGGCCTCAATTTCGTCGGGAGTGTAATACATCGTAGATGTTATGCAGGCATATTTGTTGATTACGACTGTCTCGTTCTCCTTGAGTGTCAGGTAGAAACGCTTGCCGGCGTACTTCTCGCGGAGGATTGGTTCGTCATTTTTGGTGTCAACGCTAAACCTCGTAACCGCCGCCGTGCAGACCTGAAATTTGGTCTTTTTGGTCTCGGCTGTCACGGAAATGCTGTCGTCGGCGTGTTTTGAAATCTCCACCCAAAACTTTTCGTCGTAATTGGAATCCTGATTTACAATGTCGGCGTCAACGTCCGAAATTACCGTTGCCATTGCGCTGAAATTCAGCGGTTTCACTGTATATTTGATTGCGCCAATTTCGTCGCGGACGATTGACATAAATCTTGTGGAATTGACCTCCAAACGCTTGCCGCTCTGCAATGTCGCCACAAAATGACGTTCCAAAACGCCGCGTTTCATATCAAGCACACGCGAAAAATTGTCAACTTTGCATTTTGCCAAATCCAACTCCTCGCCCTCGATGTTGATATGGATTCCAATCCACGAAGGCGCGTTCAACATTTTGGCAAAATACTCCGGGTAGCCGTTTTTCCACCAACCCACGCGGGTCTTGTCGGGGTAGTAAACGCCTGATACATAACTGCCTTGCAGTGTGTTGCCGGTGAATGTCTCCTCAAAATTGGCGCGTTGTCCGCCCTTGCCGTTGCCGATGGAGCAAACGCTCTCGGAATTGCGGTTGAGGTCGTCATTGAAGCCCTCCTCGATTATCCGCCACGGATCGTGCTTTATGTAGTTTTTCATATTTTTATAGGTTTTTCTAATGATTTCGTGCTGCAATTTTACATTATATTTGATTGGTAAACACAAAATTATCATTGAAATCACATCAAAAAAATGCGCAAACGTTTGCAACAAACGTTTGCGAAAAAACAAATTATTTTGTGTCCACATACAAATTGTTTGTTATCTAAAATATTTCACTAACTTTGCCACATTAAAATAATTGCGCCTATGAAAAAAATGATTGCAATATTGATGATTATGATACCGCTTGCGGCACTCTCGCAGGCGAAAAAATCCGACGCTTTTTATTATAAAGGGTTTGAATTGATTAATGCAAAAAAATACAAGGAAGCCATTTCGCATTATGAAAAATGCAGCCTGTTGGACAAGGAGGATTACGACATATCGGAGGGCGCGTTTTATTACCGCTCCGAAGAGAAAATAATCGAATGTTATGAGGCTCTTGCAGAAGAATATTTTGCCAAGTACAATTTTGACAAAGCCCTCAGATACAGTAGGTTGAAATTAAATTTGACTAAAAAAATTTTTGGAGGAAACGACCGCGTTTTCGCTCAGAGTTTAGAGGAACTTGCAACTATCAATTCCGATTATGGCAACAATTCCGAGGCGGTGGAATTGCAATCGGAAGCCGTAAAAATCTACAAAAAACTCTATGGCGACCAAAGTGAGGATTATGCGAGAGCATTGGGTAGTCTTGTTTATTATAACTATCAGATTGGCAACTATATAGAGGCATTAAAACTTGAAAAAATTGCAATAAAAATTCGTCAAGAACTTTTTGGCGACGACAGCCCCGAATTTGCAGGTTCGGCTGACAATCTTGCTTCAAAAATCTATCGGGCAGCGGCATAAATATTTTGCACATTGCGACTCACGGTTTTTATAGGAGCAACAGTTTTTTGGGCGGTTCTGTTTTTGGTTTTCATAATCAAAACAGTGAAGATATATTGCTAAGCCACAGCGGATTACTGATGGCGGGTGCAAATTATGCACTCAATCCCGACAATGAAATTACTGACGGCTTCGACGATGGAATTTTGACGGCAAAGGAAATTTCGCGGCTCGATTTCAGTGGGTTGGATTTGGTGATTTTGTCAGCGTGCGAAACGGCGTTAGGCGACCTCGGCGACGATGGAGTTTTTGGATTGCAACGTGGTTTTAAGAAGGCGGGGGCGCAGACAATCATTATGAGTCTTTGGGAGGTTGACGACTACGCCACGCAACTTCTGATGGTGGAATTTTTCAAAAAACTTGGTTCGGGACTCTCGAAACGCGACGCCTTCAACGCCGCCCAAGAATACGTCAAAAGCAAAACTTCCGACCCAAAATATTGGGCAGCGTTTATCATTGTGGATGCGCTGTGATGGACAATTACGCAAACTTCTGGAACAAATGTTTGTGAAAAAAATTATAAAAACATCTATAAATTTTGTAATATTACTCAGATTAGTTATATTTGCGCAAAACAACAATATGAAAAAATTCAAATATCAATCGGAAATAGACGCGCTTATCAACAAAGGCAAAAAGATGCCAGATATTTTTTTGCCGGAGAATAAGGAGGCATATAGATTTGTGTTTTGCAGGTCGATAATCAATCACTTGCCAGTGTATATCCAAAAGCCGCAAAGGGCATTGAAAGACAATGCTGTGGTCGAAGGGTATGCTCTTTCGTGTTTTGAAACGAAGGATGCCGCCGACAAAATGCAGCAACGTCTCGTCGCAAAATTTAATGCCATCGGCGATTCGTTGTGCTGTGGAATCATCGAAAATCTTGACGGAATGATTACTGCACCGTCGCCAGCGTCAAGGCATTTTGAATTGTTTGAATTTGAAAATTGTGATTTGTCAACTAAATTTAAAGTCATCAAAACCTATGGAAACTTTTAACTATATCGGACAAAAATCAGGCATTGACTACAACCACATCACAAAAATAGTAAATCTGATGTATTTTGAAGGACCTCTCCTCGCATATTATGTGGGTGTCAACGGCGAGAATTATCTGTTGTATTGGATTGACAACGATGAAAAATATAATAGATGGCTTGTTTTTACCACGGAAGTTGAATCTGTATATAGATACATCTCGGGAAAAACAAGCCTCCTAAATCTATTGAAAAAATATAGCAACGACCAAATAGCCGTGGTTGATATTGACAACGATATCAATTTCTATGAACGCGGAATTATTAGACGCAATATGTTAAAAACCAGTTATTTGCCAGGCAGAGACAGTTATTTTGACATTTTGGACGTCGATTGCTCCCCCTACCGTGAAGACCGTGCAATTTGCAGGCTTTCAACGGCAGGTGGAAGGAAAAAACTCAAAACTTCAACTTATCAAGCCTAAATCCCACAAAATTTGGAATCACCATTTCAGCCTTGCCCAAGGTCGTCGGACTGCCGATGCCAACAGCCTTCATTCCGGCGTTGTGCGCAGCCTCGACTCCTGCCTCGGCATCCTCAAAGACAATACATTCGGACGGCTCAACGCCCAACAACTCAGCACCTTTCAAGAATACTTCGGGGTCGGGTTTTGCCTTCGAGACCATCGTGCCGTCGGCAACTGCGTCAAAATATTTTGCCAATCCAGTGCGCTCCAAAATCAGCGGAGTATTTTTGGACGCCGAACCGATTGCAGTCTTGATGCCCGCCGCCTTCCCCTCCTTCAAGAAATCCTCCACACCGGGCAAAATTTCGTCGGGAGTCATCTTGGCAATGTAACTGCGGTAGAGGTCGTTTTTCTCAGTTGCCGCCGCTTCCTTGGCGTCGTCCGACATAATCACGCCGCCGATTTCAAGCAAAATCTCCAACGATTTCATCCTCGAAACGCCTTTCAAACGCTCGTTGTCCTTCTCCGTAAATTCAAAACCTAACTTGTCGGCGAGTGCCTTCCACGCCAAATAATGGTACTTCGCAGAATCCACCAAAACGCCGTCAAGGTCAAAAATCAATGCTTTCATTTTAGTTTTTTTGAACAATAATTTCTATGTTTTTACGCCGCTTGCGCGGCTATTTTGTTAACGAAAATTACCGTCAATTTTCAAAAAATTACCGTCAATTGACGTCCAAATTGACGGTAATTTTCGTTTATAAAACCCAACGCCGCAAGGCGTTGCCTCATTATTATTTCTGTTTGTTTTCTTTGATGTTGAATACGCATACTGCGCCGATTATCAGTGCGATACCTGCGATGACAAGCATCATCACCTGCGAGCCGCCAACGAGACCGAGCAACGCGCCGCCCACCAATGCCGCAACAATCTGCGGGACACAAATCGTACCGTTGAACAATCCCAAATACGAACCCATATGGCCGTAGCCTTCGAGGGCGTTAGTCAGGATTGTAAACGGCATCGCCAACATTGCCGCCCACGCAAATCCAATCAATATAAAACTTACAAAAAGCAAATATTGGTCGTGGAAAAACATTGTTGAAATAAAACCAACGCCGCCCAAAACGAGGCTCAGCGAATAAGCGATTTTGCGGTTGGTCTTGGCAGCGAGCCACGGCAACACAGCCGCCCACGCCACAGAGCCAATTGCCTGAACAGCAAACAAGATTCCAACCCAGTTGCCAGCCGCCTGATAATCAGCGGAATTGGTGTCGGTGGTGCCCCAACAAGTGTCGGCAATTGCGCCGTTGGTATAAGTCCACATATACATAAACGCCGCCCAACAGAAAAATTGCACAAAACCCACAGTCCAGAACGCTTTGGGGGCATTTGCCAACAATTGGAAAATATTTGGCGAATCCTTTTTGGGCTCTTCCTTGATGCCGTGGTACTCATTGTACAATGCGGGCGGAAACTCCTTAACTTTCAATACTGTATATATGACGCAACCAATCAAAATCGCCGCGCCAACATAGAACGAATAAATCACAGAATCCGGCACTACGCCATCTTCGGCGGTGTTGCTGATGCCAATCCACGTAAACAAAAACGGGAACACAAAACCCACCACGCTGCCCGCATTGCAGAGGAACGACTGAATGGAATAAGCCTTGGTTTTTTGCTCCTCATTGACCATATCGCCGACGAGCATTTTGAACGGCTGCATTGCAATATTGATGCTCGTATCGAGAAGCATCAACGCCAACAATCCAAAAATCATCGCCGCGCCCACCGTAAAGCCAAAACTTCCCGCATTTGGCAATAGGCACATCACAAGCACCGCAATTGCCGCTCCCACAAAGAGATACGGAATCCTGCGTCCAAAACGGTTCCACGTCTTGTCGCTAAATACTCCTATTATGGGCTGCACGATGATGCCCATCAACGGCGGCAAAATCCAGAAGTAACTCAGATTGTGAGGGTCGGCGCCCAACGTCGCAAAAATGCGGCTGATGTTGGCACTTTGGAGCGCGTAGGCTATCTGCACTCCAAAAAATCCGAAACTAATGTTCCAGAGCGTCCAGAAACTTTGGTTTGGTATCTTTGTCATAATATTTGAGTTTAAACGAATTACGCTGCAATTTTAACCCAAATATCATTGACAGCCAAAAATAATGATGAAAATTGGATGTATTTTCTACTCAAACGTTTGCAGAAACGGCGGAGGATGTATTTTCTACTTCTCCGCCACCGTCGATCCTCGCACCACCAATTTTGTTGGCACTACGGCGGTTTGGTACGGCGTGAGGACGTGGGTCTCGATGCGTTCGAGGAGGAGTTTTGTCGCCTTTTCGCCGATGAGTTGACCGTTTTGGTCGATTGTGGTGAGCATCGGCGACGAAAGTTCTGACAATAAGCCGTTTGTAAAACCTACAACTGCCACCTTCTCCGGCACGCGGATGCCGTATTTATTGAGTTCGTTGACGGTGGTTACAGCCGTGATGTCATTGACGGCAAAAATAGCGTCGGGAATGTTGTCCTCGTCGCGGAGTTTCTTGATGACCTCCACCGCCTTGTCGTGGGAGTCGCAGTCGAAAATTGTATCGTCGGTGATGGGCATCTTGTGGCGTTTGAGACAATCCACAAAACCGCGCCGCCTGTCCTTGCCAATCCTGACATTGTTGGGACCCGCAAAATGCACAATTTTCTTGCGTCCAAGGCTCACCAAATGCTCCGTGGCGGTGTATGCGGCGGCATAATCGTCGATGATGCAACGGTCGCAGGCAAAACCCTCCGGCGGCCTGTCGAAAAATACAACAGGCACATTCCTGTTCATAAGTTTTTGAAAATGAGCATAATCATTGGTTTCTTTGGTAATGGAAATCAAAATGCCCTCCACCCTGAGCGACACCAATGAGCGGATGTTTTCCTTCTCGCGCTCCACGCTCTCGTCGCTCGGGCAAATGATGACATTAAAACCGGCATTGCGGGCGGTCTCGGTGATTCCGCTTATCACCGACGAGAAAAAATGATGTTGAATTTCGGGTATGATTATGCCGATGATTTTGCTGCGTTGGTTATGGAGACCCAAGGCGAGCGCGTTGGGCTGATAGTCGAGTTTGTCGGCGACGTTCCTGACCGCCTCCTTTGTTTCGGGGCTGATGTCGGGGTGGTCTTTCAATGCCCTCGATACCGTGGAAGCCGAAATTCCAAGTTCGCGGGCTATGTCCTTGATGGTCGCTTGGCGGAATGGTTTCATAATAGTAATTGGTATAGGTTTAGATTTCGCTGCATAAAAGTATGGAAAATAATTTAAATTGCAAAAAAAACAATAAAAAAATTTACAGCAATTCGTCCCGCGACGCATCCATCCTCACAAATATGAACAGCAGCACCGTAAACGACCACAGCGAACTGCCGCCATAACTGAAGAACGGCAGCGGGATGCCTATCACAGGCACAAGTCCGATGGTCATTCCGATATTGATGCCGACGTGGAAAAAGAGAATCGACGCCACACAATAGCCGTAAATCCTTGCAAATGCAGAACGTTGGAGTTCTGCCAAATATATTATCCTGAGTATCAGGGATAAAAAGAGCAAAATCACCACCGTGGAGCCCACAAAACCCCACTCCTCGCCCACGGTGCAGAAGATGAAGTCGGTCGCCTGCTCCGGCACAAAATTGAATTTGGTCTGCGTTCCCTGCAAATATCCCTTGCCCGCAAAACCGCCCGAACCGATGGCTATCTTGCTCTGTTCCACGTTGTAACCCGTGCCTTTTGGGTCCACCTCCAATCCAAGAAACACGCGGATGAGCGTCTGTTGGTGGTCGGTCATTATATTATTGAAAACAAAATCCACCGAAAATACCACCGCAAAACACGCTATCAAGCCCAACCAAATCAACGTGGCAGACCAAGCGCGTTGCATATAACTATAAATAGCCACTGCCGGCAACAAAATAAGGCTTGCGCCAACTATCAGATGATGCCATTCGAAGCGGTCGTGGAGCAAATAATGGTTGACAATCCACAGCAAACCCGTCAACACAGCCACCGCGCCCCACGCTATCAGCACTTCCACTATCGTCCGTCCAAATGCCAACAGCCAAATGCCCGCAACTATCACGATGCCTATCATTACAAAGACGAGCGGATATTGCAACGTAGTTACGAAAATCGCGATGCCAACCACTATAAGCCAAAGCACCATCGACCAAAGCCCTTCCCTGTAAAATACAAAAATCATACTTGCATACACAAGCACCGAACCCATATCGGGCTGCAACAATATCAACCCCGCCGGCAGTGCGAGTATGCCGATTGCCAACAGGAGATTGTTGATTTTCTTAATGTCAAAATTGTACGCCGACATCACTTTCGACAACGCCAACGCCGTCGCAAACTTCGCAAACTCAGCCGGTTGTATCTTCAATGGGCCTATCTCAAACCAAGACCGCGCCCCGTTGGTCTTGGTGCCTACCACAAGCACCGCCATCAGGAGCAAAATCATAAATCCATATATGAAATACGACAGCACAGAATACAGCCGGAAGTTGGAAGCCATTATCAGTATCACAATCACATACGACACCCCAATCCATACGAGTTGCTTGCCGTAGCGCATACTGAAGTCAAATATACTGTCGTGCGTGTCGTCATAACACGCCGCATATATATTGAACCACCCCATAAAGAGCAGCAACGAATAGATTAACAAAACTATCCAATCAAGCGACCGAAAAACATTTGCTCCGCGTTGTTTCATTTGTTGATTTGTTGAGTATTGATTTGTTGATTTCCTCTCTCCTCGTTTCTATTTCATCTGCGCATTTGGGTCGAGCAAATTTGCATTGCAGATTCGCGCCTCCACGTCCTTGCGCGTGATGGTGTCGGTGAGGTATTTTTCTATCATCAATCCGGCGATTGGGGCGGCGTATGTCGCGCCAAAACCACCGTTTTCCACATAGACGGCAATGGCGATTTTGGGATTTTCACGGGGTGCAAAAGCCTCAAAAATCGAGTGGTCTTTGCCGTGCGGGTTTTGAGCCGTGCCGGTCTTGCCGCATACCTCAATGCCTGGCACACGCGCCGACCGTCCCGTGCCCATTTCGCAAACCTGATACATACCTTGGATTACAGTCTCAAAATAATCGCGCTGTATGCCGGTGTCGTGTTTTTCGAGGAATTTTGGGTCGATGTGATCCTGACCCTCTATCTTCTTGACAATGTGAGGGATGATGTAGTACCCACGGTTGGCGATGGTGGCGCAGGCGTTGCATATTTGGAACGGGGTGAAGCCCAATTCGCCCTGTCCGATGCTAAGCGAAACTATCGTGTAGCCCGTCCAATGCCCCTCGCCGTAGAATCTGTTGTAATAGTCCTTGGAATACAAGATGCCGCCCGACTCTTGGTTGAGGTCGCTGCCGAGTTTGGTGCCGAGACCAAACGACTGCACCCTGCGCCGCCAATTGCTGTAAGCCGAATCCGCCCGCCTGTATTTGGGGTCGGCGATGAGTTTGGTAAACTCATAACAGTAATATGCGTTGCAGGAGTGTTGTATTGAGCTTACCAAATCCAACGAACCCGCGTGGTGGCATTTGACGACATGGCTACCGAGCCTAAAACCACCGTTGCAAGGGAACGACGACGACGGTGTAATGATGCCTTCCGCAAGTCCTATCAAGGCGTTGATGGTCTTGAAAGTGGAGCCGGGCGGATAGCAAGCCATCAGCGCACGGTTGTACATCGGCTTGTAAGGGTCTGCCAAAAGTTTCGGATAATTGATAGCCATATCGCTGCCGACAAGCAAGTTAGGGTCATAACCCGGCGACGACACCAACGCCAAAATCTCGCCCGTGGAGGGTTCGATGGCAACGATGGAGCCGACTTTGTTTTGCATCAATTTCTCGCCATACGCCTGCAAATCGATGTCGAGAGTAGATTGGACGTTGAGCCCAACGACAGCAACAGTGTCATACAATCCGTCCTTGTAACTACCTTGTACTCTGTTTTTTACGTCAACGATATAAATCTTGGTGCCCTTCTGACCGCGAAGCTGCTCCTCGTAAGATTTTTCGATGCCAGCCACGCCCACATAATCGCCGGGCTTGTAATACGGATTCGCCTCGATGTACTTTGGATCAGCCTCGCGCACATAGCCCAAAACCTGCGCTGCGGCGTTGTACTCGTATTTGCGGGCGGTACGTTTCTGAACCTCAAAACCAGGAAATTTGTACATCTTTTCCTGCAAATACGAATAGCGATGCTTGGGTATCTGCTTGAAAATCACACTTTCCTTGTACCTTGCGTGCTTGATTGCCTTCTGAAATTCAGCCTTGAAACTCTCAACCGTTGTGCCAAGTATAGCGCACAAATCAGCCGTGTCGAACTCCGGGACGCGGTTTGGGGTCGCCAAAAGGTCGTAGGACGACTCGTTGTAAACCAACAACTTGTCGTTGCGGTCAAATACCAAGCCCCTCGCCGGATAATCGACTACCTTCCTGAATACATTGCTCTCCGCCGATAGTTTATAACTCGAATCCATCACCTGAATGGAAAACAATTTATAAATATAAATCAACGCTATTACAATGAATATCAGTCCAATAACATATTTCCTATTGCTGTACATTTTTATTCAATGCATAATTCATAATTTAATGCATAATGGAAACATCCCAATCCTTCCAAAAATCGGGATATGACTTTGCAACGGATTCGGCTTCATCGATGTCGATTGGAGCGTCGGCGGTGAGGGCGCATACAGCAAGAGCCATTGCCATCCTGTGGTCGTGATGCGCCGACACGGTAACTCCGCCGTGGATTTTGCCACCGTGAATCAGCATTTTGTTTTTATTATTGATGTCAACATTAATGCCAATTTTTGCGAACTCCTCGGCGATAGATTGTGCGCGGTTGCTTTCCTTGTGAATAAGGCGGTCGGTGCCGATAATCTCGCTGATTCCCTTGCAGTTAGCAGCCAACGCCGCCAATACCGGGAATAGGTCGGGCGCGTCGGTGGCGTCGAATTGGAAGGCGCGGAGGTCTTTTTTGCTGATGATGATTGCATTGCCATCAACCTCAACACCTGCCCCGCAATTCCTCAAAACGTCGATGATAGCCTTGTCTGCTTGCAACGAATTGGGATTCAAACCTTTTACGATAGCCTTGCCGCCAATTGCGCCTGCCGCGAGATGAGCCGCCGCACTGCTCCAATCGCTCTCCACGGTGTATTCGCAGCCGTTATAATAGGCAATTGGCTCTATGTAGATGTCCTTGAAATCGTTGTTGGTGATTTTGCCGCCAAAATGCTTTACAATTTCGATGGTCATTTCCACGTATGGACGGCTGTTGATGGCGGATATTTTGATGTGCGAATTTTTGCCGGTCTTGGGCAGCGCAATCAAAAGTCCCGACAGAAATTGCGAACTCTTGCTCGCGTCAATCGTTACCTCGCCGCCTTGCAAAATGCCCGTGGTATGCACCGGGGCGCAATGATTGGTGAGCATCGCTGTAACTCCGAGTTGCCTCAATGGTTCCAACATCTCATCGACAGGGCGTTTCAAGAGCGTGCCGCCGCCGGTGATTGTAACGTCGGAGCGCAACATCGAACATATTGGCGTATAGAGCCTTAACCCAAGACCCGCCTCGCCGACGTTCACGGTGTCTGCCATCGGATTTACAGACGGAATTATCTCCACGCGGTCGCTGTATTCTTCTACGATGCAGCCCAACGACTGAGCCACGCCGAGCCCCGCCCGCGAATCGTTGCTCTTGTCGGGATTGTAAATCGTGGATTTGCCGCCTGCGAGCGCGGCTATTGCCACCGCCCTCTGCATATAACTTTTTGACGGCGGTATGGTGAGATTGGCGTCAAATGCCGAAGGTTTTAACGATTTGATCATAAAGTTTTTGTGCGGTTTGTTTTTTAGTGAGATTTTCAACGCTAATGATGCCGTATGCGCAATCGGCGTATAGCGGGATGCGCTCTTGCAACATATTCTGCGCCACTTCGAGGCGGTTGTCGCATTGGAGGAGCGGACGGTTGCTTACATCAAGACCATCAATGCAATACGCAGCCGAGGCGTACAGCCAAAGTGTTACGAAATTGTCGCGGAGCACTTGACGGTTAGCGGCATTTTTTACCGTGCCGCCACCGCAGGAGAGGATTATATCAACCTCGTCGGCGTATTCGAGCAGGAGGTTGGATTCGATTTCGCGGAAATAATCTTCGCCCTTTTTTTCAAAAATCTCCGTAATCTTCATTCCTTCACGGCGTTCCAACTCGTGATCCATATCAATGAAACGATAATTGAGTTCGTAGGCGAGTTCGCGTCCGGCGGTGGTCTTGCCCACGCCCATAAATCCCGTCAAGGCTATACGTCCCTGATAATCAAGGTGATAACTATCCAATGCGTCGTACATCACCGATGCGTCAACATCGCTGCCCGTAAAAGTATTAAAAGCCGGAACAGCCTGATTGACAAGCCAATTCCTGCCCGAAAGAAAATGAAATCCAATCTTTTCGGCGGGCTTTTCAAAAATCGAATCCTTGTAATTGGCGTCCAACACCACGTGGTCGGCGGTCAATACATTAGGATCGAAAACCACCGCGCCCGACGGCAAAGCCTGCACGATGATTGGGTAATTGTTGACTACGGAAGTGATGTGTTTGAGCGATGCAGAAAGTACGTTGTATTTTTGTTTCAAGGCTGCGAGAGCCTCCTGATTGCGAGCCGCCACGGTAACTTCGAGACCGAGGTTTTGTCCGGCGATGATTACGGCATTGGCCGCGCCGCCCGAACCGATGACGAGCATCTTGCCCTGTTGTATGTATTCGGGGAATTTTTTTAGCGTCAATTCTACACCCGTGATGTCGGTATTGTCGCCCCAAAGACCGTCGTCGCGGCGGTACACGCAATTGACGGCGTCGGCTTTTTGGGCGTTGTCGGTGAGATGGTCGATTAGCGGAATCACATCGCGCTTGAATGGCGCAGTAACGTTCATACCCTTCATATCGAGGGCTTTGAAAATATCCATTGCCTCCTGCGCCGATTCGGCGGGAAGTCGCAAATATCTGTAAGGCAAGCCGTTGTGCTGTACCGCTGCGTTCATCAGCACCGGGCTGAGGCTGTGGAGCGCGGGATTGCCCGTTACCGCCATTAATTGTAAGTTCATATTATAGTTTTTTGATTTCGTTGTGGTATTCCGCAAGCCGCTGTATCGGGCGTTGGATTATCGAATATATCGAGAGTCCGTGGAAGCGCGCCGCGTCCTTCAATATGTCGGCAAAATTGTAGGCTATGGAACCCACAAAACCGATTCCGAAATTTTTGGGACGGTTGAGGCGGATGATGTTGCGGTTGAAGAAGAGGTCAAACTCCGTCAATACGAGATTCCTGAAAATATTGTCGCTGATGTGGTCGTTGATGAAAGGCACAAGGCTCGACAAAAACTGAGCCGGGGTCTCGCTGCGGTACACGCCGTATATCACGTCGTCGTACCCTATCATACACTCACGCTCAAACATTTGGCGGTACGTATCGGGGATTTCGCGCTTGTAGATGGCGTTGACGAGACGCTTGCCGATGCTTGCGCCGCTGCCCTCGTCGCCGAGGATGTAGCCCATCGGCGGTATGTGTTCGGTGATGTTGCCCTTGATGTAAACACCCGAATTGCAGCCGGTACCAAGTATTGCCGCGATGCCGTCGTCAGTCTTGAACAAAGCACGCCCCGCAGCCACAAGGTCGCTGAATGTGTTGATTTTTGCGGAGGGGAACACCTTGGCAAGCACGCCCCGCACCTTGTCGGATGCGTCGCCGCCTATACATCCCGCTCCGTAAAAAAATATTTCATCTATCGTGCCGGGATCTACATTGCCTGCAACAGCCTGACTTACTGTCTTTTCCATCGCCTCTACTCCAGTATGGACGGGGTTGAACCCGTTGCCGGAGAAGATGTTGGCATTATCGCCGTCAGACACTGCCCAATCGCATTTGGTAGCCCCGCAATCTGCTATGAGGAACATATTATTTTTGCTCATTGAAAGTGTTGTTTGTCGGGTGCTAAGTTACAATTATATTTTGTAACGTGCAAATTAAATTTTTTCAATTAAATGAAAACGACGTGGACGCTACGAAATCTTCAATCCCATAATGGTGATGTCGTCGCGCTGCTCCACGCCCTCCATAAATTCGTCGAGGTTTTCCTCTATCAGCTGTTTGCGCTCCTGCATATCGAGCTGACCGTTGTACTCGATGGTCTTCACAAAACGAACCCTGCCAAAACGTTTGCGCTCAATATTGTTTTGGTCGATGATGCCGTCTGAGGTCATATAGAGCGCGTCGCCCGGCTGCACGGAGACGTGATGGCTCGTGAATTTCTTGTCGATGGTATTATTGAAACCGCCAATGGAAATCCTGTCGGCGGCTATGGTGTCGGTCTTCTGCTCCGCCGCCTTGTAATGGTAGAGCGAATTTTTTGCGCCGGCATACACCACGTCGCGGTATTTGCCGTCCTCGTTGCGGTCAAAACGGCACAGAGCCATATCCAAGCCGTCCTCGTTGTTGTTGTTGGCTTGATTGAGCGCGTTGACAATCTCCTTGTCCAACGTGGCGAGTATCACATCGGGTTCGTATTGATGATTACGGATTATAATATCATTGAGCAAAATATTGCTAATCAGCGACATAAACGCACCCGGAACACCGTGCCCAGTGCAGTCGATGACAGCCGCAAAAATTTTTTCGGGGTTGTTGTGGTCTGTTCCAATGGTCTTAAACCAATAAAAATCGCCGCTCACGATGTCCTTGGGGCGGAATATTATCATCGCGTTGAAATATACATTGATGAAGCTCTCGTGCACGAGGATTGCGTCCTGAATGGTCTTGGCGTATCGTATCGAACCGTTGATGGCGTTGTTTTTGAGCTGGAGCTGATGATAATCCTTGGCTTTTTCGAGGGCGATGCTCAGGTACGAGGCTATCATACGGATATTGGCGCGGTCAGAATTGGTGTAGGCGTCCTTTGATTGACAACCAATTGTAAGCACGCCGTTTGGCTTGGACGCCTCGCGCAACGGCAATACGAACAACGAGCCAAATTTCTGCTCGCCAACAACGTGAAACCGCGACTTTTCGGAGTCGGAATGGTTGCTGCACTCGCCAGAATAAGCGTCCTCGTTGCTGCGGAAACACATAGCCTCTGTACATTCGTCATAAATGTCTATCTGCACAGGATCCACTTGCTGACCGTTGAGGTAGATATAATTAAATTCTATCGCGTCCTTGGAGTGGATGTATTTGCCGATAGCAAACAAGTCCATCTTCACCATCATCTTGATATGGTTGTAGGCAGTCATAATGATGGTAAGCGTGTCAAACGAACTTGTAATCTGACGGCTGAGGTCGTTGAGGATGAGGGTGCTGTTGAGCGACTTCTCCACTTCCTCTTTTTGGATTTCGAGGGAAACATTTGCCATCACGAGGTCTTCGGTGCGCTTTTTTACGGTCTGTTCGAGGTCTTTCTCGCGCCGCTTGTTGCGACGGCTGCGTATCCAAATCAACACTCCTACAAATCCCAACAATACCAACGCCGCAAGCGAAATCATCAATGGATGCCGCCACAATGGCCTCTGCACGATGATGCGCAGCGGACGCACCTCAGATTCCACGCCGTCGGCATTGCGGCTCTTAATCATAAATACATAATTGCCGTAATCGAGATTGGTGAACACAGCCTCGTGCCTCGTGCCGATGTCAACCCAACGCCCACGCTCGCCATTCGCTTGGAGCATATACGAATATTTGTTGCCCCCCTCGCTGACGTAATTGAGGGTGGCAAATTGTATGATTATCGTCTTGCCGCGCTTGCTGTCGAGTTCGATGCGGTCGGTGGCTTCGGGAGCCTTGTCGCTGAGGATGGTGTCGAGCTGACGCTTGTTGCGCTCGTTGTCGTCGTATTCGAGCATCAGCCTTGTGATGGTAGGCATAGGCAGGAGCGAATCTACACGTATCTCCGACGGATTGAAATACGTGAAGCCGTTGGACGCGCCAAAATACATCGTGCCGTCCTTGTCCTTGAAGGCTGAACGTTGCAGAAAATTATCAGCCAACATTCCGTCCGAGGAAAGGTACGTCCTCAATACGACGCCTTTTTTCGGGTCAAATTTTGATATGCCTTTTGCCGTAGATACCCACAGGTAGCCGGTCTTGTCGTCGGACACGATGCCTTGGATTACGTCGCTGAGCAGCCCGCAGTCGGTGTCGTAGGTGGTGAATTTGCCCGTAGAGATGTCAAAAAGATTGAATCCTGCGTTGGTGGCTACCCAAATGCGCCTCTTGCTGTCGATGCAAAAATTAACCACCCAATTGTGGCTCAGGGACGTGGAGTCGTAGTCGTCGCTTTCGTAATTGACGTAAGTGCGGTTGGCGGGGTCATAGAGCGAAAGCCCTTGATATGTGCCGATGAGGATTTTGCCTTCGTATTCAGCGAGCGAAATACCCCAAACACTTGCAATCGAGGAGCCGTCGGCACCCTTGTTGACATTGCGAAAGATGCCCTTGTCGGGGTCTTCGAGCAGGTAGAGGCCGTCGCCGTTGGTGAGCACCCAAATGCGGTTTTTGCTGTCGCAGAGCAACGATACGGTGTGGTCGCTTTGGAGTGCGTTGGGATTGTGGCGGTCGGCGCGGTATTCGTCCACTGTTTTCAAGTCGGGATGGATGCGCGTAAGGCTTCGATTGTAACCGCCATTATAACAATACCCATTCTTGTCGAACACTACGGCGTGCACCGACGACATCGCTATCTTGCCGCCCTTGGATTCCTTGGCGTCAAACACTGCCAACGGCGTGGCATCGTACTTGCGCCAGAATGTAACGCCGCCGCCGTAAGTGCCTATCGCGATGGTGTCGCCACGGGAGGCAAAGGCTGATACAAACCTCTTCTCTGGTATCACAGCCGACGACGTACTGTACATATTGTGAAATCCTTTTTGGGTATGCAACGACGTGTAAGACAATCCCTTCCACGTGCCAAACCACAAAAGTCCCTGCTTGTCTTCGCAGATGTCGGCGGTAGTGGGCGAATTGATGTAGAATGGCGAGCGCGTGGGCGACGAAATGATTTTTTGCAAGTGGCGCGACCCTTTTTCACATTTGAACAATCCCTTGCTCATAGTGCCAATCCACAATGTGCCCTGGCTGTCCTTGAAAAGGCTTCGGATGTCCAGTTCGGGCAGGGTCTCGATGTTGTCGGCATCAAAATCGTGAAAAACTCCTTTATTTTCGTCATAGACAATAAGCCCGTTGTCGCCGCCAAAAAAATAATTGCCGTCGCCATTGTCGAGGAAACAGTAACTGCCTTTGGTGGGTGTGCGGTCGCCGAGGTCGCCGCAAGGGATGGCGCGGAGGGTCTCGCCGTTGATGTCAACCTTATAAATAGTGTTTTCCTTTTCCGACAACATCCAAAAGCAGTCGGCGGAGTCCTTGTGGCAGTAGCGAATTTCGTGATTGCGGAAAAAAACATTGAACACTGGTCTGAACGAGCCTGACGCGGATTCGTATTTGTGCAAGCCGTGATATTGCGAAAAATAATAGGTGTTGTTGTCGTTGTCAACATACAGATTGTCAGCCTGATAACTCTTGGCGTTGACTACGCCCACAGAGCCGTGCCGTGGTATGAACGAAAAACGGTCGGTATAAATGTCAAATCTTGAGACGCCCTTTTCTGTTGCAATCCAAATGTTGTCGTCCAAATCGCGCTTGATGTCCGCTACAGAATTGCCGATGGCGGTATTGAGGGTGCTCTTATATTTAGACGACGACATCTGCACAAACGAAAGTCCGTCGTAACGCTCCAAACCGGTCTTGGTGCCTATCCAAACATACCCAAACGCATCCACTTCAATACAAGTAACGACCTCGTTGCTCATACCGTTTTGCTCATCTACGGAATGAAACATCATCTCACACTGCGCCCTTGCGACAGCCGCCGCAAGCGTCGCCATAATCATTATACTAATTGCAAATATTTTGGTCTTGTGATGCGTCATTATCATATACCTCCCAATTACAAAGGTACTTCAATTCTTTCAAAAATCATACAAAAAAGGCAATTATTTTTTATTTTTTTTGTTGCAGAGGTAAACGCCAACAATCGTAATAGCGCAGCCAGCCACGGCGTACATAGTTATAGTTTCGTCGAGGACGATAGCGGCGGTTATCAATGCCACTACGGGGTTGAAATACAGATAATTGGAGGCTACAACTATCCCAATACGCCTTATTACCACGTTCCAAAGCAAATAGCATCCGAGCGACGCGCCAAGCGACAGAAATACGACGTTGAAAATCACTTCGGGCTTGCCCATTATCTCCATATCGATGCCAAAAGGTTCGTACAGAAAATACGGCAACATCGTTATCACGCCCCAAAAAAATACTTTCCTCGTGATCTCCAACGAACTATACCGCTGCTCCATCACCCTCAGCGCAATAGAATACACGCTCCAACACAACGCCGAAGCCAAACTCAGGATGAAGACTATCGGATTGTCGTCCAAGACAAAAATGCCGTTGAACACCACCAAAGCCATACCCGTAAGAGCAATGGCGGAACCGATGGCAAAATGATTGCCGAGCCTCTCGCCGCGCCACACGAGGCGGCTCACGATTGCTGTCAATACGGGATTTGCGCAGACGATGAGAGCCACTGTCGAGGAAGCGGAGGTGATATTGACGGCTGTATTTTCAGCGAGGAAGTACAGCGAGCCGCCGGTCAATCCGAGCAGCACAAAGAGCAGTTCGTCGCGCCAACCTTTGAACCCCACGCTGCGAATCGCAAACGGCAGCATAGCCAAATACGCTATCGCAAACCTGATGGTCATAATTTCAGCCGGCGACATCCCGGCATTGAGCAACACCTTGCTTGAAGCGAACGTAGATCCCCACACCACCGACGCAAATAGCGCAAGCAGATGGAACGGAAGTTTTGATTTGATAGACATAATGATTATTTTGCGGACACAAAATTATATATGTGTTTCCAATTTCGCAAAAAAAATCGACCCCTGCCGCAAATTATCCGCAAAAAAACAAAAAAAATCCCTCAAAAAATTTCTAAATATCGAACAAAACGCTTATCTTTGCGCCCGATAAACAAAGAACAAAATGAATACACGCTTCAACGCATATTATTACGGCTTTTACTTTACTTACTTTGGAAACGAGGTGAGGCAGTAATTCTATGTTTTAAGGCAACAAAAGACAAGATACACGAGCCTCACCTGAAATACAAGGTGGGGCTTTTTTATTTTAACAATCAACAATATGAAAGTAGCGATACAAGGAGTGCGCGGCGCGTTCCACGAGGTGGCGGCCCGCGAATACTTCTCAGACAAGGACATCGACATCGTGGAGAAGATGACATTCGAGGAAGTGCTCAACAGCGTCGAAAACTGCGAAAACGACTACGGCCTCATCGCCATCGAAAACACCATCGCAGGCACCATCCACGCAAACCTCAACCTCCTCAGGCGCAAGGAAGTGCGCATCTGCGGCGAGATTTTCCTCCGCATACGCCAAAACCTCGCCGTAGTGCCGGGCGTAAAAATCGAAGACCTCGAAGAAGTACGCAGCCACTACATGGCAATCAACCAAACAAGGCAGTTTTTCCGCCAGTATCCCCACATCAAACTCGCCGAATGTCCCGACACAGCACTCGGTATGCGTCAAGTGGCTGAGGGCAATCTCAAAACCGTAGGCGCAATCGGCAGCACGCTCGCCGCCAAAAACTACGGCCTCGAAATCATCGCCCCCGGCATCGAGACTTTCAAGAAAAACTACACCCGCTTTATGGTCGTAAAAAACGCGATGGACAGCGGCCCAGAAGATTACAACAAGGCATCGCTCAACCTCGTACTCAAAAACAAGGTGGGCAGCCTCGCTCAAATCCTCAGCATAATGTCTTACTACGACGTTGACCTCACCAAAGTGGAGTCGATGCCGATAATGGGACAGCCGATGCAGTATATGTTTTACGTTGACGTCAAATTCAACGACCGCAAGCAGTACCAAGACATGATAACCGCCATCCGTCCCCTCCTCAACAAAATCCACATCCTCGGAGAATACATGGAAGGCTCCAAATCATGGGAAAAGATGCACGGCGACGACGACAACAAAACAACTAATCAGTAAATCAATAAATCAACAAATATTAAAGTGAAACTATCAATAATAGGACTTGGACTTTTGGGCAGCTGCATGGCGTTGGATTTGCGCAAGCGCAAATTTGCCGACAAGATATACGGCTACGACAAAAGCCTTGTCAATCAAGAATATGCGCTCCGCGTAGGTCTCATAGACGAAGGCGCGGACTCCATGGAATCTGTCATTGCAAAAGGCGACATAATAATTGTGGCAATCCCCGTATCGGCGGCGTTGAAAATGTTGCCTCAGATATTGGACAAAATCTCCGACAATCAGATTGTTGTAGATGTATGCTCCACCAAACATTCGCTCTGCGAACGAGTAAAATACCATCCCAACCGCGCACGCTACGTGGCATGTCATCCGATGGCGGGCACCGAAAATTCGGGACCGTGGTCTGCAATATCTTGCATGTTTGATTCGAGGGCGGTGATAATGTGCGACACCGAAGATTCCGACGAAGACGCTGTGAAAACCGTCCGCAAAATGTTTGACGCATTGAATATGAACCCGATGTTTTTCTCATCGTCCAACCACGACATCCACGTCGCCTACATATCGCACATCTCCCACGTAAGCGCATACGCCCTCGCCAACACGGTTTTGGACAAGGAAAAAAACGAAAAAAACATTTTCCATCTTGCCTCCGGCGGCTTCAATTCGACGGTGCGCATCGCCAAATCGAGCGCGGACATGTGGGTGCCTATCTTCGACGACAACAAGGAAAACGTCATGACCGTACTCAATACATACATCGAGAATTTGCAGGAGTTCAAGCGTCTTCTAGAAACCGACGACACAGTTGGACTCAACGAGTACATCACCAAGGCCAACCACATCCGCAAAGTATTGAAGTAAAAAAGAGTGTCCTGACGGACAGAAATCTTACAAATTTAATCAAATTTATATTTTGTTTGATTTGTAAAGATTTGTAAGATTTCTCGCGAAGCGACTCTCCAACAAAGAATTAATTAATAATACTAAAAATGAAATTTTGTGAAGATATATTTGGCGACAAGCCGTGGATAATTTCGGGTCCTTGTTCCGCCGAAACAGAAGAGCAGACATTGGCGACTGCACGTCAACTCGCCGCAAACGGCATCAAAGTATTCCGCGCAGGCATTTGGAAACCGCGCACTCGTCCGGGCAACTTCGAGGGCGTGGGCGAAGTGGGTCTCGATTGGCTCAAAGAAGTAAAGAAGGAAACTGGAATGTTGACTTCTACGGAAGTTGCAAACGCCAAGCACGTATGGTCGGCCATCAAAAGCGGCATCGACATCATTTGGATAGGCGCACGTACAACCGCCAACCCTTTTATGATGCAGGACATCGCCGAAAGCCTCAAAGGCTGCAACATCCCAGTCCTCGTCAAAAATCCCGTAAACCCCGACGTGGAACTTTGGCTCGGCGCAATCGAAAGGCTCGAATCTGTCGGATTGAACAAAATCGGATTGATTCACAGAGGTTTTTCGAGCTACGAAAAACTCCTCTACCGCAATGCTCCGGGTTGGAAGATCGCGATGGAAATCAAACGCCGCCGCCCCGACCTGCCGCTTTTCTGCGACCCCTCGCACATCGCCGGCAAGAGGGAATACCTCTTTGAACTTTCGCAAAAGGCTCTCGACCTCAACCTCGACGGTCTGATGATAGAATCGCACATCAACCCCGACAAGGCGTGGAGCGATGCCAAGCAGCAACTCACCCCCGCCGACCTCAAAGAGATGCTCGACCGCCTCGTAGTGCGCAAAGTGGCTCCAGAACAAGCGTCGCTCGATTCGCTCAACGAACTCCGCTACCAAATCGACCAGATGGACCACGAACTCATCGACCTTCTGCGCAAGCGTATGGACGTCTGCATCAAAATCGGCGAGTACAAGAAGGCCAACAATATGACCGTATATCAGCCAACACGTTGGGACACCATCCTCAACAAATACTCTGCAATGGCTCGCGAGCGCAACCTCGACGAACAGTTTATCGGTCAAGTATTTACGGCAATACACGACGCATCTGTTAACCTCCAAACCAAAGTATTCAATGGCACTATCTGAATGGGAAAGAATTTGCGGTCCGCGAATGTATTACGTGTGCCTCTCGGCTGAGGGCATCGAAAACGCCACCCGACAACTTGCAGACGAACTATGCGCCGAACTCCGAGTGGACCTCGTGAAGCCAACGATGGACGAGATGAAACAATTTCTTGCAGACCACAATGACGTGCGCTTCATCGTAACTTGCCGCCCAGGAGCATTTGACGAGGAGACATCGCTCCAATACCTCGAAACCGCCGCCAAATGCGGCGCAGAATACATCGACGTAGAGATAGAGCGCGGCAATGAAGTGGCAGCCCGCCTCAAAAAAGCGTGCGAAGGCACTGAATGTCAGTTGATAATTTCGTATCACAATTTTGAATACACTCCCGGCGAATACGAATTGCTGTCAATTATTGACAAAAGCAAGGATTGGGGCGCCGACAAGGTGAAGATAGCCTGCAACGTGCCAATCCCCGAAGCAAACGCCGCATTGATGCACCTGTATAATCTCCGCGACAATATCATCGTATTTGGAATGGGACGGCTGGGCAAAATCTCACGCCTTGCATCGCTGTGGTGCGGCGCAGAATTTACATACGTGGCGGCAGACTGCGGCGAGGCCACCGCGCCCGGACAATTGACAATTTCCCAAATGCGACAGGCTGTCGATGCGTTAGGAATGTTTAAATAAAAACAAAAAAAACTATTGCTCTTGCGCTTGGGACGTGTTTTCAAGCGCAAGTATTTTTTGGGTGTCGAGGATAGTAACGATTTTGTTGTCGTAATTATAGATGCCCTGCGTGAATTTAGGGTCGATGTGCGAATCAAAATCTTGTACTGGGATTATGTCTATCGGTTTTATATTGATGACGTCGCTCACGCGCTCCACTATTGCGCCGGCGATAAGGTGAAGGTCGGGGTCTTCCTTATTGACTTCCAATACAATCACCGCGCTGTCCTCGCTCTGTGGCTCGTGTGTGCGCACGAGGTGGCACTTGTCCATCACGTCGATGGCGGGCAGGATTTCGCCCCTGAAATTGAACACACCTTTTATATATTCCACGCTTTGAGGAATGACCGTTATCTTGGGTCTTTCCGTAACCTCCACCACATTGTCGATGCTGAATGCGTAGAGCTGGTCGTCGAGCCAAAACGACAAGTATGGAGTGGCTCCGCTATAATTTTCCATCTTTTGCGGTTTTGATTGAGCGGCTTGGTGCGCCGTTTTATTGTTTTTTCAACTGCCTGATCAACTTGTTGGTATCCAATACAAGGGCAATGCTGCCGTCGCCAAGCACACTGCCGCCCGATAGGTATTCCTGTTTGCTGAAATATTTGCCGAGCGATTTGAGCACAGCCTGATGTTCGCCGTGTACCTTGTCGAGCACAAGCCCCACGCGAGAATCCTTGTATTTTACCATTACAACAACGCTCTCCTCTGGTGGTGTGCCGCCCATATTGAGCGAAGTGCGCATATCGACAATCGGTATCGGCTCACCCTCGTGAATGATGCGTCCGTTGCTATTTTCCACGTCCTTGTGCCGTATGTGGATGCAGCTGTCGATGATGTACACCGGAATGAGGAAGAGGGTCTCGCCCACCGAAACGAGCAACGCATCCACAATGCTGAGCGTGAGCGGCAGCTTGATGGTGGTGATTGTTCCCAAATCTACCTCGCTGTCCATATCTATCTCGCCACGGAGCCTCATAATGCTCTGTTTTACAGCGTCCATGCCGACTCCGCGTCCCGATATGCCCGTGATTTTTTGCGCAGTGGAAAATCCTGGCAAAAATACGAGGTCGTACAGCTGACGGTTGGTAAGGTGTTCGGAAGCCTTGATGAATCCCTTTTCAATCGCCTTTTCGCGCAGGTAAGCCGGATTCATTCCCGCGCCGTCGTCCTGCACTTGGATAAAGACATTGTTGCCGGAATAGAAGGCGGTGAATTTGATGATGCCGTGGTCGGGCTTTTTGAGTTCGCGTCGGCGTTCCACCGATTCGATGCCGTGGTCGATGCTATTGCGAATGATGTGCATAAGCGGCACGGCAAGGCTGTCGATGATGGTCTTGTCGAGTTCGGTGTCGGTGCCTTCGGTTACAAAGTCCACCTGCTTGCCGAGTTCCTTGGAGAGATCGCGCACAAGGCGTTGGAATCTCAACATCAAACTCTCTATCGGCACAAGACGTATCGACAATGCATTGTCTTTGAGCTTGTTGGATAGTTTATCGACCTTCTCATAAATATCGTGCAGCTCGGGAATGTCGTATTTTTCGGCGATGAGTAGTATCTCCGCCTTGGTATTTACAAACTCCGACACGAGGTTCATAAGTTCGTCGAGTTTTTCGGAATCTACCTTGATTCCAGAGCTTTTGGTGTCGATGGTCTCGATGCTCCTTGCCACGGTCTTCTTCTCTGACTGAGGAGGTTGCACAGGCTGTTCTGGCGTATGCAACGGCGCGGGCTGCAATTCGGGCTGAGGTTCTGGAATTGACGGCTGCATAAGCATCGCAATCGCCTTGAGCTCGGCGGTGTCTATCGGGGTATCCGTCAATTGATAGGCCGCGAGCTGCTCCTTGAAGTCGTCGCTGTCGAAGAGGTTGACGTCTGCTATTTTCTCTATCTTGGTCTCGTCGTGCACAAAGAGGAAAATCTCGTCGAGCTCGTTGAAAGGCAGGTCGGTGGCAAATACAGCCTCCCAATACATATAAAACTTGCCTTTGCCAGCCTCGCCGTCAGCCCAAGAACGGGTGAACACCGTATTTTCGCCGAGTTCCTTGATGTTGTCGAGTATGCCCTTGATATTTACACCACGGTTGGTGATGTCGGCTTCGGGCGCAAACATCACGTAATAAGTGGCTTTGACAGCGGAGGCAATCATTTCGCCGCCGCCGTCCTGTCCGCCGCCCGCAACAGCGGGATGTGCGGGACGACCGTCGATGGCAGCCACACGCGCCAAAAAATCGTCCACAAGTGCGTCGTCGTCTGCCGACGGCTGGTTGAGCAGCTGACGCAACAAGTCCACGCACTCAAGGGTAAGCGTGCTAACTTCCTTGCTCACTGAACCTTGTGTGTCGCGAATCTTGCTGTAAATGCTTTCTACGTCGTGGGTGATTTTTTCAACGGTCTTGAAGTCGTACATCGCGCTCGTGCCCTTGATGGTGTGCATCACGCGAAATACTTGGTTGATTTCCTCGATGCTCGATGGATCCTGCTCCAATGTGAGTATGGAGCCTTCCATGTCGTTGAGCATATCGTTGACTTCCTCGACGTACTTCTGCTTAAACTGCTGTATAGACGGCTGTTGCATTGGTAGGTGTGGCTGTTGGGGTTGATTGTAATTGTCTTAATAACTATTGCAGAGCCCTCTTGATGAAGGAGAGGAACTTGTCGATGACAAACGGCTTCTGAATCCAGCCGGTGATGCCTATCTGCTTGGATTTCTGACGCTTTTCTTCGTTGATTTCCGTTGTGAGCAGCAGTATTGGGATGCTCCGGTATGTGGGGATGCTCTTTACTGTCTCGGCGAGTTCAAGTCCGTTTTTGCGGGGCATATTGAGGTCGGTAACGAGAAGGTCGATCTTCCGTCCGTCAAAGTATTTGAGCGCGTCTTGACCGTCGGTGGCTTTGAGCACTTCGTAGCCTGCCTGCTTCAATGTAAATTCGATTACGAAGCGGGTGTTCTCAAAGTCGTCGGCGATGAGGATGGTCTTCTTGGAATTTTCGTCGAGATTCTTCTCCGGCGAAATCTCCTTGCTGAAAAACACCTCCGCCCTCGGATTCTGCAATATCTGGCGGAATATCTGCGAATTGTCGCTGAGCTTGAGCAGGTATCCGCGCGCGCCGGCGTCGATGAGGTCGTTGACGTACTTCTTGTTGTCGTACATCGAGAGACCTATGATGACGAGCGAGGGATTCTTTTTGAGAGCCTCCTTGGTGGCCTCGATGCCGTTCATCTCCGGCATCTCGATGTCTATGAACACGAGGTCGGGGTCGCACTCATCGAGGAGCTTGAGAAATTCCACACCGTTGGACGCTTCGGCTATAATCTCTACGTCGCCGAGTTTTTGCAGCAGCGTCTTGATTGCGTTCCTATAAACGAGCTTGTCGTCCACTAATATTATTTTCATGTTATGTATGTTTATTGTTAACAATATGTCTATTTCCAATTTACCGTTGCTTCGCTGGGCAATTCGATGTCCACCTGAACTCCGTTGCCCGGCGAAGTATTAAATTCGCAAGTGCCGTCGAGAGCTTTCGCACGTCCCATGATGTTGGATATGCCCATGGTGGTGCTTTCGGGCGTTGCGAGGTGTTTTTCGAGGTCAAATCCTACTCCGTCGTCATCGTAATGAATCTTGAGCGTCGGCCCTGTGGTAACGAGGCTCAGATGCACGTTTTTGGCTCTGGCGTATTTCATCGTGTTGTTTATCAACTCGTTGATGATGCGGTATATCGACAATTCGCGCCCCTTGTCCTTGAGCTCTACGAATGAATCGTGTTCAAAATGGAAGCATATAAGGTGCGAATTTTGCAGCCCCTCGATGATGTTGCTCACCGTCGCCACAAGCCCAAACCTCGTGAGAATCACCGGATGAAGGTTGTTGGCGATGTCCTTTACATTCTCTATCGCCTGCCATACGAGGTCTTTGGTAAGGCGTAGCGTCTTGAAGATTTCGTCTATCTCCGCGCCGCCAGAGAGGATGAGGTTTATGTAGATGTTGATGCTCGATAGCACCGCGCCAAGTCCGTCGTGAAGCTCCTGAGCAAGGAGGGTGCGCTCGCGCTCCTCCGCCGCCTGCGCCGCGTTCATGATTTCGTTGTCCATGTTGCGAAATCTCGTAACGTCGCTGAATATCAGCATCAGGCTCGCCTCGCCGGTGGTCTTGAGCATCGACGCAGTAATCTCGATGTAAGTCTTGGTGCCGTCGGGGTTTTGGATGGAGATTTGGGTGGTCTCGAAGATTGGCGGTTTTTCCACCTTCGATACAAGTTCCTCGATAATCGCCATGTGCTTAGCATCAAGTATTTTGCTGAGCGGCACCCCAGTACAGTTGATATTTCGCCTGATGCCAAACAATTCCAAAAACCGCCTGTTGTAACGGTGGATTTGCAGGTCGAGACTCGTGGTCAGGATGCCCTTAGCACTGTACTTGAATATGCTTGCAATCTCTTTTTCGAGTTTCAGGAGCTTCACTTCGAGTTCGCGGTGCGATGCGAGGTCGCCGTCAGACCCGGATTCTATTGTGCGCGTCCTGATGGCGATATAGTCGTCGAGACCTTCATAACCGTTGATTGGTATCGCCGTGGTCTCGAGGATTGCGGGTTCGCCGCCACGTTTCCTCTGCGATATATATACCGACGGCGTGGGGTCTGGTGCCGACACAATTTGCGAAAAGACCTCGCGCTCCTGATCCGAAAGTGGTATTTCTGATATGTTTTTGCCGTCGATTACCGTACCAGCGGGCAGTCCGAGTATGTTGCCCGACGATTGTGTGGCGGCGGCTATCGTACCGTCGGGACGGCACAGTATCACCGATTCGAGCGCATGGTCGCATACAGCCTGCATGATGTTGGCTTTTAGCATGGCGGCGTCGCGCTGCTCGGTGAGCTGTTGTATGGTTTTTTGGATATATTCTGACGGGCGGGATGCATCTATGCGCCTGCGGATGCGCAGCTTGAGCTCCGCCGTGCTAAACGGCTTGCAAAGATAATCGTCGGCTCCTGCCGCAAAACCCGCCGCGATGTCGTCGGATGTATTGTGCGCCGACATCAAAATCACTGGAATATGCTGAGTATCAGGGTTTGCCTTGAGGTCGCCGCATATAGAAAGACCGTCCTTGCCGGGCATAACTATATCGAGGAGAATCAGGTCGGGCTTGATGGCAGCCGCCTGACTTTCCGCAATGGTGCCGTCCGACAGGGTCTCCACGTCATAATCCTCGCTGAGCATCGCCTGGAGCATCACGAGGTTGACGTCGTTGTCGTCGATGGCAAGTATTTTGTCTTTTCTGTTCATATCAGCAACATTGTAAATATGAGAGCCAGCCATTACACATCCGCCAAGAGACTGCTAATGGCTTCTTTGCATATATCAACACTGTACCCCCTTGCGACACCAAAACGCATCAGCTTTTGCCAGAGCTTCTGCTTGGGTTCGTCTGCCTTAATACCCCGCAATTTTTTTGCCATTTCGTCGAGGACGGTCTGTTTTTCGCGTTTTGGGTCCACTGCATTGTCGAGCGCGTCGGCGATTATTGACGCCGGTATGCGCTTAAGCCTGAGTGCGGCGGCTATCTTGTGCGCACCCCACTTCGCAAACCTGGATTTGTCGGCGGCAAATGCGTAGGCGTAGCGGGCGTTGTCGATAAAATGGTTGGCTGTAAGGTATTCCACAGCCGATGCCGCGTCGTCTTCGCTTGCACCGTGCGACAGCATATACTCCATCGCGTCATACTCGCATTTTTCGCTGCGGGAGCACAATGCCGCAAGCCTATTCAACAATATGGCATACTCATGTTTCAATTGGGCAGTATTGTTTTTTTTGTTTTTATAGTCAACAACAATCATTCTACAAGCGTGGAATCTTCGTTGTACTGGTAGAATGTAATCTTGAAACTCCCCATCCGCTCAATGAATTCGAGCCTTTCGTATGCTATGCCATTGGTGTAGTGGTTTTTGTATTTGATGGCAAGGCGCGTTACATTGTCTTTGGTGTTTGACTCGAAGTCTTGACGCTGTACGCTGAGCAGGAGACCGAGTTTGCGGTCTTTTTCCTTGAAACCATCTAACCAAATCTCACGCGGCGTGGCTTTGATGGCCTCATCGTCCAAAAATTGCAGCGCATTGTCGTAATCCTGGCTTTTCAAACAGTTGTAAAAACTGGTGCCCACGTCGTCGCATTGCTTGAATGCTCCGCACGATGCCATTATGGTAATGATGGCGCACATTATTATAAAAATGGCTCTTTTTTTCATATTCGTAATGATGATGGTTCGTGTGTTGCAGCGTTTATTTTTATGATGCGAAGTTATAATTTTTTTTGATGACTTCATATCATTTGCGCGGATTTTTTTAGTATAGTGTTACATCCACATCCTCTTCGTAATGCCACTTGCCCTTTTCGTAGTAGTAGCCGTCAAAAGACAGGTCGGGGCCGTAATACCTCGGATTGTGGACGAATTGAGCCGGCGCCGAGAGGTGGTCGCCCACCACCATCTTGAGCCGAGGGTCGTATTGGAGGCTCATCACAGCCTTTTCGGTAAACTCAAACACTATCCTGTGCAGTCCGTCGGAATGTTCGGTCTCAAACGAGCCGCCAAATTTTGCAATGAAGTCGTCGTCGAAGGTCAATTGCTCCAATACCTTGCGATTAGTGAACAAATCCGCGCCGTCCCATCCGCATACGGCATACACGGGATTGCGGCGGCTGCCCACTTGTTGCACCTGGTAATATACCGCGCCGTACCAATTAGCAGCCTGCATATCAACGAATTGCGGATTGCGGGTCTTCTTCTCGTCGTCGGTGAGTTTTGTAACCTTGATGCCGCTTTCCTCGTCGTAATGCACCACAAAACCGTGGTAGAGGTATTTTTTGCCATTGTTGAGCGGCACGGCAAAGGTCAATAGACGCACCGCGCCGTCGTCAGAATACACGGACGAGACGTTTTTCAAGAGGTCAAATTTGTAACTGAACGCGGCGTCGAATTGCAGCAACTGATACAACTGCTCCACCGCCTTGCCCGACAAATCCCTGCGCTCGGCGTCATTATCGGCGGCAAAACACTTGTCCAACAACGCCTGCACAGCCTCCTCGCCGCTCCTGAGCACAAGCGAATCCTGCGCCCGTGTCGCAATGCCCGTCAGGAGCAACACTATTATAATAAGTATTCTACGTTTCATAATCAGCGGTTTTTATCAGTTTACAAATATAGTATAATTTTTTTTAATCAAAAAAGCAATTGCAAAAATTTTTTTAAATCATAATTCATAATTCATAATTCACAATTCACAATTCATAATTCACAATGTATAATTGCCATCCGGCAAAAAAAATAATGCATAACGGGTTTTCGTGCGAAAGCCCATTATGCATTATGAATTATGCATTATGCATTGATTATGCATTATGCATTAGAAAACTATTTAATCTCCACCGACTTCTTGGTATTAACCACAGCCGCCTTCGGGATTGTGAGCGTCAGGATTCCGTTCTCGTACTTTCCGCCAATCTTTGCGCTGTCAACGCCTTCAGGCAGAGTGAACGACCTTGAGAAGCTGCTGAAGCAGAACTCCTGGCGGTAAATCTGTTTGTTGTCGGGGTTCTCCGTTGCGTTCTCTGCGCCTTCTGCACCCTTCTCCGTGTCTTCGGTGTTGTGTTCCTTATCGACAGAGATTGTGAGCAGGTTTTTGTCAACGTTCACATTGAAATCCTTCTTCTCGTAGCCCGGTGCCGCCATCTCGATAGCGAACTCCTTGTCGGATTCGGAGATGTTTACCGGCGGTACGCCGTACATTCTGTTGCGGTCGGCGTGAAACATGTTGTTGCCAAACCAATCGATGTCGTCGTTGTTGAAGAATCTTTGTAACATATTAGCCTCCTTGTTATAAAAGTTATGATGTCTCATTTTATTTGTCTTTTTTATTGTTAATAATCATGTTTGTTGTCTTGAACCAGCCTTTCATTGAGCCGTTCACATACCATCTTTTCAATCTTGATGCCAAACCCGAAAATGGGCATTTTTGAGGATTTTTGATGACAAAATGGCGGTTTTGGGTGAATTTTTGACGGAATGTAATGACAAAATGGCGGTATTATACATTATATTCGGGATTTTGTTTATCTTTGTGGAGTAATCAATTTGGCACGTATGGACGCAAAATATTTTGAAGAACGGATTTTCAATGTGAAAAACGACGATGAGTTCGCTCATTTGGCGTTGCAACTATTTGACTTTCAGCGCGAAAACAACCCTGTATTCCGTCGTTACCTTCAATACCTGGGCAGGGACGGCAGGGCGCAATCGTTGGAAGACATTATCTGTATGCCCGTAGGGTTTTTCAAGGATTATGAAATCAAGACCACCGATTTTGTAGAAAAGTTGACCTTTACAAGCAGCGGCACCACGGGCAGGCAGACGAGCCGTCATTTCGTAAAAAATCCACACATATATTATAAGTGTCTCTTGCAAGGGTTTGAGCAGTTTTACGGCGACATCAGAGAGTACACGGTATTGGCATTGCTGCCAGCGTATTTGGAGCGGACGGGTTCGTCGCTCGTTACGATGGTGGAGCAGTTGATGGAGGCGTCGGGCAACGGCACGGGCGGTTTTTTCCTATACGATTTTGATTCGTTGGCGCAGCATCTGGATTGGCTCGTTGATCATAATAAAAAGGTGTTGCTCATCGGCGTTACGTTTGCGCTCCTCGACTTTGCCGAACAATACAAGCGCAACTACGGCGACCGTGTAATCATCATGGAGACCGGCGGCATGAAGGGACGGCGCAAGGAAATGGTGCGCGAGGAAGTCCACGAAATCCTTTGCAAAAGCCTTGGAGTCAATGCAATACATTCGGAATATGGAATGACGGAACTATTGTCGCAGGCGTATTCGGACGGCAACGGCATCTACCGCGAAACCTCCACAATGCGCATCCTCATCCGCGAACACAACGACCCTTTCAACTACGTGTGTAGTGGCATCAGCGGCGGCATCAATGTAATAGACCTCGCCAACATATACTCTTGCAGTTTCTTGGAAACCAGCGACTTGGGCATCAAATACGACGACGGTACATTCAAGGTGTTGGGCCGCTTCGACGACGCCGACCGCCGTGGCTGCAATCTGCTGTATGCGGGTTAGGATACCGTTAGCCCATCCTCTGCTCCATGCGGGCGAGCCGCTCCGAAATATCTTCGAGCATGGTCTCCGTGTGGTCGTCCTTGTCGAAACACTTTATAATATAGCGAATCTCATAGACCTTCAATGCGTCTGCATCGCTGATATTGCCGTTGGAGATGGAGATGCCGTAGCGTTTCAATAGCAAAGTATGCCGGCGGCTGTCGTCGTCGAAAAGACTTCTGCCCGACTCTTTCTCGCCGACAATCAGGATGCTCCGCCCGTACTGCATTGCTATCATATTGCCGCCAAAGCCTGGTATCTGAATGTATTGACGGTAGGCATACACATTGCCCTCTGCCACCGCCATAGCAAAATCGGCTATTTCGTCGGCGCATACATACGGCACACCCCGCTCAGATGGCGTATGAGGCACATTGCCGCCATCAGCAAGACTGCGACATACGAGGTCTTCGAGCGAAATTCCAAAATAATTGGCTATCTTCACAAAGAGTTCCACCTTGGGCTCGGCGCGCTCTTCCTCGTATGCTCCTACCGCCGTGCGCTTGAGTCCAAACACTTCTGCAAAGGCTGATTGGCTCATTTGGCGGCTGTTACGCAAAAATCTTATGTTTTGACCAAAAAAAGACATAAAAAAAACTAAAAAAAATTTTGATTAATAAAAAAAATGACCTACATTTGACCTGACAAAATTAATAAAAATAAAATACAAATACTATGGGATTTTTTCAAAGAATTTTCAGGTGGGGCAAGTCCGAAGTTAACAGCGCAATGGACTCCCTCGAAGACCCTATCAAGATGACCGACCAGGGCATCAAAGACCTCGAGTCTGACCTTGAAAAGAGCATCAAGGCTCTCGCATCAGTGAAGGCAAGTTGCATCACAGCCAAGAACGACCTCGAAAAGGCAAAGCAGGATGTGGACGACTACCAGAAGAAGGCGATGACATTTGTACAGGCTGCAGAGCAGGGCAAAATCTCGCACGAAGAAGGCGACCGCCTCGCTACTCAGTGCCTTGAGAAGAAGAGCCAGCGCAGCCGCGACCTTCCGCAGCTCGAAGCCAACTACACAAGGCTCCAGGGGCAGGTATCAAAATTTGAGGATACCATCAAGACCCTCAAGGCTCAGATCGACAAGTGGAAAAACGAGGCTAAGATGCTCAAGGCTCGCGCCAAGGTGAGCGAAGCCACCGCCAACGTCAACAAGCAGCTCGCCGGCATCGACTCCACCGACACCGTAGCAATGCTCGAAAAGATGAAGGAAAAAGTTACCGAGCAGGAAGCCCTCGCAGATTCGTACCTCGAGATTGCAGCTGCATCCGGCTCCGCCGACATCGACAACGCATACCAGGCACTTGGTGGCGGCGTGGAGGCTCAGAGCGAACTCCTCGCACTCAAAGCTCAGATGGCGGAGACAAAGGCCATCTCAAGCGGCAGCGCAGCAGACGCACAGACCGTAAGCAACGCGGCTACATCAGAACTCGACGCCCTCAAGCAGGAAATGGCAGCTCAACAGCAGACCGCATCCGCAGACCGTCCGATGCAGCAAGCCGACCAAGCACCAATGGAGTAAAAAAGTGAATAATTTGTGAATAATTGTACAGCAAGCCTTACAATGCAAATTGTAGGCTTGCTTTTTATTTCATTGATATTATCTTTCAATTACTTCAATCACTTCAATTACTTCAATTACTTCAATTACTTCAATTATTGATATGAGCCTTTATCAATTGTCAAAACGGATAGACAAGCGTTACGCAGAAATGACGCCCAATCAGAAAGCATTGTCGTTCATCGGCATCATCATTCTGATTGCGCTGCTTCTATTTTTGACGGGATGGATTATATTTTGCAATCAGCGACAATCCGACGACGTGGAGCATTACATCAAGAAACTTGAGGAGTCAAAACAAAACTACTACCTCGCAACCATCGCCAACAGCAACCTTGAAAAAAAGTTGCAGGAAATGAGCCTGCGTCTTGCCGAGACCATCAACAACACCGTAGAACTTGAACGAATGTTGCACGAATTTGAAGCCGAAAATCTAAGCCTCGAAGAAATCCGCGATGCGTTAGAAAAAGGTCTCCGCCGCACCAAAACACAATTGGACAATATGCAAGGCTCTGTAAATGCGTTGATTAACCAACGCGAAAAAACTCTCATCTACAACGAGCAAAAATTACTCCTCGAAAAATCCGACACCCACGGCAAAAAATGAAAAAACGAGACACCTTACGGTGTCTTTTTAAACAAAAATTTAAACGAATTTCTACGAATTAAAACGAATTTTTCTACCGTATAAATAAAAATTCGTTTTAATTTTTTTTAATTCGTTTAAATTTTCGTTTCCCAAAACGTCGCCGTAGGCGACGAAAATTAACGTTGTTTGCCAGCCTTCAAAGTATTTTTGAGGAGCGAACAGATTGTCATTGGACCTACGCCGCCGGGTACGGGAGTTATGTAGGACGCAAGGGGCGCAACATTCTCAAAATCAACGTCTCCGCAGAGTTTCCAGCCTGATTTGGTCTTGTCGCTCTTAACGCGGGTGGTGCCAACGTCGATGATGGCGCAGCCGGGTTTCACCATGTCGGCGGTTACTAAGCCGGGCTTGCCGATAGCCGCAACAAGGATGTCGGCGGTTTTGGTGATTTCCTTGAGATTTTCGGTGCGCGAGTGGCATACGGTAACAGTGGCGTCCACGCCCTTCTGACTCATCAGAATGCTCAGCGGACGACCAACAATGTTGCTGCGGCCTATGATGACGCAATGTTTGCCAGCTGTGGGGATGTTGTAACGCTTCAGCAAATCCACAATGCCCGACGGTGTAGCCGATACGAAAGTATCGAGACCGGCTACCAACCTTCCAAGATTGACGGGATGGAAACCGTCAACATCCTTCTTCGGGTCGATGGCTTCGATAACCTTCTGTTCGTCAATATGTTTGGGCAACGGCAACTGAACGATAAAGCCGTCCACATCGCTGTCGTCGTTGAGTTTTGCAACGGTTTTCAGGAGTTCGTCCTCGGTGATGTCGTCCTCAAAACGAATCAAAGACGATTTGAAACCGACCTCCTCACAGGATTTAATCTTGTGCGCCACGTAAGTCTCGCTGCCGCCGTCGTGTCCTACGAGCACGGCTGCAAGGTGCGGGGCGCGTCCGCCGTTGGCAATTATCTTTTTAACTTCCTCGGCAATCTCCTGCTTAATCTCCGTGGAAGTCTTCTTTCCGTCAATCAGTTCCATTTTGTATTATCGTTTCATCTTAGACATAAGACCTGCGATGCGCCTTGCGCCGCCGCCCGACATCATCTTCATAATTTTGCGGGTTTCCTCAAACTGCTTGAGCAACCTATTTACAATGGACACATTGGAGCCAGAGCCTTCCGCAATCCTGCGACGGCGGCTGCCGTTGATAATCTGCGGATTTTCGCGCTCCTCGGGTGTCATCGACATAATAATTGCCTCAATCTCCTTGAATGCGTCGTCAGAAATATCGAGGTTTTTGATAGCCTTGCCAACGCCAGGAATCATCGACGCGAGGTCTTTCAAGTTGCCCATCTTCTTGATTTGCTGAATCTGAGCAAGGAAGTCGTTGAAATTGAATTGGTCTTTGAGAATCTTCTTTTGGAGTTTCTTAGCCTCCTCCTCGTCGTACTGCTGCTGGAGTTTTTCGGCGAGAGACACGATGTCGCCCATACCGAGAATACGGTCAGCCATACGGGAGGGGTAGAAGATGTCGAGAGCGTCTATTTTTTCGCCCGTGGACACAAATTTGATGGGCTTGTCAACAGTATAACGGATACTGAGCGCAGCACCACCACGTGTATCACCGTCGAGCTTGGTGAGGACAACGCCGTCAAAATTGAGCCTTTCGTTGAATGCCTTGGCGGTGTTCACTGCGTCCTGACCGGTCATGGAGTCAACCACGAAAAGGATTTCAGTGGGGTTGGTCTCCTTCTTGATGTTGGAGATTTCGTTCATCATCTCCTCGTCAACGGCAAGACGGCCGGCGGTATCGATGATTACTACATCGTTGCCGTTTTTCTTTGCCTGCTCGATGGCGGCCTTGGCGATTTTTACGGGGTTCTTGTTGCCCTCTTCGGTATATACCGGCACTTGGATTTGCTCGGCAAGCACTTTAAGCTGCTCGATAGCCGCCGGACGGTAAACGTCGCCCGCAACGAGCAACGGCTTTTTTGACTTGTTTTTCTTGATGAAATTGGCAAACTTGCCCGAGAATGTGGTCTTGCCCGAACCTTGCAGACCTGCAATGAGGATTATCGCGGGATTTGCCTTGAGGTTTACCTCGGTTTCGGAGGTACCCATGAGCGTGATGAGTTCGTCGTGGACGAGCTTTATCATCAATTGGTTGGGCTTCAATTCGCCTTGCACCTTGGCACCGAGAGCCTTCTCCTTTACCTTGTTGGTAAATTCCTTTACTATATTGTAGTTGACGTCGGCGTCGAGCAATGCCCTGCGCACCTCCTTCAACGCCTCCACGACGTTGATTTCGGTGAGTTTGCCCTCGCCTTTTATCATCTTGAACGATTGTTCAAGTTTCTCCGATAAACTTTCAAACATATTGCTTTTGCTATTTTGGTATTATTTTTTACAATGCGGCAAATTTAATAATTTTTTTTGGGATTTCACGAAAATAATTGTAGATTTGTGGAAAAATATTTGAATATCAAACCTCAAGATGACAAAACACGAACTCCGCACCCAAATCCGCGCCGCAAAACGCCAACATTCACCGACACAACTTGCAGCATTTTCAAAAAATTTGTGCGACAAGATTTTGAATATGCCGATATATCAATCGGCTCACACCATATTATTATATAGCCCGCTGAATGACGAGGTGGATGTTTTTTTGATTGTTAATGATGCGTATCGCAACGGCAAAACCGTCCTTCTGCCCAAGGTCGTGGGCGAGGATTTGGAATTGCGTATATATAAAGGTGTGGAATCGTTGGAGCGCGGGGCGTTTGGAATTTTGGAGCCGATGGGGGAAGTTTTTGATGATTTTGATACTGTGGATGTCGCCATCATTCCGGGCATGGCTTTCGACAAGGCAAATCACCGCCTCGGACGCGGCAAGGGATATTATGACAGACTATTGCCACGGCTAAAAAACGCTTACAAAATCGGCGTGTGTTTCCCGTTTCAGTTTTTAAACGAAATACCGAGCGAGGCGCACGATGTGGTGATGGATGAGATAAATTAATTATTGGGATATTCAAGAAAAAGGCGTTTGTTCCTATTTGCAACAGAAACAAACGCCTAATATTGTTAGTTGGAAAAAGATTTATACTTCCTTGGTGATGTACTTGGCGCAAGCCCAGCCTTCAACGACAGCCTTGATGCGGAAGAGGTTTTCCTGCTGCTCGATGATGTTGAACTTGGTGCCGGCTTTGAGGTCGCTCACAAGGCGGCGCGATTTTTTGCAGTCGCTGTAGAGCATTGCATTGTCGGTCTTGAGCTCGCCGTCATACTCGCTGTCGGTGTTGTCCTGCTCGATAAACTCCTTGTCGATCCAGCCGGTGATTTCGTGGAGAATGTTGTACCATTCCTTGGAGTCATCCTGACCGATGATGTAGATGTACGTGCCAGCCGCCATCGGGCTCGATTTGAGCGGAGCGGACGACGAAGGTCCTTGACGGAAATTGAGTTTTACCGTTGCCTTGCCTACCACGAGCGACGATGCAGCCGATTTGCTTACAGCATTCTGGAACAAATCGTTGATATTGACGGTAGAATTTTGGGCAAAAATCTCGTCCCTCAGAGCGTCGAGCGGGAACGCTGGGCCCGGGTCGCACTTACGTCCGGGGGCAATCTCCTCGTGTCCGAGTATTTCGATGATATTGTAAGCCTTGCAAATCGCCTTGCAGAGAGCCTTGACAGCCGCAATCTGCTCGTCGGTGTATTTGTACCAATAGGTCATCGTAGTTACGGCGTTGCGATGCTTGCCCGTGAACACCTTGCTGAGAGGTGTTGGGGTCTTTTTCTCCTTCTTCGCTTCCCACCAAGTGTAATACTGACCGTCGATTTTTTGGAGATAACCGGGGTTGCTAATCTCGATGCCGATGGAAAGGCTGTTGTAGCCCGACCTGCCGCCATAGCTCGATGTGCCGGCATGGTACGCCCTGCGGTTGAGATCCACCATCTGGGTTATCGAACCGTCCTCGCTCACCACAAAGTGTGCCGACGTGGTGGCAGATGCCGACTTAAACAGATTGACCGTAGCCGAACCGCTTGCACCGGCGGTATAGTGTATTATTATGGCATCTGGCGTGATGACTTTCTTCTTGTCGTAAGCGTGAGCCTCCACAAAGGGGTTTACCTTGTCGCCACTGCCACCTATGAGCCTGTTGTTTTTGATTTCCATGATATAGTTTTTGGTGTTGTTTTAATCAGCGCAATTTACTGAAAAAATTGATTATACGCAAATTTTTTTTCATATTTTTTTTCAAATCGTGTAAAACGTCTTGAAAATGTTCTTGATATTGAAATGGTCGTAAACACCGCAAAGTTCTCTGATAGAGTGCATTGCGAGTATTGGCGTGCCAACGTCAACACATTTGAAATCTACCTGCGTGGTGGATATACTGCCAAGCGTAGAACCGCCAGCGAGGTCGCTCCTATTGGTAAAACGCTGCACAGGCGAGCCAGCCATCTCCGCCAATTGAGCGAAAACTGCCCCGCTCTCGGCGTCGGTGGTGTATTTCTGGTCGGCGTTGTACTTGATTACAGGGCCCTTGTTGATGATGGGATGGTTGGTGGGGCAACTCATCTCAGCATAGTTGGGATGCAAGCCGTGCGCGGGGTCGGCTGAAATCATAAAGGAATTGTATATAGCCCTCATGTATTCCTCCTTGTCGCCATTGAGCTTGTAGATGATGCGTTCGAGAACGTTTTTGAGGAACGGCGACGCCGCGCCCTGACGTGTTCTGCTGCCCACTTCCTCATTGTCGAAACATACCATCATCTGCGTGGCGTTGATATTGGGACTTGTAAAAAGGCCTTCCATTCCGGCGTGAATCATCGAGAGATTGTCGAGGCGGGCGCACGATATAAATTCGTTGTTGGCTCCTATGAGGCAACCCTTTTCGGTATCGTAGAGCGCGAGGTCAAAATCGAGGATTGCATCGGGCGACACATTGAGCTCATGGGCGATGATTTCCACGAGGTAGTTTTGGTTTTCGAGGGGCGACTTGATGCAAGCAAGCAACGGCGACAACTCCTTCTGCGGGTTGATTGGCACACCGTCATTGACCTTGCGATTGAAGTGGATGGCGAGGTTGGGGATTTGGAGCAACGGACGCTTGATGATGAGCTGCCGCACTTCGGGTTTGAATGGCGTTTTGGATTTGATAACCACACGACCGGCGATGCTCAGCGGACGGTCAAACCACGTGTTGAGTATCGCGCCGCCATATACTTCGGTATTGAGCTTTATGTACGAATTGTTGACTACAATCTCGGGCGACGGCTTTATCTTGATGGTGGGCGCGTCGGTATGGGCGGCGATGATGCGGAAGCCGTCTTTTTCGGGCTGACCCATGCCCACGATAAACGCAGCGAGCGTAGTATCGTTTTGAGCTACAAAATATTTGCCCTCTTTCTCTATCTGCCACGGCTCTGCGAGGGGCAACTCCTTGAAACCCTTGCGCAGGAGAGCCGCCTTTATGTTTCTGACCACGTGGTACTTGCTCGGACTGAAAGAAACGAAGTCTATCAGGTCGTTGGCAAATTCCTGGGGTTCGTCAAGTTTCTTATTCATGGTTGGTCAATTATATATTGTTTTACAACTTGAAGCCGATGATGATAATGTCGTCGGTCTGCTCTGTGTTGCCGTCCTTAATCCACTTTTCGATGGTGTCGTTGAGGATTTCGCGCTGCTTGGCGGGTGGCTCGTTATGTATCTGCATGAAGAGCGCACGGAGGTTCTTGATGAGGAACTTCGTGTTGTTTTCGCCGCCAAACTGATCCTTGTATCCGTCGGAAAACATATAGAACCATGTATTGCCGTCGGGCTGGATGGCCACTTTCTTGTATTGGAAGTCGTCGCCATAGAGCTGCTGACCGCCGATGCTCTGCTTGTCTGCCTTGTATTCGGTGAGTTCGTCGTTTTGGATGACAACGAGCTGATTCTTTGCGCCCGAATATTCCACGAGGTGAGTCTTCTTGTCGATGGTACAGAGAGCCATGTCCATGCCGTCCTGATTGGCGGTGGTGTCCTGCTTGAGAGCCTTGCGGATGCGGCGGTTTTGGTTGGTGAGTATCTGCTCGGGCGAGGTGATGCCCTCCACCACAATCTCCGTCAATATCTGCGAACCAATCATACTCATGAACGCGCCCGGCACACCGTGTCCCGTACAATCGGCGGCGGTGATGATGATGCTGTTTTCCGTCTCGGCAAACCAGTAATAATCGCCGCTGACGATGTCCTTGGGGCGGAATAGGATAAAATGATCCGGCAATACCGCCTGGATTCTTTCTTCCATCGGGAGCATAGCGGTCTGTATGCGCTGAGCGTATTTTATGGAGTCGGTAATCTCCTTGTTTTTGGCGGTGATTTCCTCGTTTTTCTCCAAAATCAACTGGCTCTGCTTGCGGATTTCGGCGGTGCGCTCCTCCACGATTTTCTCGAGTTTCTGATTGTCGCGGATGAGTTTTTTGGTGTAAGCCTTTACGAAAGCCCAGATAAGAAGAGCAAATAGAATAATATACAATACAATCGCAATTTTAGTGAGATACCACGGCGCAAGAATCTGGAACGTTATCGTAGCCTCTTCACTTTCTACATCGTAACAATTGATGGCCTTTACATGCAGTATGTATTTGCCCGGGCGGAGATTAGGGTATTCCTTATAATTCTCGCTACGGAAGTCAGACCATTCATCATCGTTGTTTTCGAGAAACGACTTAAACTTGATTTCATCAGGATATTCGTATGTAGTGGCTGAGAAAATTACCCTGATGTTGCGCTGCTCGTATGGGAGCACTATCTTGTTGTCATCAATTTCATTGCCGCCGTAGAAGAGCGAATCATTGTAAATATTTTCGATTCGGCGAATCAATGCGTTGTATGGGCGATGGAAGTCCTTGTCAATACGAGTATCATAATGCACAAAACCGTTGTTGTCTCCGATGATGTAACAACCATTGCCAATATATCCAAACGAATTGATATGACTCATGTACGGACGGAAAATATCGTATTGTTTCTTTGCAACAGTGTCGCCAAGCATTGTGTAACGTTCAAGATACCAATACATTATGTTTTTGTCGCGTTTGTTGTGTACTACGTGCTTCACCCAAAGGTTGCCAAGCTGGTCGTTGTACATAAGGTCAAATTCGTTTTTGCCGCCAAATGCGATATTGTACTTAGTGTCCTCTACGTACTTGTCGGAATCGCTGTCGTACTTATAGAAGCCATCCAACGTACCCATCGTAAGTCCGTTGCCAGTATTGAACAGGTAGTTGTTTACCTCAGACGGAAGGCCGTCCTTCGTAGTGTACTTTTTGAACGTCAGGGTATCATAATTGTCAGCGAAATGGAATCTGAACACGCCCATAGTTCTGTCGGAACCAACTATTGTACCATCAGAATCCTCTGCAAGGTGACGTACATACCCAAGGAATCCCTTTGCACCATTGTTGCGGTATTCCCAATGTCCATCTTTGTAGTCGTAAACAGACAGACCCATAGTGCTGCTACCGATGAGGACATTAGGATTGTCTCGCGGAACTACAAAACTGCGGATATTTTTGTCTTTTTCGTCAATATTATGAATGACGTTGGTGGAGTCAACATAGAACAATCCGCCTCGCTCGCCACCACCAATGATAGTACCATTAATAGTGTCAAGTTTCCATATAGACTGTCGTCTGTGGACTATTTCTCTGAATTTTGGATTATAGAGCGAATCGATATTGATATGATATACAGCGTCGGCACCAATATAAAGTTCGTTGCCGACTTGAATCATCGACCTTATAGAACCGTCGATACCTGTCACATCATTGGAAAACCATGAGAAAGGCGAATAAATGTCCACAATGGAGATGCCGTTGTAGGTGGCAGCCCAAATGAGATGGCTGTCGTCTTCATAGAGAGCGTTGATGCGTTCACTGATGTTTACTCTCTTAATGATATTAAAATCATGGTCAGTTACTATAAGACCTTTTGAAGTTGTTCCAAAGATATAATTGCCATCATGGGTTTCAAGTCCACAATAAATATCCTTCAAAGCAACATCACCAAATTTGATGTTGGGATGCGTTAGCGAATCGTTTTCGTAGATATAAAAACCGTCTTTGCCATTTTCATAACTCAGAGCAGTAATTCTTCCACCAGAAACGTTGAGATAACAAATATTACCGTTTACGTCTTTTAAATATGGGATATCAACGAGCTTGCCATTTTTGATTTCCTTAATGCCAATGGTTGCTGACGCCACAAAAACACGTCCACCATCGCCAAACATTTGATATCCAGCGTTATCACCTCTCTTGCGGGTTATTACACTGCTGATAGTATCATCTTTGTAGATGTATATGGCAGATCCACCCATAAATAATACACCTTCTTTGGCATCCACTATGACCTTGTCGATTCTTGGGACATTATTGTCATCTTTCGGTAGCAAGTATTTGAGGCTTTTGTACTCGTAAGCAGCCGCACTATTGCTGACGAGCATACCGAAGTCTCCATTTGCGCCAACATAAATTTCGTTTTTTACTGTGTCAATAGCCAATGCCTTGACAGCTGCACCTGTTTCAGTCTTCATAAACCCCCAATTGGAACCATCGAAACTGAGTATTCCACCTGTATTGGCAAAGTACATAACTCCCTGTTTATCTTTTATGATGTCCCAGTTCTGTGAGTTGGCAGCAATGTTGGTACGAGTATGGTGATACATATATGGTTCACCCTCTCGCTTTATCTGCGCCTCCGCCCACATTGGCAGTGTTAATATAATGATTGTCAGTAATATAACTATTCGTTTCATTCCTTGATTTATGTTGGTTTCAGCTTGTAAAATTACAAAAAATATTGCAAATAATGCTCCAAATGTGTTTTTTTTTAATTTTTGGCGTAAAAAAAGCCCGCAGAAGTGGTTCTGCGGGCTTTTTTTAGATTGGGGTGCGGGCGGCTCGCCCGCTTGTAGGCAGGCGGGACGCCTGCACTCCAAATTAATGTTTTCGCAGGCGGGACGCCTGCACTCCAATTAGTTTTTGTAAACGAGCTTGCCGTTGCCGGAGAGGAGGATGTACGCCGGCTTTTCGGATGCGCTGATGTTGGAATCGAGGTTGTCGTATGCGCCGGTAATGTTGATGGTGCCGGCATTGATACGGAACGCCTTGATTGCCCTAAGTTCGTCTTTGGATTCGCAGACGTTGGCGGTAATCTGCGTGCCACTGGTGAATATCGCTGCCACATCAGACTTGGAGGTGTAGGTCTTGCCGTCAACATTGAGGTCTGTGTAGTTGCAGATGAGCATATAGCCCGATGCAGACTTCACTACGTCGGCTATCTTGCCTTTGAGCTTGAAGTAAGGACTGAATGACGATTGTTTTTGTCCAAGGACGATGATTTCGAGCACAGCGTCGTCGTTAGACTGCGAATCGTAATTGCCCAGCCTGCCCTTGGCTGCCACTGCCACGGTCTCATTGATGTCGTCGTATGTCATGCAAGTTGGGAAAAGCGTGGTGGTGAGGTCGGTCTTGGAGAGCTGCTTGCCGTCGTTGTCCATCTTGATGACAGCACTCTTGACAGCTCCGCCATTGACATTGGCTACCAACGCGAGAAAACCGCCCGTCCTGATTGGGAATATCTGCACAACGGTATTGAAACCTGTGGGCATGAAGGCTACGTCCTTTATCCAAGTGAATTCCTCGCCTACTTCGTGCTTGGCAATGAATGTCGTTGACGCATTGTCGCCGGTCTTGCGGAATCCTGCCACATACCTTGCGCCACCATTATTTTTGCAGGTGTAAGTAGTGGTGTAATCGCCAGCGACAGCCTCATCAAACGAGGTCTGCACGGGAGCGGCGGAGATGGTCTTGTCGCCATGAGAGAACGAAACGTCTGCCGGGGCAAACTGATCTACCGTGAAGGCACGGAAGTGTTCAAGGTTTTTGGCGATGATGCCGTCAAGCTCTTTTTCCTGCTCCGACTTAAACGAGGATTTAAACTTGTTTTTGTCGCCGTAAAGCGCGGCAATCGACTGCTCATGGAGCGTGAGGCTCTTGTCGGTGATGCGCGAATCCATCGCAGCAAGGGCGTTGCGACAGTTGCGATCCATCAGGTAGAGGTCATAATAATATGCGCCCTTCTGATTGTAATCCGAATTGAAGGCATCGGGATTCTCAATATTGTTGGTGGAGCGGAGCGAAGCAATCTGGAGGTTTGCCTTGGCCGCCTCGTACCTCATGGTAGAGGAAAGGAGCGATTCGTAGTCGTACTTTTCGGTGAGGTTCACGAGCTTGTTGGAGGGGTTGATGGTCTGGATGCTGTCGGTCTCGGCGTTGCGTTTTTGGAGCGAAGCCACACGAGAACGCAAAGCCTTGATGTCGCTCACGGAGCTGTTTTTGATTTCGCTGATATTGCCGTCAAGGAGTTTTGTGGCTTCCTTCACCCATCCTTGGTAGTCCCAGATTGGGATTTTTGGCTGGATGAAATTGGAGGACGTAAGACCCTCGAGCCTGTATGTGTCGATGGGCTTGATGTCGAGCTGCTGGTTGTACTGCTTGATTGGGTAGTTGGCAAGCTCGTTTTTGAAAATGCCGAAGCAGAGCATCACGCTGTCGTAATCGCGGGAGAGTTTTTTGAGCTCTTCGCGCAACTCGGCAGAATTGGTTACAAGCAGGTTTTTGTAATTGCTCTGATGGCTTACAATCTGCTTGAAAGTCTCGGTGCAGGTGTTGTACTTGTCGATGGCGAGGTTGAAATTTTCGATGATTACAGTAACGTGTTCATCGTATTCCTTCACCTTGGCTATGATGTCGTTGAGCATATTCAATACGGCTTCCTGCGAGACGGTCTTGGCGTCGCCGAGTCCGAGGTTGGCGTAGTATGCGCTGTTTTTCTTGACCTCCTTTTCGTCTGCCTGTATCTTGCTGATGGCGAGACCGAGGTAGAGCTTGGTATTGTAGATGAGCTGGCGGACGTAGGTGTAATTGAGGAAAGGATCAGCCTCTTGCAGCCATGCCCACTGAATGATGCCCGTCTGCACGTAAGTGTTAGGAAACTCCGGCACCATCGACTGGTACTCGTTGAGCTTCAATAGCGAGTGTTCGGCAGGCTCCTTGCCGATCTTCTCGTAGATGTCCTTGTATTTGAGTTTGCGCTGTCCAAACGATGTGGCGCATATCAGGACTGCTGTCAGCAGTAGGATAATCTTTTTCATGTCATTAGATGTTTTATTGGTTGTCGGTGCTGATTACTTTGAGTTCGACGCGGCGGTTTTTGGCGCGGTTTTCGTCGCTTGTGTTGGGCACGAGCGGCTGAGTCTTGCCATAACCCTTGGAAATAATCCTGGATTTGGCGATGCCCTTTGCGATGAGGTATTCTGCCACTGCTGCCGCCCTCTGGTCTGATAGTTTGAAATTGTATGCGTCGGCTCCCACGTCGTCGGTATGAGCCGAAAGCTCTATCTTGATGTCGGAGTTCATCTTGAGGTTGTCCACAAGCATATCGAGTTGTTCGTAGCTCGAGGGGTTGAGCGTGGAGCTGTTGGTCTCGAAGTTGATGTTTTGGAGCTCCATCTTTACACCCTCCGCCATCTTCTTGATTTCGGCGTGGATGGTTACACTACCATCGAGGTTGATGGTCTCGTCTGACGTGATGGAGACGTTGGACATATCCACCTGCTGACCATTAGTATTCTGCATCTTGCTCACAGCGAGATCCTTGACGCCGAGAGCCGTGGTCTGATTGTACATGGTGTAGCCTTTTTTGGCGATATTGACCTGGTAGAGGTCGCCCTTGCGGAGCCAAAATTCGGTGTTGCCGTCGGTGCCGGTGGTCTTGGATGTGGTGTAGCGCGATATTGTGGAGAGATCCACGATGCTTACGTCCGCAGTCTCGCCCGGATCGAGGCCGCGCACTTCCACATGGAGCAGGATTTTGCTCGATATGAGTTCGGCGTCCTTCTCCACGGATTCGAATAGCACCACCTGCGAGAGGTCGAGATTGAAGTCGTAATCGGTGTAGAGATCCTTGGTGATATTGAAGGCGTAATTGTTGCCGATGGGGAGCGTCATCTTGTAACGTCCGGTGGCTATCGGGTTTATTTTGATGGTGGTGTCCTTGCCGTTTGATTTGATGTGAATGTCGCTCTCCAACGCATCAAACATATCGGAGTCAAATACATTGAGCTGCAAGTCGAGATTGTCGAAGAAGTCGTAGTCCTGCTTGTTTTCCTGCTTGTTGGGCGTGGTCTCCACGATGTTGTGGGAATATCCCGGATGACTAAAATCGATGAACACCGGGGTTTCGCCGTTGAGGAAAAAGTCGTATTCGCCCGTGATTTCGTCGCTATTGAACTGCGCGAGGGTTATCGAGCTGAATGCGTCGTTTACCTTGATGTCGGTGCCGAGCGGCTTTTTAGTAGTGCGGTCGATGGTCTTGCCCGAATACCTTGTGATAGCCTTGGGCATGAAGTTGGACGGGATGTCAGCTTTGGCGAGGTAGTCGGTCTTTTTTTCGGAGTGCAGGTAGTAAAACTGCTTGCCGTCGTAGTCGTATGCCGGCATCAGGTCGTGGTACTGCCCGTTGATGGTGTCGATTGGGATAGGAATCATCCACGTCCTGGCGTCGGGGCGGTAGGTGTAGTAGATGTCGAAATCCTCGCGGCCCTCCTTGCGGATGGATGCGAAGTAGATGGTACGGCTGTCGGGCGCCACGTAAGGTGCGGCGTCGCATCCGAGAGTTACCGGCTCCGGGATGTCCTTGGCACGCGTCCACGAGCCGTCGGTCTTGTGCGTGCTCATATACAATGTGCCGCATCGAGAGTCAGGGATGGTAACGCCCTTAGACGCCTGCGCTATACGTGTGAAATACAGCGTATTGCCGTCGGGCGCGATGGCAGGGTAACGCTCCTGCGCGGCGGTATTGATGCTGTCGCCGAGTGCTGTCATGTCGCTCCACTTGCCGTTTTGCCGACGGATGACGTAGATGTCGGTATTGCCGCTGCCATTGTCGGCGGCAAAATAAATCTGCGAGCCGTCCACAGAGAGCGAAGGGTCGAGCGGCTTTACGCTTTTCTTGTCGATGAGGTCGTTGAGAGGGTTGTTTTCCGAGGGGTTGGCAAAAGAGCCTCCGCTCTTGGTGAAGGAGATGTACCGGGTTTGTCCGTCCTTCTCGATGCCTACTATGGCATGCTGTCCATTGCCGGAAATGTTGGCTGACACCGCCTTAGACCCTTCCGGGATTGGGAACGGATTTTGGGTGTTGATCTGCGCCACGCTGCTGCCGGCTATCATCACCGCTCCCAATGTCTGAAGCAAATACTTTTTTTTCATGTTGTGTTGATGGTTGCTTAGTAATAATTAATGCCGCAAAGGTAATGCTTTTTTGCTGTATATTGAAAAAAAATATTGCCGTCCTCTATGAAAAATCACCCGAAAGTGTCAACTTTTTTTTCATATTTCCGATTTTTTTTGTATAATTTTGTGGCGTTGATTAAGACGCTGAATACATGAAACACGACGAATCGGATTTTTTTCAATCGGCTGCAAGGGGGTGATGTGCAGCCGATTTTTTTATTCCAAGATGATGCGGGAGGGTACAGATTTTTCAGAGCAGCCGGTTGTTTATTGCGTATATCAACGCCTCGCTGATGCTCGATACGCCAAGTTTTTTGAAAAGGCGTTTTTTGTAGGTTTTCACAGTGTCCGGCGACTTGTGGATTCCCTCGCCGATTTGCTCCACGGTGTTGCCCTGCGCCGAGAGCCAAAGCACTTTATGCTCTATGTCAGAGAGTACCACGCCATCCTTGTGTTCCCATTTTTTTTGGGTGCGGGAGTATTCATAAAAATCGGGATTGCCGTATCTGCGCATTATTATCCGCCCCGATTCTTGTTCCGACGGCGTTGTGAGTACAAAGAGGCCAATTTTGATAACGCCGTTTTCCACCACCACGGGCGTAAAGTATTGATGCACGAGGAGTTTGTGCAAATGGAAGTTGTAGGAAAGGGTATATTTTATGATTTCGTCGTCGGGCAGATTTTGCAGATATTTGAACGCAGTTTCATTGATTTCTATGAGCATCTTGTAATCGCTGTCGGGGACGCATTCCACATATTCGTCGTAGCAACCGACTTTTTCAGGTGGTATGCCGCACCATCTCGCGATGTTTTCCGACATGAAGAATACCTTGTTTTTTTCGTAGTCAACCATATAAATGCCGTTTCCACTTATCCTTGTGAAGGCGGAGGCGAGGTGCAGCGCAGTTACAATGGTGAGGTTGCCGTCCGCATTGTCGCTAAACATTGTGTTGGGATATTCAAAAAAGTCGTTTACGCACTTGTCCATTTGGGTGTCTTTTTTTGGTTTTGTTTATAATTTGCGGCTGCAAAGGTAACTATTTTTTGCAATGACCGCAAAAAATTCACCCTAAAGTGTCTAATTTTTCTTTGTTTTTCCGAAAATTCATATATATTTTTGTGGCGTGAAAAAGATAAATATGGTTACTCTGTCCGCTATGTATTCGACCCATTTATGTAAAATTTTTGCTGTGCTGTTGATACTCTGCCTTGCTGCAAAAGTATCGACGGCGCAGCTTGAATTTTCCAACTGGATTGTGGGCAAAAACTCCGTTTTGCACATTGAGCCAGACGGGAGTACAAGCATTGTCGAAGTTGATAATTTGGCTTCAGATGACAAGTACCTTTTGTCAGACAACGATGGCAACATAATAACGAAAATTGGCTTTTATCCGCTACACTTTGACGATTGCAACGGCATGACTCTTTTTGAAAATGATGAGCATACGCATACATCTACTCCTATTATGTTTAAGAGTCCCGACTCGAAATATGTATATATATTGCACAATACATATATTCATGAATTAACGGACATAAATCTTATTACACGCAAGACACAATTACGCTGTTTTTGCAAAAAAATATCAGATGATTCAGATGAAGGACAAGATATAATGCTGCATGAAGAAATATTACTAACAGATGCCCGTGATTGGCAGTATATCACGGTCGAACGCCCATTTTATTTTGCGCAATCCTGTTCCGATGGAAGGAGTGTCTGGATTGTTATGCAAGGTCATTCGGACAGATTCATAATTGCCAAACTTAAAGGCAGTGAAATCGAATGCCGCAAGATAGTTAACTATGACTTGCCCAATTTATTTATTAATTTTTCCGGCAGCCGTGGAAGTTCATTTGCCACTGCTGACGATGGCAGGATTTATTGTTTTGCAACAGATACTTCTTCTCATAAACAAATTCCAAAAACACTATGCCTGCTCTTCGACCAAAAGGAAGGCAATATACTTGGACACAGAATTTTTGATGTGAATGCAGTCCATCCTGAACTCACCGAAAGAGGAAAATATATGTATTATTTAAATAATAGAAAAGGGATTATTTACCGCCAGGAAATAAGTGTTATGGAAAATGGTGTCTATAATGAAGAAAAAATCTCACCCGACATCACTGCTTATTCCTGGCTGGATACCAATCTTAGAATTGGCCCCGACGGTAACATTTACGTATTTTCTGGGAAATCTTCAATCTCCGTAATCTACGATTCAGAGAGCGACAACCCACGGATTGAAACTCTGTTTACTGACATTCCTGACGCAAATATCTGGTTTCCAACCTATCTGCGCACCAGAGAAACATTTTATTTTACTGTCGATTGCGACAAGTCAGTTAGTTTCCATTACTATGACAAAAAAAATGAAGTGAAATACCATCATTGGGATTTTGGCGATGGCAATTCGTCTGACGAAGCAGCCCCGCAACATTATTATGCAAAGACGGGTGTGTATGATGTGACGCTGAAACTTTTTCTGAAAAACGGTCAGCAAAAAATTCTGCCGTCAAGGGAAATAACCATAAAAGAATTGGAAAAGCCAAAAATCATCTGCGAATAATTCGCAAAAAATTACCCTAAAGTGTCTAACAAATCTCGAAAATTATCATTATATTTGCAGCCACAAAACTAATAAAAAATTCATAATATGAAACAAATCATCTTAACAGCATTGCTGTCAGCGATTTGCATCATTGCAAACGCACAGGAAACCGACGACACTCAGGAAGTAAGCACGGACGAAACTAAGTATTACCGCATCGACGAGGCTACTGAAGGTTCCAATTATACTTGGTGGACAGACCCGACGGACGCCGGCGTCATCACCACAAACACAGAAAACGGCTCCCGTATCTCAGTAACATGGAAAAAGCAAGGCACGCTCATGGTACAAGAAACCAACTCCGACGGATGCACGAGCGGCATCACCTCGCTCAAAATAGTAATCAAAGATGACCCCACGCTGTACGCCGAATTTAAGACCCAAGCATTGTGCTTCGGCGAGGAGGCTGTAATAAAGTTTCCCGAGGAAGCCAAAATGCCCATCAAGTTCACCTACACATTCGACGGACAGGAGCGCACCGTACATGACTGCAACAAATACACCTACCCACTTGGCACAGAATCAGGCACTTACATATTCGTAGGCGGCACAGATGCCAACAATGTAAAGATAGAGCCCAACGGACACGCCACCGCAACTATCGCGCTCCCGCTCAAAAAACTCACCATCAAAACAGAGTGATTATGAAAACAATTGCGACAACACTAATAATGACCCTCGCGCTGCTCACCGCACAGGCGCAGGAAGCCGACTACGTGATAGAAGGCGAGCAGGGCAAAGAGATTGTGCTCAATGTGAGCGGATTGTTGGACGACGGCAATTCGCAACTCTCGGTATCTATGATAGAGGGCGACAGCGACGATTTCAGAGTCTCGGATTTCAACGACGGCAAGATTTCGTTTGTATTCAATGCCGCCAGCGATTATTTGTTTGACTTCAAGGAGCAACTTGGTGAGTGCAGCTTCAACACCACAGTGCGCTTCGAGATATTGAAGGACATCGAATTGTATGTGCCTAATATCTTCACTCCCGACGGCGACGGCATCAACGACCAATTCCACATCAAATATGACCGCAGTCCAGAGGCGTTTGACATTGTGATATACAACCGCGAGGGCAAAAAAATGTATTCGTCCACCAATCCTGATTTTCATTGGGACGGCTCCAACTGCGCCGCCGGAGTGTATAGTTACGTTATAAAATACAACAGCCTTGGACGCCCCAAAAGCGTATCGGGCTACATCACCCTTGCCGACCGCCGATAAGGTCGCCATATTGCGGAATCTCTTTTAGAAATGTGTACTTCGATGTAGCCGAGTCAAACTTCGCGCAATAATGGCTCAGCCCGTTTGTTACAATTATTAGAGGTGCTTTGAATTTGATATTGTACCTTGCCACCTGATTGAAGGTCTCTTGTGTAATCTTTACGTCCGCCGCCTTGCACTCGACAACCACCAAAGGATTGCCGTTGCGGTCATAGACCACGATGTCGGAGCGTTTTTGGGTGTTGAAAAGCTTCAGCCCATTTTCGGTCATCATCAGCGACGGCGGGTAATGCAAATCCTCAATGAGATAATGCACAAAATTTTGCCGCACCCATTCCTCCGGGGTGAGTACAAGGCGTTTTTTTCTGATGATATCAAAGATATATGTATTTTGCCCGTCGGTGCTAATGATGAGGTCGTGACGGGGAAGATTGAGACGTTCCATTATTTTAATTATAATTATTTCATGTCGCCCGACCAACCGTGTCCCAAGTCCCAGTGACGGTCATACACAAATTCAAAATACGGCAACGCAAATTCTTGTTCCAACAATACAGTCAATTGTTCCTGAATAGGCTCCGCCCAATGCCCGACAAGCACAATAAACTTGTCGATATTCCATGTAACGCGCCCTCGCGGCACTTTGGTGTAATCGCCGGTAAATTTGGTGTCCTCGTGCTTAGCCTGTGCGCGGTAATATTCCTTAGCCCACACTTGACGGTGGAGTTGAGGGTAATTGACAAAGGGCAATCCCTTTTCGGCGGCATCCTCCACCTTTTTTGGGGTGAGTTCCTGTTTGCGCACACCAAACAATTCGTTGGCTTCCATATCGTACCAAAAAATCCCAATGCATGGCAGCGAAGTGTCAAATTCTTTCATGCTCTCCATCTGCGCGGCATGTTGTGACGGTGTAAGTTGTGTCATAATTAGTTGATTAATCTACAAATTTTGCCGAAAGTTACACATATTTTTTCGCTTGTTCAAAAAAATTGGCATCATTTTTTTGTATTATGTAAAAAAAGCATTTATTTTGTGATTGCTAATACATACAAACATCAATTACACCCTCATATTATGAAGACAAAAGAAGAAATCGTAAACAACTGGCTGCCAAGATATACGGGGCGCGAAATCGCCGACTTCGACAAGTACGTGCTGCTCACCAACTTCACCAACTACCTCGACCTCTTCGCCAAAAAGTTTGGCACGAAGGTCATAGGCCTCGACAAGAATATGCCCAGCGTATCAGCCGACGGCATCACGCTCATCAACTTTGGAATGGGCAGCCCCAACGCCGCCACCATTATGGATCTCCTCAGCGCAATCAACCCCGAGGCGGTGCTTTTCCTCGGCAAATGCGGCGGCCTCAAAAAAATAAACAAACTCGGCGACATCATTCTGCCCATTGCAGCCATCAGAGGCGAAGGCACTTCCGACCAATACATGCCGCCCGAAGTGCCGGCTTTGCCCGCATTCCAACTCGTGAGGGCGGCGTCGGCTGTGGTTCGCGACCTCGGCCACGACTACTGGACCGGCACCGTATATACCACCAACCGCCGCGTATGGGAGTGGGACGAAGATTTCAAAAACTACCTGCGTCAAATCCGAACAATGGGCGTAGATATGGAGACCGCAACATTATTCACAGTTGCATTCAAAAACAAGATACCCTGCGGCGCGATGCTCCTCGTATCCGACCAGCCGATGGTGGCATCGGGAGTAAAGACCCGCGAAAGCGACAACAAGGTAACACACAATTACGTGGAAGACCACCTCGAAATGGGCATCCGCACACTCAAGGAAATCATGAACAATTGCCGGAGCGTCAAGCACCTTCGTTTTGACGAAGACTAAACAAATTCTTTTTTTTGAGCAGGATGGATATTACAAACATAACCCCCATTGCCATAAAGAAATAGCCCATTACAGTCCATACAACGGATGCCAACGCGCCCGAATCGTCCATAGAGATGCGGTCGCCGCCTACGAGAACGATATTTTTGCCGGGAAATACGCCCAACGACGCCCTGCCGTTGCCAAGCCTTGCCGCAAAGGTAGCCTTCTCGTCTTGTGCCATGTAGGTAACATTGAAGCAGAAACTATAATCGCCTCGATTGGGATAAAAGCGGGAGTTAATGAAAAATTCCGTCTTGCGCGGGTTGATTTCTGATTCCCAAATACGGTACATCTTTTTCATATACGAAAATAGGAATACCAGCGAATCGGGCTTTTGGAGAGGCGTGCCGTCGTTGAGGTACAAGTCGCCAATTATCTGACAATAAGGCTCTTCTGCAATAGGGAGAGCCAAAGTGTCAAAATTGGTGTTTGCTTCGCGTTCTTTGAGCGATGATTGTCTCTCCTTTACAATATCGATGCAGACGTAAGAGCCTACAAGGAGGTCGAGCACCGTGTCTTTTACGAGATGCGCCTTTTGGAATACATAATCCTTGATGAGATAATCCTTCGGGTTGCCACTATTGACGGCGGCGGAGATTTCTGCGTCGGAAGACAGCACAGGCAGATTTAACATACGCTCCTGCAATTCGTCCTGACTTGCCGTCTCCTTGCCCATGCCCTTGAGCCACCATCCAAATATAAACACGCCGACACAAAAAGCCAGCGACAGCACCATCAAAACAATGGCGCAACCTTTTTTTTCGTTATTTTCCATAACCATCTTCAAAAAAAATTTGCCGAAAGATACGCATTATTTTTTGTTGTGGCAAAAAAAATAATTACTTTTGCAGCATACGCCATTACAATTATAATAACAAAAACACCAAACGCGCCATGGCAGCCACATACGAATCCATAATGTCTGACTTGAAGGCCGGTAAGTACGCCAACGTCTATCTCCTGCAAGGGGACGAGCCGTACTACATCGACCAAATATCCGGCTATATAGAAAACAACGCCCTCACGCCCGACGAGAGGGTTTTCAATCAGACCGTTGTCTATGGCAAGGACACCGACGTGAGAAACCTCGACGTGATGGCGCGCAGATTCCCGGCAATGGCAAAATACCAGGTGCTTATTGTAAAGGAGGCGCAAGACCTCAAAAAAATCGACGACCTCGTGTATTACGTCCAAAAACCGCAAAAGACCACAATACTCGTCCTGTGCCACAAATACAAGACACTCGACAAGCGCAAAAAACTCGCCTCACTCATTGAGAAGACGGGGGTGCTATTCACATCGGCAAAACTCTATGAAAACAAGATTCCCGCGTGGATCGACAATTATATAAAGGGGCTCGGACTCGTTAGCAATCCCAATTCTACGAGGCTGCTGACGGAATACCTCGGCACCGACCTCTCCAAAATTAGCAACGAACTCGACAAACTCGCCATCGCTCTGCCCAAGGGAGCCACCGTGACGCCAGAAATCATTCAGGACAACATCGGCATCTCCAAAGACTACAACAACTTCGAGCTTCAGAACGTAATAGCCAAGGGCAACGTGGAAAAGGCGGCGAGGATTGTGGCACATTTTGCCAAAAATCAAAAAGACAACCCCATCGTGCTGACAATAACATCATTGTACGGATTCTTCTCCAAGATGTTGATTTATTGGCAGTACCAAGGCAAAGACAACGCCACGCTCGCGGCTGCAATGGGCTGCAACCCGTATTTCCTGCGCGATTATCAGGAAGCATCGAGGACATTTAGCCTGCCGAGGGTAATCAACGCCATCTCCCTGCTCCGCGAATACGACCTCAAGAGCAAAGGCGTGGGCAATGTATCCACCGACGGCGGCGCATTGTTGCAGGAATTGGTGTTCAAAATAATGCACTAAAAAAATTGAAATAATTTTTTTGCATTTTTATTTGCATTTGGCGTATTTGTTGTTTAATTTTATGCAGAAAAATTATGCGCGTCTGGGCAAAATGCCCTTATCGCGCAATCAACTGATAATTAGAAATTTAACATACAAACGAGATGAAATATCGCTTTCGCTTAACGTTGAAATTCAAATTGCTGCTGGGCTTTGGTTTGCTCGGAGTGCTTCTTTTGGTGATGTACAGGACGATGAGCAAAACCCAGGAAGCCAACAGCATGCGCGCATCGGAAAGCAACACACTGCTATTTCCGTCGATGCAATACACTGAGAAACTCAAAGACCTGATAGAGAACTCTCAATACCTGACGATCAAGTGGACGCTCAAAGGCGAGCCAAAGGACGTCAAGCTGCTTGGCGAGCTCGAATCATGCCACGGCGAGCTGTACGACTCGCTCAAAGCGCAGATTGTGAAGTTTGTGGACAAGGATCTCTGGAACGACAAAAACAAGGAGCTGTACTTCCAGGTAACATCCACAATCGACACCCTCTTTGCCTTGCAGGACGACATCGTGGACAACCTCAACACCATCGAAAAGTTCAACGACAAGAGCAACTACACATTCAGGCGTTACAGCGCGGTAGATGGAGAAGAGGCTGCATGTTACAAGCGCGCACTCATCATCGCCACACGCCTCGCCAACACCTTCCAAAAAGAATCGTCGGCGAAGCTCGACACGATGGTGGAAGGCTTTGAACATTCCGACAATACATTCAAGGTGGGCATACTCATATTCTTAGCCTGCCTATTGGCAATATACCTATTGCTCAATCACAACCTACACAAGCTCTCCTACTTCAAGGAGAAAATCAGGGAGATGTCGGAAGGCGTACTGCCCGACGTGGAGGTCACCGGCAACGACGAAATCGCAGAGATGACCCAGGCTCTGAGGACATTGATAAGCAACCTCGACGAGACTTCGCACTTCGCAATCAAGATTGGTGAAGGCAACTTCTCAACAGAATTTAAGCCAAGGAGCAAGCACGACGTCCTCGCCAATTCGCTGCTCGTCATGCGCGACAACCTCATCAAGGCTGAAAATGAAGCCGAGCAACGTAAAGTGGAAAATACACAGCGCAACTGGGCGTCGCAAGGTCTTGCAGAGTTCAACGAAGTGCTCCGCAACGCGGGCGACGACATGCAAGTGCTCTCCAACAGGGTCATCGAGAAGCTGGTGCGCTACCTCGACGCCAATATGGGCGGCATCTACATCGTGGACGATTCCGACCCCGACGACATACACCTCGAGCTCACCGCATTCTACGCCTACGACCGCCTCAAATACGCCAAACAGCGCATCGAAATCGGCGAAAACCTCGTGGGACAATGTTTCCGCGAAAACGAAACAGTCTATATGACCGACATCCCGAAGGGATACGTCCACATCAGCAGCGGTCTCGGCGAAGCAGACCCGACATGCCTCGTAATCGTGCCGCTCAAGGTAAACGCCGAGACATACGGCATCGTGGAGTTGGCATCATTCCAAGTAATCGAAAAATACCAAGTGGAATTTATCGAGAAGATTGGCGAGACCATTGCATCCACCATCGCAAGTGTAAAAATCAATATGAACACCGCCAAGCTCCTCGAAGAGTCGCACCAAAAATCGGAGCGTCTCGCACAGCAGGAGGCTGAGGTGCATAAAAACATCGAGACCCTCAAATCGAAAATCGAAAACCTCGAGGAGCTCAATAAGCGCGAAGCCGTCAAGTACCAGAAGCTCCACGACGACTTTGAAAACCAGGCGGAGACCAATGCGTCGGTCATCCAGAAACTCAACGACAAAAACGAAAAGCTCAAGGACGACCTTATGACGCAGCAGTACATCCTCAACAATTCGGCAGGATACTACGAACTCGACGCCCAGGGATTCTTTGTATCGATGAACGCAAGATTCCTCAACGCAATAGTAATGCAGGCATCGGAACTCGAAAGCCACGACATACGCTCGTACATGGTGAACGAAGAATCCGTCAATAATTTCAACGACGGCCTCAAGCGACTCGCCGACGGCCTCATCTACTCCGCACTCACCAAGTATTCGTTCAACGGCAAGACAGTGTTCCTCAACGAGACTTTCACCCCGATACGCGACGAATACAACGTACTCACCAAGATATGCGTCATCACCAAAAACATCACCCACGAAATCGAAAGAGTACAAGATTACGAACGCCAAATCGCAGAACTCAAAGGTGAAAACGAAGTGCTCTCCAACAAGGTGAACGCACTATCGGCAAACTAAAATTAATACTCACAATCCCACAAAAAAGCCGGAGGCTCAAGCCCCCGGCTTTTTTTTATGCGCCACTAACATTGCTTGTACGCCACTGGCATTGCTTGTACGCCACTGCCTGTTTATGTTGCTTTGGCATTATTTAGAATACAACATTTACCCTCACTATGGGGTTATTAAACGAAGTATTATTTTCCAGCCCCTCAGTAGCGTTCAGATTCCATAGGAGCATCAAATTGAGCGACGCACGGTCGGTAAGCTGCCTGTGGTAGCCGCCGCCGATGAGAATAGGAATGTCAACCTTCTTTTCGGGGTCAAAATAATTGCCCGAATAATTGTCGTAGCAAATAGCCTGCGCCTCCACATGCGCAACAAGGAAATCCAACGGATGCACATCAGCATATAATCCGCCGCCATAGACCTTGCTCGATACGGAATTGTAATTGGAGCCATACTTAAAATACTCCAATGTGCCAATGATTCCGGCAGTTACGTATCTATTGAAATAATACCCAACCTGCGGATCAAAATACGCCGAGAATGAACTGGAGCCAAATCCAATACCAAATTCGCCGCCAAACCTCAAGTGGTCAATCAGGCGGTATCGCTGCACGGTGCGGCGGTTGTTGTTGGAATTGTCATTGGATGTATCATCCTCAAAATCACTAAACTGCGCGAATCCCCTGCCCGCAAAAGCCAGCATCAGAAACGCTATTAATAATAAGGTGCGTTTTTTCATAGTTTCATTTATTTCAATTACTTCAATTACTTCAATTACTTCAATTACTTCAATTACTTCAATTACTTCAATTACTTCAATTACTTCAATTACTTCTTGATTTCCGCCGCCTGCTTGATGAGGTCTATCTGCTCTGGGGTCAAGTTTTTGGGAATGAAATACTTCACTTTTACGAAGAGGTCGCCAAACATGCCCGGCACATTATATACCGGCATACCTTTGCCCTTCACCCTAAGCTGCTTGCCATATTCCACGCCTTGCGGAATAGTTATCTTGATGTCGCCCGAAAGGGTGCGGAGCAGGATTTCGCCGCCAAGTATCACCTTGAAGATGTCCACATAAATCTCGGTAAACAGCTCGTCGCCGCGCCGTGTGAAATATGGATCCTTGTCCACCTTCACCCTGACGTAGAGGTCGCCCTTCTTGCCGCCAGCAATGCCCGGATAGCCTTGCTCGGGGATTTTGAGCAGTTGGTCGTCGGTGATGCCCGGCAATATCTTGATGCGCAACTTTTGGTCGAGTATGTTGAGGATGCGCGTAGAACCGGTGTAAGCCTCCTGTAGCGTGATATTGATGGAGCCCGTGAAATCGTCGCCCTTGAAGAGAGTGCTGTTGCGGAAGAAGTTGTTGAAGAAGTCGGAATATTCGCTTGTCTTTCGCTTGAAATAATCGAGGTCGAGGTCAAAGTCGTCGGCGTCCTTCTGCGCCTTGCTTGCCGACCTGCTGCCAGCCGTAGTGCCGCCGGTAGTGGAATATTTGCCGGAATACTTCGAGCCGCTGTTTTTGGTGTAGAAGTCGGTCGTATTGTTTTTGCCGTCGCGCATGAGGTCAAATTTCTTGCGCTTTTCGGGGTTGCTTAGCACGTCGTAAGCCTCGTTGACTTCTTTAAACATATCCTCAGCAGCCTTGTTGCCAGGGTTGCGGTCGGGATGATAGGTCATCGCAAGACGGCGGTACGACTTTTTTATCTGCTCCGCCGTGGCATTGGAATCCACTTCCAGTATCTTGTAATAGTCTTTGAACTGCATAATTATTTTCGTAAAAAATGTTTGTATTTTTTGCGGTGTAAATTTAAAAAAAAATTCCTATCTTTACCGCAAAATTTATTCAAAAAAATTGGCATTATTAAAAGTTAGCAATCTTTGCAAGACATACTACAAGGGCGAAAACAAAATTTACGCCCTCCGCAACATCAATTTCGATGTGGAGGAGGGGGAGTTTGTGTCGATAGTGGGCAAGAGCGGCTCGGGCAAATCCACGCTGCTCAACCTCTTGGGCGGCATGGACACCTCCGCCGAGGGGAGCATTTGCGTTGGCGGAGTCAACATCCTCACTATGAAAGAGCAGCAACTTTCGCAGTACAGGAAGTTTACGGTAGGGATGATTTTCCAGTCGTTCAACCTCATTCCCACGCGCACAGCCATCGACAACGTAAAACTGCCGCTCATATTCAGCAACTATCCGCGCCGTCTCCGCGAGACCCGTGCGTGCGAACTCCTGTACAACATGGGGCTATACAACCGCGCCATGCACTATCCGTCGGAGCTGTCGGGCGGCGAGGCGCAACGAGTCGCCATTGCACGCGCCCTCGCCAACAAGCCCAAGATAATCCTTGCCGACGAACCTACGGGCAATCTCGACACGGCTACTTCGGCTGAGATAATATCGCTTTTGCAGATGTTCAATAAGAAACACCACATCACCATCATCATGGTGACCCACGACAAGGAGACCGCCGGGCGCGTATCGCACAAGACGGTGCTGCTCTCCGACGGCGAAATCATCAAAATATCCACCAACCCAAACCCATGAAAGCGTCAGACATTGCCATATTAGCCCTCTACAACCTCAGGCGCAACACTATGCGCACCATCCTCACGTCGCTCGGCGTGGCGGTGGGCATAGGCTCGCTTGCGGCGATGATTTCATTTGCGCAGGGCATCACGAGCAATATCTCCCGCTCGATGGAAAACAACGACCTTTTCACTGGTCTCACTGCCACGAGCCGCACCTTTGACATCGACGACCCCGGCATGCGGCACAATAGCAGCAGCCTCTCGCAGGACAAACCCGAAGTACCGCTCAACGATTCCATCATCGACGGCATACGACAATGGAAAGAAGTGTCGATAGCATTTCCAGTGGTATCCAAGCCCGCCACGATTCAGTTTGCCGGACGCTCAGTGAAAGCGAGCCTCAAGGCTGTGCCGATAGAGATGGGCGATTATCCGCCGTTTGCCAATATCACAAGGGGACGTTTCTTCGACAAGGCAGACGAGCCGAGGGTGATTGTGAGCCGACAGATGCTCCAACAGATGCACATCATCCTCGACGACGACAACGACAATATCGGACTTGGCGGCGACCTGCTCACTCTGCCGCTCGATTCGGTGTTGGGCGCAGAGCTTACAATAATAACAAAGGTGTTTGACGCCCAAAAACTCGACTTCGCCAATCCGCGCAAAGGAGAGCTGCCGCTTAGCAACGAATACACCAAACTTCAGATTGTGGGCATCATCGACAACGGTGCATTTTCGTCGGGAGTGTTCAGCGGATCCGACGTTTGCCTGCCGTCCAAGGCGATAGATTATGTGCCGTGCATCGACCTCCGCAGCATTTACGACATTATGGACGGCAAAACAGACAGCAAGGCAAAATACAGCTCCGTCCATATCCGAGTCAACGAACACAAAAACCTGAAAACCGTAAAATACAAGCTCGAAAAAATGGGCCTCCAAGTATTTTCGGTTGGCGACAAGCTCGACGACATCGAGCACATATTCCTGATGTTGGATTCTATATTTGCCGCCGTGGGCGTTATTGCGCTCTTGGTGTCGGTTTTGGGTATAGTCAACACCTTGATAATGGCAATCTACGAGCGGCGCAAGGAGATAGGCATCATGAAATCGCTTGGTGGCACTCAATGGCAGATTAAGTTGATATTCTACGTGGAGGCAGCATTGATAGGATTGATTGGCGGCATCTGCGGCGTAGCGGGCGGCAAATTGGCATCGCAGGCGGCAAGCTCTTTTGCCAACACCCAGATAGGCAAAATCATCGGTTGCGACTTGGAATTTTTCGATTTTTCGTGGACATTGGCGTTTGCCGCAATTATATTTTCGGTAATCATCAGCGTCGCCGCCTCCATCTACCCCGCCAACCGCGCCGCAAGCATCGACCCATTGGACGCACTGAGGAGAGAATAAAGGTAAAATTGCACTTGATTTTAAAAAAAAAATTATATTTGCAACCAAGAAACACAAAACATTCATAGCAATGAATGTTTTGTGGAAAACATATTTTTTGCAATCGTTTGCGCATTTTTTCACTCAAAAACTCGGCTCAAAATTCTTCTTAACCGCCGAATTATCATTAAAATTGCAGTATCAAAAACCATTAACACTTAATGCTATGAAAAGATTTTTATACACGATTTTGGTGATTTGTGCCGCAGTGAATATTTCGTGCGGACAGGTGATTGAGTGCAGCCCCGAATTTCCGGCGTACAACACTCAGAATGTGGTGATTACGTTCCACGCCGACAAGGGCGCGGCGGGTCTGAAAGGATTTTCGGGCGATGTCTATGCTCATACGGGCGTCATTATGAAAAATTCTACTTCGTGGACGCACGTCAAGTATGATTGGAATGTCAATAAAACCGATTGTAAACTAACTCGCACTGCCACAAATACTTATACGCTGACAATTTCGTCCGTGAAGGATTTTTACGGATTGTCGGAGGCGGAGGCGCAGAATGTTGACAAACTCGCCTTTGTGTTTCGTTCCTCGGACGGCAGCAAGGAGGGCAAGGAGACCGGCGGCAAGGATATTTTCTTGAAAATTTATGAGCCGAGTGCGTTGAATATCAAGGTGTTGACACCTGCACAAAACCCGCTTTTCGTGGACGCCGGGCAGCGTGTACAAATTCAATTATCGATCTCTGACCAATCGGCATCCGTTACTTGCAACGGAGCACCTGTTACCGGCAACACATATCAATTTGACGCACCTGCAAGCGGCGTCCATACACTTGATTTTGAGGCTGTTAAAGGCAACGAAAAAGCCAATGCGACCATCACTTGCGTAGTACGCACCGCAGCCGTGGAAGGCAAGATGGACCCGAAACTCCTTCGTGGTGTCAACAAAACTGGCACCAATTCAGCCACTTTCGTACTCTATGCGCCCAACAAAAAATCCGCTTACGTGACGGGCGATTTCAATAATTGGAGCATCACCGACGAAGCCACGATGCAGAAGGACGGCGATTATTTTTTCTGTACCGTCAATAATCTCGACCCCGAAAAGGAGTACGCATATCAATTCATTGTTGACGAAACTATCAGAATTGCAGACCCTTACACCGAAAAAATCCTCGATCCGATGAACGACAAATACATTCCTCAATCGGTGTATCCGGGCTTGAATTATCCCGACGGCAAGGCTGACGGCATTGTTTCCACGTTCCGATTGAACCGTGAAGATTATGATTGGAAAAACAAGAATTTCCAGGCAGCAGCCTCCAAAGACCTGATAATTTACGAAATGTTGATTCGTGATTTTACGACCGAGGGCACAATCAATGCTGCCAAAAATCAACTTGATTACCTTCAAAAACTCGGCGTCAACGCCATCGAACTGATGCCATTTTCGGAGTTTGAGGGCAACGATTCGTGGGGTTACAATCCGTCGTTCTATTTTGCGGCAGACAAGGCATACGGCACGGCTAATGATTACAAGGAATTTATCGACGAGTGCCACGGTCGCGGAATCGCTGTCATTCAAGACATTGTGTTGAATCATAGTTATGGTCAGAGTCCGTTTGTGCAGTTGTATTTCAATAATTCGACGGGCAAAGTAACAGCCCAAAATCCGTGGTACAACGTCGATTCGCCCAACACGGTCTATTCGTGGGGATATGATTTCAATCACGAAAGCGACGAGACTAAGGCTCTGACTGACAGCATTATGGCGTATTGGATGACGGAATATAATGTTGATGGTTTCAGGTTTGATTTCACAAAAGGATTCACCAACAAGAAGGCAACTACCGACCAGCAATGCTCCGCCTACGACGAATCGCGCATCAAGATTTTGGAGCGCATTTATGACAAAATCAAATCCATAAAATCCTCAGCAATAATGATTTGCGAACATCTCACCGACAATAGCGAGGAAAAGGAACTCGCCAAATACGGCATTATGCTTTGGGGCAATTCCAATTATGCATTTTGTCAGTCAACGATGGGCTATGCCGACGGCTCCTCGACGGATTGGGCGATGGCTTCCAAGCGCGGTTTTGAGAATGAAAATCTCGTTGCATACGCCGAATCTCACGACGAAGAACGTATGATGTACAAGGCGTTACAATACGGAAATGCCGACGGCGACTATTCCGCCAAGGATTTCTCGACGGCAATCAACCGCATGAAAGGCGCGGCGGCGATTTTGCTCTCGATTCCGGGTCCAAAAATGATTTGGCAGTTTGGCGAATTGGGTTATGAATATTCCATCAATTACGACCAATATTCCAACACCGTCGCCAACGAGCACCGTATGACCAAAAAGCCTGTGCCGACATATTTTGAAGATTTAGACAAGGACAACAACCGTATCCGCAAATCCCTGTATGATTTTTACGGTTTTATGGACAGTCTGAGGATTCATAACGACGTGATGCTCAGTGGCAATGTTGATGCAAAAATGACTTCGCTCACCAAAACCGTAACCCGCACTTTGGGCGACAAATCGCTGATTTTTGCAGTGAATTTTGACGTGAAATCGCAGGATATGACGATAAAATTTCCGTCGGACGGCACTTGGTACAATATTGTTGGCGGTGGCACGGTGACAGTCAGCAACGGCTCTGCAACAGTGAAATTTGCCGCCGGAGAAACGATGATTTTCTCCAACAATGCCGCTGACGTCCGCGCCAATATTTCCACGCCAATTGCAGAAATCGTTGTGCCTGAGGCTGTTGACCTGACGATTTATCCCAATCCCTGCGCCGAAATACTCAACGTAAAATCGGACAAAAATATTGACAAAATCACAATACTTTCGTCCGACGGCAAGCGCATGAAAGACCTCCCGATTAATGCAAAATTTGCCAATTTCTCGATGTCAAATTTCAAGCCCGGAATGTATTTCGTGGCAGTTAAATTGGGTACGCAAAACGTTGTTAAGAAGTTGATTGTTAAGTAAATGACAATTGATGGCGAAATATTTTTTGAGAAGAATGTTTCGCCATCAATTTTTTTTCATTATATTTGCGGAAACAAAAATTTTGCAACAAAATGGAAACTCGCAAATATCCCGTTGATACACAGACGTTTAGCAAGCTGATAGAAGGCAATTACCTCTATGTTGACAAAACCGACTTGATTTATAAAATGACGCACGATTTTAATTACGTCTTTTTATCGAGGCCAAGACGGTTTGGTAAGTCTTTGTTATGTAGTACGTTAAAAGAATATTTCAATGGTAATAAGGATTTGTTCAAAGGTCTTAAAATCGACGCATTGGAAACCGATTGGACTCAATATCCCACAATTAATTTGTCATTTGCAAGTGCAAAAGATGTTTCGGAAAGTAGCCTCAACGAAATCATCGATAGTATGCTTTCTTTCTACGAACGATTGTTTGGTATGGAAAATAAGGGTAACGACTGTGGCGTAAGATTGAAAGAACTTATAATAAATCTTGCTCAAAAAACGGGAAAAAATGTTGTTGTAATTATTGACGAATATGATGCCGCAATGCTCGACACCGTTGACAACGACGAATTGCAAAACAAAATTCGTGCAATACAAAATAAGTTTTTCTCGCCGTTGAAAGAACTCGATCAATACATCCGTTTTGTCTTCATCACTGGCATTACCAAATTTTCGCAAATGTCGATTTTTTCGACGTTGAACAATTTGCAAGATATTTCGTTGTGGTCTGAATATGAGACAATTTGCGGTATTTCGCACGATGAATTGATTACAACATTAAAGGACGGACTTCAAGATTTTGCCGACAAAAATGGTTACACATTTGAGCAAACTGTTGAGAAGTTCAGGAATAAATACGACGGTTACAATTTTTCACCTGCCAAACGTGGCGTGTTTAATCCATTTGCAGTAGTCAATGCCTTGTGTTCCAAGATGTTGAATAATTATTGGTTTAAATCCGCAACGCCAACCGCACTGATAAAATTAATCCGTAAATTCAACATACAAATGTTTGATTTTGAGAGTGTTGATTGTGATTCGGAGCGTTTTGACCAGCCCGTGGAACAGGTGGTGGATTTGGTGCCGTTTTTATTTCAGTCGGGATATTTGACCATCAAGGATTACGACCCCGAATACAATACATACGTCTTGGGCTATCCAAACGAAGAAGTAAAGTCTTCGATGGCGCGTGTTTTCAATCAATACACATACAATATCAATGATGCCGTACCTCTCAAAAAGGCGTACATTGATTTTTCCAAGGATGACGATTTGGATAAATTCATCAAAGCATTGAAGATGTTTTTTTATCGTTTTCCGTGCAGTCTCAACGACAAAAAGGAAAGTGAAAAATATTATCATTCAATACTTTATACACTCTTGTCTTCATTTGGTGCAGATATTGCCGCCAATCTCGAAACAGCTCTTGGCAAAGCCGATTTGGTATTGAAGATGCCCAAGACAATTTATGTAATCGAACTGAAATACAACCGCTCGGTAGCCTCCGCAAAACGTCAGATAGATGACCGCACATACGCAAAGGCGTACTTGGATTCAGGCAAACGAATTGTAAAACTCGCCCTCAAATTTTCGTCCAAGGAAAGAAACATCGCGGGCTACGAGGCAGTAGAAGAACCGACGGAAAACCAACTGAAAACCAATTAAAACAAAAAAATATAAAAAAAACTCGCCGAAAAATTTGGAACATTCCAAAAACATTCCTTAAATTTACGGCGTAAAACAAAATGATTTACCGAACATAATTACTTTTGCAGCAAAACAATAATCGTAAAGCAATGGAAGGATTCAAAACAAAAGTCGCAACTAATTTCAAACCAATTAGTTATGCCGACATAACAGAGCAAATAAAAATGTTGCCGAATGAATATTTTGGAGATGTGTCTAATTATATCTCCTTCCTTTTGTATTGCAATCGCGAGAAAGAGGATAAAAAAATCCAAAATCTACGGGCTGCAATCAAAGAAGGCGAGGAAAGTGGATTTCATAAAGATTTTGATCCGGAGGCTTTTTTGCAAAAAATTAAGGCAGAGAGACACAATGGTTAATTACGAAATATCAGATATGGCGATGCTTGATTTGCTGTCTATTTGGAACTATACAATTGACCAATGGTCAGAGCATCAGGCGGATATTTATTATAACTGTTTGATTAATGAATTTTCCAAAATTGCCAACTCTACCGACCCAACTGACCGAGAATATGTTTCAATACAACAGGGGCTGTATGGGCATCGTTGCAAGAAACATCTAATTTTTTATAAATTTTCTGATGAAGGTATTGTAAAGATTATCAGAGTTTTGCATCAACAAATGGATATTGAATCAAAATTTTGATAAAATATTTCAAAAATAATCGCCTAAAAATTTGGAATTTTCCAAAAACATTCCTTAAATTTACGGCGTAAAACAAAAACAGAAACAAAATGACAGAAAAGCGTCGGGCAACCGCCGCGAAATAAAAACTAACATATTGTAAAATTTAGCGTTTGCTATTTATTCGGATCATTCTGAAACGTGAGAAATTTGAGAATTTGATTTACCCGAAGAATAAGTCAGTAAATGTCTGCGCGTAGGCGTGGGCGTTTGGCTTATCTGGGTGAATCGGGCAATTCTCACGGCCTCAGAATGTGGATAATGTCAAAGTCCACGTTTTTTGTGCCGTGAGGTGTAACCCGAAGTCCGATAAAAGCCAAACGCCACTTAATAATAGCGCAGAAAAAATGAAATTATCCGAAGTGCTAAAAGGCTCGGAGTATAGCCTTATGCAGTTTAGTCAAGAAAGGATTACTGCATTGGAAAACAGCATTATAGAAAAAGATGTAAAGGGCAAAATTACACCTTACGTTAATTGTATTGTCAGAAAAAAAGAGATAAAACTGACACCCGAAGAATGTGTCCGCCAACTTTATTTGATGACTTTGACCGAAGATTATCATTATCCGGTTTCGAGAATGGAATTGGAATATTTCGTGTCGTTTGGTAGAGAAAAGAAACGCGCCGACATTGTTATTCTCGATAGGGATCAGAAAAATGCCCCATACATAATTGTCGAATTAAAAAGCCCTAAACTAAAAGATGGCAAGGAGCAATTAAAAAGTTATTGCAATGGTACAGGTGCGCCCATAGGTGTGTGGACTAATGGCGAAAGTATTTCGTATTATCACCGCAAAGACCCGAATTTTTTTGAGGATATTCCAACAATTCCCAATGCGAACGAAAAACTTTCCGACATTTTAAAGGAGCGTTGGACAATAGACGACCTGATAGCAAAAGACAAGTTGGTAAACGAGCGCAAATCGTTGAAGGACTTGATTTTGGAAATGGAAGACGAAGTTTTGGCAAATGCAGGTGTTGATGTATTTGAGGAGGTTTTCAAACTAATTTTCACCAAGTTATACGACGAAATGGAAAGTGGCAGAAAAAAAGACCGCCATTTGGAATTTCGCAATTATGGAGACACAGAAACCGAACTCAAAGAAAAACTCCAAAACCTTTTCAATGAGGCTAAGGAAAAATGGGCGGGCGTTTTCTCCGAAGATGCTAAAATTATGCTCACACCGTCGCACTTGTCGGTCTGTGTAAGTTCGTTGCAAGACGTAAAATTGTTTAATTCAAATCTTGATGTTGTTGACGAAGCCTTTGAATATCTGATAAATAAGAGTAGTAAAGGCGAAAAAGGACAATATTTTACACCGCGCTATGTGATTGATATGTGTGTCAGGATGCTCAATCCGTCCGAAGACGAAACAATGATTGACACTGCCGCAGGTAGTTGCGGCTTCCCCGTACATACTATTTTCTATGTTTGGCAAAAAATTTTGGAAAGCAAAGGCTTGAAAAAGAGCCACTTGTTTACATTGGAACAAAAGCCACAAGAATGTACCGACTATGTTCAAAACAAGGTGTTTGCCATCGACTTTGACGAAAAAGCGGTGCGCGTGGCGCGTACACTCAATCTTATCGCGGGCGATGGTCAGACCAATGTAATACATTTGAATACATTGGATTATGAGCGTTGGGACGAAAACCTCAAAGATGAAAATTGGCAAGAAACATATTTCAACGGTTGGACGAAATTAAAGAAAATGCGTGTTGACAAAAACAGCAACCGTGATTTCAAGTTTGACATCTTGATGGCGAATCCGCCATTTGCGGGCGACATCAAGGAAAGCCGCATCCTATCAAAATATGAACTCAGCAAAAATGCTGCAGGCAAAATGGCAAGTAAAGTTGGTCGCGACATTTTGTTCATCGAGCGCAATCTCGATTTCCTGAAACCCGGTGGAAGGATGGCAATCGTCTTGCCGCAAGGTCGTTTCAACAATAGTAGCGACAAATACATCCGTGACTACATTGCCGAACGTTGCAGAATTTTGGCAGTTGTTGGACTCCACGGCAATGTTTTCAAACCGCACACAGGCACCAAAACGAGCGTTCTTTTTGTACAAAAATGGGACGATGTTTTGTGTCCTAAGAAGGAAGATTATCCGATTTTCTTTGCTACAATGCAAGAACCAAGCAAGGACAATTCAGGCGAAAAGATTTTTGTGAAAAAAGAAAACAACGAGTTCCTTTTGGATTCTCACGGACATTTGATTGTAAAACACGACCTTTTCGATCACGACGGGCTGACGAAGGACGGCATTGCCGAAGCCTTCGCCGAATTTGCCAAAAAAGAACGGCTAAGTTTTTTTTAGGCAGCCCTTTCAACAAGGATAAATATGATGAATTGTTGAAAGGGTTGGAGGCGAGCGAGGTTTGGTTGAGTTCATTATTTACAGGAGTTGAAACATTTCGTTTGGATAGCGAATACCATTCAAACGAATATGAACGCATAGAAAGATTTGTAAAAAACAATCGACATTTTTTTTCAAAATTTGAAGATTGGAATGTTTCAATAGATTGCAGTGCCTTTTATCCGGGTGTTGAACCTTTATATGGTACAGGTTCAATTCCATTAATAAGGGTACAAAACGTGAAAGAAAGAATAGACTATGATTCCTGTGTAACATTACCCGTTTTGAATGAAGAATATGAAACTTTAAAACGTGTTCAAAAAGGTGATATTGTCATAACAAAAGGCGGAACAATTGGTTTTGTTGGTTATGTAACCAAAGAGGCGTATGCAAGTCGAGACTTGATTTTTGTTAAGTCCTCTGCATTAAACGAAAGGGATAGTGTTTATTTGTATTTATACTTGTCAACGAATTTCGCGTTTAAACAATTAATTCGTTCAAGTTCGCAATGTGCTCAACCCCATTTGACTATTACATTAGTCAAGGATTTTGATATTTTCACACCAACCGAAGAGTTAAAAAACAAATGTTTTAATTTGTATACTGAATATTTACAAAAAAATGATTTGTCTAAATCTTTATATGCTGCCGCTGAAGACCAACTTTTGACTGAACTTGGATTAAAAAATTGGCAATCTGACAATGAAAATGTCAATGTCAAAACATTGAAAGAATCGTTTTTGAGTTCGGGAAGGTTGGATGCGGAATATTATCAAAGCAAATATGATGTGATAGAAAGCCGATTGAAACAATTTAATCAAACTGATAACCTTGGTAAAATATGTTGGATTAATAGACAAAATGTAAAACCCGAAGATAATTCAATATATAAGTATATTGAATTAGCCGACGTTAAACACAACGGAGAAATTTCAGGTTGCACAATCGACAAAGGAATCAATCTGCCTACACGAGCAAGACAAACTGTAAAAACTAACAATGTGATTGTTTCTTCAATTGAAGGTTCTCTTGATAGTTGTGCAATGATATCACCCGAATATGATGGTGCATTTTGCTCAACAGGTTTTTATGTGGTTGAATCAGATAAAATATCAAGTGAAACATTGTTAGTAATGATGAAGTTGAAACCAATTCAGATGTTGTTGAAACGTGCTTGTTCAGGAACAATTCTTTCAGGCATTAACTACGATAATTTTTTTGATGTTTTATTGCCTATTCCCGACCGAACAACACAGGACGAAATATCTTCTAAAATCCAAAAGTCTTTTGCACTTAAAGCCGAGAGCAAACGTCTTTTGGAGGAAGCCAAAATGATGGTTGAAAAAGAAATTGAAAAAGGAGGTGAATGATGGCAACTGATAGAGACTACAAAAAAGAGTGGTTTGTTCAATCACAAATCAATTATTTCACTGCGTTTATAACCCTATGGTTATCGTGCAATAGTTGGTACAACTTTCATTACTCGCTTGGAGATGATAGAAAAAATATAAACAAGATTAAACAAGATTCATCAAGTCAAAATAAATTATTTTGCGAATTTAAAAATCTTGTTAATCAAAGTGATACAAAAGAACAAAAGATCTTTTTCGCGAATATTGAGCAATTATACTATTCGCTCAATCGTAACCGCATTAGCGGTGACCGATTGTTGTTTCCATTGTCTTTTGAGAAGGTTTTGCCTGATTATTCAAGGAAAGACGATGCATCTGCATACGAAAGCATTGTTATTCAGAATGCTCGAACAAGTACAGGAAAACTAAGACGCGGAGTTTCGGGAATGGATTTAGGTGAAATAGTCTTAATTGATGACCAACAGAAAGTTTTTGCAGGTATCTTTGAGATTATCTATCAAGTTAGATGTCAATTGGTTCACGGCAATTTGAACCCAACAGAAGAAAACTTGGATACGGTAAAGTATTGCTATTTTATTTTGTATGATTTACTGAAACCATTTTGTGGATAATATTAATCAAAGAATAACGAGGATTTGAAAATTTTCGTCTGCGACTTGCTTTGCCGCAGCCGTTTTATTTTCCTAAAAAAATACACCATTACCCTTGCAATTTCAAAAACAATCTGTATATTTGCCGTACACAAATTGACAGACATCTGACATTTTTCAGACATCTGAAAAATTCTTTTCCAAAAAAACTCGCAAAACAATTAGGTTGTTATGGCAAGCGAAGCGAAAAAAAAATTTGCGAAATCATTTTTTATCAGTAAATTTGCCAAAATAATAACAAAATGGCAATTATGGCAAAAATAACAGTAAAAGATACAGAAATCAAGACTATCAAAGTCAATGGTACAGATTATATCTGCATCACGGACATTGCACGTCAGAAGAATCCGGTCGAGCCGAAAGACGTGGTTAAAAATTGGTTTCGCACAAAAAATACACTTGAATATCTTGGGCTTTGGGAGATGCTGAACAACCCCGATTTTAAAGGGGTCGAATTCGACCCCCTTTTGAGAGAAGCGGGTACAAACGCTTTTACTATGAGCCCGTCACGATGGATTGAATTGACAAATGCCATCGGCATTGTTGCTTTGAATGCAGTTTTCATTAATGACGGTTTGCCGCAATCTGAACGCCTAATTAAACTCAACAAAATTGCTATTCAGCAAATGAAAGTGCTTGAAAACATTGAAGACAAAAAAATGTTGAATGCCTGAGTTAACACAAAAACCACTCCATTATGCCCCGAGTATTTGAAATAACCCCGAAGCGCATCAAGCGCACCAACAACACGGTTCTCACGCCAGAAATGAAAGTAACCGTTACAACCAAAATGCACACCTTCAATCCGTTTTACAACGGCGCGGAGGAAGTTAAGGAGGCGTATATGCGGCTGTATGGTTTCGATTACAAAAAAGCCTGTTGCACGCAGAGCGATTTTACGTTCAGGGCGTTGGATTAAGATAGAAAACGTATAAAATAATATTTCTGTTATATCCTGAAAATAAAATAGTTGCGTTTAATTTTTTCCAAAAATGTTCCCTGAGCGCAAATTTCAAAATGGTAAAATGTTCTCTGAGCGCAAATTTTTTTGCAATCGTTTGCGCATTTTTTCACTTGGTTTTCATGCCGAAAATCTTGTTATTAGCGCAATTAGAGTTAATATTGCAGGCGGAAATTTAATTGTCGAAATTATGAAAAAACTCTTGTATCTTTTGCTGACGGCGTTTGTGATTTCGTGCGGCAGCAATCAGGGAAAACAGCCCGAATCCAAAATCGAGCAAAGCAACATTTATGAGGTCAATATCCGCCAATATACGCAGGAAGGCACATTGAAGGCGTTTGAGGACTATCATTTGGAACGATTGAAGGCGCAGAATGTTGATATTCTGTGGCTTATGCCAATATTCCCAATCAGCCAAGAGGGTAGGAAAGGCACTTTGGGCAGTTATTATGCCGTGAAAAATTACAAGGAAGTCAACCCCGAATTTGGCACAATGGACGATTTGCAACGCCTTGTAAATCACGCACATCACCTCGGTATGAAAGTGATACTCGATTGGGTTGCCAACCATACCGGCAGGGACAATGTTTGGACAAAGGAGCACAAGGATTTTTATAATCTCGATTCGCTCGGCAATCCCGCAGTGCCCGCCGGTACGGATTGGGACGATGTTGCAGATTTCAATTACGACAATCCCGAAATGCGTCGTGCAATGATTGACGCTATGAAATTTTGGGTGCAAAATGCTGACGTTGACGGTTTTAGGTGCGACGTTGCGGGAATGGTTCCAACTGATTTTTGGGTTGACTGCCGCAAGGAGTTGGAGCAAATCAAGCCGCTTTTTATGCTCGCCGAGGACGACAATCCTGAAATCCACAAGGCTTTTGACGCTTCTTACAATTGGAAATGTCATCATATTCTCAATGGAATCGCGCAGGGCAAAAACACCGCGCAAGACCTTGTGTCTCTGTATGATACGTTGCAACAAAAATTCCCCAAAAATGCAATCCTGATGAATTTCACGTCCAATCACGACGAAAATTCTTGGAGCCGTTCGGAGTACGACCGTATGGGCGATTATGTGAAGACGATGGCGGTTTTGACGTACTTTTTGCCCGGTATGCCGCTGTGCTATTCGGGACAGGAAGCCGCCAATAGGAAGGCGTTGCAGTTTTTTGAGAAGGACGTGATTGACTTTTCGCAATTGCCTTTGAAAGAATTTTATGCAACCCTCAACCGCATCAAGCACGACAATCCTGCGCTTTGGGACAATGATGTCAATTTCCTTTCGGCGGATGACAATACATTGATATTTAGGCGCGGCGATTTGAAGTGTGTTTTCAATTTCAACGACAGCGAGATTGAGTACGCAGCTCAAGGAAAATTCGTCGATATTTTCACGGGCAATGCCGTCGAAATGCCTACTAAAGTTGCGGGGAAGGGATATGCAATATTGAAAATGGAATAAAAAATCAATAATTATGAAACTTAATTTCTTAACCACATTGGCGTTTGCAGCGGGTATGTCGCTAAATGCCAACGCCCAAAACCTAAAAGTACAGCCCGAATTTTGGTATTCGGGTTTCGAGGACAATAGCCTTCAATTGCTCGTTTATGGCGACAATATCGGTCGTTATAAGGCTACAATCAACGCCACAAACACAACCCTCGTGAGTGAGGAGCGCGTGGCAAACGGCAATTACCTGTTCCTGAATTTCAAGGTCGGACAGCCCGAAAAATTTGAAATCCTGTTGCAGGACACCACCTCCAAAAAACGCAAATTGAAGGTTGCATACGAAATCAAGGAGCGCACAAAGCGCAGCCGTGGTTTTTCGGACAAGGACTTGCTCTATATGCTTATGCCCGACCGTTTTGCCAACGGCGACCCAAACAACGACAATATGCCGGGAATGTTGGAACAGGCCAACAATTCCAACCCCGACGGACGCCACGGCGGCGACATCAAGGGCATCAGCGACCACGTTGACTACTTGAAAAACCTCGGCGTTACAGGCGTGTGGATCAATCCGTTGCTCGAAAACAATATGCCCGCCTACTCGTACCACGGCTACGCGATTACGGATTTTTACAAGGTGGACGCCCGCTACGGCACCAACGCCGAATACAAGGCTCTCGCCGACCGCCTGCACGAAAACGGCATCAAGTTGATAATGGATATGATTTTCAACCATTGCGGCTCCAACAACTTCTTGTTCAAGGACTTGCCCGATTCTACGTGGGTGCATCAGTGGCCTGAGTTTACGCGGAGCAATTACAGAGGCACGGTTTGTTTTGACCCCCACGCCTCCGAAAGCGACAAGAAACAGATGCTCGACGGATGGTTTGACTCCACGATGCCCGACTTCAACCAAGCCAATCCCTACTTGCTCAAATACCTGATTCAAAACTCGATATGGTGGGTGGAGTATCTTGGTCTCGACGCTATCCGTATGGACACCTACCCCTACAACGACAAGATGGCGATGCGCGTTTGGTGCGACGCCCTCCACAGGGAGTACCGCGACATTTCGCTTTTGGGCGAGGTGTGGCTCAACGAAAACCCCTTCACTACCTATTTCTGCAACGATGTAATGAATCTCGACGGCTTCACTTCGGGTCTCGACCACGTTACCGACTTCCCGCTCACTTTTGCGCTCAACAAGGCGTTCAACGAGCCTGAGGCTTGGGAGACGGGAATGGCGAGGATTTATCAGCATTTTGTGTCCGATTACCTCTTGCCTCACCCCGAGAAAAACCTCGTCTTCATCGACAATCACGACCTCAACCGCGTTATGACCGATATGCACGGCGACGTTGACAAGGTGAAGATGATTTTCACAATAATCCTCACCACACGCGGCATCCCCTGTATGTATTACGGCAGCGAGGTGTTGATGGAATCGCCCAAGGACGGCGACGGATGGAAGCGTCAGAATATGTACGGCGGTTGGCAGGGCGACACCAAAAACGCCTTCACCGGCAACGGACTTACCGCCAAGGAGAAGGATATGTTCAATTTTATCTCCACTCTCGCCAACTTCCGCAAATCGTCCAACGCATTCTCAGGCAAGATGATACACTTTTTGCCGCAGGACGGGGTTTACGTCTATTTCCGCATCAACGGCGGCGAGAAGGTGATGGTGGTCATCAACAGTTCCGACAAGGAAAAGACATTGGATCTCAGCCGTTTTGCCGAGTGTCTTGGCGGCGTGAAGACGATGAAAAACATCCTTGCCAACGATGCTGCTGTGCAACTGCCCGCAAGCATCAAGGTTGCCAAAAAAACTCCTCAGGTGTGGAAGTTGAATTAATAATTTTAGCTGGTGCTGAAAAAAAACTGCGATTACTGTGGTAAATTCCTTTAAGTTTTTGTAACTTTGCGGTCGGTTTTGAAAACTAAACACCGACATCAAAATTGGACATTGCTATACTATATAGAGGAATCATAATTGGTTTTTTGGCGGCGTGCCCCATTGGAGCTGTTGCCGTTCTATGTGTACAAAAAACCATACAGAAAGGTTTTTGGCAGGGCTTCCTGATGGGCATCGGGTCGGCTTTTGGCGACTTTTTCTATGCCTTGGTTACGGGGTTCAGTCTGTCGTTCATATCCAATTTTTTTGTCAACCACAGGGTTCTTATCGGCATCATTGGTGGCATATTGATGTTGGGATTGGGGTTCAATATTTTCAGCAAAAACCCCGTGAAGCAGTGGAAGGAAAACAAAAAGATGAACAATTCCTTCTCCAAGCTCAAAGTCTTGGGCGACTTTGCGGCAAGTTTTGGGCTCACCATCTCCAATCCCCTCACCATACTGTCGTTCGGTGTACTATTTACGGCGTCGGGAGCCATCAGCACCGAGACACCGCCGCTCGAAACGTCCTTCCTGCTGCTTGGCGTCATCATTGGCGCGGTGGTATGGTGGGCGTTTTTGGCGTTTGTAGTCAATATCTTCCGCGACAAAATAGGACCACGCCACATTATGTGGATCAATAAGATAACGGGCGTGTGCGTTATGCTGTTTGGCACGTCGGTAATCATAATGGTAACGTTCTTCAATGACAAACTCTGACCGCATTTTTCCCCTCTCCTTATTATATATAGTGTGGCTGCTGATTGCTTCGTGCAGCGGCGGCGAGATTGCGCCCGCAATGGTGGCTACGTATTTGGGCGACGACGGCAATGAGCGCGAGATGGATGTTTTTGTTGATAGTAGTTATAATCATTATTTTTATAGCAACTATACCAACAGCCCCCGACCCGCCATTCTCTACTTCCACGGCGGCAGCTGGATAAGCGGCTCACGCGCCAAGATTCACCAACGATACCGAGAGCCGATGTTGCAAAGGCTTGTAGAAAAAGGTTTCATTGTTTTTTCTGTTGATTATAGGCTCGTCGGGCTTGGGCGCGGACACCTCAACGGCGCGGTGTCGGATTGCAAGGCAGCGTTGTCTTACGTCGTTGATAATGCTGCTACATTGGGCGTCGATACGTCGCGTATAGGTCTGTGGGGCTCGTCGGCGGGGGCGCATTTGGCTATGATGACTATTTTTGCCGATACGGCTACGGCGCGGCGGGTGAGGTTTTTGATTGACGATTTTGGACCTGTTGACATTCACAAAATGTTTTCGGAAGTGCCGGAGTGGGGTAGGGAGCTGATTTCTGACATTGTTTTTGATATTGACGGCAAGAGCCTCGTGCAGTTTGATTCGTTGACCTCCGTATATTCTCCTATTAATTATAATACCAATATCCCTGTGCTCATCTTCCACGGCGAAGACGACAATGTTGTTGACATCTCACAATCACGGATGCTTTATAGCAAATTACTGACTAATAGCAAGTTAGTCTCCTTCACCAGCAACGGACACGGCTTGAAGAATCTTGATGATACCCAATTGAAAATGTATATGGAAACCTTTGAAGAGTTCGTGGATGGCATTTGGAGCGCGGACGTCTCGTCCGCTAAATAGTTAGTTGGAGTGCGGACGTCTCGTCCGCCAAATAATTTTAAGCATCCTTCACGTATAGATACAAAAAATGGAGCAAGCTCCTTGAGACGCACCGCTACAACCGCTTATCCTTGCTTACTTCCGCACCTGGGGAGGTTCGCAGGAGCTGGTCGTTCAAGACTTACTCCGACTGCAAAGGTAGAAACAATTTCTAACATACCAAACTTTTTTGCGATTTTTTTTATAAAAATTTTTTTTTCGTTTTTATATTACTGTATTACAGATTATTATGAAAAAAAAATTTTTTCTTATAGTATAATATAAATAATTGTTTTATCTTTGTAAGGTTAAACAAGCAAGATTGACATCGAATGATAAGCGAAAACAGCCACCTTTATTGGTCGAAGTCGCTGTACTGGGGGCTCGAAATAGGGGTTGACATAGTGTTGTACTGCATTGTGGCGCAGTGGTGGTGGGACAGGCCGTTTGACGTATTGGGCTTTGTGCCATATATGATAATATCCATCTGCATCTGTCTGTGCCATAGGGAGTTGGCAAAATTGGATCCGAAGATTAGTTTTGCGGAGCTTCTGCTTGCGGGTGTGTGCGCCGGAGCGTCTGGCTCGCTGATTGTGGATTTGTATGCAGCGATATACGTGAAGGCATACGACCCCGCCTATATGGAACAGATGGTGCAGCAGTCGGTGGAGCTCGCCTCGCAGATGGGCTATGCCGACGGCGACATTGCGGAGAGTGCGCGCAACGTGTTTGTGCCGGTGCTGATGTTCACTACGACATTTGTATATATAATTGTGTCGCTGATAATGTCGGCTTTTGGCGCGTTTTTGGTCAATCTCCGCAAACGACAAAACAATGGCAACAACAGCAAGCAACAACAATAAAAAATGGACATATCAGTAATCGTACCAGTATATAATGAGGACGAATCCATCGGCGAACTCCGCGAGTGGATAGCCCGGGTGATGCAGGACAATAATTTCAGTTATGAGATTATAATGGTAGATGACGGCAGCACCGATAGTTCGTGGAAGAAGATAGAGCAGATGGGCGAGGAGGATCACCGTGTGAAGGGCATCAAATTTCGCCGCAACTATGGCAAATCGGCGGCGTTGAACGAGGGATTCCGCGCAGCGCAGGGCGACGTGGTAATCACTATGGACGCCGACCTCCAGGACTCCCCCGACGAAATTCCGGAGCTTTACCGAATGATTACCGAAGACAAGTACGACGTAGTGTCGGGCTGGAAGAAGAAGCGGTACGACCCGCTCTCCAAGACCATCCCGACCAAGCTTTTCAACGCCGTAACGAGGTGGTTTTCGGGCATCAAGCTCCACGACTTCAATTGCGGACTCAAGGCGTACCGCAACACCGTGGTCAAGAGCGTGGAAGTATATGGCGATATGCACCGCTACATACCCGTGCTCGCCAAGCAGGCGGGATTCAAGAGGATAGGGGAGAAGGTGGTGCAGCATCAGGCGCGGAAATACGGCGTCACCAAATTCGGCATGGAGAGGTTTATGAACGGATTCCTCGACCTATTGACGGTGAACATCGTGCTGAAGTTTGGCAAAAGCCCTATGCACATCTTCGGCTTGATAGGCACATTGAGCTTCCTCGTTGGATTCGGCATTTTGGCGTACCTGAGCATCGCCAAGATATTCTGGAACCAATGGAAGATGACTGACAGGCCGTTGTTTTACTTCGGACTGTTGACTATAATATTTGGCACGCAACTATTCCTGACGGGCTTTGTGAGCGAGCTTGTGGCGCGGTCGTCGTCCGACAGGAATACATACATAATAGAAAAAAAGTCGCAGCTCGATTGACGTAAGTCGGCTGTTTGGTATTTTTTTTGCTATCAATACGAGTAATCAAACCATCAAATTCTATCGAAATATGGCAGCGTTTAGCGACGAAAAATCACAGAAATCAATCAAGGAGATTATCCTTGTGTTTTCTGACATAGACGTGAAAATCACCGCGTTGACGGAGTGTTCGGCGGAGGACTTCCTCTCGTTGAACAATTACCTGAAGAAGTTTTACCAGGACGCCAAGGTAATCTCCGGACAGACCGAACAGATATACGACATCATTGCCGGCAATCAGCACGACAAGTTTTTTGAGGAGCTGCTCAATGTGCAGTACTCCCTCAATAGCCGCATCAATATGTTCAAAAACAAGATCTTGAAGAGCATTCGAGGCTTGGAGAAGATGTTGACGTCGTTGAACTTGGTATTTGTCCCCTTGAAAAACTTCAACCTCAACATCCTGACCCTCAACTTCCTGCTCGTGAACTTGAAGCTCAATGTGGCGTATTCCAGCGACCCAAAGCTCAGCTGCATTGCCGAGTACATAGATTGGATAACGGCAGAAATCAACAAACTGAAAATGATTCTGCCCAAAATATCCGAATCGCTCCTGATGGTCAAGAATGTAACGCGCCTTTCGTCGGGCAAACTCATCGAAATCCGCAAGAAAAACATCCTCGACATCGACCGTGTTACCGGGCAAATCAATGATTCTGTACTCCTGCTCAAGGAGAAGCAGACCGAGGCGGCGCGCAAGATGCCTGAGCTCACCAAGCGCACGCAGAGCTATTTTGATAGCGTCAACAAGATTATTATGAACCTCCAATACCACGACATCATCCGTCAGAAGATGGAGCACGTGCAGGAGACCCACAAGAATATCATCAAGGAGCTTTCTGCCCTCGACCTCAAGACCGACGAATCGGGCAAGATAGACCTCAGCGAGCAGGCGCAGCAATTCTTGCAGATACGCGACATCGCCGGCGTACAGGTAGCTCAGCTCATCAATACCAACAAGGAGTACCAGAAGGCTTTTGCCGTGATTATGCGCAAATTCTGGGACATCAGCGAGGATATGAGCGTAATATCGCAGCTCAGCAACGAGTTTGTAGGCGACAACGACCTTACCGACAGCTATTACAAGGACGTGCAAGACCGTCTGCGCGGCACCACCACCGTACTCAAACGCCTTATCAGCGCCAACGAGGACTTCGGCAACGAGATTGACATCATATCTTCCACCATCGAGGAAAAGCAGGAGCGCGTCCACGAAATCAAGACACTCTACGACGGCATCAACGAGCGTGTGGAGACCATCCTCTCCAACATCGCCGAGAGCACTTCGGGCGACAGCCTTTCAAGAATCACCGGCGAGGTAACTCAACTCGTGGACACCATTTCCGAAAACCTCAATGACGTCGTGCTGTTCTTCAGCCAGGCGCAGAATATCAGCAAGAAGCTCCAGGAAATCAACCACGAGGATTCTGAAAACGAAATCTCCGCCAACCTGCGCAGCATTTCCAGCAGGATTTCGCAATTGTTGCTCTCCATAGAGGATCACAATCAGAAGATAGAGCAGATACTCACCAACAATTCCAAACTGAGCCTCAACCTCAGCAGCGAAATCAAATCGTCGGTGGAGCAGGTGAAATATTACGACTTCTTTGAGAAGATAATGCTCGAAATCGTTACGGAACTCAACAACATCTACTCCAAGCTCGACAACAACACCATCAGCGTACTCCGCAACAACAAGGCAGACAACCTCAAGACCCTCGAGGAGCGTTACACGATGGAGAGCGAGCGCAT
>ODAI014251070.1_pt1 | contig 94662 bp, 90 predicted proteins | sample 1539321 | NCBI WGS metagenome assembly ODAI01 (sample SAMN02144231, study PRJEB22623) | gut metagenome | biome: sheep rumen | host: Ovis aries | place: New Zealand | reverse complement strand
ATCGATATGAGCCTGTGACTTAGCCTTTGATACATAGAAACCTGTACACTCAAGTACAACGTCTACATCAAGCTCTCCCCAAGGAAGCTTGCTTGCGTCTGCCTCTGCGTAAATCTTTAAAGTCTTGCCACATACTGTGATAGTACCTGCTTCATCATCAGCTGAAACCTGATCAGCATACTGATACTTACCCTGTGATGAATCGTACTTTAATAAGTGTGCAAGCATTGAAGGCTTAGTTAAGTCGTTGATTGCTACAACCTCATATCCTTCAGCATCAAACATCTGTCTGAATGCAAGACGACCGATACGTCCAAAACCATTAATTGCTACTTTTACTGCCATTTTTTATTCCTCCTAAGTTTTGAATAATAATGTTTATTAATACTGCTAGGCTCGCAGTAAATAATCTTGTGAAAAGTCACAAAGATATAATACCTTTTTTTTACATATAATTCAAGAGCAAATTTGGTAAAATGTTCTTTTTTTTACGACAAAAAATTATACATCTTCAACTAAATATTATTTCGGCAAAACGTACAGCCGTTTATTTGGAAATCAAATTAAATTCTTCTTTTTGACCTTTAAATGTGCAATAATACTTAAATCCAAGCTCAAGCAGGAGTTTTTGTGCCTGATCAAATCCGTATCCCACATGCTTTGCATCGTGTGAATCACTTCCTACGGTGATTATCTCTCCGCCGAGTTCTTTATATATTTTAAGTATTTCTTTATGCGGATGACAAAAGCCAAGACCCTTGTATAAGCCTGCGGTATTTACCTCAATACCCTTTCCGTTCTCTATAATAGTCTTTAATATTTCATAAAAGACGTCATAATAGTCTTTAACTTCAAAAAATTCCGCCTTTGATTTTCCGCATCTTAATATATAATCAAGATGTCCGAAAACATTATAGTCATTATAAGTTTTAACAACATCAAGAATTGTTTCAAAATATTTTAAATATCCTTCTTTATCCGTTTTATCCGAAAAATATTCGGGATAATAGGGATCAAGATTATCCACCACATGGATGCTGGCTATAATAAAATCCAATTCGGGATGTGACTTGACAAAATCACTGCATTTTTGCGTAGACTCGGTCATTAGTCCCATCTCAACGCCGATTCTTAAATCAAAATCCGGGTAAAGAGTATTTCTTAATTCACTCATATATTTAATATAAGCTTCATGATCAAGCCAAAAATCCATTTCAGGTTCATCGGGTCTTATGGGAAAATCTATATCATAATGATCGGTTATACAAATGGATGTAAGACCGTTTTCTTTTGCATTTTTAATATTATCCGTCATATCCGCCGATGAATCGCTTGAAAATGACGAATGAAGATGATAATCCGGAAAAATCATATACTCCTCCTATTATAATCCTCATATTGAGGTGACGAGTTTCTTAATTGCTCAACATTTTTTATAATCTGATTAATTACAAAATCAATTTCTTCTTTTGTATTTTCCGCTCCAAGTGTTAAACGAAGCGAGCCTCTTGCCACTTCATTCGGAAGACCGAGTGCCGTAAGCACATGTGACGGGTCGGTTGAGCCGGAAGTACATGCCGAACCGCTTGATGCACAGATTCCCGCCATATCAAGCAATATAAGAAGCGACTCGCCTTCTATAAATTGGAAAGAAAAATTCACATTATTCGGAAGACGTTTTGTCCTGTGTCCGTTAAGTCTTGCATAAGGTATCTTAAGTAAAATATTATCTATAATATAATCTCTTAATTCGGTTTCATTTTGAATACGTCCGGACATGGATTCATGAGCAAGAAAGGCCGCCTTACCGATTCCCACGATTCCCGGCACATTTTCCGTTCCTGCGCGTTTTCCTCTCTCCTGTTGTCCGCCATGTATAAAATTATCTATCTTTGTTCCGTTTTTTATATATAAAAATCCCGTGCCCTTCGGTCCGTTAAATTTATGTCCGCTGGCAGAAAGCATATCTATATTTAAATCATTTACATCTATCGGAAGCTGTGCATATGCCTGCACCGCATCGGTATGAAATAAAATATTATGTTCTTTTGCTATTTCACCGATTTCATTAATCGGCTGTATCGAACCGATTTCGTTATTTGCAAACATAACGGATATAAGTATCGTATCGGGCCTTATCGCCTGTTTTAAATCATATAGGCTTATAATTCCGTTTTCATCCACATCAAGATATGTTATATCAAAGCCCTGCTCCGAAAGATATTCCGTTGTATGAAGTACGGCATGATGTTCAATCTTTGTCGTTATAATATGCTTACCCTTATCACGATTGGCAAATGCTGCGCCCTTGATTGCCCAGTTATCCGATTCGGAGCCGCCTGCCGTAAAATATATTTCCGATGGTTTTGCTCCAAGTGTTTCGGCAATTATTCTTCTGGAATTATTTACAGCCTCCCTGTTTCCCGATGCAAATGTATATACGCTTGACGGATTACCGAATTTTTCGCCAAAAAACGGAAGCATTTCGGAAAGGACACGCGAATCAAGTGCCGTAGTTGCCGCATGATCAAGATATATAATCTTATTATCAATCATATACGTTCCTCATAATTATATTATAATTATTATATTCGTTAATTAATGAAAATGTTTTATTTCTCCAAAGCTTCTTTTAAGGTTCTCCAACCGAGCACCGCGCATTTTACTCTTGCCGGCATATGTGAAATATCCTGAAGGGCGGAAGCCTCTTCAAGGCTTTCTATCTCTTCGTCACTTGCCTCTCCCTTTATCATTTTTACAAAGGTATCCGCAAGCTTTATGGCCTCTTCCTTTTTCTTTCCTATAACCATACCGAGCATAATATCAGCCGAAGCCTGAGATATGGCGCATCCGTCACCTACAAATGCCCCGTCAGCTATAACATCTCCATCCATTTTAAGCTTAAGCCAAACATCATCACCACAGCTTGGATTAACTCCTTCAAGAACGATATCAGCATCTTCAAGGTCAAACTTAAACTCAGGATGAATATTATGTTCGGTTAATATTTCATTATAAAAACTTCTATTTTCCATATCCCATACGCTCCCTGACAGTCGCCATACTTTCCAAAAATTTATCTATTTCCTCTTCTGTATTATAGAACATAAGACTTGCTCTTGTGGTCGAATTTACTCCAAGATATTGCAAAAGCGGTTGAGCACAATGATGTCCCGCACGTACCGCAATCTTATCCGCAATAAGCACCTCACTTACATCATGAGGATGAACATCATCCACCTTAAATGTAAGGATACCCGTATGTCTTTTAGCATCATCGGAGCCGTAAACCGTAATATGAGGTATTTTCTTAAGGCCATCAAGAGCACGCTTTGTAAGCATAAGCTCACGCTCCTGCATATATTCATAACCTATTCTTTGCATATATTTAATGGCTGCATCAAGACCTGCCGCTCCTGCCGCATTTACCGTTCCTGCCTCAAACTTGTGCGGAAGCTCCGCATATACCGCATCATATCTTGATACGCTGTCTATCATTTCTCCGCCTCTTAAGAACGGCTGCATCTTATCAAGTATAGCCTCTTTACCGTATAGCACTCCGATTCCCATAGGTCCAAACATCTTATGTCCTGATAATGCAAAGAAGTCCACATCCAAATCCTTTACATCTATCTTCATATGAGGTGTGGACTGCGCACCGTCAACCACGATAACAGCACCTTTTTCATGCGCAAGCTTCGCAATTTCCTTTACAGGATTAACGGCACCGAGAACATTTGATACATGAGTAATTGCAACTATCCTAGTTTTCTCGGTAATAAGAGCCTTAAGCTTTTCCATGTCAATGCTTCCGTCGTGCTCGCACTCTATAAACTTAAGTGTTGCCCCGGTCTTTTTTGTTACCATCTGCCATGGAAGCAAATTGCTGTGATGTTCCATAATCGAAACAAGCACTTCATCATTTTTTCCTACATTTTCAAGACCGTAACTGTATGCAACAAGATTAATACTTTCGGATGTATTTCTTGTAAATATTATCTCCGCACTTGAGTTTGCGTTTATGAAATTTTTAACACTCTTTCTTGCATTTTCATAAACATCGGTAGCCTCAACGCTCAAAGGATATGAACCTCTTAACGGATTGGCATTATGTTTTTCATAAAATTCCATCTCGGCATCTATAACACATTTCGGTCTTTGTGAGGTTGCGGCGTTATCCAGATATGCAAAGTCAAGCACAGATCCGTTTTTTTCATTAACAAACAGAGGAAACTCCTCACGTAATTTATTTATGTCAAAATCAGTCATCGCCAAGTACCTCCTGTAATGTTTTTTCTATAATTTCTTTTTCATTTGCATTTTCAATAAGTCCGACAAGCCTTTCTACGGAAGCTCTTGCCATTATATTTTCCGCTTTTTCCTTGTCTATTCCTCTTGATTCGAAATAAAATAATGTTTCTTCGTCAAGCTCTCCGATGGAAGCTCCGTGTGTACCCGAAACCTCTTCCTCGGAACAAAGTATAACAGGAACAGTTTTATTTACCACATCATCGCCAAGCATAAGAACCGTTTCATTCTCCGCACCAACGGATCCCGAAGAACCTTTCTTAAAATCAATTGTTCCTCTGAAAGTCTTTTGTGATTTATCTTTAAGTGCTCCGTTTACGTTTATTTCACAATTTGTATTTTTACCGAAATGATTTACGACCAGATTGTAATCAAGCAAATTATCGCCCTGACCGAGATATCCCATATCATATTTAAACTCCGAATTATCCTTATCAAGATTTACTATAACATTGGAATAAATCTTTCCTGAATAACCGGTATCACCTTGTTTTTTTCCCATAAATGCCTGAACAAGTTCAAAGCTGCTTTTTTCATCGCACGAAACCTTTACTTCATTATAAAGGGCTTTATCTGCAGAGGATAAAAGCTGGACAAGCTTTACCTTTGCATTTTTTGAAAGATTGATATCCATAAAAGCTCTAAGGTTATTCTTTATATCATGATTTGAAACTATCGTAACTTCACTGTTTTCTTTAGCTTCTATTTTAACCTTTTTACTGTTATATTCATTTTGAGTTGTAATATCATCAATCCAGATTTCTTCTTTATTATTTTCGGAAATAACAATAAGCTCATCGGCGTATTTTTCTTCACTGTTGCTGTCCCACTTAATCCTTGCTTCATTTACCGAAAGCCAATGCCATGTTTTTGACGGCATGGCATTTACAGTAAGCACGTCGGAGCCATTATGTTCATTATATACATTTTCATTATCCGGTAATATATTTATATTTGTCATATTTCCTCCACTAAATGTAACGCATTTCATATCTTATTTTCGGATTTATCCTATACTTCCCTTCATCTCAAGACGTATAAGATTATTCATCTCAAGTGCATATTCCAAAGGAAGCTCCTTGGAAACATTATCTGCAAAGCCGCTTACGATAAGAGCTCTTGCATCCTCTTCGCTCATGCCTCTGCTCATAAGATAAAATACGGCATCGTCACTTATGCTTCCGATCTTTGCTTCATGTCCGACATCCGCATCTTTCGTTCTTATATCCATTGCAGGAATTGTATCCGAACGCGAATCCGAATCAAGCATAAGCGATTCGCACGAAACCGCAGACTTGGTACCGGTCGCACTCTTTTTTACCACAACGCTGCTTCTGAATGTACTTATTCCTCCGCTCTTGCTTATGGAACGCGTATTCATATATGAGCTTGTGTTTTTTCCTATATGAACAACCTTAGCTCCGGTATCAAGATTTTGCCCATTTCCGGCAAATGTCACTCCGGTAAATTCCATTCTTGAATTATCACCCTTAAGCACACTCATCGGATAAAGATATCCTACATGTGAACCAAATGAACCCGATACCCATTCTACCGAACCGCCTTCTTCAACAATTGCACGCTTGGTATTTAAGTTATACATATTCTTTGACCAGTTTTCTATGGTCGAATATCTAAGCTTTGCATTTTTCTTTACATATAACTCAACGCAGCCGGCATGAAGATTTGCCACATTATATTTCGGTGCCGAACATCCTTCTATAAAATGAAGGCTCGCACCCTCATCCACGATAATGAGAGTATGTTCAAACTGTCCCGCGCCCTTTGCATTAAGTCTGAAATATGACTGAAGCGGTATCGAAAGCTCAGTATTTTTAGGAACATAAACAAATGAACCTCCTGACCAGACCGCTCCGTGCAAAGCCGCAAACTTATGGTCTCTCGGCGGAACCAGTTTCATAAAATATTCTTTAACCATGTCAGCATATTCGCCCTTCATGGCACTTTCCATATCGGTATATACAACTCCCTGTTCGGCAACCTCATCTTTTACATTATGGTATACAAGCTCCGAATCATATTGAGCGCCCACTCCGGCAAGCGACTTTCTCTCTGCCTGCGGTATTCCGAGTCTTTCAAATGTATCCTTTATATCCTGAGGTACATTTTCCCATGTATTTTCCATATTACTTTTCGGTCTTACATATGTCGCTATATGATTCATATCAAGACCTTCTATTGAAGGACCCCAGTCAGGTACCTCAAGCTCGTTATAAATCTTAAGAGACTCCAAACGAAACTCTCTCATCCATTCCGGATCATCTTTTTCTTCCGATAGCTTTTTTATGATATCCGGCGTAAGACCTTCTTCCATACGGAAATCGTCATCCTCAACATCTTTAATGTCATATATGCTTCTGTCTATATCTTCAACGTAGGTTTTTTCTTCCATTTCTTCCTCCAAATATAGCCCGTTGTATCCCCGATGTATATATCTGTAGCAGGCACGCTTGCGCTACCCTCCGACGCATAAGGTACTTCGCTTAACAGCGAATTTGAAGTCGCTCAAAGCCGCGACAGGCTCTCCCAATCACAGATTGGGAGCATAAACGGTACTAAGCTCGACAAAACCTCGCTAAGTACCGGCGTCTCCAGAGTACCTGCTTACAGATACATACACCGGAAATCCAACTCAAATATTAATAATCAAGTTATTAATAACCTATTCTATTTTAATTATTTAGGTCTTCGAAGCCTGATTCATTTATTTCGTCAACGAGTGAAGCGTCTCCCTCTTTTACGATAACACCCTCATGCATTATGTGGGTCTTGTCTACGGTAAGTGCTTCAAGGATTTTTGTGCTGTGAGTTATTATCAGGAGGGAACCCTCACAACGTTCCTTGAATATTTTTATTCCGTTTGAAACTGTACGTACCGCATCAACATCAAGACCGGAGTCTGTTTCATCGAGTATTGCAAGCTTTGGTTCAAGCATAAGCAATTGGAGTATTTCGGCTTTCTTCTTTTCACCGCCGGAAAAGCCTACATTTAAATCTCTTTCCGCATATGACTCATCCATTGAAAGAAGTGACATGGTTTCCTTAAGCTTTTTCTTAAAGTCCCAAAGCTTCATTCTCTGTCCTGTCTTTTGTTCAAGTGAGCTTCTTATAAATGCCGAAAGCGTTACACCCGGAACTTCAAGCGGGTTTTGAAACGATAAAAATATTCCTTTTTTGGCTCTTTCATTTACTGCCATGTCCTTTATACTTTCACCGTCAAAGATTATATCTCCGCCTGTAATTTCGTATTTCGGATTTCCGCATATTGCATATCCGAGGGTTGACTTACCTGTTCCGTTAGGTCCCATAAGTACATGGGTTTCATTTGAACCAACCGAAAGATTTACACCTTTTAATATTTCTTTTTCTCCAACATTTACATATAAGTCCTTTATTTCCAATAATTTGTTATCCATATCTTTACCTTTCTCATTTATAATCTTTATTTTATATATCTTTTATCAGACACAGGATTTTGCTTCATCCGACGTAAGAAAATCCTGCAATGTATAGCTGTCTATATATTCATTTATTTTTGACGCAAGTCCCTGCCAAAACGGAAACGCATTACAAAGGCTTGTCATTTCACATTTTTTATCGTCCTTGGACATACACGCAACCGGTGATAAGTCACCTTCGGTAACCCGGAGTATATCTCCCACCTTATACTCATCGGGTTTTCTGTTAAGTCTGTATCCGCCATCCTTACCCATGGCGCTTTCCACAAGATTGTTCTTTGAAAGGACACTCATTATGCTTTCGAGATATTTCCTGGAAATATCCTGTCTTTGTGCCATATCCTTTAAACTTATAAATATGCCTGTATTATTTTTTGCAAGGTCTATCATGACTCTTAAGGCGTATCTGCCTTTTGTTGAAACCATCATAATAATCACTTCCTCTTAGCTTATTTTTATATAAAATCAAATAATAATTCATTTACCGTTAAATCCGGTCAATTCTTTCAATTTCAAGATTATAATGTTAAACTCCTACTATGTCAATAGGAGTTAACCTAAATTAGCATTTTTCTTGAATTTTTTTGTTTTTATTACATAAAGTTTCATTAAAATAAATATAATATTAAAAAATCTTTTTCTGTCCTATGTCTAAAAAAACAATTATAAAAGGAACTCTGATACTTACCGTTACCGGTCTTATTACAAAAATACTCGGTTTTTATAACAGAATCTTTTTAACAAGGCTAATAGGCGTTATTGAGCTTGGAAAATATCAATTGATATTTCCTCTTTATATGTTTGTCTTTGCGTGCTGTTCTCAAGGCATTTCAACAACACTTACCAAACAGGTTTCTTATTATCACGGAAAAAAAGAAATAAAAAAAGCCGATTACATATTTCGACTATCTGTAATAATTGCAGTATCTCTAAGTACATTATCCGCAATTTTAATTTATATAAACAGTAATTTAATAAGCTATAAGCTTTTAAAAAATTCCGACTGTGCAAAACTTCTTCAAGTAATCTGTATAGCCATCCCTTTTGTAGCATTAAAATCATGTATTAATTTTTATTTTATTGGTATAGGCAAGCCGGGTGCACATGGTTTTTCTCACTTATTTGAACAGATAATACGAATAAGTGCAGCTTATGTTTTATCATTAATAGTAATCAGTCAAAATGTAAATTCCACTCTTGCCGTAATTGCCGTAGTTATAGGTGAAATCTCTGCTGCCCTTGCAGCTGTATTTATATATTTTAATTATAAATCAATGAACAAAAGAAACAGTTTATTTAATATAAAAAATGATAAAACTAAGGTGATTAAATATTTTGCCAAGGATGCAGTTCCGATTACGATAAATAATATTTGCTTTACTTTGTTTTCCACACTCGAGGCTGTTATTATGCCTGCTATGCTTTTTAAGTTTTATCAAAACAGCGACAAGGCACTTGAAATGTTTGGAATAATTACGGGAATCGTTATACCTTTTATACTTTTCCCCGCAACAATTTCCACATCTCTTTCAACCATGCTTTTACCTGCAGTTTCCTATGCCAACGCCAAAAATGATAAGTCAAAAATAAACAAAGCCTTAAAGGAATGCATATTTTTTTGTATGCTTCTCGGACTTATTGCATCACTGTGCTTTTATTTATTTGGTGAAACAATATGTTCATTTGCCTTTAAAAGCAAAGAAGCAGGCAAACTTTTAAAAAAGCTCTGCCTGCTATGTCCTTTAATATATACTTCAAGTAACCTTACATCCGTTTTAAACGGAATAGATAAGGCTCTCTTTGCACTTACTGCAAATATAATTGCCATAACTATAAGGATAGCCTTTAATTTGTTTTTAGTTCCAAGATATGGCCTTAACGCCTATGCTCTCGGGATGTTTGTAAGCTATATGATTCTTAATCTTATAATGCTTACCGGTATTTCTTTCGGATCAACCAAAAAGCAATAATCATAATTTAGACTTGATAAGTCTCTTATATTCAAGGAATTTTTCAGTCAAAATGAAATTTCCGTTTCTTGGCTTGGGTTCATCAATTCTTATCTCATCGGTAATACTTGCAGGTGAACCTTTAAGTATAAGTATTCGATCGGATATAAGGATGGCTTCGTCTATGTCATGAGTAATAAAAATGGTTGAAAGCTTTATTTCTTCCATTATTTTAAGATACCACTCATGTATTGCTTCTCTTGTCAATGTATCAAGAGCACCGAAAGGCTCATCCAAAAGAGCTACAGGCTTTTTACAAAGATATGTTCTTAAAAGTGCCGCCCTTTGTTTCATTCCGCCTGAAAGCTGAACGGGATATTTTTTTTCCGTACCCGAAAGACCGAATTGTTCAAAGAAGGAAGATGCTTTAATTCTTGCATCCTTTTTATTCATTCCTGATAATACAAGCGGTAATGCAACATTATCAACGACCGTTTTATGAGGAAGAAGCAAATCCTTTTGAAGCATATAGCTTATATGTCCCGGTTTTCCGGTAATGTCTTCAAAAGCATCTTTTTCATCATCAAGGCTTTTGGCAAGTAAAACATTTCCGCTATCAGGAAGCATAAGTCCGGATAATATGTTAAACAAGGTTGTCTTACCTACTCCGCTTACCCCAAGAAGACATACTATCTCACCTTCATAAAGATTAAGATTTATATCTTCAAGAACCGGCTTATCAATATATTCTTTTTTTATGTGCCCGGCACGAAGTATTTCCCTCATAAAACGACCTTACTCTCCTTACATTACAAACAATTTAAATAAACAAATCAACTGCATTTATTATTCAGGCAGATAATCATTGGTAAATCCGTAGCCGGAAGGTATCTCATCGGAAAGATTATTATCTGAAAGCCATTTATAGAAAGCATCCCATCTTTCCTTATCTATATATCCCCATCTTTCAACCTCAGCCTTGTATTCATTTGCAAGCCAGTTCTGACTCTTTTTTACAAGCTCCGGGTCAAGCTCAGGTACTTCCTTACAAAGAATTTCGGCAGCCTCATCCGGATTTTCTATAGCAAATTCATAACCTTTTTTTGTTGCCTCAAGAAATGCCTTAGCGGTTTCATCATTATCCTTTAACCAGTCACTGTTTGATATGATCACAGGACTGTAATAATCAAACTCAGGAGTTATATCCTTGAAATAAATCATATTTGTATCAAGACCCGCACATTCCGTAGCTATACCTGCCCAGGCATAATATACCCAGATAGCATCTATATCCTGCTTAAGTGCCGCAACCTCATCGGTAACATACTCAGGTATAAGATTTACCTTTGAATAATCACCGCCGTCAGCTTCAACTATATTTTCAATCATGGCCTGCTCGACCGGAAGACTCCAGGTTGCATAATTCTTGCCCTCAAGACCCTTAGGTGAATCAATTCCGTCTTCCTTTAAGGAAATAATTCCGGACGTATTATGCTGTATCAATGCAGCAACCGCTACTACAGGAATATTATCCTCTGAAGTAAATACAGGTGCAAGATAATCCTGAAAATCTATACCAAACTCCGCATCACCTGATGCCACCATCATAGTTGCACCATCCTCAGGCGGCTGAACGATCGTAACATTTAATCCGGCATCTTTATAATACCCTTTATTTAAAGCAACATAAAAACCTGTATGATTAGTATTAGGTGTCCAATCAAGGACAAGTGTTATATTTTTCATTTCCTTGTCCGACTTTTTGCTTTTCTTTCCACAGCCCACAAGGCTTAAAATCATGGTTGATATAACCATAAGCATTATAAGTTTTCTTAGTTTCATGTTCTTTCTCATTTTTTAGTCTCCTTAATTATTTGTCTTTAATATATTTGTACGGCATAGCTTTCTTTTGTAAAAGCTTTATTAAAGCCATGAGAATAAGGCTTAATGCAGATACAAAAAAGATTACCGCAAACATCTTATCATAGGACATTGATTTTTTTACTCTTGTCATGTAAACACCAAGTCCGTTAAAACCACCGAGCCATTCGGCAATTACTGCACCAACAATCGAATATGATGCAGCTATCTTTAATCCGGAGAAAAACTCTCCCAGTGCGCACGGAAACTTCACATGCCAAAAAATCTGCCGGGTTCCGGCATTCATGGATTTCATCATTCGAATTAAATCCTTATCAACAGACTCAAAACCTTCCAAAAGTCCGATAGCTATCGGAAAATACGATACAAGCACAACCAAAACAACCTTTGGAGCTATACCATACGAAAACCATAGTATAAGCAATGGTGCTATCGCAACAGGAGGAATTGTTTGAGTAAGTATAAGTATCGGATAAAGTCCTCGTCTTACAACCTTAAAAGCATCCATTAAAGCCGCACTCACAAATCCCAAAAGAACACCAAGTCCCATACCAAGAAATGCCTCAGTCATGGTTGTTTTTGCATGTTTCATAAGCAGATCAAAATCATTTATAAATGCTTTTACAACCCTTATCGGCGATGGAAGCATATATGACGGCACAAGCCTGAAGCTGCATGCAAGTTGCCATATGGTAAGAACAATAATTATTACAACTACGGGAACGATTATGTCCATACAGGAATCGGATTTATTATTTCTTTTTCGTTTTTTATTTGTTTTATTATAAGAAATGTTCATTTACTTCTCCATTACTTACCGATTATGCGCTCTTCATAGCTTTAGCAATATCATTTATATGATGCTTTGCTGTTTTTCTTTCTATCGTAAGCTTCTCACCGTCAGGCTTATAAGTGATTTTCACATAGCTCATAACACTCGGAGCTCCGGCTTTAACAGCTATATATTGGCATTGTTTAACAATTTCCATAAGCTCCTCATAATCGCCTTCCATAGCGGTTTCGCAAGGACCGACATAGTAATTTACACCTGTGCTTTTTATATAATCAATTACTTCATCAACAACTCTTACAATTTCCTCATCGGTCTGTACTGCAGGCAGAACCTGAATTGCTACATTTGCATTCATATTTATTTCCTCCGTTTATCAATTTAAAATTATAATATTTCTTTACATAGGATTAAAAAAAAGGCTTGCATTCCACAAGGAAGCAAGCCATTTACACAACAAATTAAAAGCAAACTTCCTACGCCGGTATTATCCGGATCAGGTAAAGGGTAATCCCCTAAGGATTGACAGTCGATACAGACTGCCTCTCAGCCTAATTCATTAAGCACTCCCGTTTCGCTAACGATTATATGATTAAGTTTTTAAGTTGTCAAGTGATTAAAATATGAAATAATCATTTTCGTTTTTCATTTAATTTTCTTGTTAAGTCATTTATTTTTTGCTCATAAGATTTCTTAAGCTCTTCTATCTCTTTTTCCGCACCGTAAGGCATCGGAATCGTTTCAAGTCGAGAAATCGCTGTGGATATTTCATATTCATTCATAAGGGATTTTCTCCTCTTGCGCCGGCTAAGATATCATAAATAATTAATTATCAATAAGTTACTTTTTATATGGTTTATATGAAATGTCATCATTATCATTTCCTGTCCAATCATATGGAGTAACCTGATAAACATAATAATTAAGCCAGTTTGAATAAAGCGTATTGGCATGACATCTCCATGATTTAACAGGCTTATTATTCGGATCGTTATCCTTGTAATAATTAACCGGTATATCAGGATTAATGCCCTTGTCCAAATCTCTCTTGTATTCCTTATCAAGTGTGAGCGTATCATATTCGGGATGTCCGGTAACAAATATATTCTTGCCTCCCTCACCTATTATAAGATAAGGTCCCGTTATATCGGATTCCGCAACAATCTCAAGAAGAGGATTATCCAGAATCGCCTGTTTATCCACTCCGGTATATCTTGATTGGGGAACCATAAATGTATCATCAAAACCTCTTATAAGCTCCGTCTTTTTATGTATAGGATAATGTTCATAAACGCCCGAAAACTTCTTTTCGAGCTTTATTTTTTTAATTCCGTATCTGTAATAAAGACCTGCCTGTGCTCCCCAGCAGATATGAAGTGTCGATGTAACATTTTCTTTGGACCAGTCCATTATCTCGGTAAGCTCATCCCAATAATCAACGTCTTCAAATTCCATAAGTTCTACAGGTGCGCCGGTTATGATAAGACCGTCCCACTTTTTATTCTTTACCGAAGCAAAATCCGTATAAAATCTTTCAAGGTGTGATTCGGACACATTCTTTGATTCGTAAGAAACTGTTCTGATAAACGAAATATTTACCTGTAAGGGAGTATTGGAAAGACTTCGCAAAAGGCAAAGCTCGGTATCTTCCTTTAAAGGCATAAGATTGAGAATAAGCACATCAAGCGGTCTTATATCCTGTGTCGTAGCCCGGTGCTCATCCATTACAAAGATATTTTCGTCCTCAAGTATTTTCTTTACGGGTAAATCATTAAAAACTCTAATTGGCATAATATCAACCTTCTATCTTAAATATTTTAATATGTTATATTTCATAATATAGCACAATTAACTACAGTTTTAAAAAATCTTCTTCGGATATAATAGGAATACCCAAATCCTTCGCTTTCTTATTCTTTGAAGAATTTGAAGTAACATCATTATTTATAAGATAATCCGTTTTCGAGGAAACACTTCCGGCAACCTTTCCGCCTCTGTCCTCAATAAGCTTCTTTAACTCATCCCTGTTTGCGAAATTATTAAGCGAACCGGTTATAACAAAGGTTTTACCTTCCAAATCCTGCTCGGCTGTATTTTCTTCCTCTATCAGATTAACCTCGTCAAGTATTTTACGAAGTGTTCTTATATTACCTTCATCTGCAAAATAAGAAACTATTCCTTCTGCTATTACCTCACCGATTTTATCAATCTGCATAAAATCTTCTGCCGTGGCATTGATAATGCTTTCAATATCATTTTTAAAAAACCTGCATATAAGTCTTGCCGTTGCGTGACCTATGTTCAAAATTCCAAGGCCATATATTACTCTGGTTAAATCGGTATTTCTTGATGCATTTATCGAATCAATCATATTGTCATAGGACTTTCTTCCGAAGCCCTCCATTGAAACGATTTCATCTTCATATCTGTCTATATGATAAATATCATAAAGCTCGACAAGAAATCCTTTATCAAGAAACTTTTCAAGCGTAGCTTCGGATAAACCATCTATATTCATTGCATTTCTTGATACAAAATGCGTAAAAAGTTTAATAGATTTTGCCGGACATTCCGGATTCGGACAATATAATGTTTCTACACCGTTTTCATTTTTAAGCTTGGTTTTCCCTTTACAAGCAGGACATTTTTCGGGTATCAAAAGATTTCCGCTTTGAGTAAGGTTTTCACTTATTTGCGGAATAATCATATTGGCCTTATAAACCTTTATGGTATCCCCGATTCCAAGTTTTAATTGCCTGGCTATACTGACATTATGGATACTTGCACGACTTACCGAAGTACCTTCAAGCTCAACCGTATCAAATATGGCTACAGGATTTATAAGACCTGTTCTTGACGGACTCCATTCTATATGACGAAGTACCGTTTCAGCCTCCTCATCGGCCCATTTAAATGCTATCGAATTTCTTGGAAATTTGGCCGTTCTTCCTAGTGAACGACCATAAGCAATATCATCAAAAGACAAAACAAGTCCATCAGAAGGAAAATTGTTAGAGCTTATTTTATCTGCAAATTCCTTTACAACTTCATGTATATTATCAGGATTAACATCCTTATGTTCTACTACCTCAAATCCGAGTCCGGTTAAAAAATCGAAACGTGAATTAACGGTTTTATCTACTTCACTGTCACCGGAATCAAGCATTGAAAAGGCAAAGAAATGAACATTTCTTTTAGCCGTAATCTCATTATTTAACTGTCTGACCGTACCACTGCAAAGATTTCTCGGATTCTTATATTTTGCCTCAACATCTTCTATGGTCTGGTTAATTTTTTCAAAATCCGTATAAGTTATAACAGCCTCACCTCTGATGGTAAGCGGCTTTGTATAGTCAAGCTTCTTTGGAATATTTGCAAAAACCTTTGCGTTATTTGTAATAACCTCGCCGATTTCTCCGTTTCCTCTGGTTACTGCTTTTATCAGTTCTCCGCCTTCATAAGTAAGAACCACGGTTAAACCGTCAAGCTTCCATGACATGACACCTTTTTTACCGTTAAGCCATGCAGCAAGCTCATCAACACTTTTTGTTTTATCCAAAGAAAGCATAGGTTCAGGGTGCTTTTCTTTAGGAAGCTCGCTTAATATTTCATATCCGACCTTTGATGTAGGACTTCCGGATAATACAAGTCCTGTTTCTTTTTCAAGCATAAGAAGCTCATCATAAAGCTTATCATATTCGAAATTGCTCATTATCTCGGTATCTTCCTGATAATATGCCTTCGAAGCTTCATTTAATTTTTTTACCAATTCTTTTATTCTTTCGGTTTTATCCATACAAACCTCCCGAAATATAAATTTTACATTCCACAGCTTTTTCTAAGACTGCTTTCTTCCTCCGGTGTCAACTCTCTGTATTCTCCAAGCTTTAAATCACCAAGTTTCACATTCATGACTCTTACGCGCTTAAGATGTACAACTCTGACACCGAAATATTCACACATTCTTCTGATCTGTCTGTTAAGACCTTGTGTAAGGATAATTTTAAACCCTCTTTCTCCGACCTTTTTTACGATACATTTCTTTGTAACGGTATCAAGTATAGGTACACCGTTTGACATTCCGTTTATAAAATCTTCGGTAACAGGTTTATTTATCCTTACTATATATTCTTTTTCATGATTATTTCTTGATTTTTGAATAGCATTTGCAAGCTCACCGTCATTTGTCAAAAGCAAAAGTCCCTGTGAGTTTTTATCAAGCCTTCCAACATAATTAACCTTGTACGGAAACTCAACAAAATTAAATATACTGTCTTTATCGGCTTCCTTAGCTGTACAAACATATCCCACAGGCTTATTGTATGCATAAATTACCGTCTTATGAGAAGCCTTTACAGGCTTATTATCAAAACATACCTTTGATGTTTCCGTTACCTTTGTTCCGATTCCGGCAACTTCTCCGTCAACGGTAACTCTTCCGTCTTCGATATATCTGTCAGCCTGTCTTCTTGAACAAATTCCGGCATCACTTAAATATTTATTTAATCTGATATCTTCACTCATATGATTTACCGTTACCTACATAAATCCCAACAATTATTCTGCTTCCGCATCAGTGTTGGTACTTATCTTATTATAGAAATCCGCAAATGTTGAATCTTCAGCCAAACACTGATTTATATTATCCTGCACTGATTTATAAAGAGCCTGAACATCCGGACTTCCGGCCTGGACATTTATATAATCAATTATTTCCTGTGAAAGGACTCCATTGTTTATCTTATAATTATTTCCATCCTTAACAACATAAAATTGTTTTATATCAAGAGGCTTGCTGTTTACTCCGGTAATTGTCACATTACTTGTTGTAAATACGAGTATCTCACCTTCATTAAGACCGGGTATCGTGTAACAGGTAATATTACTGTACTCGCTTATAACCTGTGCCTTAGTTTCATATATAACCATATCCCCAAATGCTTCGGGTTCAGTCACAATATCCTTAAGCTTCTCTTTATCGCCCTTAACCAAAGCATCATAATAGTCGGCCATAAGAGCATTTATATTTACATCGGCATTTGTCTGATATGAATAGATTGTATAAAATTCTTCGTTAAGTTCTTCGGTGGTTTCCGTTGCTTCGGTTGTTGTTATTTCTGTTGTTATTTCTGTTGTTTTGGTCTTTTTTTTCTTAAACAAATCTGTTTGGAAATATAAAAATGCAAATACCCCCGCACTGAATAATAAAATCCACATAAGTGCAAACAAAACAAGCTTTTCTCCGCTCTTTTTGCCTTCTTTATTTTTCTTCTTATCCTTTATTTCTTTATCTATTTCGTAGAAGTCATCATATGTAAAACCTGTTTTATCATCTTTATCGTCTTCGTCATCTGCATTTTTGTCATCATCATCTTCTTCATCGACTGCAGATTCTTCTTTACTGTCATCTTCTTCATCAACTGCAGATTCTTCTTTACTGTCGTCTTTTTCATCGACTGCAGATTCTTCTTTACTGTCGTCTTTTTCATCGACTGCAGATTCTTCTTTACTGTCGTCTTCTTCATCGACAGAAAACTCTTCATTCTTATCCTCTTTATCAACCGCAGTTTCTTCCTTATCGACATCTGCCGGATCAGCAATTTGGGATTTCTCAGTCTCTGAGAATTCACCGTTTTCTATATCTGTGTCCGCATCTTCTTTAACTGCATCCGTTTCTTCGACATCTTCAATATCTTCAACATCAGGCTTTTCTTCAAAATTCCTGCCACTGAAGAGGTCAAAATCTTCCGGCTGATCGTCCTCAAATACAACAAAATCGATTTTATCAATATATGTCTTTTTTCTTTTAAACATAACCATCCTCCGTCAAATCAAAAACAAAAAACAAAAAACGAAAATGCACCAGATAGGAATCGAACCTACGCACATGGCTCCGGAGGCCATTGCTCTATCCACTGAGCTACTGATGCTAAATATAATATAAAAATTAACTAAACAACACTTTCTTTATCCATTATAAGTTGTTTTTTTAATTTTTCAACATTATCAAATTTTATTTCAGGTCTGATAAATCTTATAAAATCAACCTGTATCATTTTTCCGTATAAATCTCCCTCATAATCAATCAAATGAGTTTCAACCAATGCGTCATCATTTGATCCGGACCGGGCATCGGGATTTACTGTAGGATTGTTTCCGACATTTGTTATACCTTTATATATTTTAGAATCTCCAAATATTTTAATTCTGGTTTCATATGCACCCGCAAGCGGAAGTCTCTTTTTTATGTCAGGCTTAATATTTAATGTCGGAAAGCCTATAGTTCTTCCGATTTTTTTTCCTTCCGTTACCTTACCTGAAATCGAATAAGGTCTGCCCATAAAATCGGCTACTTTTTTTACATCACCGGAATCAAGAAATTCTCTTATTGATGATGAGCTTACAATACAGTCATCAATCTTAAGCTTTTCAAAAACAATGACCTCAAAATTATATTCCTTCGAATAGTCCTTTAAGGTTTTTACATTTCCCCTTCTTTTATGACCGAAGCAAAAATCCTCACCGACTACTACATATGAAGCTCCAAGCCTTTCCGCAAGAATTTTTTTTATAAAATCCTCCGGTGAAAGACTTGATATCTTCTCATCAAAGGGACATTCACATACATAATCTACTCCAAGGCTTTCAAAAATCTCATATCTTTCACTGTCAAGATTGATTGCATTTCCGCCCGGCATATTTATGGTAAATATGACGCTTTTAATATCTTTTTCAGTGCCGGCAAGCTCTGATATTTTGTTGATTAAAAGCATATGACCTTTGTGCACCCCCTCAAACTTACCAAGTGCAACTGCTGTATTATTTAATTTTGCATTATCATACGCTATTATCTCCATAGAAGAAATCCTCGTGCTGCAATATATTTTTCTATGTTTTATCCCAAAAACATCTTATACGGAACAAACATGCTTTCATCAGCATTATATTTATAAAGCGCCGTAAGCATATTATTTTCATAAACTCTGAATAATTCATCTGATTCCGGCATGTCATCATCAGAAAAAGGAACAACAAAGCTATTGATAAAAAGCTTATTTCCGTTTAATAAAAGCTTAGATGCTTCAGACTTTATTTCAAGTCTTCTGTATTCACCAAGCAAAGCATCCATAGGAATTATGCACCTGTCGAGCGCATTGTCGTCTCTTAAAAGCTCTATCTCTTCCAGGGTGTAAGAATCCTTCACATACATTCCGTGAAGCTCATTTCTTAATAGAGCAGACATGGTGGCTCCACAGCCAAGCTTTTCTCCTATATCACGACAAAGACTTCTTATGTAAGTTCCTTTTGAACATTTTACATCAAAATGAACAAAAGGCTTATCAACCTTGATATCACTTATGGTTATTATCTCCACAGGTCTTTTTTCGCGCTCTATCGAAACTCCCTGACGTGCATATTCATAAAGCTTTTTTCCATCCTTCTTAATGGCAGAAAACATAGGCGGAAGCTGTTCATACACGCCGACAAAACTCATAATTGTATCAGTTATTGTTTTTTCGTCAAGATTCTTCCATGAATCACTTTCCTTCAAAACCTTACCTGTTATATCCTCGGTATTGGTTTCTATTCCAAGCTGCATGGAAGCCTTATATTCCTTTGTACTTGTAACAAGTAAATCCACAAGTTTGGTTGCCTTGCCAAGGCACACTATAAGCACGCCTTCAGCCATCGGATCAAGTGTACCCGTATGACCGATTTTTTTTTGTTTAAGAATTCCTCTAAGCTTCGCAACCACATCAAAGGAAGTATAATCCTTTTCCTTGTAGACATTAATTAATCCATCTATCAATTATATTTCTCCATCTGTTCTGAAATCATATTTAATATACGATTCAGACTATCCTCAATCTTACCCTTTGCATCAAATCCCGATGCTCTTACGTGTCCGCCGCCACCCATGGCAACGGCTATCTCGCTTACATCAATATATCTGACAGAACGAAGACTGAATTTAAACAAGTCCTCTCCTTTTTGATATGCAAGTATGGCAACCTCAATCCCCTCAGTTACACGAAGCTTATCAACTATTCCATCCGTATCATCCTTGCAGGTATTATATTCATCAAATATTTCCTTTGTAATATATGAAAATATAACCTTACCATCCATAAGAAGCTTAGCATCATGCAAAGTTCTGCCTGTAAGTCTGTTCTGATTATAGGTAACCTTAAAAAATGTTTCGTCAATTATATATTGGCTATCTGCTCCCTTGGCTATAAGTTTTCCGGCGATATTCATGGTCTGCTCAGAAGTTGAAGGAAACTTGAAGCATCCGGTATCATGAACTATACCAAGGTAAAGTGCCTCTGCACATTCTTTGGAAATTTTTTCATTATCAAGGAAATTATACAATACTTCACAGCAGGACGAAGAATCCGGTTCACAATGAAAGAAATCACCGAAGCCTTCATTACTCAAATGATGATCGAAGCATATTGTATAAACGCATCTTTTATATATATCCCCAAACTCCGCATGTCTGTCGGTATCACCGCAATCAACGGATATTCCCAGGGCATAAAGTGCATCATCCGGATTATGAATAATTTTATCAGCTCCCTTTAAAAATTTAAATTTTTCCATAATGGGTTGAAGATAAACATTTACATTTTTTTCCGGATAATTGTCTTTGATATAGTTCCACAGTCCAAGACATGAACCTACACAATCTCCGTCAGGATTATAATGTCCGAATATCGCAATACTGTCCGATTCTTCAATTTTTTCAATAAGTTTATTCATCGTCTTCTCCGTTAAACTCATCCTCAGATGAAGCATCATCATTCTTTCCGATAACTTCATCAATTTTCTTTGACATGGTAATTCCGTACTCTATAGAATTATCCATTACAAATATAAGTTCCGGTGTATTTCTTAAATTTATACTTCTTGCAAGCTCACGTCGTATATAACCGCTTGCACTGTTAAGTCCCTCAAATGTCGACCTGGCTGACTCCTCATCACCGAGAACACTTATAAATGCTTTACAGAACTTGAGGTCCGGTGTAACGATAACATCCGTAACGGATGTCATCGGATTAATACGCGGATCCTTAATTTCCATACTTATAATACGGCTGAGTTCTCTTTGAACCTCTCCGTTTATTCTTTGATTTTTGTGACTTGATTTTTTCATATTATCTTGGCACCTCAACCATAATATATGCCTCTATCTGATCTTCAACCTTGATATCGTTAAAGCCTTCAAGTACTATACCACACTCAAAACCGGTCTTAACCTCTTTAGCATCATCCTTAAATCTCTTAAGTGATGCAAGTGGTCCTTCAAATATCTGCTCACCTTCACGGGTTACTCTGACTGTAGCATTTCTCTGAATTACACCATCAAGTACGTAAGAACCGGCTATAGTACCGATACCCGAAGCCTTGTAGGTCTGTCTTACCTCAGCATTACCTATAACCTTCTCCTCAAAAATAGGATCAAGCATACCCTTCATGGCTGACTCAATATCTTCAATGGCATTATAAATAACTCTGTATAATCTTATATCAACCTTTTCCCTTTCAGCCACATCCTTAGCCTGATTATCAGGTCTTATATTAAATCCGATAATAATGGCATTTGAAGCCGATGCAAGTATAACGTCAGACTCATTTATGGCACCAACGCCCGAGTGAATACACTTTACCGCAACTTCTTCGTTGGAAAGCTTAAGAAGACTTGCCTTAACTGCCTCAACAGAACCCTGAACATCTGCCTTAATGATAAGATTAAGATCCTTGACATTACCTTCCTGAATCTTATTATAAAGATCATCAAGTGACATTCTTGACTTGGTATCTGCAATAAGTCTTTCCTTGCCTCTGTTTATAAATGCATCCGAAATCTGTCTTGCTTCTTTTTCATTTGCGGTTTCCACAAATATCTCGCCTGATTCAGGCACACCGTTAAGACCCAGAATCTCAACCGGAGTCGAAGGAAGAGCTTCCTTAACACTTCTGTGCTTATCATCAAACATGGCTCTAACCTTACCGTGAACCGCACCGACCGCAACATAATCTCCTACCTTAAGAGTACCCTTTTGAACAAGTACCGTTGCAACGGAACCGCGTCCCTTATCAAGCTGTGCCTCTATAACAATACCTCTTGCGCTTCTGTTCTTGTTTGCCTTAAGCTCAAGAACCTCTGCTGTAAGAATAATCATTTCAAGAAGATTATCAATTCCTTCCTTGGTATGTGCGGATACCGGACAAAATACTGTCGAACCGCCCCAATCCTCAGGAACGAGCTCGTACTCCATAAGCTCCTGCTTAACTCTGTCTATATTGGCACTTTCCTTATCTATCTTATTTATAGCAACTATTATTTCGATTCCCGCAGCCTTGGCATGGTTAATAGCCTCAACCGTCTGTGGCATAACACCATCATCTGCAGCAACAACAAGGATTGCAATATCTGTTGACTGTGCTCCACGCATACGCATGGCAGTAAATGCCTCATGTCCCGGAGTATCAAGGAATGTGATTTTCTGTCCGTTAATCTTTACAACGGATGCACCGATATGCTGAGTAATTCCACCGGCCTCACCTGCTGTTACATCCGAATGTCTGATAGCATCAAGAAGTGAAGTTTTACCATGGTCAACGTGTCCCATAACACAAACTACAGGTGGTCTTGGAGTCATAAGTGACTCATCCTCTTCTTCTTCCTTTAATAGTTCTTCTATAACATCTACCTTTTCTTCCTCTTCAGCTATGTAATTATACTCAAGAGCGATATCGGCAGCTTCATCAAAGGAAAGATCCGAATTAACATTATAAAGTTTTCCGGCCATGAAGAGCTTCTTTATAAGCTGTGCAACAGGCACCTTAATCTTGGATGCAAGCTCGCTAACGGTAAGCACTTCAGGGAATTTAATTGATTTAATAACAGGTTCAACCGGTTCCTGCTTCTTAGGAGCCTCTTTTTTAGGTGCTTCGGCCTTTTTGCCTTCTTTTCTCTTATTATCCTTTTTGGCCGGTCTTTCTCTGTCAAAATCCTTTTCTCTGTCTCTGTCTCTGTTATCTCTTTCTCTTTCCTTTTCTCTGTCTCTTTCCTTACTCTTTTCTCTGTCTTTTCTCGACTCTTTTCTTAATGGTTCTTCTTCAACGCTCTCACTTCTTGAAAAATCTCTTCTTTGTGATGAAGGTCTTCTTTGTGAACCGTCAAAATCCCTATCCCTTCCGTCTCTGTCTCTATTATCTCTTGAAGGTCTTCCGTCTCTGTCTCTGTTATCTCTTGAAGGTCTTCCGTCACCACGTCCGTCTCTGTCTCTGTTATCTCTTACAGGTCTTCCGTCACCACGTCCGTCTCTGTCTCTGTTATCTCTTACAGGTCTTCCGTCACCACGTCCGTCTCTGTCTCTGTTATCTCTTGAAGGTCTTCCGTCACCACGTCCGTCTCTGTCTCTATTATCTCTTACAGGTCTTCCGTCGCTTCTTCCGTCTCTTTGAACCTTTTTTACATCATCCTCTTTTGATACTTCCTTTTGTGGTGCATCATTTTTAGGAGCTGCTTGTGGCTTTTCTTCGGTTTTAACAACCTCTTTAGCCTGTGATTCAATCTTCACCTCTTCTTTTGCTGCTTCCTTTACAACTTCTTTTTTAGCTTCCTTTTTTGAAGTTTCACTTTTTTCTGAAGCTTTCTTTTCAGCCTTTTCTACATCCGCTGAAGGAACTTTCTTTTTTACAGTTTCTGTTTCTGAAGTACTTTTCTTGGCAGAAGTCTCTTTTTTATCTGAAGCAGGCTTCTTTGCCTCTGTTGAAGCAGTCTTGGTTTTGGTTGCAGACTGCGTCTTGGCAGTTGATGCAACTTTAGCCTTAACAGGAGCAGCCTTTGCAGGGGCTTCACTCTTAATATATAATCCTCTTATATACTTAATTAACTCTTCATCAACATTACTTGTAGGTCTTAAACCCTCTTTCTTTTTATTAAGCTTTACCAAAAGCTCACTGCTTGTAATCTGCTTATCTAATTCACTTGATAATTGTTTTGCTAATTCGTGTACTCTCATAGATTACACCTCCAAATTCTTACTACTGTTTATTCCTTTTATAATCTGATTTGCAAGTCCTTCGTCGGTAACGGCAACTACAACTCTTTCCTGTTTACCCATACTGTTTCCAAGAACAGTGCTGTTTTCCGATATATAACAAGGAACTTTATAAAATTCGCATTTCTTTATAAATTTCTTTTTTGTATTATCCGATGCATCCTCCGCAATCAAAACAACTTTTGCTTTATACTCCTGAAGGCTTTTCTCAACCAAAAAGCCACCGCTCGCGACCTTTCCGGCCTTTGTTGCTATGGACAACATGGATAAGGTTTTATTTTGCTTCAATTATGAATTCAACTCCTTTAATAGAGTATCATAAATCTCTTTTGGAATTTCACACTTAAGCGCACGTTCAAGTCCCTTAGACTTTACAGCCTTGTCAAAACACTCTTTTGATAAACAAATATATGCGCCTCTTCCGTTAAGTCTTCCCGTTTTGTCAAGGCAAATATCATTTTCCGGTGTTTTAATAACACGTATCAATTCATTTTTAGGTTTTGATTCTCTGCATCCTATGCATTGTCTAAGCGGTACCTTCTTTGCCATTAAGCATTACTCCTCATCATCTTTTTCATCATCGTACTCTTCTTCGTCATACTCTTCATCATCGTACTCTTCATCATCATACTTCTCGTCGTCATACTCTTCATCATAATCATCATCGATATCAAAATCGTAATCTTCATCTTCATATCCGAGTTCTTTGGCCTGTGACTCGCTCTTAATATCAATCTTATATCCTGTAAGTCTTGCAGCAAGTCTTGCATTTTGACCTTCCTTACCGATAGCAAGAGAAAGCTGATAATCAGGAACAACAACCTTTGCGCTCTTTTCATCAGGATCAACGCTTACGGAAACAACCTTTGAAGGACTTAATGCATTTTCTATAAATACCGCAGGATCCTCATCCCAGTTAATTATATCTATCTTTTCACCCTTAAGATCATCTACAATTGTATTAACTCTTGTTCCGTTTAAACCGACACAAGCTCCAACCGGATCAACATTAGGATCATTTGACCAAACAGCAATCTTTGATCTGGAACCCGGCTCTCTTGAGATGCTCTTTATCTCAACAGTACCGTCAGCGACCTCGGCAACCTCACGCTCAAACAATCTTCTGACAAGGTCCTTGTGAGTTCTTGAAACAAGAATCTTGAATCCGCCTTTCTGGTTCTTCTTTACCTCAACCACATAGAGCTTGATTCTGTCTCCTCTCTTATAATACTCGCCTTTAACCTGTTCATTTTCACTTAAAATAGTATCAGTTCTGTCATCAAGGCTTATACTGATATTATTTCCGACAAATCTTTGAACAACTCCTGTAATTATATCTTTTTCCTTGCAGGCAAAATGATCGTATATAGCATCGCGCTCGCCTTCTTTAATAGCCTGAACAATAATGCTTCTTGCCTTCTGTGCAGCTATTCTTCCAAATTCCTTGGTCTTAACCTCAATGCTTATCTCATCGCCGAGCTTGGCACTCTTCTTCATAGCTTTTGCCTGAACAAGAGCAATCTCATTTGCTTCATTTTCAACATTTTCAACAACAGTTTTCTTTTGATATACGGAAATATCTCCGGTCTCGCGATTCATAGCTACATCAATTACGGCATCCTTACCAAAATCCTTTTCGCAGGCAGATATAAGAGATGCCTCAATTTTCTCCATAATCTTGTCCTTGCTTATTCCTTTTTCCTTCTCTAATTGATTTAATGCGTCAATTATTTCTGACATTATTTTATCCTCCTAAATTATTATCATTTTTACTCAAATGCTAATCTTATCATTGATATATCTTTTCTGTTGATTATAAGATCCTCGCCATCCAAATCAACAGTTATGTCCGTTTCCGAATAACTTTTAAGCTGTGCCTCAAGCTGTTTTAATCCTTTATACTTGGTAAACAACTTAATTTCAACTTTCTTTCCGATGCTTCGCTTGAAATCCTTATCTTTCTTAAGCGGTCTTGTGAGTCCCGGAGAACTGACTTCGAGTATATATGCACTCTCGATTTTATCCTCGTCATCAAGCTTCTTTTCAAGAGCCCTGCTTATCAGAACACAGTCATCAATATTGATTCCGCCTTCCTTATCCGCATAAACTCTCAGATAATAATCTGCACCTTCTTTAACATATTCGACATCTACCAATTCAAATGAGTTTTCCTCAATGATAGGTGTCACAAGCTTTGTGCAATATTCTTCAATTTCGCTTTTCTTCATTAAACTCCACCTTTCAAAAAATTAAAGCTTAAAAATAATTCGTCCGCTTTGATAAAACAAAGAGTGGGTTTTCGAAAAACCCACTCTATAAGTCGTCAATATCCAAGTCTTTAGTAATTATAACACTTTTTTTTAAAAAAGCAAGTGTTTTACTTGATTTTTGGCACTAATTTAAGTTCTAAGCTTCCTATCGCACCCTTGATTCCGATTTCTCCTCCGATTTCACCGTTACATTTCCATTCGGTTATGCTGCTATCCGGATAAATAATCCTGTAATAAATATCATATTTGCTCGAAATATTACTGTAAAGTCTGATTTGAATACCATCAACCAAATAATAATCGTTAAGCTCATTATTTGCTTTACAACAACAACTAAACGTTTTTGTAAGTTCTCCGTCCCTAACCCACAAGGTCCAATCCTTACCGGACAAATGAGTCCTGTATTCAATACCACCGTTGACAAATAAATCATTATCCAAAGAAATACTCAGGCAGGAAATACCCTTGAATAATGTATTGATATTTGATAGTTCACCTTTAATCAAAGAAAATCCCGTACCATTTTTTTTACAATTTGATTTATACCCGATATTTAAAGATTCGTTTAATTTGTTTTCATTCAAGAAATTTTGTACATCATTACAAGATAAATTCGCATCACTACAGGATAGATTCACTTCATCAAGATAAGAATTAAGATTTAATAATTCATCTTTAGAGTTTTCATTTTCCAGCCATGCATATCTAAATAATGCAAAGCCGTCATATCCCGTTTCATAAGCCCTTCGGCACTGTTTAGATAAATTATCATCACAGTTACACCAGCCTAGGTCATTTTCCGACTCTTCATTTACCTTATAAAGAGCAAGTCCCGCATAAATCGGCTTATCAAGTTTATTTATATTTTGCCACTCCTCACATCTTTTCGAAAACATGGGAATACAATTCCCGTCTAGTGTTATAAACTCATCCGACCAGTAAAGCTGCGGCATTATATAATCCACATACCCTTCGATTGATAACCATGTTTCAATATCAGCACCGTCATTTTTAGCATTATCCATGTTACCGGCAGGACTTATACCGAACTCACACGTAGGTTTTATATCTTTAATCGTTTTATAAACAGACGAAATCATATAATTAATATTTTCCATCTTTTCAGTTTCCGATAAATTATCACACATTCCGTCTATGTAAAAATAATCATCAAAATGAATCCCATCGACATCGTAATTTTCAACTATCTCGCTTACGCCGTCACATATAAGACCGACACTTTCTTCTCTTGCCGGGTCAAGACTTATGCAAAGCTCTCCGTCAATGTTATAATATTCGACTATTATATCTTTATACGTTTCATAATGCGGAGTTTGTTTAAAGCTTTCCGAGGTTTCATTATTTTTAGATACCCTGTACGGATTAATCCAAGCTTCAAACTTTAGACCCTTCTTATGTGCTTCTTCAATTGCTATTTCAAGTGGGTCATAATTCATAGGACATCTGTTGCTTGATATATATTCCGACCACGGAAAATAATTCGACTGATAAATCGCATCACACATCGGCCTTACATGAAAGATAACTGTATTCATATGATTAGCTTTTATCCTGTCATACATTTCATCTATCTTACATATATAGCTTTCCTTGTCCAAATCGCACAGAAAATCTTCTATATCCAAAAATGAAACCCAGCATGCACGTTTATCATAACCAACTTCCGTCTCCTGAGACAACAAAACGTCACCGCAGACAGGACTTAGTTGCGAACACCCCTCAGCGGTGACGTGAATCGGTAAACATACAAATAATACTAATATTGAAATGGATATTTTTCGATATAATGATCTGCCTATCATTATAACCTCATAAACATCTTTCAATAATTATATTACTTAAAATAAGTATTTATTACAATCTAATATACATTTGCAAATCCGTAGCAAAGTTCATCAATCATATTGCCATCGGCGTCATATAATCTGAACAATGTCCAGAAGTATCCATACTGTGGCTGCCATACTGTCCAGAGGCAATTACTTGGAGTTTTGCATCTTCCGGTTGTATAAACCCATGGATCCTTATTCTGTATCAAAAGATTACAATCAAGTATCAGCATTTCGTACTCGTATGAATTATCAGGATTGTCATAGCTTTCTATACCGATAAGATGGCCTCCGCCTTCTCCGCTGTACGGCATCTGACATATACCTTTAATCTTCTTATGGAATACGGTTCCAAATGAGCTTTGTATCTCTGATTCTTCTTCATTTCCCAAAACTCTTGCATAACATACGATTACATATTCTCCGGACTTTTCAGGTGTCCAGTCAATCCAGTTATTGTCCTTCGTCCATGGACTAACCTCAAACCATTCACCCGGCTTGCCGCTGTCACAGGCAACCCATCTGTATTCGACTCTATCATTTTCATTGCTCTTATGAATACTGATTCCGGCCTGTATACTTGGATAGTTGCTTGCACAATATATTCCGTCTGTAGTTATGGTTCCTTTTGATGGCTTTACATTTATATCTGCTGTCAAATTCTTCGAAGCAACAACTTTATTTTTCTTATCCTCTACTACTCTGCACCATACATTATATGATCCGATTTCGGTTGCTGCAGGTGTCTTTGTGCTCCAGCCTGAAGCCGGTTCCGTATTTGAGGTTGAGACAGCATATTCCAATGTATATCCATCAGGTAGGGATGTGGTCGGCTTATTTACAAGCTCAACCTGTTTACCGGTATAATAGGTATCATCGCCTGTCTTTGCAGATATTTCACTAAGCACCTTGGCAGCGGCCTCTTTATCCTTTTCTTCCTTGGTCTTTACAGCATCAAGTGCTTCCTCGCCTTCCTGTTCAGCCTGCCATGCGCCGTTTTCCTTAGGATCATCTTTAGTATCCGATACCGTTGCTTCATCAATAGCCGCTACAGCAGTATCATATGCATCCTTAAGTTCATCTAAGCCTTCTTCATCATAATCACCGCTGTTTTTCATTGCATCATATTTTGCTTCAAGCTCTGCTTTTGCATTTTTCCGGCTTATTGTATCTACTGCCTCAAATTCTTTACGTACATTAACTAAAATTTCTGCCTCAGTATCTATTATTTCCTGTACAGATTCTATTGTTCCATCCCATTGAAGCGATTTTGCTTCATCAATGTATTTATCCTTAATAGCATCCAATTTCGCAATACCGTATTCATCATATAGATCATTTTTAAACCAGTTTCTTGACCATATTATAGTATTTGTTAATCTATTTATAGTATCTACAACTGTCTCCGCAAAATACATACCTTCAAGTTTCTTTTGTCTATCATCATTTATCAGTGCTCTCTGATTATCTGTTAATCTATTAAAAGCCTGTTCAGCAAAACGCATATCATTCTGATAATCACCAATATTCTTCCAAGTGATTTCAACCGGTTCCGGAAGTGCATCAATCAAAGAAATCACATAATTGGCAGCTTTTTGATCTTTCGTATATACCTTATCGATATTTTCTTTTGCTGTTTTAAGCGCGGCAGCAATTTCTTCATCCGTTGCGGCTGCATCAATCGCAGTATCACCATCGGTTTTTGCTTTATTTAATTCACTGACACCATCTTCATCATACAATGAATCGTCAAAACTATTTCTATATGCCGCAAGCTCACTCTTGGCTGCGTCTTTTGCTTCAGCAAGTCTTTGTGCATCGAGATCGGATTTTAATTTTTCAATAATATTCTCTATAGTTGCAAAATTTTCATCCAATGTCTTATCAGAATCATATTCAAGCTTATTAATCTCTGTTTTTGCTGACGATACCAGATCTTTGCAAGCCTCGCTGTCACCTTTAATTAAATAGTTAGAAATTCTTTTACTCACATAAATCTGATGTTCATAAAATTTTGCTGCATCATATGCCAAAGATAAATTCTCTATTGCTTCTTCTAAATCTTCATCTGTTGCCGTGGTACTATTTAAAATCGCTGTTGCGGTAGCAATAGCTTCACTAAGCGCAAGCTCTACTGCATTATAATCATCATTGCGCCCTAATGTATTTTCACAATAATTATTTGCTTCTTCGATTGTATTTGCCAAAATATCTTTGAGTTTATTACCCACTTCAACAGAAGCTGCCTTTCCGGCAGGTACGGTACTTGTAGCTTTGATACGTACAAGATATGTTCCCGGTTTAACTAATGTTGCATCATCACTTGCATCCGTCCAGGTTTCACCATTGTCTGATGAATATTCCATAGATGAAGTTGTTCCATTTATTTTACCGTCAGCTGTGTCTGAATTTGTTGCCTCTTTAGTCGTCAAACCTGTCGGAGCATCAGGACGAGAATCAAGGGTTACTTCTCCCCAAGCTCCGGCATTATTATTTTCGCCTTGTGCTCTTCTGACAAAGATTATAGGTGCAGTATTTCCATCGAGCATCTCAGTCAAGCTGACTGCAGATGTAGCTATATTTTGTCCGTCGACTGATATATCAAATCCGTTTTTAGCAGTCACCGTTTCATTTTCATAATCAACGGTAATTCCGTCACTTACATTAGTAAGTGTAAAGCTAGTCGAATCACTGCTTTCCGACGGTTTATGATTTATATTCTCAGCCTTTCTTTGGTAGAAAGTATACTCTGTATTTAAATTAAGTCCGGTAAATTCAGGGCTTGTCTGCCAAGCTTCGTTATCACGCTTATATTCAAAACCTTCTACCGATGTTAATGTAATGCTGTTATTCGTAAAATTGGCAATGGTCGGAGCCGCAGGTGCTGTCTGAGATGCCTTTTCTACTTCAAAGCTTGTTGTAGCTGTTGTGTAATCTTCAAAGCTGCTATCATCCGAGATTATTGCATACATGTAGTAAGTACCGGCATCAAGTGTTGTATTTGTGATATCCTTCCACTCTGTTCCGTTGGTTGTGCTGTCTGTTGTATTATAATAATAAGTTAACGTACCATCACCGTAATAATCATATACCGAAGGTGTTGAAACTGTTCCTTCGTAGCTGTAGTCATCCATTATAACTGTCGGTGTATAAAGAGGTGTACCCTTAGTAATTTTAAATGCTTTTGCCGCTGTATAGCTATTATTTCCATCGCTAATTGTAACACTTGCGTAGTAATATCCCACATCGCAAGGAGCATGATCAAGTAAGGTTCCTCCTGTGATCGAACCCTCTGTATCCACCTTATAATATTTTATCTCACTTAACGTGTAACCATTAAGAGGTCTAATATAATTTGTGACATTCGCGTTATAATCTTCGTCATTATATGTACCACCCTCTGCTGTGATGGTAAGTGATGCTTTATATCCGGTGTCTTTTAGCGGACATTTTGTTTCTCTATCATCGGCAACACACGTAGCCGTGATTACATTAGAGTTTTCGCCGGTACCCACAGTAAAATCAGAAAAAATGTGTGTGTGCGTAGCTCCGGTCTTCATATACTTCTTTCTTGTTCCGTCATATTCCGTCCACATGGAATTATCGCCAGAAACAAGCAAACTCACACCATCGTCAAGATTAATCGTTCCGTGATCGTCGCCGTCAAAACCCATGCCGATTCCGGCTGCATCATCGCTGCCACCTGTCGCATTTACAGTACCGCCGTGGATAGTCAACGTTCCTCCGTCTCTAATTGAACCACCACCGATTCCGGCCGCATCATAGCCACCTTCTGCATTAACAGTACCACCGTATACAGTTACGGTTCCTCCGTTACCGGCTAAACCACCGCCGATTCCGGCTCCTTCATAGCCACCTGTTGCGTTTACAGTGCCGTTATATATATTTACAGTTCCTCCGTCACCGTTGTCACCACCACCGATTCCCGCACCATCATAGCCGCCTATTGCATTTACTGTACCACCGTGAATAGTCAACGTTCCTCCGGTGTGATATTGAACACCACCGATTCCGGCTGAATATTCACAACCGTTAGCTGTAATCGAACCGCTACCAACACTCTGGGCATAGATATTAAGCGTATTGCCTTCTTCCAAATTTATACCCTTAGTAGCATTTAAACTAACTCCGTCGCAAAGAATCAAATTTGCAGTACCTTCTACAGTAATTATAGAGTCTATGTCGACATTTTCATTAACTACATACCAACCGGTGCTCCAATTATTTGTGGCAGCTGTGACTATGGTATACTCATCGCAATTTTCCGAAGAAGAAGTTCCGGTTCCGGTATAGCAAACATATGGAACAGGCGTCTGAGTCTGAACTTCCCAGGTAAGTGTCTTTCCCTCAAGGTCTCTCATCGAAGTACCTGCTTCTATGGCTGTTTCGCCATCATAAAGCATGCCTCTTTCGTTAGCGTATACAACAGAAGGATTATTACATTCATTAAATGCATTTTGTCCGATAGTTAATGTTGAATTTCCCTTTGGAGGAACCAATGTTACACTTGCAAGATTGATACAATACTCAAATGCTCCGGCTCCTATACTCGTAACATTTTGGGAAATACGAACACTTTCAAGATTAAAGCAGTTGTAAAACACCTTGTCTCCAATACTTGTCAATGTTGTTGGAAGCGAAATATCACGAATATCCACAGCAAATAAAGAATAGTCTCCGATATGGGTAACTCCCTCACCCACGCTTATGCTTTTAATATTTTCTTGATAATCAACAATCCACTCAGCAACAGTCGAACCTCCTAAATCAGGATGAGTATAATCAGCCATCGCACCGTCGCCATCACCGGCTTTTTTATTTATAGATAATGTTCCATTATCAAATGTAACTGTACAGTCACCGCTATCCCATGAATTTACGGCAGGTTTCCATTTAGCCCAATATTCTTTATTTCCGGTTTCTGTATCAGCTATTTTTTCAAAAGGCCATCCTGTAAGATTGGAATTATCATACCATCCGTCAAAAATAAAACCCTCTTTGGTTATATCAGTCGGTAACGTTACCTCTGTTCCTTCTGTGTATGTTGTAACATTACCACTGTTGATTGTTCCTCCATTTGTGTTTAATGTTACAATCGATAAAGTTTCATCTTCCATACAGCCTGTAAGCGTAATGGTATTATCTTCCACAGATACAACTATCCATGCATCTGCCAGGGCACTATCATAATAAGGAAAACATTCGAATAAACGTCCGTATTCATCACAAACAAGCCCGGTTTTCATACCGGTATCTAAATCTTCATCTGCAGGATTTGGCGAAAGTTCAGGATTATCATTATATCCATATGCCTTTAATACAACCGTCGGATACCTAAAAGTATCAGGATCCATACATAAACGTATCTCTGTGTTTGGTTCAATAATATCGCCGATATGAAGTTCAACTTCTCCGTCAACTTCTCCTGAGTATTTTTCCGCATACGAAATCAATCCAGTTCCGGGCATAATTCCCGTCAGCATACTGAATACCATTGCCAACGTGAGAATAAAGCTTATTGTCTTCCTTCCTGTCTTTTTTTGCATTTAATTACCTCCCAATTAATTATTTTTCTTATACCAATCGTTTACAATTGTATCAAAATAATAATCTATTTTCAAGAAAAATGAAGACTATCGCAATCTCCTTTTTACAGTAGTTTCTTGGTTGTTTCTACCTTTTTTCGGCGGTAGCTACTGTAATTTTGGGCTCTTTCCTCTTTTTTACAGTAGTTTCTAGCTTTTCAATGCCTTTTTTTGGCGGTAGATACTGTAATTTTGGGCTTTCTCTTCTTTTTTACAGTAGTATCTTGCTTGTTACTGCCTTTTTCCGGCGGTAGATACTGTAATTTTGGGCTCTTTCTTCTTTTTTACAGTAGTTTTTAGCTTGTTTCTGCTTTTTTTCGGCGGTAGATACTGTAATTTTGGACTCTTTCTTCTTTTTTACAGTAGTTTCTTGGTTGTTTCAGCCTTTTTTCGGCGGTAGCTACTGTAATTTTGGACTCTTTCTTCTTTTTTACAGTAGTTGCTAGCTTATTTATGTTTTTTCTCTCTTTCCCCCACCTGATTTCGGCATCTAAAACAACACTTTTTGCCTCCATCACTCATTTGTGTTGTTTTTAATAACGGCCAGACCGGCTATGTCACAGATATTAAGCAATAAACAAAAGTCATCTGAGCCACATATGAACAAGCACTGTAAGTGCTGCTTTGAGCTGTGGACATAAACATTCGGTATACTTGGTCTGAATAATGGCAGGCACTTTGGATATACTAAAACAAAAAAGGCTTCCAAAAATGGAAGCCTTCATATTAATCCTAATCAAAATAACTGATATTATATAATGATTATTTATTTAATGATTATTTATATATTAATTGTATATATAAGATTTCATCAGTTAAACAAATCTTACTTACCAGCCATCTGAGCTGCAACCTCTGCTGCGAAGTCTTCGTTCTTCTTCTCAAGACCTTCACCTGTCTCGAAACGAACAAAGCTCTTAAGTGCGAGTGAGCATCCGTTATCCTTGGCAACCTGCTCTACGTACTTAGCAACAGTTTCCTTGTTCTCAGCCTTAACATACTCCTGCTCTAAGAGACAGATTTCTTTAAGCTCTTTGTTAAGACGACCCATTAACATCTTCTCAATGATGTTATCAGGCTTGTTTGCGTTCTTAGGATCGTTCTTAGCCTGCTCCTTAAGAATCTTCATCTCGTTATCCTTATAATCCTGTGGTACATCGTCAGAGCTTAAGTACTTAGGATTCATAGCTGCAACCTGCATTGCAACGTTCTTTAAGCACTCTTCAATAGCCTCACCTGAACCGTCAGTAGCTGCCTCTACAAGAACACCGATTTTTCCACCTGCGTGAATATATGAAACAACAAGTCCGTCAGAATCAATCTTTGCAAATCTTCTGATGTTCATGTTCTCACCAATCTTAGCTATCATAGCTGCATGCTTCTCTTCTACAGTCATTGAAGGATCAAGTGCCCACTTTTCAGCCTTGAATGCTTCTACGTCAGTTGCAGAACTGTTTACTATCTGATCAACAACTTCCTTAACATAGCCCTGGAATACTTCATTCTTAGCAACGAAATCAGTCTCGGCATTTACCTCAACGATAGCTGCCTTCTTTCCATCATTAATAACTGTAGTAGCAACGATACCCTCAGCTGCTATTCTTCCAGCCTTCTTCTGTGCAGTAGCAAGTCCCTTTTCTCTAAGGAACTCCATAGCTTTATCAAAATCACCATCAGTCTCAGTAAGAGCCTTCTTACAATCCATCATTCCGGCGCCTGACATTTCTCTTAACTCTTTTACCATAGCTGCTGTAATATTAGCCATTATTTATTTCCTCCTAATATAATACTAATAAATCAATACCTGATAAAACTTATAGGTATTTATAAAGAATCATCTAATATGATTCAATCTCTTATGCTTCCTCAGCTGCATCCTCTTCTGCATCAGCTTCCATAGACTCAGCTTCCTCAGCTGTCATATCGTCAGCACCCTGATTTGCCTCGATAACTGCATCAGCCATCTTTGCAACGATAAGCTTAACGGCTCTGATTGCATCATCGTTACCAGGAATAACATAATCAAGCTCTTCAGGATCACAGTTTGTATCTGCAATACCAACAAGAGGAATACCAAGAGTATGTGCCTCCTGGATACAGTTCTTTTCCTTGCGAGGATCAACAACAAATATCATATCAGGAATATCCTTCATATCCTTAATACCACCGAGATTCTTCTGGAGCTTATCCATCTCTTTTCTGATCTCGATAACTTCCTTCTTAGGAAGTACCTCAAATGTACCGTCAGCTTCCATAGCCTCGTACTTTCTGAGTGTAGCAATTCTTGTCTGAATTGTCTTAAAGTTAGTAAGCATACCACCTAACCATCTCTGGTTAACATAGTACATACCGCATCTCTCAGCCTCTGACTTGATTGAATCCTGAGCCTGCTTCTTAGTACCTACAAAAAGAATCTTACCGCCGTCTGCAACACAATCAAAGATTGCCTTGTAAGCCTCATCAACCTTACCTACTGATTTCTGTAAGTCGATGATGTAGATTCCGTTACGCTCAGTATAAATATACTCAGCCATCTTAGGGTTCCATCTTCTTGTCTGATGTCCGAAATGAACACCTGCCTCGAGTAACTGCTTCATTGAAATAACGCTCATAATATACCTCCTTGGTTATACCTTCTGTGAGTTTCAAATCCTTATCCGCGGAAACCACAGCGTCACGTGGCACCAATCCGTTTATCCGCTCACATGTTTAATATTTTCCGTGTCAGACCGACACAAAGAGCATTATAACACAAAAAAAAAGTGCAGGCAAGCACTTTTTTCTTTATTTTCCTTTGTTTTTCAACGCCATGCATTTTATATATTACATATGTTTTTCAACGCCATGCATTTTACATATTACATATGTTTTTCAACGCCATGCATTTTACATATTACATATGTTTTTCAACGCCATGCATTTTTCGTATTATCCAAATTTTCGACTCCATAAACTTATCATCAGTCATTTTTTGGTGTTGTTATAATTTTGGCTATCTCTTCATATGTCATATTGCTGTTAAGCTTAAAGGTATTTATCTGGATCTTATTGGAAATACCCTGTGTAACAAGATAATTGTCAAAGTCCTCTGCATCCTTTATAATTTCAGCCTTTTCAAGCATCGCTGCAACTTCTGTCGACTCCATACCGCCTGTTACGGTAATCGTTGCTTCCGTATAGGTATTATGCGAGTCTTCCGTGTTTTTTTCTTTTTTTGACTCGGTAGTTGATTCTGTTGTCTTCTTTTCTTCTGTCGTTTGTGCCTCTGTAGTAGTTATTTCCTCGGTAGTTATTTCCTCGGTAGTTGTTTCCTCGGTGCTTACTTCGGTTTTCTCTTCCGTTTCGGTTGCCTCTGTTGTTTTTTCGGTGGTGCTTATGACCTCTTCAACTGTTTTTGCATCGGCATCCGTATCCGTTGCCATTACCATTCCGAGTTTTTCTGCCCTTTTTATTATTTCTTCATTACTTAATTTTTCTTTATCCGTTTTTCCCGCAGCTGCAGCAAGCATAACTATCGCACCGAATATAATGCCTATGCCCAGTCCGCGCATAAAATATTTTAACTTCATTTCTTAGCTCCCTGATATAAATCTACTATAAGCTTTACCTCGCCGACTCCAAGTCCCAGATTCTTGGCAATTTCCAAAATGCTAAGTCCCGACTTATGCATTTCAAGAATTATATCTTTATTGGCATCAAGGGATTTAACTTCTTCTTCATTTTCTTCTATGTTTATTTCTTCCTGTTGCATTTCTTCAAGCTCTATCGCAAGCTTTTCTTCTCTTTTGTCTTTTTTTATGGCCTTATTTTCATTAATCAAATCATTTATTTCTTTTTTGTAATCATCAACCATTGAAGCAGTTGTCATGATTTCCTTTTGCTTATCCGAAAGCATGCTGTAAAGGAATAATGCTTCACTGTGATTTCTTTCTATCTCTTCATTTACGGATACTGCATAATCTCCGAGTGCAAGTGTTTTTTGATTTACAATTTCCGAAAACTTTGCTTCGACATCCGAAAGCTTATCATCTATATGTTCATCCATATAATCATTTATAAGCTTGTTTATCTTTTCCTTCTGCTCATCCGTAAGTTTCTCCGGAATCTTTATAATGCTTTCGCCCTCTTCATCCTTTGATTTTTCAACAAATAAAAAGCTTCCAAATATCAATACCAATCCTAATATTATAAGTAATATAACTGCTCCCGACATAGTTTTAACGTTTCTCCATTTCGCTTTTTCATTTTTACATACAAAATGATATCAATGAAATGATATCATTTGTATTTTATTTATCAAATTTTAATATCAAAATTTATACGGTTAATCTCCGTTTCGGATTTTGATTGTTCTTTGTTTTCCTTTTTCTTTTTCTTGCTGTAAATATTGGAATATTTATTTTTGCCTTCTTCCTTTGCATCATGATTCTGCTCATAGAATACGGCCTCATCTTTTTTTACAACAGTCTCTTTTATCTGCTGTTCTTCTTTTTTCACCTCTGATTCGGCATGCAAAGTATTAAGTACGCTTTGACCTTCCGTATTTTGCTGAATGGCCGCAATAGGTGCCGAAGACTGAGCCGCAATAATCGGTGCTATCATAAAATCACCCTTTCCAATTTAAAAAGCTGCTGTTGTCAATTCTCCATTATTTATAAGATAAAGATTATGTGTTTCCTTATCCTGAATCACCCTGTTCATACCTGCAATGGAAATTACAACACCACGGTATACATTACCAAGTACCTTTACTTTACCCCTTCTGCCTTCGTTAAATTCAGCTCTTATAACAGTAAGCTTCTCGTTTTTTTCATTTCTTTCCGAAATGAGTTCTTCAAGATTCGCATTATATGATTTAATCTGCTTTAGATTTTCAGGACTAAGCTTTGAACCTTTCTTAAGCTTTTCCTTATAAACATTTAAATATGAAGATATCTCGGTTATCTTTTCATTAAGCTCGTTAACGCTCTTTATAAGCACCTTCATATCATCATAAAGCTGAGGATTTACTCCAACCTTTATATTTGTCTGTGTTTCCATACGGTTACCGATACTGTTAACCTCAATATATGTCTTGCAGGCAATATCTCCGCCGACAATAAATCCCTTTCGTCCGCTTACAATTATTTTATCGCCGCATTTTATATTACTGTGAAGTATCGAGCCTGCAAATATATCACCGCCGGCATCTACAATTGCGCTTTCAAAGAATTGAGCATATACATTTCCGTCAGCTTTTATCTTACCCTTGCTCATACCCTGAACGCCGCCTTTAATCATAATATTTCCGCCGGCTGTAAGATTTGCTGCTTCTACAACACCGTTAACCTGAATATCACCGCTTGCTTTAACGGAAAAACCGGTTTTAACGGTTCCGGCAATTACAACATTTCCGTCATACTCAATATCGCCTGTTGATGCATCTACATCAGCAGCCACGCTGAAGGTATCAGATACAAAAATCGTTCCGTTGGTAAGTGTTACATTTCCACTTACTTCACTGTATAATTCATTTCCGTCTTCGGATGTTCTGATATTTCTTCCATGCTTAAGCTTCTTTATCTTAGGCTTATTTTGCAAAATTGCTTTTCCGTAAACATCCTTTCCGGGCTTACCCATATCATGCGGTGTAAGTCTGGCAAGCAATTCGCCTTCCTTAACAGGTGTAAATATGCTAAGATCATGATAATCAACACTTCCGTCTTCATTAAGCTTCGGCTTTGCCATAGGCGATGTGCTGAAAAAATATTCTATAACCGTATCCGTTGCCATAACAGGCTTATCGCCTTTTGCAACGGGAATATTTAAACAATATTGTCTTGCCATCGTAAATACGTCTATTACCTTTTCGGAAATACCGTAAACTATCTTCTCATTGGCAAGCTCAAGAAGAATTTCTCTTTTATCCATCTCTTTTCCGCCGGATGAAGGCGGATAAAATCTGATATATGCAACAAGCTTGTCGGGAGACACCGTAACAATTGCACTTTCATTAAACGGGCTTATCTTTAAATCACAAAGCTTTTTTTCAAGTATCTCGCTTCCCATGTTTTCGATATCATTTTTAAGAGCCATCTTATCATTAATTACAATGCCCTTTTGCTCAAGGAAATTTAATACCTCTTTATATTCAAGCTTTTTTCCGTCATTTATTGCAGGATAGATTGTGACATATGTTCCGTCATCTTTGATATTTACTTTGAAAAAAGAATTTTTATATTTCATATAATATCCCCCAGAATCAAGTATCGGCGCTGTCGACGACGAAGCCCTAAACAGAAACCTTAAATAATCAGTAAAAATAAATAATGTCTAACCCATAAATACCTGGAAATCATCTCCGAGACCTGCTTTAAGCTTCTTTAATGCTTTTGAATGAAGCTGCGAAACTCTCGACTCGGAAACCTCCATAACTCTGCTTATCTCCTTCAGAGTTAAATCTTCATAATAATATAATAAAACGACCTTCTTTTCCTTTTCCGTAAGTATCTCAAGAGCCTCCTCAAGCTTATCCTTAAGCTCGCTTTCTTCAACGACTCTTTCAGGCTCGATTCGTGCATAGCTTCTGTTGACGGAAGACTTAACTTCATTGCCCTGGTCAAGAAAATCCTCTATAGATGAGATGTTGGATATATTGGTTAATGAAATCCAATTTAGATACTCATCTTCCGTTATTCCCAATTCCTTAGCCATATCACTATCGGAATAATTCGGTCCTACCTCTTTTTCAAGATTCTTAACAGCCGAATCGATAGCCTTTTGTTTTTGTCTTACCGAACGCGGAATCCAATCAAGCTTTCTTATCTGATCAAGTATCGAACCTCTGATTCTTAAGCTTGCATAGGTTTCAAATTTAATGCCTTTTCCGTAATCAAATTTATCGATTGCATCAATAAGACCAAAAATCCCATAACTTACCAGGTCATCATATTCAACATTGGAACCAAGATATATATTCAATCTTCCGGCTACGACCTTAACCAATGGAACATATTCAATTATAATCTGTTCACGTATTACAGCAGACCTGGAATGATTATACTCAATCCAAAGTCTCTCTTTGTTGTCAAGCACAGCCATGTTACACCCCTTTTAACAGTTACTTTGCTTCCTCTTTCTCCGTATTTTCGTTGTTTTTATCTTCTTCGCCGTTCGTCTTACTGTCGGTACTTATATCCGTAGGCGACTCCATTTTCCTTATCAAATCGATAAGCTTTATTGCAATGGTGGCGATAATATAAAAAACAATTAAAACTATAATAAGTATTATTAATGAATCAATAATTTCTCTTTTATATTTTATATTGAGCAACATCGCTATGAATGTTGCCGTCAAAACGATAATCGCCCTGGCGTTCTTACATTTTGTCTTAAAGTCCAAATCTTATACACCTCTGGTCAAATAGAATAACGTTCCGAACCTGCCTTAACAATCGTAAATTCGTATGTTTCCGGATCAAATATTACAGTGCGACCGAAATTTTTTCCGACATCCTCGGCAAGTATGGGAATATTTAATTCAGCCAACTTATTTTTAACGGCTGCTACGTTATTATCTCCTATATTGCCTATGCTTGATTTTAAAAGATAATTAAACATCGTGGCACCGCCGGCTATCTTTGCCTTGAGTATTGACCGCTTTACGCCGGCTTTCAAAAGCTGCTCAAGCATAATTTCTATACCTGTATCGGCAAACTTTAACTTGTTTGAATTATTGGCTATCTTAGTACTGTCGGGAAGCATAATATGCAAAAGTCCCGCTATGCCGGTTATCCCGTCATACATTGCAACTCCAACACATGAACCCAAGCCAATAGTCGTAATCTTATCAGGTACCTGACAGATTTTCATATCGGCTATCCCGACTTTTATCATATTACTCATTCGTGCCTCCAATTCCAAGCTTTTGAAGCAGAATATCATACGAATTCGAATATGATATCAAAAACAGATGTCCGTCAATCTTATAATCACCGACTATAAGATCAGAGCTTATAATCAACGACTTATCGCTCATCTGACAATATTCGATACAAGGCACGCTTAATACAGCTCCGGCCATATCTATACAGGCCTCAGGTAAAGAATATCTTATTTTTGTTTCGGTAAGTGTTTCAAGTGCAGCCGCATAAGAACCAATGAGAATATTGGATATTTCATTTATTGCAGAAATACCCATATCCGAGTTCCACAACGTATCATCCTTTAATGCAAGCTTTACAAACTTCTTAGCGTCATCAACGGTAAGAAGAAATGCAATTATCGCATCAAATCCTCCGCTGATTATACTAAATACACTGGCAACAATTTCTTCAGGATTTCCGACCAGATTTTCGAGACCGTCAAAATCGCACACTTTAACTTCGGGTATGCTCATTTTGATTTTTGAATCAAGCATAACCGACAAAGATGTTGCGGCATTTCCCGCACCGATATTTCCAAGCTCAGTAAGTATGTCACGAGCTGCTTCTGTAAGGTCAGATCCTGTAATATCCATACTTTTATCTCCTATTCATTCTCGATATCAGCAATTAACGCCGGAATATTCAATATAGAAATAAGTGTGTCGTTATATTTGCCTACGCCGGTTACATAAGCTCTTGCTTCAACATCATCGGAAGTTACCTTTTCTATATCTTCGTCCTTAAGAGTAACAACTTCCTTAACCTCATCAACAAGAATTCCGATATTGGCGCCCTCATACTTAATTATAAGTATTCTGGATGCTCCGGTATTTTCCTTAAACGGCAAGTCAAACTTTTCTCTCATACTCATAACAGGGATAATCACTCCACGAAGATTGATAACTCCGAGGAAGTAAGGCTGTGTATGCGGTACTCTTGTTATCGGCATAAGCCTTACAATATTATCTATGTATGATATATCTATTCCGTATTGTTCACTGTCAAATCTTAATATAATATATTGCTTTAATTCATTATTAACGTTGTTATCCATATTGCACCTCCACTACACTAATGTATTTGAATCAATTATCAATGCAACCTCGCCGTTACCGAGAATAGTTGCACCGCTTATCATCTTTGGTACTCTGATAAACTTACCTAACGGCTTGATAACGATTTCCTGCTGACCGAGAAGGTTGTCTATAACAAGTCCGGCCTGCTTATCACCCTTCTTAACAATAACAACAATAAGACTGTCATCATCATCAAGTTCGGAATCCGACTCAACAGGTTCCAGATCAAGAACTTCATTAAGTCTTACAATAGGAATAACAGTACCTCTTAGATTGATTACTTCTTTTGTATGTACATACTTAATCTCATCTGAAGGTATCTCTTCTACCGTAACAATCGAATTAAGAGGAAGTGCATATTTCTCACCCGAAATATCAACCATGAGAGCCTGAATAATAGCAAGAGTAAGCGGAAGTCTTACAATAAATGTTGTTCCTTCGCCAAGCTTTGTTGATACTTCAACATCACCGCCCAAGCCCTCAATTTTATTTTTAACAACATCCAAACCAACGCCACGTCCCGATACGTCGGTTATTTTTTCAGCAGTTGAGAAAGATGGCATAAATAACAAATCAATAGCTTCTTTATCAGACATAAATTCTGCCTGTTCTTCTGTGATTGCACCTTTTTCGATTGCCTTTGCCTTGATTTTCTCAACATCTATTCCGGCACCGTCATCAGAAACCTCAATGGTAACATTATTACCGTCCTGATATGCATCAAGTCTGATGGTACCAACCTTTGGTTTTCCAAGCTTCAATCTGTCTATAGTATCCTCGAGACCATGATCAGCTGAATTTCTCAACATATGCATCAAAGGATCTCCGATTTCATCTATAACAGTTCTGTCAAGTTCTGTATCTTCACCTGTCATGATAAGCTCCATCTCTTTGTTAAGCTTCTTGGAAAGGTCTCTTATCATTCTCGGGAATCTGTTTACAACACTTTCGATAGGTACCATTCGAACCTTCATAACCGATTCATGAAGATTTGTGGTAATTCTCTCAAGATATTCGATCTGCTCATTAAATGACTGATCCGAACCTGCCATTGCTCCTGTTACCGAAACAAGACCATTCTTTGCAATTATAAGCTCAGAAACGAGGTTCATAAGATCATCGAGTTTTTCGATATCAACTCTAACGGAACGGTTAACAACCGGCTTACCTGTCTTTGCGGCAGCCTTCTTGTCATCCTTCTTCTCTGATTTTTGTTCTTTTGACTCTTTCTTCTCGGAAACATCTTCTTCCTTTGGAGTTGTGTCCTCAACTACAGAAGGAATTTCAAATTCTTCTATAACAGCTTCCTCAATCTCGGAAACATTTTCTATAACTTTTTTTATCTCCTCAAGGGATTTTTCTGAAATGATAAACATTGAAAAATCGAAATCGAATTTCTCATCTTCAATATCCTGAACACTCGGAACGGATTTAATTATCTCACCCTTGTTTTCAAGTCCCTTAAACACAAGGAATGCTCTTGCCGCCTTAAGCAAACATGATTCCTGAATATATACAGTAGTTGCATATACATGCATTCCCTTGTCTTTGGCATCCTGCATCGCATTCTTTTCATAATCGGCAATCGGAATCTGAAGATATTTCTTCTTTTCATCGGAAGCATCGGATTTTGAAGTGCTTTTATCCTCAGCTGCATCTGCTTTCGTATCCTGCTTTGCTTCCGGCTCCGGTGCAGAACCAACGGATTCGGACTGTGCAAGAACATCATTCAACACTTTGATAACATCTTCATTGTCTTCTGTTCCTTCGTCTCCTGACTCAACAATATTTGAAAGATAACCTTCAATACAATCAAGACACTTAAAAACAACATCAACAATATCAGGATTGACATTTATTTTTCCGTTTCTTACTTCAGAGAAAACATTTTCCATATCATGCGTAAGTCTTTGCATTCTCTTAAAGCCCATTGTTCCTGCCATACCCTTTAATGAGTGAGCAGCACGGAATATTTCATTTACAGTATCAATGTTATCAGGCTCGGCCTCCAATATGAGAACCTGATCATTCAAGGTCTGTATATGCTCCTTTGTTTCATCGATAAAAATCTCAAGATATTGGCTTAAATCCATTATCGCACCCCTACTTTCTTTACAATCTCTTTTGCTACATCATTTATATCACATACCACATCGCACATACCCTTTTCGTATATCGCCCGCGGCATACCATATACAGTTGAAGATGCTTCATCCTGTGCAATTACATATATATTCTTGTGTTTAGCAAGATTAATTATGCCATTGGTTCCGTCAGCACCCATTCCGGTTAAAACAACACAGGTTATATCATCATAACCGCAATTAACAAGACTGTCATACATCAAATTGCCGCACGGCTTTAATCCTACCACAGGAGGTGAATCATCAAGTACCAGGAAATGTCCGTTCGAATCCTTTTCAACCCTTAAATGCATTCCTCCTCTTGCCAGATAAACATGTCCTTTTTTTATATACTCTCCACCTGCTACCTCACTGACTTCAACAGCACTAAGCTCATTGAGTCGTTCGGCAAGTGTCGTGGTAAAATTAGCAGGCATGTGCTGAACCATAACAATCGGAGCATCAATGTTTGCGGGCAGCATAGGAATCATGGTTCTTAAAGCCTTGGGACCACCCGTTGAGCTTACCAAAGCAATAAGCTTTTTTGAACCTGATGATTTTTTGACATTATTTATAGTACTATTGGTCGCTCTTGAAGAAGCATCATTTTTCGCCTCAGGAGGATTTTCCTTAACTGCTACCTTTGGCTTTACTTCATCCGTTTTTTTCTCAACGACCTGCTTTTTAATCAGTTTGTCAAACGCCGGCAGGCTGGTATTAGCAACAACCTGTTCCTTGTTAACCGTATGAACGTTTACATTGCCTTTTTCTCTGATGGCTTCATGTTTTGCAAGTATATTTTCATTAACCTGATTGTTCTTATCATAATCATCACCTGATGTTTTTGATGATTGTCCATCCGTCCGGGTAATCTTTGCAGAATTAAGAACACTTATAAGCTTTGATGCAAAAACATCATTATCCTGCTTATAAATATCTGTCGGTTTTATAAGGAAAGCCAACGCGCCCAACTCAAGAGCCGCAATCGTATAAGCTGCTTCGTCTTTTGTACTAAGCAAAATAAGAGGAATCATTATCTTCTTTCTTCTCAATGTAGAAAGCAGTTCTATTCCCGTCATCACAGGCATATTTACATCACAAACAACAGCAACAATGTCATCATGAGATTCGATAATTTCAAGTCCCTCTGCACCGTTTTTGGCAATATATGCAACCGTATATTCATTTGTCGTGTTAATTATACCAGATAACACTCTTCTCATAAGTGCAGAGTCATCTACCAGCAAGATTTTTTTCATTATTTTAATCCCGATTCCTTTGCCCTGTTTTGTCTTTCACTTTCAAATATAAACTTTATTATTATATCCCTGTTTTCCTGATCCATCTTCAAAAATTCAAGTCTTTGTTCATATAATCCGCTATGTCCGGCAATTGAATTATTACTTAATATCCTTGCCATCAAATTAAAGCTGTGTACGACATTCAAAATTGTTATCTTAAAATCGACCATGACTATCTCGTTTCTTTCAAGACCCATCTTTGAAACAATTTTAAGACCGCCACCGCTTATATCGATTATTTTCAAATCACTCCAAACCAGTTCCTTGTCTGATAAATCGTATGTAGCAGGATTATCATATTCTTCATCGGAAACAATTCTCATTCTTCCGTTTAATATACATTTATATCTGTAAAATTCTCTTCTTTGAACCTTTTCCAGATTTCCAAGCAAAGTAATCTCAAGGAAAAAGAGATTACCGCTTCTATATCTTGATGATATGATTACATTTGTCTGAAGGAGTCCCTTATCCGTATAAAAACATGCCGAATATTTATCATTCACATTTAAAGGAACTATTTTTCCTTCGTAAATAGGCATAGAAATCTGAAGGACATTTTTAGGCATAATATCACAAATCTTACTGGAGAATACCTTTTTTACACTGTCATTTCTTATGATCTGATCCAACCTGACTAATTCAATTTTATTTCCGATTGATAATCCCATAGATTTTTCCTCTTAAAATAAGTATTATTTTTGTTTTTTCTTTCTTCTTGCCTTTATAAATTCAAAAAATATTTTTGCTATTCCTTCATTTCCCTCGTCACGCTTTTCAGCCTCTTCACCCGAAAGTTTATCTGCCAAAACAGAAAGGCATTTTGAAGATGAAGTGGTCGGATATGCCATAACCACCGGTTTTTGCTCTATTATGGCTCTGGATGCATTTTTATCCTGTATTATCGGTCCTAAGTATTCCAGCTTTGTATTTAAAAACTTTGAAGATACGGCATTTATCTTGGCAAATATCTCTTCTCCCTCCGCGTCATTTTCGACACGGTTTGCTATTACTCGTATAGTTTTGTATATAGGATTAAATTTTTCATTTCTTCTGAGAACCTTAAGTAACGAATACGCATCGGTTATCGATGTCGGCTCAGGTGTAACAACCAAAAGCACCTCGGGACTTACCATAACAAATTCCATAACAGCATCTGTAATTCCCGCGCCGGTATCTATGATTACGACATCATACATCTTATCCAGTCGCACAAGTTCCGAGATAAGTAACTTTATACTGTCAGCATCAAGAGCTGCAAGCTCCGAAACTCCGGAACCTCCGGATATAAAGCCGATACCCTTGGGTCCGGTTGTTATTATTTCTTCCATTGTTTTATTATTATGAATTAAATCAAGTAAATTGTATTTAGGTCTTATTCCCAACATAACCTCAACATTTGCAAGTCCGAAATCGGCATCAAATATTACAACCTTTTTCCCTTTTTCGGAAAGCTCTATAGCGAGATTAACCGAAATACTGGTCTTTCCTACTCCGCCCTTACCGCTTGTTACAGCTATAACTCTCGCATTTGAGGGATTGTTATGTTCCTGAACCATCTGCCTTAATTTAGAAGCCTGATCCATCCCCGGCACCTCCCAACAAGCTCTTTGCAACAATCTGCGGATTTACAACGCCGATATCCTCAGGAACATTTTGTCCCCAGGTTGCATATGATAACGTCTTATTCATATCAAGCTTTAAATTAAGTATTGAGCCCGATGCTCTTGTTTCATCAAGCTTTGTAAAGATAAGCTTATAATCAAACAGCTTATCATAAGTCTTTGCTATATCAACCAAATCATTATATTTTACGACTGCACTAACCACAAGAAAAACCTCTGTTTCATAATCTGCTACCGCATCAACCATCTCTTTGAGATTTTTCTTTTGTTCTTCATTTCTGTGTGAATGCCCTGCCGTATCGACAAAGATCAAATCACAATCCTTATATTTCTCCACATAGTTCTTTATGTCCTCGGGAGTATATACAACCTCCATAGGTGTATTTAAAATATTGGCATAAGTTTTTATCTGCTCAATAGCAGCTATTCTGTATGTATCTATCGAGAGCATGGCAATATCAAGCTTTTCCTCAAGTTTGAATTTTGAAGCAAGCTTGGCCATAGTTGTGGTTTTTCCCACACCCGTATTGCCTACAAAAAATACAATCTTAGGCTTGTTTTCGCCTGTTGTCAAAGGCTTAACCTCACCAAGCTTAAGTACTATCCTCTGATATACGTTGGCAAGAATATTATCCAAAGGAAGCTTTGAATTGCCGTCATCAGATTCGCCTATTATATCATCCGCAATTTCTTTTTTTACTTCATTTTCCAAAAGCTGATTGTAAATAAGTTCTACAATCTTATTTTTTGCGATAGTTTCAGGCGCCTTATTATTTTGAGTCTGTTTTTCGCCTTTGACATCCGATGCCGCTTCCGAAATAACCGCATCAAAATTTAAACCTCTTGTTTCCTTATCTTTCGGTTCTTCGGTGTTTTTTTCATTTCCGGCATTCATCTGCTGTTCAAGGAGTCGTGCAAGGCTGTTGATTTTTTCTTCTATCGCATTTTTTGCCTCTTCACTATATCCTTCTTTAACAACGCTTTTCTCGGAAACATTATCGTCTATGGCAGCGGTAAGTTCAACGGTATTCTTTTTAAAAAGCTTCATTATACCTTTTCTTTTAGTCGTTTTTACATTCATGACAACAGCATCAGGGCCAAGTTCCTCCCTGGCCATAAGAATTGCTTCTTTTTCAGTTGCTGCTTTGTATTTCTTAATTATCATCTATCGTTACCACTCCTATTGACTTAAGTTCAATATCGGAATCTATTTCATTATATGAAATTACCACAAGATCGCTGAAATACTCATTTGTCATCTTCTTAAAGTACATTCTGACAATAGGAGAAGTGATTATAATAGGATTAAGTCCTTTATTTTCAAGCTTTTGTATTTCAGCTTCGGTAGCATTAAGTATCTTCTTTGTAACAGCAGGATCAAGTGAAATATATGCACCCTGTTCAGTTTGTTTAATGGAACCCATTATCATCTGCTCGACCTTCGGATCAAGAGTTATGACTTCGGTCATATTTTCATCACCGAAATACTTATTGGATATAGCACGTTTCAAACTTTGCCTTACGTATTCGGTAAGTATATCCGTATCTCTGCTGGTTGCGGCATAATCCGCAAGTGTTTCAAATATCGTAACAAGGTCTCTTATCGATATACCCTCTTTTAACAGGTTTTGGAGAACCTTCTGAATATCCCCGACTCCCAAAAGCTTAGGAACAAGTTCATCAATAAGAGTTTTATTTGACTCTTTGATATTATCAATGAGGTTTTGAACATCCTGTCTTGTAAGAAGCTCATCAAGATGATGCTTAATAACCTCGGTAAGATGTGTCGCAATAATTGAAGGCGGATCAACAACTGTATATCCAAGAGACTCCGCTCTTTCTCTTTGAGATTCCGTAATCCACATTGCCTCCAAGTGAAAAGCAGGTTCCAGAGTAGGTATACCTGTTATCTCATCCTCAACATAGCCCGGATTCATAGCCATATAATGGTCGAATAATATTTCGCCTTCACTGACCTGAATACCTTTTATTTTAATAATATACTGATTAGGATTAAGCTGTATATTATCTCTCAAACGAATTATAGGAACAACCGCACCAAGCTCAAGTGCAATCTGTCTTCTGATCATTACAACTCTGTCTAAGAGATCACCACCCTGATTAACATCCGCTAATGGTATTATACCATAACCAAACTCTAATTCAATAGGGTCAACCTGCAAAAGTGAGTTTACATTCTCGTGTCGTCTTACTTCGTCGGCCTGCACCTCTTCTTCCTCGACTTCTTCCTCTATTTCCGCCTTCTTCTCCGCATTCTTTAAAGCATTTGAAATAACTATAAACAGTATACCATAAGCTGCACAAAAGAAAAAGTTAAGAGGCGTAAAAAGACCAAGTCCGAGCATGGTTCCTCCAACAAACAAAAGAACCTTCGGAATACTGAAAAGCTCTCCTATAAGCGTATCACCGATACTTTCTTCTTTAGAAGCTTTTGTGACCAAAAGACCGGTCGAAAGAGATATAAGCATTGAAGGTATCTGTGATACAAGTCCGTCACCTATGGTTAATATGGTATATCTTTGAAGTGCCTCGGTAGCAGACATACCCTGCATGGTAATTCCAAGGGCAATACCTCCTACTATATTTATGAGCGTAATTATAAGACCGGCAGTTGCATCACCCTTAACGTACTTGGTAGCACCGTCCATAGCTCCGAAAAATGCGGATTCGGCCTGTATCTTCTCTCTTCTGGCAATCGCCTCCTGATCGGTAATTGCACCGGAAGAAAGGTCGGCATCTATAGCCATTTGTTTACCCGGCATGGCATCAAGTGTAAATCTTGCCGTTACCTCCGAAACTCTTTCGGTACCTTTGTTTATAATCATCATCTGAACTATTATCAGAACTATAAATATAATCGCACCGATTATAAGATTTCCTCCTCCTACGAAGGAACCGAAAACCTCAACGACCCTTCCCGGATTACCTGTAGAAAGGATAAGTCTTGTAGAGGATACGTTAAGCGATATTCTGAAAATGGTTGTAAACAAAAGCAATGTCGGGAATCCGGACATACCAAGAGTTTCCTTTGCAAACAAACAATTAAAAACTATGATAAGCGCCATGGATATATTGAAAAGTATAAGAATATCCAACATCCATGACTTTAACGGTATGATAAAAAATATAACGGCAGCAAGTAAATAAAATCCAAGAAACATATCATTTTTTTTCATCTTTTATTTACTCCTTTCCGTTTATTATAAATTATTACCGGATTCATTATCCGGCTTTATTATCCGCTAATCCTAGCTGACTTTATTATTCAGCTTATTTTTTATTTTATATACATATGCGAGGACTTCGGCTACGGATTGATATAATTCCGGAGGTATTTCATCTCCGATTTCAACATTTGAATAAAGCATCCTGGCAAGAGGCTTGTTTTCAACTATTTCAACATCATTTTCCATAGCAATGTCTTTTATTTTATAAGCAAGATAATCGGCACCCTTGGCTACAACAACAGGTGCTGTACCCGAATTATTGTCATACTTTAAAGCAACGGCAAAATGCGTCGGGTTCGTAATAACGACATCAGCTTCCGGAATACTTTGCATCATACGACGTCTGGAAGCCTGCATCATTCTTTGCTTTTGCTGACCTTTTATCTTCGGATCTCCTTCCTGGTTTTTATATTCATCCTTTACTTCCTGCTTGGTCATCTTTATATCCTGCTTATGCTTCCACTTCTGATACATCAGATCCGCAAAAGCAATTATGATATAAACCGCAGATATTTTGAGTCCCAGCTCAATTATAAGATCAAATAAAATACCAAGATTTTCGTCTATGCTTTTATCATATGCGTTGGTAAAAACGCCTAAATTATCTTTAATTACACCATAGCTTATAAAACCGAAAACAATTACCTTCACAAGAGAAACCAAAAGATTAACAAGTGCTCTTCCGGAAAAAATACGCTTAAATCCGTTTATGGGATTTATCTTGTTAAATTTCGGTTGAAGCGGTTTTGTAGTTACTTTCCATGTTATCTGAAATCTTTGAACCATAAACCCGATAAACATAAAAATCAACAAAAAAGGCAATATTGATATCACAACATATAAAATAACATTTGAAAAAATCTTATGTGCCGCGTTCGTCGAAAAATCTCCCGTAGAATATACATGCATTTCCCTCCAAAATGTATGAAACGAACCTAAAAGTCTTCCCGAAAGAAAACTTATCATAATCTTCATGGTCAAAAATGTAAAAAGTAAAGCAAAAGCATTTGAAATCTCGGTGCTTTTTGCAACCTGACCTTCTTTACGGGTATCCTCTATTTTCTTCGCCGTAGGCTCTTCTGTTTTATCATCATTTGCAAATAATTGAAGATTATACCGAAGCAAATATTTATATTCAGGCATGTAATTACAAACCTCCCAAAACAGTCATAACTACATCATTCATTTTTTCAACCAGATAATTTGCAATATTAGGTATAAACAATACGATTATCGAGAACATCAATAGTCCTCCCAAAACCTTAAGTTGCATACCTATCGCAAACATATTCATCTGCGGAGAGCTCTTTGAAATTACGCCAAGTATAACATTTAAAATAATAGTGCTCAAAAATATAGGCATCGCTATTCTGAAGCCTATACTAAAGTATTGGCCCATGAACGAAAGAATCTCCGTAAATAAAAATCCGTAATTTATATTTACATGACCCAAAGGTACAACATCGAATGATTGGGCAAGTGCCCTTAAAATATAAAAATGAAGATTTGTTACAAGAATAATAAGATAAAGCATCTTATCATATAATTCCGCAGTAATTGTTACCATGGTTCCCATAGAAGGATCAAATGTGGTTGCCATGGAAAAGCCTATTTCCCGGTCAATAAATTCGCCGGCCATTACTATTATCGCCATTACAACACTTGATACAAATCCAAGCGAAAGACCAATCAATAGTTCCTTTACAACAAGAACCGTATATCCGAAAACCGTATCATACTCCGGCAACGGAAAATCAACAGATGCAAATAAGGTTATGGCTATACATCCGGCAATTAATATTCTTAATCTTGTATTTATGCTCTTATGGCTGAATAACGGAGCTGTAACGATGAAGCCTCCTGTTCTGACCAGTACCAAAAGGAATGCTTCAAGGGTTAAGGTTGATATTTTAAATTCCATACCGTATTACCCCACAAAATCTCCAAATCTACTGTATATTTCATGAATAAAGGCAACAATATTATTTAAAATCCAGTTACCGGTTAAAATCAACACCAGAAAAACCGTTAATATCTTAGGAACAAATGTAAGTGTCTGTTCCTGTATGGATGTAACCGTTTGAAAAATACTGACAATAAGACCAACAACAAGAGAAGCTAAAAGCATAGGTGCTGAACACTTAATTATTAGCCATATAGCCTGACTTGTAATATCAATTACGTCACCGATTGTCATCTAATCACCTTCTTTGTAAAAACACTATACATGCAACAAATTTTCCATTTTTAATGGAAAGATTGAACAAGCTGTCCAATTATAAGATTCCATCCATCTGCCATAATAAATAATAATATTTTAAACGGCATGGATATGGTTGTCGGCGGAAGCATCATCATACCCATCGACATAAGTACTGAAGATACAACCATATCTATAATAATAAAAGGTATATATATCAAAAAGCCGATTATAAATGCAGCCCTTAATTCGCTTATTATAAATGCCGGAATAATAACAGTTGTCGGAATTTCACTTGGATCATCCACAGTATCCATTCTGGCAATATCCATAAATAATCTTAAATCTTCCTGTCTTACCTGTCTTAGCATAAACTCCCTCAGTGGAGTAATCGCCTTATCAACAGCCTCTTCCTGCGTAATTTCCTGCGCAGATAAAGGCTTGATGGCCTCGTCATTTATTTTAACAAATACAGGACTCATTATAAAAAGTGTTAAAAACAACGAAAGCCCAATCAATACATTATTAGGCGGTGACGATTGCGTTCCGACTGCCGTTCTTACAAAATGCAAGACAACAATTATTCTCGTGAACGATGTCAGCATAACTAATATTGATGGAGCTATTGAGATTACCGTAATTACCAAAAGCATTCTGAGTGTTCCGGCAAGCCTTGTCTCATCAGAATTTGAATCAAGCGTTAAGCCAACGGAAAAGCCGTCATTTTCGTCGTCAGTAACAGCATTTTCCACACCCTCTTCCGGATCAGTATCCGGGGTAACTCCGGTAGCATATGTATTTGTTCCTGAAATAAAGACAGCTAAAGCAATCGGTATTAATATCAATATAATTAACTTACGAAGCCCTCTAAATCTCATCTCTCTACCTACTTTGCGTCCTCATCATCTTTTGATTTTTTATTTTTAATTTTTGACAGTACATCCTTGAAATCCAATTTCACCGAAGAACCGTCAACCCCTTCGGAAGTACCCTCATTATTTATCTTAAGTCCTTCTTCATCAAGCTTATCAATCAGAGTAACTTCCTCTTTACCCAAGGCTATAGCATAATAATTTATCCCAATCTTAACTATGGCAATAAACTTATTATTGCCAAGCCTATAGGATTCAACTATTTTAATATTAGACTTATTGTTAATATTATTGGCTTGAAGCTTTGCTACAAACTTTGTCGAGAAGTATGCCATAATAACAACCAGCACAAAGATCAGCAATAACGAAAGAATATTCACAAATGAATGCCATCCGCCGTAGCTTTTGCCTGTAAGATATATTATCATACTATTCTACTGCCTTTTTAACTGCTTCAATAACACGATCGGGCTGGAAAGGCTTAACAATAAAGTCTCTTGCTCCCGACTGAATGGATTCAATAACCATAGCCTGCTGACCCATGGCTGAACACATAACTACGCTTGCGTTAGGATCCTTCTCCTTGATTTTCTTAAGAGCCTGAATGCCATCCATCTCCGGCATAGTAATATCCATAAGTACAAGATCCGGCTTTGTTTCTTCATATTTTTCAACAGCCTTAGCACCATTTTCTGCTTCGCCGGCGATATTATAACCATTTTTGGTTAAAATATCCTTAATCATCATTCTCATAAATGCTGCATCATCACATATAAGTATACTCTTTGCCATAAAATTATACTCCTTTTACATTTTTTCCTTTATTATATCGGTAATTCTTATACCAAAGCTTTCTTCTATAACTACAACCTCACCTTTTGCGACCAGTTTTTGATTGACTATAACGTCTATAGGTTCGCCGGCAAGCCTGTTAAGTTCAATAATGGTTCCCGGTGCAAACTCAAGAATTTCTTTAATGGATTTCTTGGTTCGACCAAGTACAACAGAAACATCAAGCGGCACATCCATGATCAAGTCGATATTTTCCTGCTGTAACACAGGATTCGGCATCGGATTGAATGCTTTGAATTGTACATTCTGTACATTTACATCCTGTTGCATCATCGGTTGCTGCATCATCATAGGCTGTCCCATCATCGATTGATCCATCATAGGCTGCTGCATCATCGGCTGTGGTGCCGGTTGCGGTGCAGGCTGTGGTGCCGGTTGTGGTGCCGGTTGTGGTGGCGCCTGAGCCTTTGGCGGTTCAACGGTCTCCTCTTCTCCGCTTGAGAATTTTTTATATAATTCCTTTGCAAGATTAATAGGATAAAGCTGCATTATTGTACTGTCAACAAGTTCTCCTATCGTCATCCTGAAAGTAACATTAACAAATTCACCGTTTATAAAGGATGAAATCTTACTCGGTTCGATATTTCCGGCCATATCAATAAGTTCTGCTTCAGGAGGGCTTATATCAACCTTGCAATTAAGCATCGATGAAAGCGAAGTTGCCGATGAACCCATCATCTGATTCATGGCCTCGCATATCGCACTAATGTGCAAATCGGTCAATTCAGGAGAAGGATTTAATCCATCACCACCCATCATAAGGTCAGTGATAATTTTTACATCTTCCTCTTTAAGAATCAACACATTGTTTCCGTCAATACCTTCTTTATAATTTATATTGATAAAAACACAAGGTCTTGCATATTCTTTTGTCATTTCATCCCATGTTGTTACATCAACAACAGGGGTAGTGATTACAACCTTTTGATTAACTAAGGAATAAAGGGTAGTTGCTGCCGTACCCATACATATGTTGGATATCTCACCAATCGCATCTTTCTCATCCGAATTCAGGCTTCCGCCGCCTCCGGAAGATGCGCCACCGGAAGATCCCGCACCCATATCGCCGAGTAATGCGTTAATCTCCTCTTGTGATAACATGCCATCCATAACCGATTATTCCTCCTCTCTATAAATCTCAGTGATTTTTACTGCATATTTTTCACTGGCTGAACCCGGTAATGCTTTGAACTTAACAATGTTTCCGACATATATATCAAGTTCGTCCTCAACATTGGTATTTAGCTTAATAACATCTCCAATCTGCAGGTTAACAAAATCCCATACAGTAATCGTACTCCTGCCAAGCTCTGCGGAAATAGGTATCTGAGCTTTATTGATTGCTGTCTCAATAACATCTGCATAACTCTGCTCATCTCTATCCTGCATAGTAGAGAACCAATACTTAGTATTAAGCTTGTCCATTATATCTTCTAATGTCAGGAAAGGAAGACATACATTCATGAGGCCTTCGACACCGCCGATATTGATATTAATCGTAACAATCGCAATCATTTCCGTAGGCGATATAATCTGGGCAAATTGTGAATTTGTTTCGATTCTCTCCAGATACGGATCAATCTCAACTACATTTACCCAAGGCTCTCTTAATAAATCTATAATAACATTAAATATTCTTTCAAGAATAGATAACTCTATTTCAGAGAAATCCCTTACTTTTTCCAAAGGTTCTCCGGAACCTCCGAGCAATCTGTCAATTATTGTATAACCTATATTTGTTGCCAGCTCAAGTATAATATTTCCTGACAAAGGCGACATATTTACTATCGCTAAAAGCACAGGATTTGAAAGTGCGTTTGAAAACTCCGAATATGTTACCGCCTCAGAGTTCATAACCTCTACCTGTACGTTTTTTCTTAGATAAGCAGGAAGATTACTTGATAACAGTCTTCCAAAATGCTCAAATATTATCTCAAGCGTTCTCAGATGTTCTTTAGAAAACTTTGCAGGTCTTGAAAAATCATATTCCTTGACTTTTGCGGTCTGAGTGTCTTCTATTGTATCAACATCCAATTCACCGGAACTTAACTGTTTAAGCAAGGCATCTATTTCATTTTGTGATAATACGTCTGCCACGCCATTTTCCCTCCCAAGGAAAGATTATTGTGCTACCCAGTTGTAGAAGCTTACAGAATAAATACACTCTGTATTAAATGTTTCTTTAAGCTTAGTAAGGATTTCTTCCTTTATCTGTCTTTGTACTTCGACATCTATAACCTGTGCGTAGGTATAATTACCGATAACATCACGGGTCATATCATATATAAGCGATGTAGATGCTTCAAGATTAGCCTGAACTTTGCTGTAATCCTTTGCTGTCTTATCAAGATTTATCGTTATACCGTACTGAAGTGCATGCACTTTGTCCGAGCCATCCGAAGCAAGGTTAATAGGATTACCCTGTTCAAGCTGGAATGGTGCAAGATCCGCAACATCGAAGTCTGAAGAATCACCATTTGATTGAGAAGAAATCTCAAGATCAAGTACCGCAGCAATATCTCCTATAAGTTTGTTGGTTTTTGATGCAGATGGCATAAATACAAATACAAGCAAAATGTTAAATATAAGATTAATTATACATATCGCAAGTATTATTACGGTAATAAGATTTTTTCTCATTTTATCCTTCTTCTCCTTAATTTGTAGAATTCTGTTGGTTATATATCTTAATAACTACTCTTCTGTTTTTTGCTCTTCCTTCTTCTGTTGCATTGGAAGCTATTGGCTTACTTTCGCCGTATCCGGCAATCTTCATATTGGAATCAATAAAGTTTTCCTGAGTCATAAGATATTCATATACATTTCTTGCTCTTTCCGTAGAAAGCGCTCTGTTATTTTCAAATCTGGCAGTCGATATAGGTACATTGTCGGTATGTCCCTCTATCTCGATTATACAATACTTGTACTTTACAAGTATTCTTGCAATCTTTTGCAAAAACATCTTTGAATCTTCTTTAACTTCAGCCTTACCCGAATCAAAAAGTATCGAACCGTTTAAATTAAGTTCAACATATTGAGCGTTGTAATCAAGTATAATCTGATCATCTATTCTGTATGATTCGGACATTTGAACAATCTCTTCATACATCTCTTCGGATTGCTCTTCGCCTCGTTTATCGTACTCATTTTTTAATTCTTCATCCGACAGATTTTCCGCATCCGATGATGATGCCTGACTATCCTGTCCGGGATTACCATCTATAGCTCTTCCGGCCTGTGTCAATATGCTTTGTATATCCGGAACCTGTGTAACACCTCCGGACATCATATCTCCCGCAAGAAGCGAAACAGAGCTTTCATTCATTATTGAAAAATTCATATTATTGAATGAAGCCATAATCTTTTGAATCTTACCGGCATCCATAGTCGAGCTTGCAAAAAGCAAAACGAAGAAACAAAGCAACAGGTTCATAAGATCACTGAAAGTCGCCATCCACGCCGGTGAACCTTCCTCAGCAGGTTGTTCTTTTTTCTTTGCCACTACTGACCACCGCCTTCTTCACCAAGTCCGGCTCTATCCTTAGGTGCAAGGAACGCCTTAAGCTTTTCTTCGATAACTCTCGGGTTTTCTCCTGCCTGTATCGACAAAATACCCTCTATCATAACTTCTTTTAACTTAATTTCCGTATCATTTAATTTAGTAAGCTTACTGGATGCAGGTGCACAAACCCAGTTTGCAAGCACCGAACCATACAATGTCGTAATAAGGGCAACCGCCATATTAGGACCGATGGAATCGGGATCTGACAAATCCTTAAGCATGTTTATAAGACCGATAAGTGTACCGATCATACCCCATGCAGGGCCCATGGAAGCAACGTCTTTCCAGAATCCTATATTACTCTGATGTCTTGTATCAACATTTATAAGTTCTGCTTCAAGTATGCTTCTTACAAGCTCGGGATCGGTACCGTCGACAATAAGCATAACGCCTTTTTTCATAAACTCATCATCAAGGGAATTTGCTGATTCTTCGAGTGCAAGAAGACCCTCTCTTCTCGCAAGGTTCGACAAATCAATAATAGACTTTATAGTGTCTATCTCACTTGCCTTCGGCGTCTTAAATATTAAAAGATATGACTTCAAACCCGCAAAGAACCCTTTCATGGTGTTCATGGCAAGAATAGTACCGAAAGCACCACCAAGAGTAATATATACAGAAGGCAAATCTATGAAGGTGTTCATAAGTGCACCGACACCACCCATACCGTTTATCATGAGGAACAGTGCTAAAACTATACCAATTATCGACGCTAAATCCAACTTAAGTCACCTCTGAAAATCATACACTTACTATACCGGCGTATGAATCTTTCTCTTATAATTTACAACCAAATCCATAATGTCCTTGGTTGTCTCGCTTACTATAAATTTTTTTCCGCTTGTAAGCGTTATAACGGTATCAGGAGTTTCCTCAACGGTTTCAATAAGTTCGGCATTTATTATAACCTTTGTACCTTTAAGTCTTGTAACCTCAATCATTTGTTCACTCCCGATTTGTTTATGACAATATACAACGCTTGTATTATACCACACAAAACATTTTATGTCTACAAAAAATATCGCCCTTTTGCATACATCAAATCAAATAATTGACATATACAAAAGGGCATTATATTTAATAAAAATTATCTCTTAAGATTTACCAATTCTTCAAGCAACGAATCCGAAGTTGTGATTATTCTCGAGTTAGCCTGGAAACCTCTTTGAGTTGTAATCATATCGGTAAATTCTGCCGATAAGTCAACATTAGACATTTCCAAAACACCCTGAGTCATCTTACCACCGTTCTCATCCACGGCAGATCCGATTCCGTCAAATTCACCGGAGTTCTGTGTAGTCCTGTATAAGCTGTCACCGATTGCTTCAAGACCCATAGGGTTATCAAAGTTTGCAACTGCAATCTGACCCATAAGCTTTGTCTCACCGTTGCTGTATACTCCGTAAATCTTACCGGAATTATCTATACTTACGTCATTAAGCTTACCTGCTGCACGTCCGCCGCCTGTAGTATCTTCTGCTGCTCTGACCATTTTAGCCGATGATTTTCCGCCGGCCTCAAACATTGTAAGTGCCGAAAAATCAATTGTTATTCCATCAACATCCTTACCATCGATCTTTGAAGTAAATACATCACCTCTGTCGGTTCCCTGAGGAGTTATCTCGAGAAGAGCATCTTTTCCACCTGCAGCTCCGGCATATTCAAAAAGACCCGAATCAGCATCAAATTTAATCTGAATTGAATTTCCGCCTGCGATTGTTGCGGTATATCCGCCTTCCACTTCAGGGGTGGATGGATCGTCTGCTCCGAGAATTCTTACATTGTTTGCATCGGTTATTGAATCAATTTCAAGATTATAAAGCGACTTGTCAGGCTGAGCTGCATCCTGCTTCATCTTAAATTTAACGGTGTAGCTGTAACCAAGTGAATCATATACCGAAACCGATACGGTTTTACCGTCTGTAGAAGTAAGCTCGGTATCTGTCATATCCACATTACCTGTCATATGAGCCTTTGATGTCATCTCAGGTGCAGAAACTTTATTTTCTTCTGATTCCGGATAAAGAGCCTTAACTGTATCCTTTCTTATGGTTGTAGGATTATCGGGATCAACATGCCATCCCATTACCTGATATCCGTTACTTGTAACAAGGCATCCTGCCGCATCCACCTCAAAGGCACCAACCTTTGTGAAATAGTTTACGCCTCCGCGGCTAACTACAAAGAAGCTTGAGCTGTCAAGCATTAAGTCGTATGGATTATTAGTACTTTGAGCGGCACCGGTTTCGGTTATCTTTGTCGAAATCGAAGCCATTTTAGTACCAAGACCTATCTGTGAAGCATTTGTACCACCAGTAGTCTCGGTCGCACCGGTTGCATTTGAACTTGTTTGATATAAAACATCTCTGAATAATACCGATGAGGATTTAAATCCTATAGTATTTACGTTTGCTATATTGTTACCTATTACATCCATCTTTGTCTGGTGAGTCTTAAGACCTGCAACACCAGAATATAATGATCTCATCATAACTTTGTCCTCCTGTTTTAAATCCCTTCTGTCATTCCGGGAAATCAAGCCTCCTTGCAATCCTTATAAAGGATGTTTCGGTCCGGCTATAATCATAAGTTACACAATTACCGCTCCGTCAATGTTGGTAAAAACATTATTTTCTTCATTTTGTTCCAAAGCCGTTACCACCATATTATTCTTAACATTTACTATAAATGCCAGATTATCCATCATAACCAGTGTTTCGTTTATGCTCTTGTCTCTTGCTTTTTCAACACCTTCATTAAGTCTTGTTCTCTGTGCATTTGAAAGAATAATATTTCTGCTTTCAAGTCTTTGGTTTGCATGTTTCGAAAACTTAACATTTTCAAAGCTTTCCGCTTTTTCTTTTAAGATATCCTGAAACATATTGCTTTCGGTGGGTTTTTCTTTATTAACGGCGTCCTTGCTATGAAGATATAATTCTTTTGCCTGTTCTATTGAAACGAGCCTTGAATTTAAACCTTCCATAAAATCTCCACCTTTTTTTATAAAACTACGCTTCTTCTGTTCTGCCTGTTGCACCGTTTTCCAAAGCTTTGTCAATTGCTGCCTTATCAATATCGTCGGCATGTTCCTGAAGGAACATATAATAATCATAGTCAACAACGGAATCCAAATCACTTGCAGGATAATATGTATCATTTACAGATAACATTACCTCTCCGTTTTTAACCGTTGCATATTGAACCAATCCGCTTATCATGGATTCATTTCCGGAAGAATCCTTTGCGTTCATTATAACGTATTGTCCAACAAGGTTAAGACCGTTGCTCTTATCAATCGCACCGCCGATATTCATGGTTGCTTCAAGTGATGAATATTGTGCAAGCTGTGACATATATTCGGTACTGTCACCCGGATTCATAGGATCCTGATATTTCATCTGAGTAACCAAGAGCTGCAAAAATGCATCTTTATCAAGGTCATTGCCTGACTTTGAATCAGTTGTCTTTCCTGACGCATGATATGCCGATGATGCGGCTGCTACGCTGTTTAATGCTGAATCAATTGCCATATTTTTTCTCCTTTCCGTTTATTATATCGAATAACTGACGCTGTTACCCTGTGCTCTCATCATTTCCGATTCTATTTGATCTTCATCCGTTATCTCATCTGTTATATTACCGTTTGAATCAATTCCAATATTTTTGCCTTTGGATTTTCTTTCACCGTTTTCTTCCTGCATATTATCTTCCTGTCCTTCAAAGAATCCGTATGAGGCTATGGTTACTTCAACATCCTCAACCTTTAAGTCCTGATTATTCAAGGTTTCTCTTAACGCAGCGATATTTGATTCAATTGCATTTTTGGCTGCTTCCGTCTCGGCAACTATCTGTGCCTGCATAATACCGTTTCTTGAACTTACGGTAATCTGAACTCTTCCAAGGCTTTCAGGATTAAGTCTCATCTCCAGTGATGTAACTTCATTTGTTACATTTGCTTTAATCTCATCTACCACCTGTCTTATGATATCTGCCTGAGATACACTTTCGGTAAATTCACCCGAAACTGCGGTTTCTTCCGAAACAACATTATTAATCGCATTATTAAGATTATTTATTATGCTTTCGTTCGAGTTATTGAAGCTGTTTGATGAACTGTTTCTATCGGCATTTCCTGAGGTTTCCGGAATAATGGTCCGAATTCCCTCACTGATATTATTATCGGCATTTTTGTTAATAAATGAACCTTTTTCATTATCATTTTCGGTATTAACAAGAGTCTCAGCCTCATTTTCTCCGGATGTTTCAAGCATTTCGTCAGCTTTAGAAATGATATCTTCTAAATCAATACTGAGTTTTTGGTTTTCTCCGTCAAACTCAACCACTTCCGAAGATAAATCAAATGCCTCGAAAGCTTCCAATAATTCGTTTAATTGGTCAGTTATGTCGTTAACCAAAGTTGCAAGCTGCTCATCGATAAGAATATCCACTTCAGATGCGCCTCTTGTAAACAGTACAAATTCACCCACATTGGACGTATCGATCAAATCGGTAAAATTCATATCTAGCGCCGATAGATTTTTTTCAATTTCCTCGTCACCTATGCCAAGCATGTCCTTAAGAAGCTCTGTTATCTGATTAATCAACGATGCAAGCTGTTCTGCCAAATCTTCAATCTTTTCTTCAGGAACCTCATTAGCGGTTACATTCGCTAATGATAAATCTTTATCTCCTGCTTCTTTTTCAATTGAAGCATCATTAGTTCCCTTTTCGTCAGAAACGCTTGCTTTGTCGCCGTCCGTGGCTGATATATTTTTTTCATCTGCTTTATTAACATTCTTATCTGCATAACCATCATCTGCATTTGCATAAGTCTGTGACTTATCACCTGCTTTGACGTTTTCTGCTTTTGTGTCTGTTAATGAAGCATCCGTAATCTTATTTTCATCCTTGAAATTATCGGAAGATAAATTAATCAAACTTGAAAAGGAATCCGCAGCACCTTCCTCTGCCTTGGATTTAAGATTATTCTTCGACTTTATACCGGAAGATAAATCCATCGGGCTAATTCCCTTTGTAGAAATCGCCATATTGTTTCTCCTTTCATGATGTATTGAGTTACGGTAACAATTTCTTCGTTATACTTGCCGCAAATTCAGGTTCCATAGCAGCAAGTACATCAGCCCTTTTCTCGGCACTCATATTATTCATAATAAGTGCAACCGTGTCCAGATCATTTTTCATGCTTTGTAAAATATCAGCCGCATTCTTGGCTTTCATATTTTCGTAGGTCGACGCAAGTTCAAGTATTTCCTGATCCGCCTGTCTTGCCGCAATCATATTTGCATAAATCTCTTCCGCACGTTCCGGACTGATTTCATTGTACCACTCAATATATGTATCGGCATCCGGAGCGGATTCTCCATAGACTATTTCGTCATAAAATTCATTTTTTTTCTTTTCGAACTCTTCCTGATCGGTTTTATATACAGTTAATTGATCAACTTCTTTAGATAATTCCGCAATTTTATCATTTAACGAAAGTATCTCGGCATCCTTGGCACTTATCGTTTCATCCATTATTTTTATCTGATCCAACGCTTCGGAAAGCGTGCTGTACGGATAGTCACTTTCCTTTGCCACTTCTTCATCGGATGCATCCGGAAGTATTTTGTTAATTACAGGTACATCCTTGAATACCGGTCTTAATACCTCACTTCCAAAGCCGCCCACATCGCATTTTATCAAAAGTGCCATAGTTGAAAGAAATGAAATAATAATAAGTATCATTATCAATATCGCTGAACCGCTTATTCCCTTTTTGCCTTCCCCTTCTCTTTTTTCTTTTGCCATAGCTATTCATCTACCTCCGGTTTTTTACTGTTAAATTGATAACTTGCAACCTCATCCGTTTCTTTTCCTTCCTGTGCATTCAGTTCGGTTACGAATTCATCAAATTTTTGTTCCTTAAGTTTTTCGTGCATTTTTCTTTCCTGCATTAAATTATTAAGCTTTTGTCTTGCCTTTTCAAGATTTTTGCTGGCTTTTCTTACATTTTCCTCTTGAGCCAAAATCATATCATCCATACAGGTTATGGAATTTTCACATTCTTCAATTTTTAATAAGTCAAGCTTACCTTGCAATGCCTCAAGATATATACCATGATATTCTTCTTTTCTGTCATGTAAAGCCGTAAGTTTATCCTCTTCAACATTTAATGCATGTCTTGCATTTGCATATTCCTGTTTTGCGGCATCCTCAAGCTTAAGCTTTATATCAAGAATATTTTGCATACGGTATTTAAATTTAGCCATTATAACACCTCTGATTATTCAAAAATACCTTTAAGCATATTTAATTCATCATCCAATAAAAACTTACTGTTTACATCCTGCATCAGAAATTGATTAACCTTTTTTATCTTTGTAATGGCATAATCTATATCAGGATTGGATCCGGATCTGTAGGCACCTATATTTATCAAATCTTCGGCATCATTATATGTTGCAAGTACATTTTTAAGCTTACCGGCTGCTTCCTTATGTTCACTTGTTGCAATTGCACTCATGCAACGGGAAATGCTGGCAAGTATGTCTATCGCCGGATAATGATTTTTGTGACCGAGTTTTCTTGAAAGAACGATATGTCCGTCAAGTATACCTCGAGCCGTATCGGTAATAGGTTCATTGAAATCATCACCATCGACAAGTACTGTATATAGTCCTGTTATCGAGCCCTTATATGTATTTCCCGCACGTTCCAAAACCTTCGGAAGCTCGGAATAAACCGAAGGCGGATAACCTCTTGTTACCGGAGGTTCACCAGATGCAAGTCCTATCTCTCTTTGTGCCATGGAAAAACGCGTTAAAGAGTCCATCATAAGGAGTACATCTTTCCCCTGATCCCTGAAATATTCGGCAATTGCCGTTGCTGTTTTAGCCGCTTTGTTACGAATAAGTGCAGGTTTATCCGAAGTTGCAATAACAAGTACGGATCTTTTTAAGCCTTCTTCTCCGAGATCCCGCTCTATGAATTCTCCAACCTCTCTGCCACGCTCGCCGATAAGAGCAATAACATTTATATCCGCTCTCGTATTGCGGGCAAACATACCAAGAAGTGTACTCTTTCCGACTCCGCTTCCGGCAAAAATACCGACTCTTTGTCCCTTTCCGATAGTCAAAAGACCGTCAACCGCTTTTACACCAAGCGGCAAAACTTCGGATATAAGCTTTCTTTGAAGCGGATCAGGCGGTGCATTATCTATAGGATATTCCTCTTCATAAGTAAGCTCACTGCCATCCATAGGTCTTCCTATGCCGTCAAGCACTCTTCCAAGAAGCTGCGGTCCAACCTTCACGGTAAGTACCTCACCGGTGTTTTTAACTGTCGCTCCAAGTCCTATACCGTCAACAACGTCAAAAGGCATAAGCAAAACCTTATTATCCCTGAAGCCGACAACCTCTGCCATAACCCTGTTCATTCCGTCCTTTGAGATTACTTCGCATAAATCATTAAGCTTACACGGAGGACCGAATGATTCCATCGTAAGACCAACAATCTTACTTACCTTACCGAAGCTCATTACATAATCCCGGTCAAGCAGGTTGTAATATTTTTGTATATTAAATTCATGTCTGAATTCATTACTCATAATCTGTCTACTCTTTTTTATTTATTCTAAAAATCCCCGATTTAAAACCGGGGACATATTTATTATACTACGAAAGCAATTTAAATGCAGTAATAAGATTTTGTATCTGTACATCCATTGATAAGTCGATAATTCCGATATCGGTTTCTATAACGCATTGACCTTTCTCAAGCTTGGCGTCGGCAAAAATATCTATTGTTATATTTGGATTTGCCGCTCCGACTATCCTTTCACTGTTATCCGCTACATAAGCATAACTGTCTTCGCATACCTTGATGGTATATTTTGTTGTCGACTCTACTTCATTGATTGCGTTATTTATCATATAAAGCATAGCAGGCTTATAGTCATCAACTATTATTCCCGATATTTTCTTTATAAGCTCACAGGTAAGATTTATAAGCTTTTTTTCTGCATCATCAAGATATGCTTCGTTTTTTGTAAGCATCTCTTTTTTAATCTTTTCCTGTTCATCGTTTAAATTGGCAAGGTAGACATCCGCCCTTTTCATAGCTTCCATATTGCCATCTTCAAGGCCTGTCTCATAGCCTTCCTTATAAGCATTTTCTTTTATGCTTTCGGCTTCCTGCCAAGCATCCTCAATTATCTTGTTTGCCTTTTCACGCGCATCATCTCTTAATTCTTTGGCCTTATCCATTGCATCATCGAGGATGGCTTGATTCTCCGGAGTCTTTAATCCTTCCGATATTTCTTCGGCTTCATCAGGTACAGCAGAAGCTTCAGGTTCCTTTCGGGCACCCCCGATAACACGTGTATTGGTATCAATTACAAACGGAGTCGAATTACTGTTTGTCATATTAACAAATCCCGATTTAAAAAGACTAGACAATTATCTCGTCACCTCCACCACGGGAAATAACAATTTCACCCGAATCCTCAAGTTTTCGGATAATATTAACAATTTTCTGCTGTGCATCTTCAACATCCTTAAGACGGACAGGACCCATAAATTCCATATCCTCTTTTATCATGGATGCAAGTCTTGATGAAAGGTTATCAAATATTACCTTTTGAACATCTTCATTTGCATTCTTCAGCGCAATCGCAAGCTCGTTATTATCAACCTCACGAAGAACTGTCTGAATAGCTCTGTTGTCAAGAGTAAGAATATCCTCGAATACGAACATTCTTCTTCTGATCTCATCTGCAAGCTCAGGATCCTCGACCTCGAGAGTTTCCATAATATGCTTCTCAGTACTTCTGTCAACAGTATTAAGAATATTAACAATGGATTCAACACCACCGACAATGGTGTAATCCTGATTAACAAGTGATGAAAGTTTCTTCTCGAGCACTGCCTCTACCTCTTTTATGACATCCGGACTTGTTCTGTCCATTACCGCAATTCTCTTAGCAACATCCGCCTGTTTTTCAGGAGGAAGCGCACTGACAACCGCCGCAGATTGCTGTGGTGAAAGATATGCCAATATAAGAGCGATAGTCTGAGGATGCTCGTCCTGTATAAAGTTTAAAAGCTGTGATGCATCCGCTTTTCGAACAAACTCAAAAGGTCTTACCTGAAGAGATGCCGTAAGCTTACCGATAACGGTTTTTGCTTTGTCCTCGCCGAGAGCCGCATCAAGAAGCTGCTTAGCATATGCAATACCACCTTCGGCAATATATTGCTGCGCAAGACAAATTTCATAGAATTCATCCATTACCATTTCTTTTACATCGGCCGGAACGCTTCTTGTATTAGCAATTTCAAGGGTAAGCTGTTCTATCTCCTCATCCTTAAGATGCTTAAAAACCTGTGCCGAACGTTCAGGGCCAAGCGATATAAGCAAAACTGCAGCTTTTTGTATTCCGGATATTTCCTCTATTGACTTAACTGCCATATTTTATTACTCCCATTCATCATTCAACCAGTTTCTAAGTAACAATGCAACCGCCTCAGGATTTTCATCAACGAATTTTTCAATCTGACTCTTGGTTGCCGAGCTCTCGCCGAATTCAATATCATCAAGAGTCTGATTTTCTTTAGTGGTAGCAAGAAGAGTCTCAACCGAAAGCTCCGGTTCTGTCTCCACAACCTCTTCCGCCTTCATGCTCCTGAATACCACAAACAAAAGCAAAAGTCCGATAATAACGGCAAGAACGATTGATAAAATGCTTTGAACAGGAACGGATTTCTTCTCCTTCGGGTAGAAAATCGGAACTGTTCTTTCTATTACATAAATATTTGCTTCCTTAATACCCGTACCCTTTGATAAAAGAGAAACAATCTCCGGCGGGTTTACATTTTCGACAGGTTCGGAATTTGCCTGTTTAAACTCTTCATATGTCATTTCTTCAAGAAGTCCCTGTTTTTCAAGCTCTTCCTCATAAAAGATATTATATTTTGTAAGATAAAGCGAAATACTTGAATTCGCCAATTCCACACTACCAACAGACTTAACTGTTTTTGTTTTGGTACTGCTGGTTGCATAGGTTTCTTTTATAAGCGTAAGTGTCGATTCCGAATTGGCCTCATCCAAAAGGTTGTAATCGGTAATCTCTTCACCGTTGGCATCGGTACCAACAACTCCGCCTGTTCCGTCAACATTTTCGGCAAGGTAGTAATAATAAGTTTCCTTTGGACCGGTGTCATCATCGGTATTTGTATAATACTTAATATCTTCTATTTCCTCAGGACTTATATTGATATCGAGGTTGGATGAAACCGATACATCATCATATACTCCCGAATTTACCATAAGATTCCAAAGCTTGCTGTTGTAATATTCTTCAACCTGCTGTTCGATTGAAAGGTTCGTTAAAACAGTGGTTGAATTATTGGCGCCCGAAAACAAAAGATTTCCCTGCTTGTCAATAATTGTAATATCATTTGTGTCTTCATTTCCAACACAGGTTCTTGCATATTCGGCAATACCGGATACACTCTCATTTTTGAAATTGGAATTGGTTGTAAGCATAATACTTACAGTAGCACTTTTTTCATTGTTATATATAGAGCTGCTTGATTCCGGCAAATCGATTGTAACAGAGGCTTTTGTTACACCTTCCATGCTCTTGATATCCGCTTCCATATCGGCTTCAAGCTTAATCTTGGCTTTAAGCTTACGTTCCGAATCCGTTGTACTGAAGCTGTTATCGAATAACCAGCTGTTATCAACACTGCTTGCCGACGCACTTATTCCGTTTTGTCCAAGCAAAAGCCTTGCCTCTGCTATCTTTTTCTCATCAACATCAATACTTAATGCATCATCCGACACTCTGTGTTTTATGCCGTTTTCCTTCAGCAACGCTTCGGCCTCGGCTGTCTGCGCAGAGTTATCAAAGGTCGCAAGCCTTGTATATGAAGTTCTGTTAAGAATAACAAAAAGAGCGACAAGGGTAATAATTACCGCTGCCACCACAGAAAAGAATAAGGTTTTCTGTTTTGCAGTATATCTGTTCCAAAATTCAACAATCTTTGCAGGCAATTGCCTGAACCACTCTCTCATAAGTTCCTCCGTATATCAAAGCTATAACTGCATATTCATAAGCTCTTTGTATGCAGAAACAACCGCATTTGTAACCCTGACGGTATATTGAAGCGAAATATTTGCTTTACGCTGTGCCAAAGCCAAATCATGCACACTGTCGGTATATCCCAAAGCAAAGCTCATTTCCTCTGCCTCGGCAACTTTTTGATAATGGTCTGCTTCCTTGTACATATCAACAGCAGCACTGAATATGCTGTCAAAGCTTGTACTTGATTTATCCGAACTGACCTTGTATCCATCATGTATATTGTTTACATTAAAATCATTTCCATATAATTCAACCGGTGTTACAGGCATATTATTCACTCTCCTTACAGATATTTAAAACAAAAAGCTAGCTGAATAACTCCATCCCTTTTTCCGCTATGGTTTTTGCGGCATTAAAAGATGTAATGTTCGCCTCATAAGCACGACTGGCATCAATAAGATTAGTCATTTCCGTAACAGTATCCACGTTAGGATATTCCACATAGCCGTCCTCATTTGCATCCGGATTATCCGGTTCATATACAAGTCTTAAATCCGACGGATCTTCAACAATATGAGTTACCTTTACTCCATTCGGCTGATAATTTGTCATATAACCATTTAAAATATTATCAAAGGATGTTGTTGCTTTTTCCTCAAAATAAACGGTCTTTCTTCTATATGCAGTTCCATCCTCTGTTCTTGTTGTACTTGCATTCGCAATATTTTGCGAAATAACATCCATTCTAAGCTGCTGGGCGGTCATTCCGGTAGCAGCAACATTCATTGATGAAAAAACGCTCATGTATTATACCTCCTATGACGATGACGAAAGTACCGTCTGGTATCTTGAAAATTCCTGATTCATCTGATCGATCAAAAGCTGATATCTTATCGTATTTTCAGCCAGATACGCTTCTTCGGTACTTATATCTACATTGTTACCGTCAAGCCTGTAAGACAGATTGGAATTATCGGTAAATATCTGCGGATCCAATACGGACAAATCCTTATTTGCCATATTTACACTTTGATTAAGAGTTCTTCCCCCGGCAAGTTCCGCCTGAAGAACTGACTCAAAATCCAAATCCTTTCTCTTATAATTAGGTGTGCTGACGTTTGCAATATTATTTGATATGAGTTCATTTCTCATATTTGATGCATCCGCAGCCTTGTCAAGAATATTGATATAATTGTAGATATCCGTATTAATCATAACTTTACCTTTCTCCTATCATAGGATTAAACACAAAATACATATTCCTTAACCCCTCAAAACACAAAAAGGACTTATGAGTACACTCACAAATCCTTTTGTTACATCTGTATCCGAAAGTCCGTTTCCGCAGCTGTATCATCGATAATAATGTATTTTGTGCCACTCACACTATATACTACCATATAATGTGTTTTTCATCAACAAAAAATATCAAATTATGACGAAATATTTTCTGTCTGTGGCTTGGACCATGACATAAAGTCACATTCGGGGTTATTGACACATCCATAGTATCTTCTACCCTTCCTCGTCTTCTTAATAACTATATCGGCATTGCATTTCGGACATTTAACACCTGTTTTTTCAAAATATGGTTTTGTATTCTTACAATCCGGAAATCCGGGGCAGGCCAGAAACTTTCCGTTTGAACCATATTTTACAACCATCATCCTACCGCAAAGCTCACATTTTGTATCAGAAACCTCATCCTCAATCTTTATATGCTCAAGCTCTTTTTGTGCATTATCTACCGATTTTTTCAAATCCGGATAGAAATTTTTTATAACAATCTTCCAATTTATATTTCCGATTTCTATATCATCCAGCAAGGACTCAATATTTGCCGTAAAGCTTGTATCTACAATTTCCGGAAAGGCTATATTCATTATCTCGTTAACAGCTTCACCAAGCTCGGTCATGTATAGATTTTTAGCTTCTTTAACTATATATCTTCTTGCCAAAAGTGTGGAAATGGTCGGTGCGTATGTTGACGGTCTTCCAATTCCAAGCTCCTCCATCGTTCTTACAAGCAAACTTTCCGTATAACGTGTGGGCGGCTGTGTAAAATGCTGTTTTTCCTCGAGGGACTCTACCTGCAGAACATCTTTTTCATTAATATTGGTCAGCTTAGTATTATCCTTTTTTTCCTCATCAGGCTTGTAAACAGCCAAAAAGCCTTCAAACTTTACCTTGGTTGATGATGCCTTGAACTTATAATCTTTGCTCCCGGTATCTGCTTTTAATGTTACCGTATTGGTTTCGTATACTGCATCACTCATACGGCTCGCAAGAAATCTGTTATAAATAAGCTGATATAATCTAAACTGCTCCCGTGAAAGCTGATCCTTCAAAAGAACCGGTGTAAGATTTACGTCAGTCGGTCTTATAGCCTCATGTGCATCCTGTATTTTCTTATCTGTTTTTCCTTCCTTTGTGGTTCCTACATAATTTTCTCCGAATTTATCCGCAATATACTCTTTTGCATTCTTATCTGCTTCTTCGGATATTCTTGTAGAATCAGTTCTTAGATAAGTAATAAGACCTATCGTTCCCTTACCCTTTATATCTACACCTTCGTATAACTGCTGTGCAACTCTCATAGTTTTGCTTGTTGAAAAATTAAGCTTCGTACCTGCATCCTGCTGGAGCGTACTTGTTGTGAACGGTAAAGGTGATTTTTTGATTTTCTCACTTTGTTTTATGCTGTCTACAATCATTTTCTTACCGTTTACCGCCGACATAACTTCATCAAGCTTTGGCCTTTCCATCTTGTCATCTGTAAAAATAAATTCAACCGGTTTTAAATTCTTTCCGGTAATGACATTTGCACCAAGACTCCAATACTCCTTCGGAACAAATGCATTTATTTCATTTTCTCTGTCTGCCACAAGCTTAAGTGCTGCTGATTGGACTCTTCCGGCACTTAAACCTCTTTTCACCTTTTCCCACAAAAGCGGACTTATGGAATATCCAACCATTCTGTCAAGAACTCTTCTTGCCTGCTGCGCATCAACAAGATCCATATCAATATCTCTCGCATGCTTTAATGAATCCTTGACAGCATTTTTTGTTATTTCATTGAATGTAATTCTCTTATAATTCTTTTTATCAAGTTTTAATGCAATTGACAAGTGGTAAGATATGGCTTCTCCCTCACGATCAGGGTCAGTTGCAAGAAAAACTTTATCAGCTTTTTTTACTTCTTTTTTCAACTCCGAAAGCAATTCACCCTTTCCCCTTATGGTGATATACTTCGGTTCATAATCATTTTCAAAATCTATACCCATCTGACTTTTAGGTAAGTCCCTTACATGTCCGTTGGATGCGATTACCTTATAGTTTGCCCCCAAAAATTTTTGGATTGTTTTTGCCTTTGCAGGCGACTCCACAATAACAAGATTTTTAGCCATTTTCCTCTCCTTATTCAAACAGAAATTATATAATATCCCTTATACGACTGTTTTATTAAGCCTTTTTCTTCCATATTATAAAGCAAATTTATAGTTTCGCTGACACCCATCTTAAGCTTATCTATTATGTCATCAATATATGTCGGTTCTAAACTCAAACAACTATACAACATTTTTTCTGCAGGTGCAAGAGAATTTTTATTCACTGTTTTTTTCATAAACACTAAATCATCATCCGATTTTGCATTGAAATCAACATTTTCACCCTTAATATTTTCTTTCTTTTTTTCTTGATACAAAAGTCCTTTCAAGTCATTTATTATATCCTCCGGAGATGTTACGCACATAGCTCCCATTTTTATCAAATTGTTGGTTCCTTCGCTGTTTTTATCGGTTATTCTCCCCGGAACGGCATATATCTGCCTACCCTGTTCAAGTGCCAAATCGGCAGTAATAAGTGAACCGCTTTTTTTCCTTGCCTCAATCACCAAAAGTCCGTCTGAAAGCCCGCTTATAATTCTGTTTCTGACGGGAAATTGTCCCGCATTTGGCGGTGTCCCAGGTGCATATTCGGAAATTATCGCTCCTTTTTTCGACATTTCAAGATACAAATCATAATTTTCTTTCGGATAAATAATATCAATACCACATCCCAATACACCTACCGTATAACCGTTTCCCTCAAGTGCTCCTCTGTGTGACATTCCGTCTATTCCAAGAGCAAGTCCGCTTATAATATTTATTTCCTCTTTGGCAAGCTCTCTGGCGAACATCCGCGCAAGCTCTCTTCCGTAAATATCAGATGTTCTTGCTCCGACAATTCCTATGTTCATATTATTTATATTTAATTTTTTACTTAATATACCTTTGACATATAAGATATTTGGATAATCGTACAAATTCATAAGCTTTTCAGGATACAACGCATGGCCGGGATATACAATATCAACATTCATCCCCAAAAGCATATCCCGTAATTCTTTTGCATAGCCAAAGGATTTTGAATTAATTATATAACCTGCTTTTTCCTCTCCGATTATTTCGGAAAGTATCTGTTTTGAAGCTTCGTAAATATCTTCTATGCTTCCCAATTCCTGTATCAATTTTCTTTGACTTGCAGCCCCGACACCGCCTATATTGTTAAACCATAAATTTAAAATATCCTTATCTTTTGTTGATTCATTCATTTATTTCACCTCCCTTACCGTATACATTAATTGAATTATAATAAAACAAGGCTTCCTTAAGATGAATTATCTCAACATTCTCTTTTTTGTCCATATCGGCTATGGTTCTTGATAATCTTAAAATTCTGTTTATGCCTCTGGCAGAAACAGTCTTATCCTTAATATTTTGCTTGAGAAACTCTTCTGTTTCATAATTTAAACATATATACTTTTTTATAAGCTTTCCGTCTAATTCGGAATTAAGATATATCTGTTCGTCTGCATATCTTTTTCTTTGTGTTTCTCTTGCTTCAATTACACGATTTCTTATTGTTTCGGAGTTTTCTTCCTCCCTGTCGGAAAATATTTCTTCGTACAAAACAGGTTTTACATCCATTTTTATATCTATTCTATCCAATAAGGGTGCACTGATTTTTTGCTGATATCTTTTAATTTGATAAGGCGTGCATGTACATCTGTTTAAATCGGGATAATTTCCGCACGGACAAGGATTCATAGCCGCAACAAGCATAAAATCCGCCGGAAAAGAATATGCAGCCTGAACTCTTGATATATAAATTTTCTTATCCTCCATAGGCTGACGCAATACTTCAAGAACATTTTTATTAAATTCGGGAAGCTCGTCCAAAAACAAAATACCGTTATGCGCCAATGTAACCTCTCCCGGCTTCGGAACAGCACCTCCTCCTATCAACGCATGATTTGAAATGGTATGATGAGGTGAACGAAACGGCCTTTTAGTAACCAGCCTGTTTGTTTTGTCAAGCATTCCGCTTATGCTGTATATTTTTGTAACCTCAATGCTTTCCTCAAACGAAAGTCCAGGCATTATGGTAGGAAGTCTTTTAGCAAGCATTGACTTACCTGCACCTGCAGAACCTGAAAGAAGGACATTATGAAATCCCGAGGCCGCTATCTCCATTCCTCTTTTTAATACCTTTTGGCCTTTAATTTCATTAAAATCACATTTATAATCAGGTATATCATCTGCAAATTCATAGTCCATGTCATCATATGGGGCTATATTTATATTTCCCTGAATATAATCAATAGCCTCGGCCAGCCTGCTTACTCCTATAACTTTTAAGCCCTTAACCAGTCCTGCTTCATTTACATTTTCTTTCGGAATAATACAGGTATCGATTTCTTTTTCATAGGCGCTGTAAACCATCGGAAGTATTCCGTTTACCGGCATTACACTTCCGTCAAGACTTAACTCTCCTATTATAATTGTTTTAGATAAATCCAACACGGAAATAATACCCATAGAAAGAACTATGGATATTGCTATGGGTAAATCAAAACCCGAACCGTATTTTCTTATATCCGCCGGGGATAAATTGATTGTTATGCGCTTAGGCGGAAGATAATATCCTGAATTTTTAAGCGCAGTTCTGACTCTCTCGCCGGCTTCCTTTACTGATGAGGAAAGATAACCGACTAAATTGAGCACAGGCAGACCGTCATTGATATCTGCCTCCACTCCGATCATGGCACCGTCTATGCCTGTTACAGTGCCTCCAGTGACCTTACTAAACATAATTTTTGCTCCATTTCTACCTCTCCGGAGCATGCCAAATATATTATTAAATAATAATATTCAATAAATCCTGTTGCTTATTCAAGCATATTTCGAATTTCCTGCATTTTATAATCCATGGCGGTTACCATATCCGCACATTTTTTAAGCTCCTGGGCAATTATTTCAGGATGTTTCAAGTTGTCCTTCTTATACTTAAGCTTATGATCAAGACTTGCCCAGAAATCCATAGCTATGGTTCTAAACTGAACCTCAACCTTCATATATTTTTTCTGATTTGATAAAAATATCGGAACTTCAACTATAAGATGAAGGCTTCTGTAACCGTTTGATTTGGGATTTCTTATGTAATCTTTAACCTGAACGACATTTATATCATCCTGCTTTGACAGCAATTCCGATACAGTATATATATCTTCCGGGAAAGAACAAATAACTCTTACTCCGGCTATGTCGGTAAGGTTGTTCTCAATATTTTCTATGGTTATTTCAAGATTCTTCTTTCTCATTTTTTCGATTATGCTTATCGGCTTTTTGATTCGGCATTTAATCGACTCAAACGGATTTCTGTTATGCTGTAAAGCAAACTCTGAATTAAGAACCTTTAATTTTGTTTCAATTTCCATCAATGCACATTCATAATACATCATCAATATGATAAAAGGCTGCATATTCTTTAATGCCGCTTCGGGATTCTCCGAATTCATCAAAAGTTCCATGCTCATTTCATCTGCTGCCATACTCATAGTAACCACCTCACGAAATCTTCCCTGATACCATCCGGTATCGATAAATCTAGCACCTGCAAAGCAAAATATATGCACTTAAAAGTAATACAAGTACTATCACAAATTCACAAAAACCACTTATAAAATATGATATAAGTATTCCTATCGCCATAAAAAACATGGCATATCCTATCAAAGCTCTCACCGGGCATCACACAAATTTTATATTTATTTAAAATATATGCCCGATCATTGGAAATAAGAATAAATTTATATTCTTTCCTCTTTGCCTAAATCATCAACAGCTTCGGCAACTGCTGCTTCCTCAACAGGATTTTTCTTGGATACAAGACTTGTTATTCTGTTAACAACCTCAGGCACGGCATCAAATATCTTTCCTACAGTACTCTCACTCTGATTAGCGGTAACAATCTTTGCATATCCGTTCTGAATAACAAGAACAGCAGAAGGTGACATCTTACCTCCCATACCGCCGGCTGCCGAATTGCTTCCTTTTTCTTTTTTTGCGAAAGCACCTGCCGCAACACCAAAGTTTACATCCACGAGAGGAAGTATAATTGTATCACCAATCTTGGTAGGCTCACCAACAACAGTTTTTGTTGACATAAAAGAATCCATACCTTTAAATAATGAAGCTACTGTCTGATTAAAATTATTATCCATTTTATTATATCCTCCTGAAAATTATATTTTTCTTGCCATCTTTATCGTTTGCCAAATATATCTCTTTAGCACTATTCTTGCTATATAACCAAGAATTATTCGTCCCTTAACCGTAACATCTCCCTCAAGCACCTTTTCGTAAAAATCCGGATATACAGAGAAATGTTTTTGGTATACAAAAGGCATCAAGCTCAAATATCCTGTAACCTGTCCTGTGGTACACGGTTCATCAAAGCCATACCTTACATATCCTTTAATCTTTTTAGGGGCTATATGTTTAACCAGGCCTACAAGATATTTTTTTATGTATTCCCGGGTTTTAACCGTACATTTCATATTCCAGAATTTTTGAAAGCGATTATATTTTTTTTCAATCGCCGCTTTCTTTTCCGAAATGGCATTAACCTTTTTCTCAAGCTTTTGATAAAGTGTTTCTTTTACCTCTTCCTCGGATTTACCTTCAAGGTCTTCAACTGTCTTTTTGGATTTTTTGAATAATTTTTTAATTCTTCCGAAGAGTTTCTTTTCGTCTTCATCCAGGGTTTCTTCATCGCCCCACAGATCATAGGCAGTCAACTCATCATCAGAATCATCCTCAGATAAGGAAGCATCCGTTTTTTCATCCGTAAACAAATGTCCGGAATTACTTTCTGATGCTTGATTTGATTCGGAAACAATTTCCGCAGGCTGAAGTTCATTTGATGCTTCAGCTTGTTGCTCAGGTTGAACCTCCGATTGAACAGACTCCTCATCCCGAACCGATTTTTTGTTTAATTTCTTCTTTTTTTCTTTCTTAGGCTTTCCCTCTTTGCCACCTACATTAAGTTTTATACCAAGAATCCTAAGAAATGTATCCAGCTTTTTTTCATTTTTTTCAAAGATAATATTGACACTTACTATTAAAAACCGGACCTTTGCCACAACACTTACATCATCATCGAATCGGGCAGCGATCTTATATCTTACCGGTGCAAACAGCACAATCAGTGTAAGTAAAAGAATCAGTCCAAGTATAATCGCAAGAATCATCAAGATTATCTTTATTATAACCCATATTATATGCAACATACTCAATCCCTATATTTCAAAAAATCTTCTTGTATCAAAGTCTTCACCGGCATCATACATATCCTGTACGATATCGCGGACAACTTCATTGGCATCATCTTTGCTTTTGGCAACTCCGACTATGTATATCTCGTCACTTATTTTCTTATAGAATTTTCCGAAAAGATTCTTGTATTCATATATATCAAGCAATCCGTCCGTTATAAGAGGAAGTGTAACCACATAAATACCGTCAATCTTACGCTTATGTCTTAATTTTTTTAAGATTTTTTCCTTCTTTTTGTCCTTAAAGCCTTGTACATAAGGGGTATCGACTACCTTCATAAATTCACCCCCGGATTAAATATCTTCTTCAATCATCTCACATATAAGCTTATTGCAGGCTGTAAGCTCACTCATATCTTTGCAGCCCGAAAGCGTATAATCAAAATAATTTTTAATTTCCTGTTTTGAATTAAGGAAAATAGGCATAGCCGAAAGTATTTTACACATGATACTTCTTACGGCATATTTTCCGCAATCCGCAAAAAGCTTTGTAAAATCTTCTATAAGCTTATCTTTTGTTTCTTCATAATAAGCATCATCAACCATATCGCTTTCATTTCTTTGTTTTTGCTCAACATCAATAAACAAACTGGTTGAAAGAAGCTTGCTTATCTTATCAAGATCATCAAATTCATCCTTAAGCCCAAGTTCTTCAACGCTTTCCTTCTTTCCTACATATATATCATCAAAGGATGCTTCAAGCGGCATAATACTCTCCGTAACATCTTCCTGAGCTCCCTCAAGACTTACAAAATCATCCATAAGACTTTCCGAAAGGCTGTCAAAATCCGAAGAACTTATACAGGAATCAACAATATTTTCAGCAGCCTTATATGCAGGATGACTTGAATTTGCTTCATATGCCTTATCAATCGTCAAAAGAAGTGTATAAATATCATTTGCAATTTCCTGCATTAATATGTAATTTGAAGCTTCTTCATTGATTATAGCAGCTGCATCTTCCAGTCTTTTATATAATGTATCGAACTCTTCTTCTGAGAGCTCTTTATAATCAGCCGCTTCAAGGTCTGTAAAAACATGATACAGGAAAGGATACTCCGTCTCAAATCCCTTCGGCTTTATTATAAGCGCCGAGGTTCTGAGCATATCGCAAAATTCATCCAATGACGCCTTTTCTCCACCCTTATAAAGTGCAAGTGTATTATTTACAACATCATAGAACTTATTTTTTGTCATTCTAACAGGAAGCTGAGCCATAAGAAGCTGTAACTTACTGTTTATAAGCATCTTGTCCGATTCGTTAAATACATATGAATACATCTTGTCCGAAAGCAGGTCAATGTCAACATCTTCAATTTCATTTTTAACTTTTGCTTCAATACGATTGAGAATATATTCATAAATCTCATATCCGTCGGTATATGAGGTAAGAATCTTCATTTTATATTCAATATTTTCTCTTATCTGCTTTATTGCGGTAAAAGCTTCTTCATCAACCGGATTTTTCCTGATGATATTGTTATCGACAAGTCTTTTCAACACATCAAAATATTTACATACATCCGTATTTTTGTCGGTCATTTCGGATATTATTTCGCACATGGTATAAAAGTTCATACTCATTTTGACCATTGAATAATAATTATATTTTTCGAAAAGAAGCTTTGAATATTCCTTTATATTTTCTTCTTTGTTGATATCACTTTTTATCTCGCCTATAAGTTTTTTAATGCTGCTCATTTAGTTTAGTCTCCGTTATGTTTTTATTTGATATGTTCATGCGTATAAATATGATCGTTGCAATATTCATAGTTTCCGTTACATTTCGTACAGAATCTGAATACCAGCTCGTCACCGTCTTTTTCCGTCTTGCCGCATATAGCACACTTATGTCTTGTTATGCCTTCAGGCATCTTCTTTTCTTCTCCGCCGTGCTTTCTGCCGACATAATCGCTCATATTATATACATTATCGCTGTTTTCCCGCTTCGCAAATGCAGGTTTTTTTCTTTTTTTCTTATCTGCCCCGTAAAAGCTAAACGAAAATCCACCGCCCCTTCGAAGGCTGTATTTTTTAAATACATTGTAAAAGAAAAAGAAAAATGCAAAATTAACAATTATCAAAGCCCTAAGCGTTGTAATCGGATATTTAAAATAGTAATATAACCATACCGCAAAATCTATCGCCGCAATATATTTTGCCTTAAGCGGGAATAAAAACATAAACAATATTGTACTATCCATATATGCCATCGCAAAGGCAAAGAATATACTTGAAGGAACCAGCCAGTTAATAAATGTTCCTCCGTATACTACTTCCGTCAAGCTTGATACATCGTCACTTTTTACAAAATAGTAAAACAAGCTTACTCCTATTACGGTAATAAAGTTAAGAATCATAGAGCCCAGCATATATAAATTAAACATAAATGTTCCCATACCGCGTTCGGCAGAACTTCCGATAAAATAAAGGCATACCAAAGACAACACCGTCCATTCATCAAACTCGGAAGGTGCGGTAAATATCCATGTTATGAGTCGCCAAAATTCATGCTTCTCAAACACCTGATACGGAACCAATATCAGCTTCATATAAACATCCGGTGCCGCAACGGATAACAGATAGTTAAATGCGAAAAGCAATGCTAAAACAAGCGGCAGATTTCTAATAGAAAATTTTCCAAATTTTTTTTCAAGCTTGTACAAGAATTTCATAATATTTTGTCCTTAATGATAGTTTATTTTAATTAGCGTATATGCATCTAACGTCGATGCATACACGCTAATATTATATCTTAATTTGATATAAATGACAAGGAAAATCAGGCATTATTTTCAGGTGGTATTCTTATAATCGTTCCGAGGGGAATTCGCATATTAAGAAGCTCTTTATTATATTCAATAAGACTTCCAATATCCGTTCCTGTTTCTTCCATTATGCTCTTTAATGATTCTCCCGTTCTTGCGGTAAAATATCTGCGTTCCTCCTTTTCCTCATAAATTTCGGTAGGTACGCATATTTCATCTCCCGGTTGCAAATTATAAACGTTTACGTACGGATTTTCCTTCAAAACATCCACAAGTCTTACGCCGTACAGCTTTGATATCTTATACAAAGTATCTCCCTGCACAACCTTGTGAATGGTTCCTCTGCATTTCTTTTCCATATTTTTCCCCTTTTTGATTATTCTATGCCGCAATTCAAAAAATGTGGCAAAAAATTAAAAAAATACAATAATTTTCATGTTTTTTACTGTTGTATTTTGGCGTTTCTTCCATTATAATATTCTTTTGACACATGAAAAAATATTTGTGATAAGGAGGCAGGCATTTTGCCTATTTTACAATGAACAGATTAGGTATTGATATCGGTTCAACCACCGTTAAGGTTGCAATAATTGATGAAGAACATAATATTTTATTTTCCGAATACAAAAGACATTTTGCCAACATAAAGGAAACTCTTAAAGAATTGCTTCAGAACGCCAGAGGTAACCTCGGTGACATCGAAGTAGCCCCGACCATAACCGGTTCGGGTGGTCTGGCTCTTGCAAATGTTATAGGTGTTCCTTTTGAGCAGGAAGTTATTTGTGTAACTGACGCATTAAAGGATTATGCCCCTCAGACAGATGTTGCCATAGAGCTCGGTGGAGAAGATGCAAAAATAATATATTTTACCAATGGTGTCGAACAGCGTATGAATGGTGTCTGTGCCGGCGGTACAGGTTCATTTATCGATCAGATGGCATCACTTTTACAGACAGATGCCATAGGACTTAATACTTATGCAAAGGATTATGAAACCATTTATCCTATTGCCGCCCGTTGCGGTGTATTTGCAAAAACCGATATACAGCCTCTTATAAATGAAGGTGCAACCAAACCAAATCTCGCAGCTTCAATCTTTCAGGCTGTTGTAAACCAGACCATAAGCGGTCTTGCCTGCGGTAAGCCTATAAAGGGAAATGTTGCATTTTTAGGTGGTCCTCTTCACTTTTTGGATCAACTTAAGGAAGCCTTTATCAGAACACTTAATTTAACTGATGAAAGTGTAATCGCACCTTCACATTCTCATCTTTTTGCTGCTGTCGGTGCGGCACTTCAGGCAAAAGAAGAATTCATATTCAAGATTAGCGAATTAGCAGGTATGCTTACCGATGATTTAAAATTTTCCGTTGATGTCGACAGACTTCCTCCGCTTTTTTCTTCCGAGGAAGAATATGCCGATTTCATAAAAAAGCAATCCAAATATCATGTTAAACGAGGCAATCTTGCTTCTTATAAAGGCAAATGCTTCCTCGGTGTGGATGCCGGTTCAACTACAACCAAGGTGGCGCTCGTTGCCGAAGACGGTTCATTACTTTATGATTTTTACAGCAGCAACAACGGAAGTCCTTTAAAGACAACTATCCGTGCATTGAAAGATATATTTTCAAAGCTTCCTGACGGAGTTGAAATTGCTTCGGCATGCTCAACGGGATACGGAGAAGCTTTAATTAAGTCTGCTCTCATGCTTGATCATGGCGAGGTTGAGACGATTGCTCACTATACTGCCGCTGCTTTCTTTGATCCGGATGTCGACTGTATACTTGATATAGGCGGTCAGGACATGAAATGTATCAAGATAAAAAACGAAGTAGTTGATAACGTAATGCTTAACGAAGCATGTTCATCAGGCTGCGGTTCATTTATAGAAACCTTTGCAAAGTCTCTTAATTACGAAATCAAAGATTTTGCCAAAATTGCATTATTTGCCGAGCATCCTATCGATCTTGGTTCAAGATGTACCGTATTTATGAATTCAAAGGTTAAACAGGCCCAAAAAGAAGGAGCATCTGTTGCCGATATATCCGCAGGTCTTGCATATTCGGTAATTAAAAATGCACTCCTTAAGGTTATAAAGCTTACAGATCCGAAATCACTCGGTAAAAATATTGTGGTTCAGGGTGGAACCTTCTACAATGATGCCGTATTAAGAAGCTTTGAGCTTATTTCGGGAAGAGAAGCCATAAGACCTGACATCGCAGGAATCATGGGCGCATTCGGTGCTGCACTTATAGCAAGAGACAGATATGAAGGTGCCGAAAAATCATCCATGCTATCTCGTGAAGAAATCGAGAATCTTACTTATGAAACAAGCATGGCAAGATGTAAAGGCTGTACAAACAATTGTCTCCTTACCATAAATAAATTTTCGGGAGGTAGACGTTTTATATCAGGAAACAGATGTGAAAAAGGTCTCGGTTTAAAGAAAAATGCAAATAACGTTCCAAACTTATTTGAATATAAATTTAACAGATTGTTCCAATACGAGCCGCTTACCGAAGCTGAAGCAACACGAGGAACAATCGGTGTTCCGAGAGTTCTTAATATGTACGAGAATTACCCGTTCTGGTTTACATTTTTAACAAAGCTCGGATATAGAGTAATTTTATCTCCAAAATCATCAAGAGACATATATACGCTCGGTATCGAATCGATACCAAGTGAATCCGAATGCTATCCTGCAAAGATTGCACACGGCCATGTTATGTGGCTCTTGAAGCATGGAATAAAAAATATTTTTTATCCTTGTATTCCTTACGAAAGAAATGAAACACCGGATGCAAACAATCATTACAACTGCCCTATTGTTACATCTTATGCCGAAAACATTAAGAACAATATGGAAGAATTAAGTGATCCGGATACAACATACATAAGACCTTTCCTTTCACTTGACAACAAGCAGGCTCTAAAAGAGCGTCTTATGCGTGAATTTAAGAAATATACCAATATAACCATGCAGGAAATCTCCGATGCTGTTGACGCAGCCTATATCGAAGCCGATGCCGTTAAGGCAGATATAAAGAACAAGGGTGATGAAACCATCAAATACCTTGAGGAAAATGATAAAATCGGTATAGTTCTTGCAGGTCGTCCATATCATATTGACCCTGAAATCAACCATGGTCTTCCCGAGCTTATCAATTCATTTGATATCGCCGTTCTTACGGAAGATTCAGTGGCGCATCTTGGAGAGGTTGAAAGACCGCTTATCGTTTCAGACCAATGGATGTACCATTCAAGACTTTACAAGGCAGCAAACTACGTTAAGACCAGCAAAAATCTTGAACTTATTCAGCTTAATTCATTTGGTTGCGGACTTGATGCCGTTACAACAGACTGCGTAAACGATATACTTACAAATTCTGGTAAAATATATACCGTACTTAAAATTGATGAGGTAAGCAACTTAGGTGCTGCAAGAATACGTATCCGTTCTCTTATCAGTGCCGTAAACGTAAGACGTAAACGTCATTTTGTTCCTTGTCCTGTTTCAAGTGCAATCAACAGAATTGAATTTACACAGGATATGAAGGATTACACTGTTTTGGTTCCGCAGATGTCGCCTATACATTTCAACATACTCGGACCGGCATTTACACAAATGGGACTTAATATCGTTATGCTTCCCGATGCAAATAAGGACGTTGTGGATACAGGACTTAAATATGTAAATAACGATGCATGCTACCCTTCACTTATAGTTGTAGGTCAGCTTATGCATGCTATTAATTCAGGCAAATATGATGTAAATAAACTGGCTGTTGTTATGACTCAGACCGGAGGCGGCTGTCGTGCAACAAACTATGTCGGATTTATAAGACGTGCACTTGCCAAGGCAGGTTACGGTCAGATACCGGTTATAGCGTTAAGTGTACAGGGCTTTGAACAAAACTCAGGATTTAAGTTTAATCTTAAGACCGTAAAACTTGCACTCCAGGCTATTATTTACGGTGATTTGTTTATGAGAGTATTATACAGAACCAGACCTTATGAGAAGGTTAAAGGCTCTGCAGATAAGCTGCATAAGAAATGGGAGAAAATATGTATAAAGAGCATTCAGAATAACGGACGTGGTTATAAAAAGATTATCAATGGAATAATACATGATTTTGATAATCTCCCGCTCAACGAAGGAGAAAGACGTCCTCGTGTAGGAATCGTAGGCGAGATTCTCGTAAAATTCCTTCCTTCGGCAAACAACCACCTTGTTGAGCTTCTTGAATCGGAGGGTGCCGAAGCGGTTATGCCGGACTTGCTTGATTTCTTCATGTATTGCTTCTATAACAACAATTATAAATACGAATTTCTTGGAAAACCCAAGAGCTCCGCAAAGAAAGCAAATCTTGGCATATGGGCTCTGGAATTCTTAAGGAAGCCTCTAAGAGATGCTTTGGAAAAGAGTCAAAGATTTGAACCACCTGTACATATAACCAAGCTTGCCGATTATGCAAGACCTATAGTTTCTATCGGAAACCAGACGGGTGAAGGCTGGTTCTTAACCGGCGAAATGGTTGAGCTTATAAAGAGCGGTGCCGGCAACATAGTTTGCTGTCAGCCATTTGCATGTCTTCCGAACCATATTGTCGGAAAAGGCGTTATAAAGGAGCTTAGAAAAGCTTATCCACAGGCAAATATTGTTGCTATCGACTACGATCCGGGCGCTTCGGAGGTTAATCAGGTAAATCGTATCAAGCTTATGCTTGCTACAGCAAGAAAGAATTTGCAGGATAATATCCAAGAATCAGAATCGTAATATGCACAAATATAAAGAAGCTGCCGTTTGGATTCAAACGGCAGCTTCTTTTATATGCACATTTTATAATATTTATTATATTCAGATCAATCTTTCTTTCCAAGAATTACAGGAATGGTTTTCTCAACATAATCTTCATCTTCAAGATATTTTACCTTAACTTCAACCTGCTCTCCCGCTCTGTAATATTCAAGCAAATCTATAAGCTGTTCGGCAGATGTAATTCTTTGTCCGTCAAATCCCGTTATAATATAGTTTTTCTTTATTCCGGCATTTTTCGCTGCAGAACCATCTAATGTTTCGGTTACAAAAACACCCTCGGGAATTCCGTACATATATGATATTTCCGAATCTATTGTTTTACATTTAATACCAAGAGCAGCTCTGTACTTTTCATCAACCTTATCTCTTGTCTGCTTTAATGACAAATTGTTAATTACTTCATTTACCTTACTTATAGGTATTGCATAGCATACACCTTCAACCTCTGTAGAAGTATACTTGGCTGAATTTATACCTACAACCTCACCCTTCATATTGAGCATGGCACCACCACTGTTACCCGGATTTATTGCAGCATCTGTTTGAATAAGCGGTAAATCATTGGTATTTGTAGTTCTCTCTTTTGCGCTGACTATTCCTGTTGTAACCGACTGACCGTATCCAAGCGCATTACCGATTACAACAACCTGCTCGCCAACCTTAAGATCATCCGAGCTTCCGAGCTTTGCTATCTTTATAGCTTCCTTTGTAGTAGCCGGTATATCCTCCAAAGGTATGGAAACAACAGCAACATCATAACCTGAATCAAGTCCCTTTACCTTTGCATCACAGCTTTCGCCGTCGACAAATTCAACCGACACGGTATCTGCCGATGCAACCACATGATTATTGGTCGCAATTAAAAGCTCATTATCATTTTCCCCGATTATAAATCCCGAGCCGGCACCTGATGATTCATATTCATAGGATCCGAACATACCCTGATTAACCTGCTGGGTTGCTTTTATATTAATTGAAACTATCGAAGGCATTGCATTTTCGACTATATCGGATACATCCATTGTTCCTTTTGGAGCAGTTGTATTTTCATCGGTCGATACAGTTTGTATTATACTGTCATTATTATCCGAAGTTAAATCTTTTTCTTCAGCCTTGATATCATTTACAGTGTCCTGAATAATGCTTCCTATGGTAGTTTTTTGGGTACCCTCAATCTTATCTTTGGAAACAAGATTGAAAACGCCACCCGCAACACCGCCAAATACTGCAGCCGTTGTAACTACCGCAACAGCCTTTTTAACAAATCTGCCAAAACCGTTTCTTTTTTTTACCTTAATCTCATCATGTTTCATTTTAAATCATCTTCCTTTCGTTATAAACATGAGGATTGCGTTTGTGTAATTCTCATAGTATTTGATATAAATTAGTAAAGCTTATTTATCATTTATTCATATACTAAAATTTTTATTTGATAAAAATTTGATAAAAATATGTTTTTATTGTGAACTCTATATTTAACAACTTATTTAATGCAGATTTTTGTATTATACGGTATCGCAGGACTGATATCAGTTAAAATATACCAATTCCTCATTCGCCGGTGATGTCATGGCAACCTCGGATACCTTAATCACAGGACCGTCGCCCTGAAATTCAGGATAAAATTCTTTACCGATTTCTCCGGTAACCATAACCCATTGTCTGTCTTTAAGACTCTTTGCTCCCTGATAATACGCCTTAAATCCTACAAAAGCTATATCATCGGCACAGCATGTCATCGCAAATCTTCCCGGAACGAATTCATTATCCTTATATTCTTTAGGCCTGTGAACCATAGCCTTAAAATGAATCTTCTTTCCGACATACTTGTCCGGATTATCGCAAGCGTCTATATAGAAAAGGCCGAAGTCCTCTTCTTCAAGCTCAATAACAGGCTGATTAATGTCATACGGAAGGAATACCTCATCATCACCAACCTCGGCCAGTCCGTCCTTATTTTCAAAAATAACCTGAGCTCTTCTGTTTACTGCACGAAGGCTTCTTCTGTATTCTGCCTTCTTTGTGTTTTCATCACATCTGTTAAAGATAATCATATCTGCCGTTGAAAGCTGTTCCATCATCATCGCCTTCATATTGGCAATATATACATCAAAAGTCTGTGCATCAACAAATGTAATGACCTGAACTATAGTCCAGCCCTTAGGAACTCTCACGGAAAAAAGCTTATCCATCTTCCATGTTCCGTTATATTCTATCATAACCCTCGTCGGATTATATTTATCCTGTAAATCAAGAAAATGCTCAGTTGAAATATCTTCATCATTAATATATTCAACAAAAATATTTCTCTTCTTAAGATCCTCTTCATCATACTCCTCTATGCCTTCTTCACATACAAGAAGGAGTGTCGGCTCGCCTTCGGTAAAATTACGATCAATAAGAGTTTCTTTAGCAAATGTAGTCTTACCGCTTTCCAAAAATCCAAGAAACATATAAATAGGTATTTCTTTAATCTGTTCCTGTTTTTTCATAATATTTGTCCTTTCTAAAGCTTAAATAATTCCATAAGCAAATCTTCCTTAAGCTCACTTCCGATTACACAAAGCTTGCCTGTATAATCAGGCTTACCTTTTCTTATTTCATATTCACCCGGAACCAGATCAAAATAAATCCAATCACTTCCGGTACTTGCAACTATACCCTTTGCACGAAGGACTATACCGTACTTATCCGACTCATATGCAAGTTCTTCGAGAATTTCCTTCATGTCATTTTCGTCAAATTTCTTTGCTGTTTCCTTACCCCAGCTTGTAAACACATCATCTGCATGATGATGGTGATGCCCATCATCATGATGGCATCCGCAGGAACAACCTTCTCCATGTTCATGATGATGCTCATGCTCTTCCTCATCATGGTCGTGATGGTGATGATGCTCATGCTCTTCCTCATCATGGTCGTGATGGTGATGATGCTCATGCTCTTCCTCATGGTCATGATGGTGATGATGCTCATGCTCATCATGTTCAAGTGACTCAATAAATGCTTCCAGTGTATTTGAATGCTCCATTGCATCAAGAATAATCTTACCGTCTATATCGTCCCATGGTGTAGTAATAATCGCACAATCTTTATTATGCTCTCTCAAAAGAGCTACAGTATCATTGATTTTTTTCTCATCAACATTCTGTGTACGGCTTAATACTATTGTTCCTGCACTTTCAACCTGATTATTAAAGAATTCGCCGAAATTCTTCATATACATTTTACATTTTTGAACATCAACAACGGTTGTGGCACTGTTTATGACAACATCCGCATGAGCCTTAACATCTTCAACAGCTTTCATAACATCTGAAAGCTTACCTACTCCCGACGGCTCAATAATTACTCTGTCAGGTGAAAACTGATCTATAACCTTCTTTAAAGCCTCACCAAAATCACCAACCAGGGAACAGCATATACAACCCGAATTCATTTCGGTTATTTCAACGCCTGCCTCCTTAAGGAATCCACCGTCAATACCGATTTCGCCAAATTCGTTTTCGATTAAAACAAGCTTTTCGCCCGAAAAAGCCTGATCAATAAGTTTTTTAATAAGTGTTGTTTTTCCTGCGCCCAGGAATCCTGACAATATATCTATCTTTGTCATATCTTTTTTCCTCCTTATGTTATGACATTTATAATTAATATTTATTCATATCTATTTTAACCATCTTTTTTTAACTGTCAACCTTTACAAATTAAGCATTATTATCCAAATGAACATCGAGCTGGTTATAAGGAATCTCGATACCGTGTTCATCAAAACTATTTTTAATTTTCTCTGTTATTTCCCACTTGGCATTCCAATAATCTTCTACGGAAACCCAGCATCTTACTCCGAGCTTAATACCGCTATCTTCAAGTGAATCAACAAATACAACTATATCCCTTTCCTTAAGTCTGTATTCTGATTTTTCAAGAACACCTGCAAGAATATCCTTTGCTGTTTTTATATCCTGCTTATAAGAAATATAAACCGGCAAATCCAGCATACGGCAATTGTTGGTTGTTACATTTGTAATCGAATTATTTGTTATATTTCCGTTTGGAATAACAATCTGTTTGTTATCATAGGTTCGAAGCTTGGTATAGAATATATCAATTGACTCAACAGTACCTTCGCACTTCTTATCATTTTCTATGATATAATCTCCGATTTTAAACGGCTTCATAATAAGTATAAGTACACCACCCGCAAAGTTGGCAAGACTTCCCTGAAGAGAAAGTCCTATGGCAAGACCGGCAGTACCGAGAATAGTCACAAGCGATGTAACCTGAAATCCGACCATTGCGGCAGCCATAATTATAACAACCGAATAAACCACTATTCTTATAAGAGAAAGCAAAAATCCCGCCACATTAGTATCAAGCCTGGATTTATCAAAGGAACGCTTAATCAGTTTTAAAACAAACTTAGCCACCTTAAATGCAATAAATAAAAATACAAGCATTAAGATTATGGCAAAAAACTTATCAATCAACCAATTCGTAACCTTATCAAAATATTCATCATACCTACTTTTGTTAACCGTATCTGTAAGAATCATTGACAATTCTCCTTAATTTTATTTCGTTACAAAGGCGACAATGCAGAAATCATTAAGACGTAATCCCCGCTTTGCCGCCTAAACATTTAATATTTAATATATATTACTTTTCAGTTTTCTTCTTAAATACCGTGATTGACAACGGTGGAACAGTTACTGATATATAATGCTCCTGTCCGTCACATTCTGCCTTTTTAGCCTGCTTGGCAGTTTTATTATTTCTTCCTTCACCACCGTATTTTACATTATCACTTGAGAAAATCTCCTGCCACTTTCCTCCGGAAGGTGTAGCAAGCTTATAGCTCTTGTGAATTATCGGTGTAAAGTTACATATGATAACCAAAGTTTCCTTAGGATCCTTAGCTTTTCTCATAAATGACAACAGGCTTGTGTTGGCACTGTTACAGTTAATCCATTCAAAGCCTTCAGGCTTATTATCAAGCTCATATAATGCCGGTTCTGTTTCGTAAAGCTTATTAAGCTCCTTAACATATCCCTGCATATATACATGAGCATCAAACTCGAACAATGACCAGTCGATTTCTGTTGACTCATTGAATTCCGTAAATTGAGCAAACTCCTGTCCCATAAACAAAAGCTTTTTGCCCGGATGGGTCATCATGTAGCCGTAAGAAACTCTTAAATTCGAGAACTTATCTTCATATCCTCCCGGCATTTTTTCAATCATTGAGCCTTTTTCATGAACAACCTCATCATGAGAAAGGACAAGTATAAAATTCTCACTGTATGCATAAACCATGCTGAAGGTAAGATTATTATGATGATACTTTCTGTAAAGAGGATCATATTTGATATAGCTTAAGAAATCATTCATCCAGCCCATATTCCACTTATAATCAAAGCCAAGTCCACCCTCCTCTACAGAGTGTGTCATCATAGGCCATGCAGTTGATTCTTCAGCTATCATAAGTACACCCTTATGAAGCTCATGCATCTTCTTATTTAATTCTTTAATAAGTGCTATTGCTTCAAGGTTTTCATTACCACCATAGACATTCGGAAGCCATTGTCCGTTGCTTCTTCCATAGTCAAGATAAAGCATGGAAGCAACCGCATCCATACGAATACCATCAATATGGTATTTATCTGCCCAATAAAGAGCATTTGAAACAAGGAAGTTTTTAACCTCATTTCTTCCGTAATTAAATATATATGTACCCCAATGAGGATGTTCACCGCGTCTTGGGTCTTCACATTCATATAAAGGTGTTCCGTCAAATCTTCCGAGGCCATGCTCATCCTTAGGAAAATGTGCAGGTACCCAGTCAATTATAACACCTATACCTTTGCTGTGAAGATAATCTACAAAATACATAAAGTCAGTAGGCTCACCATATCTTGAAGTAGGAGCATAATATCCCGTTACCTGATATCCCCATGAAGGATCAAACGGATGCTCCATTATCGGCATAAGCTCTACATAATTATAATTCATTTCTATAAGATAGTCCGCAAGTCTTGTAGCTATATCCCTATAGTTATAAAACTCTCTTCCGTCATCAGGTCTTTTCCACGAACCGATATGCATCTCGTATATTGACATAGGCTTAGAGAATGAATTATTTTCTTCTCTTTCACTTACCCACTTGCTGTCCTTCCACTTATAAGACAAATCAACAATCTTAGATGCGTTTGCAGGTCTTACTTCACTTGAAAATGCATAAGGATCGCTCTTCATAAATACCTTACCGGACTTTGCCTGTATCTCGTACTTATATATTTCACCGACCATTTTACCCGGAATGAATAATTCAAATATTCCCGAATAGTCAAGCTTTCTCATAGGATGGCGTCTTCCATCCCAATTATTGAAATTACCTACAACGGATACTCTGTCGGCATTCGGAGCCCATACTGCAAACAAGACACCCTCTATACCGTCAACAACCATAGGATGTGCACCCATCTTCTCGTATATATTATAATGCTCACCCTCATTAAACAGGCTTATATCAATCGGATCTATTACCGACTCAAATATATACGGGTCAATATAAGTTACTTCCTGACCATCATTAAATTTGACATCAAGCTTATAGTCAAATCTCTTTTTATTTTTTATTACAACAGAATAAAATCCTTCTACTCTGTCAGACACCAAGGTGTATTTCTTACGTGTAGCCGTGTCTATGGCACTTACTACTTTTGCTCCCGGAAGATATGCATTTATGTACAAATCATCTATACATTCATGCATTCCGAGGATATGGTGCGGATTGTTATGTATGCCCTTAACAAGCGCATCAACCTCCATCCAGTTTATAGCAAATACCTCTTTTCTTTTGGACATTTATTCATCCCCCTTAAAGTTTGTGGATAAAGATTCCACTCCTTAGCTTTGGTTCAAACCATGTTGATTTTGGCGGCATTAAAAGCTTCGCATCCGCCACTGAAAAAAGCTCATCTATTGATGTCGGATACATTGAAAAAGCTATTTTCATATCCGAATTTGCTCTTTTTTCAAGTTCGGAAAGACCTCTTATTCCTCCGACAAAATCAATCCTTTTATCGGTTCTCGGATCCTTTATTCCAAGTATAGGGTCAAGAAGATTGTTTTGTAAAATCGAAACATCAAGACCAAGCACAGGATCATCAACTCTTATATCCTGTTTAGCAGTAAGCTTATACCATTTTCCGGAAATAAACATACCAAATGCGTACTTTTCTTCCGGCTGATACTTATCTGCTTTTTCTTCAATATCAAATTTTTCTTTTATCTTTTCAAAGAATTCATTTTCGGTATATCCGTTTAAATCTTTTATAACTCTGTTATACGGAAGAATTTTAAGCTGATTGTGCGGAAATAAAACCGAAAGGAAATAATCCGATTCTCTGTACTCTGCATCCGGATTTTCATTTCTTCGTTTTATACCAACCTTAACGGCAGAAGCAGCTCTGTGATGTCCGTCCGCAATATATATATCCGATAATCTTTCGAACTCATCTTTGATGGTTTCAATATCTTTATCATCAGATATAACCCAAACAGAATGACCAATACCATCATCAGAAACAAATGAATACAAAGCCTTACCTTCTTTTACCTTTGCGACAACGGAATCTATCGTATCCTTTGCACGGTATGCAAGAAAGATAGGTCCTGTTTGAGCATTACAGGTATCAACATGAGTAATTCTGTCGATTTCTTTTTCTTCTCTGGTATTTTCATGTTTTTTAATAACGCCGTTAATGTAATCGTCTATAGATGCACATGCAACTATTCCGGTCTGAGCACGTCCATCCATAACAAGCTCATAAATATAATAAACCGGCTTGTCTTCTTTTATATACTCACCTCTGTTTATCATGCCGTCCAAAAGCTCCTTTGCTTTTGCATAAACCTCCGGTGAATACATATCCATATCATCGTCAAAGGCAGTCTCTGCCCTGTCAATTCTTAAAAATGATAAAGGATTTCCGGCAACAGCTTCCTTTGCTTCTTTTCTGTTATAAACATCATAAGGAAGTGCTGCAACCTTATCTACAATATCAGTTCTCGGTCTGTATGCCGAGAAAGGTTTTACAACTGCCATATTATTAACCTCTGATTGCCTTTACTGCTGCATCAATTGATTTTTTATAATCCTCTTCCGAAGAATTATTGAACACAAACAAATCAGGTATGTTGTCCGGCTGCTTAAAGTTCTGAGTAGCAACATACTCATCCCAGTGCTCAAGCTTCCATGCATCTCTGTCAGAAGCCCTTTTAATCATTCTCTGATGAGCAACTTCTATATCTGTATGTACCCAAACCACAAAAAGCTCGGCATCCTTTTCGGCGAGCTTGGCTCT
>ODAI013942413.1_pt1 | contig 95186 bp, 80 predicted proteins | sample 1539321 | NCBI WGS metagenome assembly ODAI01 (sample SAMN02144231, study PRJEB22623) | gut metagenome | biome: sheep rumen | host: Ovis aries | place: New Zealand | reverse complement strand
TTTCGGATTGAATTCAAATATGTCTTCTACGGTGCACCTGCACCATCCACTTGGCACCTCAAACGGCACATTATTCTCATAAGAGGGCATATCGGAAGTAGCAGACTTCTTAGATTTCTTTATTTTTCCTTCTTTCACAAGACGTTCTTTCTCGGCACGGATACGCTCCAAAAGGACACTAGCCGGTTCATCGTTCGGGTCTTGTGGTACGAGCTTACCATGGATGGCAAGGTCGAGGACCAATTCTTTCAGTTTCTTTGTGTTCATCGTTCTTAATCCTCTTTATTTTCAATTCTGCCACTGTTTTCCAATTCTCGACGCAACTCTTCTTCCGTAGGTAAATATGGAAGGTATTTGCTTGCAAAAATTTGTTTCGAGCCTTCCAATACGGAGTATTTTACTACCGTTTCATCCTTGTCGGCACACATCAGAATACCAATGGTCGGATTGTCGTCGGGGCCCTTTTTCAAGTCGTCGAACATACGGATGTACATATCCATCTGGCCTACATCCTGATGTGTCAGTTTTTCCGCCTTTAGGTCGATAAGGACAAAGCACTTCAAAATATAGTTGTAAAAAACGAGGTCGATATAGAAATGGCTCGTCTCGGTACTGATGCGGTACTGGCGCTTGATAAACGAAAAGCCTTTCCCCAACTCCAACAGGAAGTCTTGCATCTTACCTACCAAGGCATTCTCTAAGTCCTTTTCTTTATGGTCGGGATAGGCGGGAAGCCCAACAAACTCCAGCACATAAGGGTCTTTTACAAACTGACGGGTGTCGATGTGGTCAACATTGGCTTCTGCTTGGGCGGTGCTGCCACTCTCTAACTGCCTTTGGTAGTAAAAAGAATTGATGTTGCGTTCAAGTTGGCGGACACTCCACTGCTCGCGGGCTGCCTCACGCAAATACCATTCTCTGGCTTTGGAATCCTGCACTCTCATTATCAGACGGTTATGACTCCATGGCAATTTGCTACACAGTGTGTAGCAAATTGGCGACTTGCCATAAGTCAGATAAAATTGGCGCATATTTCTAAGATTGGCATACGAGAATCCGTTGCCAAATTCAACAGTAAGTACCTTGGAAAGATTCTTCAACAATTCCTCTCCATAAGCAGCCCTATCTTGTCCTTTCTGTTCTTCTTCCACAATGCGCTTGCCTATGAGCCAGTAGGCGGTAGTCATAGCCGTATTGGTAGTGCGTACTACAATCTGTCTGGCTTCCGTTAGAATGGAACGGACATCAGTAGTCAAATCTCCTGACACAGGTAAACTGTTAAGTTTGTCTATCTCGTTCGTATTCATTCTATTCCTCTGTAAATGGTTCTACATCGTTCAAGGGTAGACTCCCTTTGGGATTCGTGTGATTAAGGGCACGTTCCGAACTGATGACGGTGTGACCAATACGTTTTTCAATATCATCACGAGTGTTCTTTGCGACATCAGCCCCTTCTTTTGTCACAATGGCATTTTCTTTCAAACCCTCAGGGTTACGTTCCATTGAAATCTGTGTGGCAGTTTCTTCGGCAATGGCATTGAGCAATAGTTCCATATTCGTCATATTATCGCGCAGGTTTTCTTTCTTCAGACCTTTCAATTGTTTGTATTCTTTGGTTGTCATGCCGCTCCATGTTTTTGACATGAGGTCGGTGAGCAGGGCAAATTCCTCATTCTCCTTTACCCCTCCACGTTTCCATTCATCCGTAAGGCCTTTGTTCTTTTTGCCATCTTTTGGGGATACCAATTTCAGTTGGTTACAATTTGTAACCGACTCGTTACCTTCCTTGATTACTCCTTTTTCATCATCCCATACGGAACGGACTTGGTGCGTATGGAACAATTGTATCTGTTCGTGTTTCCCCATGATCTTATTCTTTAATACCTGCCATTAGTTCTTTGAGTCGTAGTACGGCACTTGCTATATTTTTGCTCTTTTCTTCTATGGTTTCGACAAGTTCACCTATCGTCAGGTCGTCATCGTCGTTTGTGGCGCGAATCCAGATAATATCGAGGCTGGTCTTGTCTCTTGCCAAAAGTTCGTCTACGCTGTATTTTCTCCACCGTCCGTTCGGCTCGGTTTCTGCGTTGTAGGTTTCCTTGCGGGCAGAGATGTCATCGGCATGGTAGCACTGCACAAAATCGTCTAAATGGTGACGCTGCATGGGTTTCGTCGCCATGGTATGCTTGATGCCTGTACGGTAGTCGTAGTACCACACATTTTCGGTCTTGCCCCCCTTGGTGAAGAATAATACATTAGCCTTTACGCCACCGGCGTAGAAAATGCCGGTTGGTAGGCGGAGGATAGTATGAAGGTTGAAATGTGTGAGCAACTCTTTGCGGATGGTTTCTCCTGCTCCTCCCTCAAACAATACGTTGTCGGGCAGAACGACCGAGGCCCTTCCGTTCTGGCGGAGGCTGACCATTATGTGCTGTAGGAAGTTCAACTGGTTGTTGGATGTTTCGGTGTAGAAATCTTGACGGCTGATGGCTACACTTCCTGCCGGACGGGTGCCGAATGGCGGATTGGCTAGTATTACATCGTAAGCGGTGTCGGTTGGACGTTCTAGCGAGTCTTTACATTCAATCGGACTGCTGTTGGTGCCTATGCCGTGCAGGTAGAGGTTCATAGAAGCCAGGGTTACAACAAGCGCTGTGTTGTCCACTCCGTGAATGGCTTTTGTGTTAAGGAACTCCAAATCTTTGGCTCCTGAACTTTGCTTCTTCATGTAGTCGTATGCTGCCAGCAAGAAACCGCCTGTTCCGCAGGCTGGGTCTCCCACTACTTCCCGAATGCCCGGTTTGGTTACATCGACCATGGCTTGTATAAGTGCTCGTGGAGTGAAATACTGGCCGGCTCCGCTTTTCTTGTCTTGACCGTTCTTCTCCAAAATGCTTTCGTAGATGGCTCCCTTTACATCGGTATCCATCACCAGCCATTGCTCTTCGTCTATCATTGAGATGACTTTGCTCAGGTAGGCGGGCTTGTCAATCTTATTCTGGGCCTTGGTGAATATGGTGCCAATAAGTCCGCTCTGTTCACTTAATTTTGCGAGGATGGATTCGTATTTTATGATAAGGTCTTCTCCTTCTACGTCTATAAGGTCTTTCCATGCATACCCTTCTGGTAGGACTGAGTCCTCTCCATAAACCTCGGTGTTCTCGTTGTCCATCTTCAAAAATAGAAGATAGGTCAACTGGGTGATGTAGTCGGTAAAACCAACACCTTGTGATGATAGAACTGTTGCCAAATCCCACACTTTCTTGGTTAGGGATGTGCTGTTATTGTTGTTTGCCATAATTTATGCTGTCTTGTTGTAAAGTATAAAATTAGCCATACTGGTCAGGGCCTCGTCTGCCTTGATCCTGTCTGTGTATGCGCGAATAAGTTGGTTGGCCTTGTCTTGGTCGTATGTGCGCAGTTCCCTGACTGTGCATGCCCCGTTCTGTGCCACAAAGGTCACCAGCTGTTTCATTATTTCTACCTGTTGTTCGCTGGCATCGAATTGCTTACGTCCGTGCCAGATGTTGAACAATGAGTTTGCCCTCGGCAGGATGCCCTGGAGGTTTTGAATCTGCTTGAATGCGAATCTTACCAATTGGATAAGGTTGGTTAAGGCGTTCATCTCGTCTCTTGAATTATGTTTACGGACGGCCGAAGGGTTTATTAGTGCGTAGTGTTCCCACATCCGTACCGGTAGAAACTCGTTGTTTACAGAACGCAGTTTGGACTCCAGGTCTTGCAACATCGACACGGTGATAGGTACATTCTCGTTGTTGTTGTAGATGATGCGTAGTGCTTCAATCTCGTCTTTGTGGGTAAGGCAGTAGTCTTCAAAAGCCGCTACCGAATTTCGGGCGGTCTCTAACGAAAAACCTGCATATAACAGTGTGTCGGTTCCATTCTCTAGTGTGGTCTGGAAGCCTGCTGCCAGTTTCAACAAGAGGACTTTCGCTTCCGCATTGTCGGTGAGTGGACGCACCAGCGCCATTCGTTCTGCATTGTCTTCGTTAATGTCGATGAAGGGTGGTAGGGTGTTATTTGCCAAGGCGTCGAAGATGTTGCGCGAAAGTGTGTGCATACCCACACCAGCCACATGGGCGAACTCTTGTAGGTCGATAGCCTCGCATTTCCGGTTTAAACGGCCGAGCGTCCCCGCAATACGGTTCAAATAGCAGTCTTGCACATTTCCATGGGTCAACAGTTCTAGCAAACGTTCCAGTGTGATGAGCTCTTGACCGGGGCCTGATGTGCCGGCATTCGGCACGTGTTTCTGGGTTTCTGTCACACCAACAGCATCCACAAGCACATAATAGTCCTTTGAATCTGCGTTTGGGGTCACGTTACGCAGGGCGTCGTCAGAAATAGAACGGGTGCCACGGCCTTTCATCTGGATGTATAGGGGTTCCGACATAACCTCTCGCATAAACATCACTACTTCCAACGGCTTCACGTCGGTACCGGTTGCCACAAGGGTACAAGTTACCGCAATTCGGAAATCGATGCTCGTACGGAATTCCTGTATCTTGCCGTTCGGGTCGTCTATCGAATAGGTTATTTTCTGGCAGAATATATCGTCGTGTCTGCCAAACACCTCCCTGGCAATCTTCACTATGTTGTTGGCGTGTGCCTCGTTCAATGCGAAAATCAGTGTTTTGGGCAGATAGTCCATATTGGGCTCACGGTGTGGAAACATTTCGGTGTAGACCCGGTCTCGGTATGTTTCCAGAATGAGCTTTATCTGTGCCGGGTTGACAATGCTGCGGTTCAAGTCTTCCCTTGTGTAGAATTTGGCTTCCGATGCCGAATAGGTTACTTGTTGGACTTCTCCCGTGTATTTTGTTTCCACTTTCAGCCGGTCTCCTATTCTGATGGCTCCGCCATTCTCGGTTTCCTCGGTTTTTATGCGGTAGATGTTGTCGCGAACGTTTACACCATCGGCAACCGACTGTTCGAGCGTGTAGTTCACTACTACGTTGTTGTTGAAGAAAGCTAACGTTTCTGGGATAGGAGTGGCTGTAAGACCAACAATTTTTGCCGAGTCGAAATACTCAAGCACCCTCTTCCAGTTGCCATAGATGGAGCGGTGGCACTCGTCAATGAAAATCAGGTCGAAGTAGTCTTTCGGCAATTTTGGATTCTCGGGCAACATCACTAAGTCTTTGGCTGTAGTGAAAGTGTCGTCGTTATCATCGTCTATGATGGTTGCTCCTGTCAGCAATGAATAAACTCTGTGGATGGTAGATATAATAACGCTTGTCTTAACCGGAATGTTGGCCGATTTTAGGCGCTCAACCACGTAATTGTCGGTGAAGGTGTTGCCGCTTTCGGTCAGACGGTAGGTGCCGAACTCTTCGTAGGCTTGTTTCGCAAGGTTGTTCCTGTCTACCAGAAATAGGATGCGCTTTGTAGGCGTGTAGTTCAGCATGCGGTAGGCGGCCGTACAGGCTGTGAAAGTTTTTCCTGCACCTGTTGCCAACGCAATCAGTGCACGTCTTTGGCCTTGTCTGAAACTTTCTTCCAGATTCGTTATTGCCTGAAACTGGCAGTCGCGCAACCTGCCGTCGTTAGGTACCGCTGGCAGTTTGGCGTAGGAATCGAATTTCTCTTCTCCAAGCAACGTCACCATTTCTTTTGGCGACAATATATGGTCGATGGGTGCGAAGTCGTCCTCATTCCGGTTATCTTTAAAAAATATATCTTTGCCATTCGATGTAAAGAGGAAAGGCAATGGGTTGGAAAATGTCTTATAGCACTTCGGCACACTTCTGCCGTAGGTGGCAGCTTGTTCGCACACTTTATTGCAACTAACGTCTATTGACTCTTTTTTTGCTTCGAGTACGCCGATTGCCTGACCATTGATGAAGAGGAAATAGTCAGCTTCTTTGTTGCCCTCTAACAAGCCCTCCCTAATGGCGGCAGCCTGTAGGTTCGAGGTGTAGTCTTTCCGATCAACAACCTTCCAACCAGACTTTTTGAACATCTGGTCTATCTTTACCCTTGCTTTCTCTTCAGGTGTCATTGCTATCCCTCCTTCCTGTTTATACACTTTAGAATGTTTTGTGAATTTTCACACTAATCCACAACATAAAGATAATACTTTCCCTCCATATAACACGTCACCCCAAAAGACAAAAAAATCCCACCCTTTTTGGGGGTGGGACTTTCTTTGGATTATATTTCCTTATTATTCTGCAGGAGCGATTGCTTCTGATGGACATACACTTGCGCAAGTACCGCAGTCTGTACATTCATCTGGATTGATCTTGTAGATATCGCCTTCGCTGATTGCTCCTACTGGACATTCGCCTGCGCAAGTTCCACAAGCTACACAATTGTCACTGATTACGTATGCCATAATTTTTCTGTATTAAGTTGTTAGTATTTGTTATTTTCGTATGCAAAGATAAGATTTTGCTGAAATCATTAGCATGTTGGCACCCTCTTTTTTCTTAATTTATAATCATTCTAATAATCAAAGCCGGACTTTTTTACTATCTGGCTTTGCTCCTTATTGGTTCTTAGTTGATTATGGAGTGTTTTTCTCTTGATGTGGTCCCAAAATCCGATTTATTTGTCTTTCAGGTACTCGTGTATGGTTCCACGGTATTTGAACAACGCTGTGCAGACGAGGAACAAGATGTAGAAGAAAATTCCGTAGATGATGAATTTCTTTAAGAAGGTCTCGTAATTAACGGCTGTAGGGTGGAAGGGCGACATAACGGTCACTATACTGTTGTTCCCTGCCAGCTTCTCTTCTAGTGTTTCCTTTTTGTCGAGTAGGTTTTGTTTGTCGTTGTAAAACAGGTCTTGTCTGCCCGTCCTCAGTTCTGTACGGTTGGTAAGGTAGAATTCTGGCGCCTTCTCTTTGAAGAACTGCTGTCTTTGCAGACTGTCTATTCGGTTCAAGTCGCAGTCTATCACCTTCTCCCTTTGTCTCAGGTTCTCGATATGCTTGTCGCGTAGCAGGTTCAAGTATTCGTTCCGGTTGATGTAGGAGGTCAGGGTGTTCTGCATCTTGCCGAACAAGTCTCTGTCCTTCAGGCCGACCGATACCACCAGCTTGTCTTTTACACGCGTGTTGAGGGTGTCTTCTATGTCGTAATGGCTGCTATAGTCGATGATGGAGCGTGTCGAGTCGCGGTTGATGGCTATGTAGAAGAAACTTCTCACATGACTTATTTGCCGGGCCTCGTCTTCGCTTATGCCGAGCGCTTCCGACAGGGCTTTCGTGTCGTTGTGGTAAACAAAGTTGTCGAGCTCGTTCATCATGTCTGCTATCGTATACGAAGTGCCGGCATTTATTTTCAGTGCCAATTCTCCTTTATAGATTCTTCTGTTTCCGCTTGTCTTGTAATATGCGAGTGCACCTGCTGCTACCAGCGAGATTATAAACAGAAATTTGTGGCCATAAGTCAAACGCAGTATGCTGGTAACGAATGAGCAGATGGCGCTGGAACAATAGGCCGCGACTTCTTTGCACTTGCTCATCAATTCAAGCATATCGAGTTCTTGACTTTGCTTCTCTTCCATTAGTCGTTAAAAATTATTTGAGTTAGTATGTTTCCTACAAATATAAAACCTTTTCTTGATTATTTTGCCCCGTTCCCTATTTTTTGATGTTTGTGCCTTCTTGTCCTTCCGGGTCTTTGGGACTCGGTCTCTTGCTGACGCGGTTCTGGTTCTGGCGTGCGAAATCGCTCCAACTCTTAAATCCTTTGCCCGCAATGGGCTTACGGTTGGTCTCGAAGTGGTGGCACAGGGCCACTGCTACCGCATCGGTGGCGTCTAGGTGGTCGGGCATCTCTTCACTTTTTATGTGCAGGTACTGCTTCAGCATGGCGGCTACTTGCTCTTTGCTGGCCATGCCGTTGCCGGTTATGGCTTGTTTTATTTTTAGTGGGGCGTATTCCGCAACCGGCAGCCCTTTCTCGAGGGCGGCTATGATAGATATGCCCTGCGCGCGGCCGAGTTTCAGCATACTTTGCACATTTTTCCCGAAGAATTGGGCTTCAATGGCAAATTCGGTAGGGTGGTGTTGGGCTATCAGGTCGTTGGTGAAGCGGAATATTTCCTTTAGTTTCTCGTAGCCGTCGTTCCCTTTTTTCATGTCCAGTACGCCCAGCGCCAGAAGTTCGGGTTTGGTGCCTCCGGTCCTGATTACGCCGTAGCCCATGTAGTTTGTGCCAGGGTCAATGCCCAATATGGTGCGTGCTTCTTTTTTCGCTAAGTTTGCCATCGCTTATTTGACCTCTTTGAGAATGGTGCTGAACCCGATTACCGATAAGCCGAACGTGTCGCTAATGAGTTTCTTGGTCTGTTCCTCCAAGTCGCTTTTCCAAAGCCTTACGCCTTCAATGTCGGTCTCGAACTGGACGCAGAACGACTCGTCTCCGTTCTCGTTGGCGACCATTACTTTGAACATGCGGGGCGCTGTCAGCTGTCCGGTCCTGATCATTGCCGGAAATAGCGTCTGGCTCACCCATTTCTTCCATTCGTTGCAGAGCGATGCCGAAACGGCGTATGTTGTATTTATGATGTACATGGTTCCGCTTCAATAGTTGAATTTTTCTTCAATATGTTGTTCCCGGTGTATTAGGTTCACCTTGACGCCGAATTTTTTGGCAATGTGCTCGGCGGTGTGCTGGGCCGAATATACCGACCGGTGCTGTCCGCCTGTGCATCCGAAGCAGAACATCAGGTTGCTGAACCCCCGTTCTATGTATCGTGTCACATGGGCGTCGGCAAGCGCATACACGCTTTCCAGGAAGGTCAGAATCTCGCCGTCTTTCTCCAGAAAGTCTATCACGGCCTGGTCTCTTCCGGTTAGGGGCTTGTATTGGTCATATTTGCCGGGGTTGTGTACGCCGCGGCAGTCGAACACGTAGCCGCCCCCGTTTCCACTCTCGTCGGCCGGAATGCCCTTTTTGTAGCTGAAACTGTATACGCTGACGGTCAGTTTGCTGGTGTCTGTTTCTTTCATATCTTTTTGTTGGTACTCTTCTTTTTCACTTAAGCTGGTAAGCACTTGTTTCAAGTGCGGGTAGCGGTCTGCTACGGTGGTCTGGAGCAACTCTCTCACGTTCTTTATGGCGAAGGGTATACTTTCAATGAAGTGCTGTTTTTTCTCAATCAGCCCTCTGAAGCCGTATGCCCCTAGCACCTGCAGTGTCCTGAACAAGACCATTTCCTGCAGCAGTTCGTCGAAGGCCTTGCGTGGAAGGTTCACGTATTTTTTGAGTGCGTTGTAGTAAGTCTCTACCAACTGCTCTTTTACGGCTTTGGGCAGATTGGCTTTTGCCTGCCAAACGAACGAGGCAACATCGTACAGGAAGGGGCCTTTGCGGCCTCCCTGGTAGTCAATGAAGTAGGTTCGTCCGTCTTTAACCATCACGTTTCGGCTCTGGAAGTCGCGAACCATAAAGTTGTGGTAGGGTATGCTCAGTATGTTGGCGGTGAGTTTCTCGAAGTCGTCTTCCAGCAATGGCTCGCTGAAACTGGTTTTCTGTAGCTTTAGAAAACAGTACTTGAAGTAGTTCAAGTCCCACATTATGGCCCTTTTGTCCATTTCGGCTTGCGGATAGCATACGCCGAAGTCCAGGTCTTCGCTGCCTTCAAACTGTAACACTGGTAGCCACGAGACAATCTGTTTGAGTAGTCCGAGCTCTTTCTCTCCGAAAACCCCGGTCTTGATGGCGTCTTGAATTTCGCTGTAGAGTGAGGTGTCACCCAAGTCTTCTTGCAAGTAGGCCATGTGGTCGTCGCTCGCTGCAATGAATTGTGGAACGGGAAGCCCCTTCTGTTTGAACTGCCCCGAAAGGTAGATGAAGGCTTCGTTTTCTTTTTGGTCTTCGCCTATAACGCCAATGCAGGTGCTCCCGTCTTTCGCGTTTCTCAATCTGTAGTATTTCCGGTTCGAACCTTCGCCCTTTATCAACTCATGGGTCCATTCGCCCTGTCCGAGGTGTTTGTTGCAGAGGGTGGTCAGTATGGCTGTGTCATTCATATTTTTCTGGTTTGTTACGTCTCTTGGCCACATGCTGCAGAGGCGTTGAAAAGATGTATTCCTTTAATGAATGTTATTTTTTGTATCCTTGAATTTACATTTTTCAGTTCCAAAGTTACCATTTTTAATTTAATGTGCTACTTTTGTCCTATCTCTTAAATTATATTTAGGTACTTATATTCTGAAAATGATAAAGAAATTCGATTTCTTAATAATTGGCTCCGGTGTAGCTGGTATGAGCTATGCGCTGAAGGTAGCGCGTGCCAAGAAAGGCTCTATAGCCCTTATTTGTAAGTCTGAAATGGGCGAGGCTAATACCGACAAGGCCCAAGGTGGTGTTTCTTCTGTCACCAATTTTGCTGTCGATACGTTCGAAAAACATATTAACGATACCATCGTCGCCGGTGATTTTATCTCCGACTTGGCTGCTGTTGAACAGGTGGTGAAGAATGCTCCCGACCAGATTATGGAACTGGTGAACTGGGGCGTGAATTTCGACCGAAAGGAAGACGGCTCTTTCGATTTGCACCGTGAGGGCGGACACTCTGAATTCCGCATCCTGCACCATGCCGACGACACCGGACATGAAATACAGCGCGGTCTGATGGAGGCTGTGAGAAACACTCCCGAAATAACTGTACTGGAAAACCATTTTGCAGTGGAAATCATCACCCAACACCATTTGGGTATGGAGGTCACACGACGCACACCGAACATCGAGTGCTATGGCGCCTACGTCCTCGACTGTAACACGGGTAAAATCGACACCTACCTGTCGAAGGTGACCCTGATGGCTACTGGCGGTACGGGGTCGGTTTATGCGACTACCACAAACCCTAATGTGGCTACTGGCGATGGCATCGCCATGGTTTACCGTGCCAAAGGTACGGTGAAGGATATGGAATTTGTACAGTTCCACCCAACAGCCCTCTATAACCCCGACGAGTCGCATCCGGCTTACCTGATTACCGAGGCCATGCGCGGTTTTGGCGGCATTTTGCGCCTTCCTACGGGCGAAACCTTTATGGAGAAGTACGACGAGCGCCTCTCGCTGGCTCCACGCGACATTGTTGCTCGTGCTATCGACAAGGAGATGAAGATTCATGGTATCGACCACGTCTGCCTCGATGTTACCCATAAAGATCCGGAAGAGGTTAAACACCATTTTCCAAATATATATGCAAAGTGCCTGAGCATCGGTATCGACATCACAAAGGAATACATTCCGGTTGTGCCTTGCGCCCACTATATGTGTGGTGGTATTAAAGTCGACACTAACGCTTGCTCTAGCATCAAGCGCCTTTATGCGGTCGGCGAATGCTCTTGCACAGGCTTGCACGGCGGTAACCGTTTGGCTAGTAACTCGCTCATCGAGGCGGTTGTTTATGCCGATGCTGCCGCAAAGCACAGCTTGTCTGTCATCGACCAGTACACTTTCAACGAGGCTGTGCCTGAATGGAACGACGAGGGTACGCTCACTAACGAAGAGAAAGTGCTTATTGCACAAGACGTTAAAGAGGTGGGACAGATTATGAGTAACTATGTGGGCATTGTACGCAGCAACTTGCGACTTAAGAGGGCGTGGGACCGTCTTGACCTCATTTACGAAGAAACAGAAGCCCTCTTCAAACGCGTTAAGGCCAACCGCAGCATCTGTGAACTGAGAAATATGGTGAATGTGGGTTATCTTATTACCCGACAGGCTATCGACAGAAAAGAAAGCCGTGGCCTCCATTTCACAATCGACTATCCGAACCGTGACGAGAGAAACGATTTGTACGATGCTTCGAAATTCGATAAGGCTTTCTAGCCGATAATATATCCCTATGGAAAAGCAGTGTGTTTGGAAGCCTTTTCCGATACACTGCTTTTTTTTACTAGCGTATGTTTGTCGACTAATTGTTTTTGAATAGGTTGATTTCGTTGCGTTTTCTGTTTTTTTTCATAAATTTGTAGAAAAATCGGAATAAATATGGTAAAGACCCCTAAAGCCGAGTATCAAAGTATTGATGAGGTTTCTGACGTTTGGAAAATCCTGACTAAAGATCAGTTGAAATATCTGAAGGAGAATATTATCGTTCAGAATTACAAGAAGAACCAAATTATATACTGCGAGGGCGATACTCCGACATTGGTTTATTGTGTCGTTAAGGGAAAGGTGAAAATCTATAAGACAGGTGTTGGCGGACGTAGCCAGATTGTCCGTATGGTCAAGCCATTCGAAATGCTGGGCTATAGGGCTATGTTTGCTGAGGAAGATTTTGTCACCGCCGCTTGCGCTTTCGAGGCCACTACTATTTATGCCATTCCGAAGGCGGTTATCCGCAGACTTATCTCTGAAAATAAAGATTTGGCCTGGTATTTTATTCAGGCACTGGCTGTTGACTTGGGCATTGCCGACAAGCGTGCCGTCAGCCTCACTCAAAAACATATACGTGGCCGCTTGGCCGAATCGCTGTTGTTCCTGAAAGACAGCTATGGCGTTGAGTCTGATGGGGAAACCATCAGTATTTTCTTGTCGCGTGAAGACTTGGCTAACCTTTCTAACATGACGACTTCCAACGCAATCAGAACCCTTTCTACTTTTGTGGCCGAGAACCTTATCTCGCTCGATGGTAGAAAAATCAAGATTATTGACGAGGAACAACTTCGTAAGATTAGCAAGATAGGGTAGTGCTGCCCTTCGCGTTCTCTGCTTTGGTATGGAAATAGCTGATTTACTCTTTCTGCAGGAGAAACATCCGCAGTTGAACAAGTTCCTGGCGTGGTTCGGCGCAAACAAAAACAACCATATCTGGTTGAAAGGGCTTGCCGGCTCCTACGGGGCTGTCTTTTTTTCCTCTGTTTTTCACGATTTGAACAGAAGCGTCGCTTTTGTGCTCGATAACCAGGAAGACGCCGCTTATTTCTATAACGATTTGGTACAAATAACGGGTGGACTCGATGTATACTTCTTCCCTTCGTCGTATAAGCGTGGCATTAAATATGGTGAAAAAGACCCGGGAAACGAGGTTATGCGGACGGAAACGCTTAACGCGCTCGATGTGTCTGGCTCGCCTGTTATGGTGGTGACTTACCCCGAGGCGTTGTTCGAACAGGTGGTTTCTACCGAAGCCCTGCACACGAAAACACTGTCGGTAAGCGTTGGCCAGAGGGTGACTATGTCGGCGGTCAAAATGGAACTGGTGAAGTTCGGTTTCGAACAGGTCGATTTTGTGTTCCAGCCCGGTCAGTTCTCGGTGCGTGGCTCTATCCTCGATGTTTTCTCTTTCTCTTCCGATTTCCCGTTCCGAATTGACTTTTTCGGCGACGAGGTCGATTCTATCCGTACTTTCGAGGTCGACAACCAGTTGTCGAAAGAGAAGAAGGAGAAAGTGTCTGTCGTTTCTGACGTTAATTCGGGCTCGAACGACATCGTCCCTTTCCTACAGTTTATTTCCAAAGACACTTTGCTGGCTTTCTCCGACTATAATTATGCGTCGGGTTGCATGAAGAACCTCGACGAGGAAAACGCTGGCTTTGAGAAGGCTTTCAACTATGACGGTTTTTTAGAACAGGTCGCTACGTTTAAAATTGCGGAGTTCGGTCTTCACAATGCGTTCACTGGTTCTGCTGTCTTAGAGTTCCATATCTCTCCACAACCTTTATTTAATAAAAATTTTGACTTGATTGCCGACAACTTCCAGCAGATGTTGGCCGACAAGTACAAGATATATGTGATGGCCGCTAATACGCACCAGACCGATAGGCTTAAGGCTATATTTGGTGATATGCAGCGCGCTATCTCGTTTACTCCGGTCCAGAAAACCCTACACCAGGGGTTCGTTGATAAAGACCTCCGGATTTGCTGCTACACCGACCACCAGATTTTCGACCGCTTCCATAAATACAGCCTTTCTTCCGAAAGGGCTAGGGCGGGTAAGGCCGCTATGACGCTGAAAATGCTGAAGACTTTGCAGGTCGGCGACTATGTGGCCCATATCGATTTCGGTATCGGTAAGTTCGGCGGACTGATGACGATGGATATTAGCGGGAAAAAGCAAGAGGTTATCAAGCTGGTCTATAAAGACGACGACCTCGTTTTCATCAGTATCCATTCGTTGCACAAAATCTCCAAGTACAGGGGAAAGGAGGGCGAGGAACCCCGAATCAACAAACTGGGTACGGGTGCCTGGCAGGCTCTTAAAGACCGTACTAAAAAGAAGGTTAAGGACATTGCCCGTGACCTGATTGCTCTTTATGCCCGTCGCCGACAGGAACGTGGTTTCGCTTTCTCTCCCGATAGCTTCTTACAGCAGGAACTGGAGTCGTCTTTCATTTACGAAGATACGCCCGACCAGCTGAAGGCTACGGCCGACGTGAAGAAGGATATGGAGAAGGACGAGCCTATGGACCGCCTTATTTGTGGCGATGTGGGCTTCGGTAAAACCGAAATTGCCATCCGTGCCGCCTACAAGGCAGTTGCCGACAACAAGCAGGTTGCTGTGCTGGTTCCTACTACGGTGCTGGCGTTCCAACACTACCAGACTTTCTCGGAACGTTTGAAGGGGATGGCCTGCAGGGTCGACTATTTGAGCCGGACGCGCTCTGCCAAGGCGACAAGAGAGGTGCTGAAAGATTTGGCCGACGGTAAAATCAATATTGTTATCGGTACGCATAAACTTATAGGTAAATCTGTCAAATTCCACGACTTGGGGCTCCTCGTTATCGACGAGGAACAGAAGTTTGGTGTCTCTACTAAAGAGAAAATCCGACAGATGAAGGTCAATGTCGATACGCTGACCCTTACAGCTACGCCTATCCCAAGAACTTTGCAGTTCTCTCTGATGGGGGCCCGCGACTTGTCTATTATGACGACTCCGCCACCTAACCGTTACCCTGTGCAGACTGAACTGTCGGTGTTTAGCGAGGAAGTGATTAGCGAGGCTATTAAATACGAGCTCGGACGAAACGGACAGGTCTTCTTCGTTAGCAACAAAATCGCTTCCCTACTCCCGCTGAAGGAGATGATAAACAGGCTCGTCCCTTCTGCCAGGGTCGTTATCGGACATGGACAGATGCCGGGTGAGGATTTGGAAAAAGTGGTGCTCGATTTCTTGAATTTCGACTACGACATCCTTTTGTCTACCTCTATTATTGAGTCGGGTATTGATATCTCGAACTGTAATACAATTATTATAAACGATGCCCAGAACTTCGGTTTGAGCGATCTGCACCAGTTGCGCGGTCGCGTTGGACGTAGTAACCGCAGGGCTTTCTGTTATTTGCTTTCGCCTCCGCTTTCGGCTCTTCCTGATGAAAGCCGCCGACGGTTAGAGACGATTGAAATGTTCTCTGATCTTGGCAGCGGCTTCAATATCGCTATGCAAGATTTGGACATTCGTGGCGCTGGCAACCTGTTGGGTGCCGAACAGAGTGGCTTTATTGCGGATTTGGGGTATGAAACCTATCATAAAATTCTGAACGAGGCGGTCGATGAACTGAAAAATGAAGAGTTCGCCGACATTTATGCCAGTGAAAATTCCGAGGTTGCCGAAAACGAGACTTTTGTCTCCGACTGCCAAATGGAAACCGATATGGAACTGATGTTCCCGGCGGAATATATCAGCAATGTTTCTGAACGTATGAACCTCTATCGCGACTTAGACAATGTAAAGGATGAAGCCGAGATGCAGAAGTTCCAAGATAATCTTGTCGACCGTTTCGGCCCTATTCCTGAACAGGCGCTGAACCTGATGTCCCTGGTCCACCTGAGGTGGCTTGCCATTGGGCTGGGTTTTGAAAAACTGGTGCTTAAAAACGAGCGTATGACCGCTTTCCTGATTCAGTCTCAAAATTCGCCTTATTTCAATTCGCAGGTGTTCGGAAACATTATCGATTATGTGGTTTCGCATCCTGCACAGTGTACCTTCAAGGGGTCTGATAACCGTGCTATTGTCTTTAATGGCGTCTCTTGTGTGAACGACGCTATCGCTATTCTTCAAACTATTGTCGGTAAATAATTATGGGTAGGGTCACAGTTCTTATGGGCAGCCCCAGACCGAATGGCAATACGGCCAAACTGGTCGAGGCCTTTGTTGGAGGGCTAGGCCCGCAGTATAGTGTCGAGGTGGTCAATGTCGCTAAACTCGGCATACAGCCGTGCAGGGGGTGCAATTTCTGTTTTAAGAACAGTGAACACCGCTGCTCTCAGCACGACGATATGGAACAGGTTTACGCGCTGCTCTCGAAAACCGATGTTTTGGTGGTTGCCACTCCGGTTTATTTCTACAGCATCAGTGCGCAACTAAAGGCATTGGTCGATCGTTTGCATAATCCGCTCCGCGACAGTTTCCCTATTTCTAAAATGGCGCTGCTGGCGGTCGGCGCGGCTACTTTGCCTAATTTGTTCGATTCTATTCTGTGCCAATATCACCTTTGCCTAGACTTTTTCCATTTAGACGATTGTGGCACCGTTTTGGTGCGTGGTGTGAAAGAGGCAGGCGATATTGAGGGTAATCTGGCTTTGGTTGAAGCGAAAAACCTTGCCTCGAAAATCTAGAACCAGTAGCTTTTCTTCTCTTCGGCCAGTATTGTGTTTTCAAAAATGGCCTTTGCTTCCTCTAGCAGGGGTTCGAAGTCGGTGTAGCGGGCAGAAATGTGCCCTATAATTAGCTGTTTTACTTTCGCTTTTCGTGCAATTTCGGCGGCTTGGGCTGCTGTGCTGTGTTGCGTCTCTTTGGCCCGTAGTTTCTGCTGGCTCAAGAAGGTCGCCTCGTGGAACAGGCAGTCGGCGTGCTCTATCAGCGGTATCATTTTCTCGTTATAGGCCGTGTCGCTGCAATAAACGTACTTTTTGCTGGGGTCTGCCGGAAGGGTGAGCTCGGCATTTGGAATAACTCTGCCGTCCTCGTCCACATAATCCATCCCGTTCTTTATGTTAAGGTATTGCGAGATGGGGACACCGTACTTGTCCGCTTTTTCCTTGTACAGGTGTAGCGGTTTGGGCTTTTCCTCAAAAATAAAGCCGTTGCTTGGTATGGAATGTTTCAGCGGAAACGAGGTCACCTTCATCGCCTTATCTTCGTAGATGACTGCGGGGTGGAAGGGGTCGATGGCATGGAAGGCTATCGGAAAGCCGAAGTCCTCTCCGAAAAAGGAAATCTGTTGCTCGATGTATTTTTCCAGATTTGCGTGCCCATATATATTTAAGGTGCCTTTCCTCCCGAGCATGCCCAGTGTCGACAGCAGTCCGGGTAAGCCCAGAATGTGGTCGCCGTGCAGGTGCGATATAAAGATGTGGTTTAGTCTGGCAAGAGATAGGTCCAGCTGCCTGATTACGTTCTGCGTGCCCTCACCGCAGTCAATAAGCATATACTTGCTGTGTATTCCTAATATTTGGGAACTTTGGTTCGCAAGTTTTGACGGTATTGCGGAGCCTCTTCCAAGTATGGTGAGTTTTAATTTGTCTGGCATAACCTCTCTTTTTTCCATAAAATTACAGAAAAATGCGTTTTTTTCGCGTTTCTGGGCCGCTTTATTGAAATATTGTTCGTCTCTTGTGCTGATAATCACGAATTTTTAGTAATTTTGCACCCGATTTTATACACATAATGTCAAACCACTAATTTTTAATTTTTTATTCATTTAAAATGAGCAAATTAACTGAACAGGTTAAGCCTCTTGAAGATTTCGATTGGTCAACCTACGAAAATGGTGATGTCCAGGCTTCTGAAAGCAAGGAATCTCTTGAAGCAAAGTACGACAACACCCTTAACGCACTTAAGGATAGCCAGGTGGTTATGGGTACTGTTATCGCAATGAACAAGCGCGAAGTCGTTGTTAACGTTGGTTACAAGTCCGACGGTATCATCTCTACTAACGAGTTCCGCTACAATCCTGACTTGAAGATCGGTGACCAGGTTGAATGTTTCATCGAAAGCCAGGAAGACAAGAAAGGCCAGTTGGTTCTTTCTCACAAGAAGGCACGTTTGTCTCAGTCTTGGCAGCGTGTTAACGAAGCTCTTGAAAAGGACGAAGTATTTAAGGGCTTGATCAAGTGCAGAACTAAGGGCGGTATGATCGTTGACGCATTCGGTATCGAAGCGTTCTTGCCAGGTTCTCAGATCGACGTTAAGCCTATCCGCGACTACGATGTATTCGTTGGTAAGACAATGGAATTCAAAGTCGTTAAGATTAATCAGGAATTCAAGAATGTTGTTGTTTCACATAAGGCTCTTATCGAGGCTGAACTTGAAGCACAGAAGAAAGATATTATCTCACAGCTTGAAAAGGGTCAGATCCTTGAAGGTACCGTTAAGAACATCACTTCTTACGGTGTGTTCATCGACCTCGGTGGTGTTGATGGTCTCATCCATATCACTGACCTTTCTTGGGGCCGTGTTACCCATCCAGAAGAGGTTGTTCACCTCGACCAGAAGCTCAATGTCGTTATCCTTAACTTCGATGACGAAAAGAAGCGTATCGCTCTCGGCTTGAAGCAGCTTACTGCTCATCCTTGGGATGCTCTTGACGCTGACCTTAAGGTTGGTGACAAGGTTAAGGGTAAGGTTGTCGTTATGGCTGACTACGGAGCTTTCGTTGAAATCGCTCCTGGCGTTGAAGGTCTTATCCACGTTTCTGAAATGTCTTGGTCTCAGCACCTCCGCTCAGCTCAGGACTTCTTGAAGGTTGGCGACGAAGTTGAAGCTGTTATCTTGACGCTCGACCGCGAAACCCGCAAGATGTCTCTCGGTATCAAGCAGCTTAAGCCAGATCCATGGGAAAACATCGAAACTAAGTATGCTGTTGGTTCTAAGCACACTGCTAAGGTTCGCAACTTCACTACTTTCGGTGTATTCGTTGAATTGGAAGAAGGCGTTGACGGCTTGATCCACATTTCTGACCTTTCTTGGACTAAGAAGTTCAAACACCCTTCTGAATTCACTCAGATTGGTGCCGACATCGAGGTTGTTGTTCTTGAAATAGACAAGGAAAACCGTCGCCTCAGCTTGGGTCACAAGCAGCTTGAGGAAAACCCTTGGGATGCTCTTGAGGCTTCTTTCGCTGTTGACTCTATCGTTGAAGGTACTATCACTGAAATCAAGGATAAGGGCGCTGTCGTTAATCTTGGCCACGGTGTAGAAGGCTTCGCTTTCTCTAAGCAGTTGGCTAAGGAAGATGGTTCTGTAGCTAAGGAAGGCGAAACTTTGAACTTCCGCGTTACTGAATTCAACAAAGATACTCACCACATCTCTCTCTCACACACTCGTGTATGGCAGGCAGGTGGCGAAGAAGGTGAAGGCAAGAAGAAGAAGGCTGCTGCTAAGAAGTCTGACGCTGCAGTGAACATCACTCTTGAAAAGAGCACCCTCGGTGATATCTCTGCTCTCGCAGCTTTGAAGGACAAACTTTCTCAGGGCGAGAAGTAATTATTAAAAAAAACGCCTTGTGTTGTAAAACATATTTAGGAAAATATATATATTTGCAACACAATTTGATTTAATTCTAGAAAAGAAAAGTTTTAATTTATTTGAATATCTTTTATGAAAAGAAAATTCTTAGGCTTATTTGTAGCATCTGCTGTTGCATGCAACGCTTTTGCACAGGAAGAGGTTGCTGCTGATTCAGCTGCAGCTAAGGGTTTGTGCCACTGGTCATTTGACATTAATGGCGGTGTTAACGTTATTAACTCGTCTAAGTCAAACGATCGTGCGGCTTTGTTGCCTAACTCTGACTTCAACCCACAGGTTGGCGCACAGGTTGAATACACTTTCAATCCTTTGTGGGGCCTTGGCTTGGATTACACTTGGGCGCGTAACAACCAGAAGAAGTATGAGAATACAGCTCACGAAATCTCTTTGTTTGCTTCTTCTAACCTTTCTAACCTTTTGGCTAAGTATCGTTCTGCAGGATGGCAGAAGTTCAACACTTACTTGAACGCTGGTCTCGGTGCAATGATCTACGATTACGAAGTTACTGAAGGTAAAAATAAGGGTTACGAGAACGATGGCGCAGCTCCTATGGCTTGGTTGGGCTTGAACTTCGAGTACAACGTTTCTAAGTACTTCGCTATCGGTTTGGATGGTGAGGCAAGACGTTCTACCGTTAAAGCTTGGCACCCTAAAGGTGGCGAAAACGGTGGCTCATGGCAGTTGATGGCTAACGTTGGTGTTCGTTACAAATTCGGTGGCGACCGCAATGTTCGCAATGTTGCCCTTGTTGACTACGAACCAAAGGTAGAAGTTCCAGATATCACTCCATTGCTTGACGAGCAGAAGCGTCAGGCTGCTGAAATGACTTCTCGTCTTGAGGAGCAGATCAACAACCAGAACTCTCAGATCGCTAAGCTTCAGAACGAGTTGAAGGCTACTCAGGATTCTTTGAACAAGCACATCCGCGATACTAAGCCTGCTGTTCGTTACACTCCTACCAAGGAAGAGGATGAAATCATCAAGACTGCATTCTCTCAGTTGGAATTCGAGTCTGCTAAGGCTATCATCAAGCAGTCTTCTTATTCTTCACTCGATGGTCTTGCAACTTTGTTGAAGGCTCACCAGGAATGGACTGTTACTTTGAAGGGTTACACCGACAACTCAGGTCAGGCTGCTAAGAACCTTCAGCTTTCTAAGGATCGTGCCGCTGCTGTTAAGGCTTACTTGGTTAACAAGGGCGTTAGCGCTTCTAAGATCCAGTCATTCGGTTATGGTTCTGCTAACCCTGTAGCTTCTAACACTACTTTGGCTGGCCGTGCTAAGAACCGTCGTGTTGAAATCGAACTTTACTCTAAGTAATTAGATTAAATTAATTTCAATCATATTTAAGAGGAACTCTTCGGAGTTCCTCTTTTTTTTGTCCCTTTTGCTTTCAGTTTATAACTTATAGCCTCTACTTTGTAATTCAATAGTTCATTTTTACTTTTTCTGTGTAAATTTCATTAATTTTGTGAAAATTTAAATGTCAGGGGTTTTGACCCTTATTCTTTCAACTTTTTAATTATTCAAAATGGAAATTCGTAGAACTAAGATTGTTGATGCAGTCAAAATGACTACCTACGATGTTACTGTTAACGTCAAAGGTTGGGTTCGTACAAAAAGAGGTAACAAAAATGTAAGTTTTATCGCTCTTAATGACGGTTCTACTATCAATAATATTCAGATTGTTGCTGACGCTTCTAAGTTCTCTGAAGAACTGATGAAAGATGTTACGACTGGTGCCTGCCTCTCTGTTGTTGGTACTTTGGTTAAGTCTATGGGCGCTGGTCAGGCTGTTGAAATTCAAGCCGACTCTATCGAAATTTATGGTAAGGCCGATCCGAATGAGTATCCTTTGCAGAAGAAGGGCCACTCGTTCGAATATCTTCGTGAAATAGCTCATCTTCGTCCTCGTACGAATACGTTCGGTGCCGTTTTCCGCATCCGTCACAATATGGCTATGGCCATCCACACTTTCTTTCACCAGAAGGGCTTCTTCTATTTCCATACGCCTATCATCACCGCTAGCGATTGTGAAGGCGCCGGTCAGATGTTCCAGGTGACTACCAAGAACCTTTACGACCTGAAGAAGGATGAGAATGGCAGCATTGTTTACGATGACGATTTCTTCGGCAAAATGACTTCGCTGACGGTTTCCGGACAGTTGGAGGGTGAACTTGGTGCTACTGCGCTGGGCAACATCTACACTTTCGGCCCTACTTTCCGTGCTGAAAACTCAAATACTCCTCGCCACTTGGCTGAGTTCTGGATGATTGAGCCTGAAATGGCCTTCTACGATATCAAAGACAATATGGATATCGCAGAAGAGTTTATCAAGTACTGCGTTAAATGGGCGCTCGACAACTGTGCCGACGATTTGCAGTTCTTGAACAACATGATCGACAAGACGCTTATTGAACGTTTGAAGAGCGTTATCGATTGTGAGTTCGTTCGTCTGCCTTATACCGAGGGTATTAAAATTCTTGAAGAGGCTATTGCTAAGGGCCACAAGTTCGAGTTCCCTGTTTATTGGGGCTGCGACTTGGCTTCAGAGCACGAGCGCTTCTTGGTTGAACAGCACTTCAAACGCCCTGTTATCCTTACAGACTATCCTAAGGAAATCAAGGCTTTCTATATGAAGCAGAACGACGACGGCAAGACCGTTCGTGCAATGGATGTCTTGTTCCCTACCATCGGTGAAATTATTGGTGGTTCTGAACGTGAGGAGTCTTACGATAAGCTGATGGCGCGTATCAAGGAACTTAACATCCCTATGAAGGATATGTGGTGGTACCTCGATACCCGTAAGTTCGGTTCTTGTCCGCACTCTGGCTTTGGTTTGGGCTTCGAGCGCCTGCTCCTTTTCGTGACAGGTATGCAGAATATCCGCGACGTTATTCCGTTCCCAAGAACTCCAAAAACCGCAGAATTCTAAATTAGAACTTTCTGAAACTATATATGGCGTTAATTGCTTTGCAGTTAACGCCTTTTTTATTTGCGCATCCCTCTCCATTTCTATATTTTTGTAGATTGAACGAAAATATTTATGCCCATGACTAAATTATACGCTACGGCTTTGGCAATGGCTATTTCTGCCACTAGTGCTTCGGCCTACGATTTCTCATCTTATAATTCTTCTTTTACAGCATCTGATTACCGCGAGGCCCTTAATATGGGGCTTAAGTTCTATGGCGGCCAGCGTTGTGGTGATAACCATAACTGGATGCTGGTCGACAACGATAAGGTGACAAAAAAATATTGCCACACGAAAGATGGCCAGGGTTCGGTCAATGGTGGGGGCAAAGGTAGTTACGACTTGACGGGTGGCTGGCACGACTGTGGCGACCACATAAAGGTGGCTACTACAATGGGCTATGCGGCTATCTCGCTGCTGGTTGCTTACGATGTTTGGCCTGAAGCCTTCCAAGATAATTACGATGAGGCCTATGGGGCTCCAAACCGTGTCCCTGATGTGCTTGACGAAGCCAAGATTGCTACCGACTACTTTATGAAATGTTTCCTCGACAATGGCAAGACTTTCGTCTATTATGTTGGTGCCGAAGGCGACCACAACCGCTGGATGACTAGCTCGGTACAGAGTTCCGAGTCGGTTGAAAATGGTGGTGACCCGCGTCCTATCTGGACGACAAACTCTCTGGGTGGCCCACAGGCGGCCAACTATGCGTCTGCTCTGGCTCTGATGGCGAAACATTATCCCGATGCGGAATACCGTAGCAAATGTGCCGAATACGCTAAAATTGCCTATGCTTACGCAAAAGATCATAAAGAGAAAAACGCTTCCATCCCAATTTTTTATACAAGCCCCAACGAAGAATGGACCGACGAGTTGAGTCTTGCCGCTATTCTGTTGTATAATCTGACCGACGATGTTACTTACAAGACCGAGGCTATCGGTTATTTACAGGGTAAGTGGGAATCTAATTCGCCACTCGCATGGGATACGGAGTCTGACTATGCTTACTACTATATAGTTAAAGCTGATCCTAATGCGTCGAACGGACAGGGTGGTAATATTGCCAATTTCTTGCGCAAAAATGTGTATGGTCTTCATCTGGAAACGGCGAAAGCCAATGATAATGGCTTCCCTTATTATCAAAGCAGATGGGGAACCAATAAGTTGGCGCTGGGTGGCGCCGCTGCTGCTGCCCTTTATTCGAAGTTGGTGGCCGACGGCGTGCTTACTTCTTCTGAAGATTTGAAGTTGGCCGACAATTTTAATCAGAGAATTGTTGATTATGTCCTCGGAAATAATGAGTTTAACCATACATTCCTGCATGGTTACAAAGGTGATTTCACTTTCCGCATCCATCATCGAAACGCTATGGGGCGTAACGATAATCCGCCAACTGAGACTAAGAATAAAGCCGACTTTATGTTTGCCAGCGGTGGCGTGATTGGTGGACCTAGCGCTACTGGTGTGTTCCAGAATATTATTGAGGGTGGAGCGTCTTATACTGAAACTGAGGGCGGATGCGACTATAACGCTCCGTTTATTGTCGCTATTGCCAATATCGTTGCTACGCTCGACCCTGTCCCTCTTACCGGGGTCAAGAATTCCGATGCTTCTAAGTTCAACGTGTATCCTGCGGTTTGCGACGACTATGTGGTGGTTGAACCTATCGAAGTGGGGTACGAGGGCGAAGGCATCATCAATGTGGTCTCTATGACCGGACAAACCCTTCTCTCTGCACGCACCAATGGCGCCATCCCGGTTGTTTTGTCAACTAGCGGTCTGCCTAGGGGGGTATATGTAGTTAATATCAATTTCGAGGGCGGTAAAAAATCTTACAAAATTATCAAGCAGTAAAATATGGCTAAAATAGATATTATTCCAGCTATCGATATTATTGAGGGAAAGTGTGTCCGACTCTCGCAGGGCGACTACGACCAGAAAAAGGTCTATAACGAAGACCCGTGCGAGGTTGCGCTGATGTTTCAAGATGCTGGTATCAAACGGCTGCACTGTGTCGACTTAGACGGTGCTAAAGCCAAGCATATTGTCAACTACAAGGTGTTGGAGAAGATTGCTTCTCGTACCAATCTGGTGATTGACTTTGGTGGGGGCTTGAAGTCCGACGACGACCTGCGTATCGCTTTCGAGTGTGGCGCTGCTATGGTTACCGGCGGAAGCATTGCGGTTAAGGACCCTGATACGTTCCTGACATGGATCGACAAGTTCGGGGCTGACCGTATTATTCTGGGTGCTGACGCGAAGGACGAGAAAATTGCCGTTAGCGGCTGGCAGGAAACCACCTCTCAAGAACTGGTTCCTTTTATTGGCGGTTTCAAACAGAAGGGTATTTCCAAAGTTATCTGCACCGATATCTCGCGCGACGGTATGCTTCAGGGGCCTGCTGTTGACCTCTATAAGAAGATCCTGGCCGAATATCCCGACCTTTATCTCATTGCGAGTGGAGGGGTAAGCTCTATCGATGACATCCATAGGCTGAACGAGGCCGGTGTTCCTGCTGTTATCACGGGTAAGGCCATTTACGAAGGATGCATCAAACTGGCCGATTTGGCCGCTTTTTTAGGTTGAAAAATCACTAATTTCTTATATGAAACCCGATTTTGAAAAGATGGGTGGGCTGGTTCCTGCCATTGTACAGGATGCCGATACTCGAAAGGTCCTTATGTTGGGATTTATGAACGAAGAGGCCTACCAAAAAACAATTGATACGAAGAAGGTTACTTTTTATAGCCGTACCCGCCAGAAGTTGTGGACTAAGGGCGAGACCAGTGGCAACTTTTTGAATATGGTGTCGATGGCTATCGACTGCGATAACGACACCCTCCTTATTCAGGTGCATCCTGTGGGCCCTGTATGCCATACAGGTACCGACACTTGTTGGGGCGACACCAATAAGAGCGACTTGAACTTCCTTTCTTCCCTTCAAGACCTCATTGAACTGCGTAAGGCCGAAATGCCTGAGGGCTCTTACACGGCCAAGTTGTTTGGCGAGGGCGTTAACCGTATGGCCCAAATGGTGGGCGAAGAGGCGCTCTCAACACTTATTGCCTCTACGCATGGCTCTAATGAACAGGTGCTCGCCGAGGCTGCCGATTTGGTCTACCATCTGATGGTGCTCCTTTCTTCTAAAAATATGCGCATTGAAGACGTGGTCGCTGAGTTGTACAAACGCCGTTCTAACGCTAATAAATAGTTTTTTAAGCATGCAAACTGCCGATAGCAATCTTTTTATCGATTACAGGGGGGTTAATGTTTCCTATAATCATGTCGATGTTTTACGCAATGTCGACTTCAAGTTAGACAAGGGCGAAATCGTTTACCTTATCGGGCGTGTCGGGTGTGGCAAGTCTACGCTCCTGAAGTCGTTCTATGCCGAGGCTAGAATTTCAGAAGGTAAGGCGCGTGTCTTAAACTTCGACTTGAACAAGATTAAGGGTAAGCAGGTCCCTTTCCTGAGGCGCAAGCTGGGCATCGTTTTCCAAGATTTCAAACTGCTTACCGACCGTAGCGTGAACGACAATCTTGAATTCGTGCTTAGGGCTACCGATATGAAAGACTCGGCCAGCATTAACCGCAGAATTAAAGAAGTGCTCGACTTTGTGGGCATGTCTGCCAAAGGCTACAAAATGCCTCACGAACTGTCGGGTGGTGAACAGCAGCGTGTCGTTATTGCCAGGGCTCTGCTCAACAACCCCCAGATTATTCTGGCCGACGAGCCTACCGGTAACCTCGATGCACACACGGGCAAAGAAATCATGCAGCTTATTTACCAAGTGGTTGAGTCGGGAACGTCGGTGGTTATGGCTACCCACAACATGAGGTGGATTTCTATGTTCCCAGGGCGCGTTTTCCACTGCGTTGAAGGGAAACTGACCGAAATTCCATCTTCTCAACTTGAAAATTTCACCTTAGACGATTTTTATAATTTATGATAATAGACAAGATTCTTAATAATAAGTCTACAGCTTTCTCTTTTGAGGTTTCTCCTCCAATTAAGGGCAATAGTCTCGACTCTTTGTTTGCTACTATTGACCGTTTGCGCGAGTTCGACCCTAAATATATCAACATCACCACGCACCGTAGCGAATTGGTGTACAAGAATACCGACGGTGGCCTTTTCGAGGCTGCGACGCTGAGGCGCCGGCCGGGTACCGTCGCTATTGCTGCCGCCATCAAGCATAAATACAATATCGACGTGGTGCCACACATCCTTTGCAGCGGCTTTTCGCGCGAAGAGACCGAGTATGTGCTCATCGACCTCAATTTCCTCGATATTCACGACTTGTTGGTGTTGCGTGGCGACAAAGCTCCGCAAGACAAACGGTTCACTCCTGTTAAAGACGGCTATTCGCACGCTACTGAACTGCAGCAGCAGATTAACAGGTTTAACGAAGGTATCTTTTGCGACGGTTCGTCTATTCCCGACAAACCGGCTGTTCCTTTCAGCTATGGCGTGGCAGGGTACCCCGAAAAGCACGAGGAAGCGCTTAATTTCGACATCGACCTCAAATACCTGAAGGAGAAAGTCGACAACGGCGCCGCTTACGTGGTTACCCAAATGTTTTTCGATAACCAGAAGTATTTCGACTTTGTCGACAAGTGCCGCGCTGTGGGCATAAACGTTCCTATCATTCCGGGTATCAAGCCGGTTAAGAGGCTTGCGCAGCTTCCAGTTTTGGCCAAGACGTTCAGGGTCGACATCCCGTCTGACTTTGTCTGCGAGTTAGAGAAGTGCAAGACCGAGGCCGAGCAAGAACTGTGCGGAATAGAGTGGTGCACCATGCAGGCTAAAGACCTCATTGCCCACAATGTTCCAAGCATTCATTTTTATGCTATCAATGCGTCTAACAGCGTTGCCGCTGTTGCCAAGAATTGTTATTAAAAATGGGCATATTTCTAGTCTTTGTCCTCTTTTTGTTGGTTATACCCCTGTTGGTGGTCGGCTCTACGCTGCTGAGACTGATTTTTGGGGTGAAGGCCGCTTTTAAACCCAATTCCGACGGGTATTTCCGTAGAGAAACATCCTCGGAGGCTGGGGCCGCCTCTTCTGCTGCCGATGGCGAAGGTTCTATCGGACATAGCCAGTTGGGGCGTAAAAGGCTCGATGTCTTAAAAAATAGGGCGACTGATGTGCAATTCGACCTTGTTGAGGAAAACTCTTAGCGTAAACTTTATTAATTTTGCATTTATACGACATAAATAATTAAACAGTATTATGAGCAAAGCTTTATTGATGATTCTCGATGGTTGGGGAATCGGTAACAAGGGTAAGGGTGACGTTATCTTTAACACACCTACTCCGTTCATGGATTATCTGAACGCCAATTATCCGAATTCAAAGTTGCAGGCTTCTGGCGAAAACGTTGGTTTGCCTGATGGACAGATGGGTAATTCCGAGGTGGGCCACCTGAATATCGGTGCCGGACGTATTGTCTACCAAGACCTTGTTAAGATTAACCGTGCTTGTGCTGATGGCAGCATCGCCAAGAACCCTGGAATCGTTTCTGCTTTTACTTATGCTAAACAGAATGGTAAGAATGTACACCTTATGGGCTTGACCTCTACGGGTGGCGTACACTCTTCGCTTACTCATGTCTTCACTTTGTGCGACGTGGCTAAACAATATGGTGTCGACAATACTTTCATCCACTGCTTTATGGACGGCCGCGATACCGACCCTAAGAGTGGTAAGGGCTTTGTTCAGCAGCTGATTGACCATACTGCTAAAAGCGCTGGTCATGTGGCTACTGTTATCGGCCGCTATTATGCTATGGACCGTGATAAGAACTGGGACCGTATTAAGAAGGGTTACGATTTGTTGGTTAACGGTATCGGTGAAAAGGTCGATAACCTTGCCGATGCTATCCAGGCCAACTACGACAAGTCTAACGACTCTCAGAACCTCACCGACGAGTTTATGCCTGCTCTGCTCGACAAGAATGTTGACGGACGCATTAAGGAGGGTGATGTGGTTATTTTCTTCAACTACCGTAACGACCGTGCTAAGGAAATGACTACCGTCCTCTCTCAGACCGATATGCCTGAGGCTGGTATGTCTACCATTAAGGGCATCAAGTTCTATTGCATGACTCCTTACGATCCTTCTTTCAAGAATGTAGACATCCTCTTCCCTAAGGAAAATGTGATGAACACACTTGGTGAATATCTTTCTAGCAAGGGCTTGAAGCAGTTGCACACTGCCGAAACCGAAAAATATGCTCACGTTACCTTCTTCTTCAACGGTGGTCGTGAGGCTCCTTACGAAGGTGAAGAGCGCGTCTTGGTGGCTTCTCCTAAGGTTGCTACTTATGACTTGAAGCCTGAAATGAGCGCTTACGAGGTAAAGGACAAGTTGGTTGAGTCTATCAACAGCAACAAGTTCGACTTTATTGTGGTGAACTTCGCTAATGGCGACATGGTGGGTCACACGGGTGTCTACGAGGCTATCGAGAAGGCTGTTGTCGCTATCGATGCTTGTGTTAAAGACGTTATTACTGCTGCTTTGGCGAATGGTTACGAGTCTGTCATCATTGCTGACCACGGTAATGCCGATAATGCCATCAACCCTGACGGTACACCTAATACCGCCCACTCTTTGAACCCTGTTCCGTTCATCTATGTATGTAACGATAAGAACAAGTCTGCTAAGGTTTCCGATGGTGTCCTTGCCGACGTGGCTCCTTCTATCCTCCACATCATGGGCTTGGAACAGCCTGCCGATATGACTGGTAAGAACCTGATTAAGAACTAATCTCCTTATTATAGGAAGAAGGGCGGTCTTTTTAGGCCGCCCTTTCCTTTTATTAATTCCAACTGTTAAATGACTATTGAAGAGTGCATCGTTGTCGTCCTTGCCCAAGCAAACCGTGGACTGACTACCGAACAAATTGCCGATACCATTAACCGTAAGCGCATGCATATTCGCGCAGACGGTAAGCCTGTCTCTGGCCGCCAGGTCTATGCGGTGGTCTGCCGGAACCCCGCCATGTTTATCAAAGAGGGGGGACGCATTATGCTGATGATATAGATTTACAGGTGGCTGTTTAGACGTAGAACTCAATAGGTTCCATCTCTAACATTTCTTCAGAGAACTCATATTCTCCTTCTTCGTCTTCTAGTTTAATGGCGGTGATAACCACGTTCGTGTCTTCGTCTACAAATCCGCTTAAATTTCGAATTGTCAGATTTTTTTCGTTAATCAAACTAACCAAGTCTGCGGCTGTCCAGTCGTCTGTGTATGTTTCCTCGCCGTCTTCGTCGGCTGTGACTAGGAAAACACCCTTCCAACGGCAATGAAACACTGTTGGGTCTGTTTCATCAAACATGGTCTCGAAATTCTCTGCCTCAATTCCGACGCAGTTTTCGCTTGGAATGTCAGTATCTTCTGCTTCATCGTTTGCAAACCAGATGTTTTGAAGTACAAAGTCTTGCTTTGTTGTAATTTTTCCAGAAATATAAGCTCTCATCTTTGAAGTGTTTTAATTAATGTTTAAACAAAAGTATCTCATATTTTTCTGTTTATAAAGAGCAATTCAGCCTTAAAAGTAGGCAATAATGACTTTTGTGCCCGTTGCTGGTGTATCCTCTATTGAGTCACTGCCGCATATGTAGTTGCCGTCTCTGCCTCTGCTGCTATCAACATGGTGAGACGTTTCTACGCTTCTGGAATCAATCAGATCAGAATATGGACTTTTCCCCCTTTTTTAATCACTGTTTATAGTTTTATGTAAATATGAATATCTTCCGTTGTGTCTCTGTTATTATATCTGCATTGTTCCTAACTGTTGCCAGTTTAACCGATTTAGGAATAGTTGTAGTATTTGCAGCCTTCTTATGTGGACCATTCTTTCTTACAGCCTTTTTTTCTTTGTTTTGGTCTGCTATATCATGGTTTACAAAAGAAAAAGAACACCTTTGTGTAAAGGTTGCCAATGACATTATGGCTGGTTGTTTGGTGGTTTGTATGGCCTATTCTGTCGGCTGGCAACTCTATAAGAAATGGAATTACCATATTGTAGCTTCTTATTTTGAGAGGGACGGCCCACACAGTGGTTACACATATATTGTTTTTACGAAAGACGGACGTGTCTTGTCGGGTACTACGGTTTCTCTCGATAAAGTTTTTTCTCCGTTGTATAAAGGCACGTTCATACAAAAAGGAGATACCATATATCATGATAATAGGAAATTCGTAGTTGACAGTAAGAATGCGACTCTTACTGATATAGAGAAAAGTATGACGTACGTTATTGAATGACTATAATGCTTTGGTGGGAATCTTTGGCTTATCGTAAATGTCCCGGTATGATATTTCAAAAATAGTTGTCTACAAAGCAAGATATAGAAGGTCTTGGAGGCTTTGAACGATGACTAAGGAGACTATGATAAATGATGCCTAATATCAACGAACTTGTGATGTCAGTCCGAAAGTGCTGGCTTTTTGTATGTAATTATTTGCTAAATTTGAGTCTGTAAATATCAAAATAGATGTTTACGGACGTCTACCCAAAAATGTGTGATATATGAGACTTAAAATCGTTTTTACGTTTGCCGCATCATTGCCTTTCTTTGCCTTTGCTAAAGAAAAAACTAGGACGGTACAGGATTCACAAACGCCTAGTATAACACTAACTGTGACTGATGACGAGAATATAGACGAGCCTGTAGTTGAGGAAGACGAGGTGAACTTCAATGGGAAGACCGATTGTGTGCAAAAAAAACAGCAAACGGAAGATGCGCACTTGACGAATCTGGCTCAAAAAAGCATTGGTGATGTGCTCAATGAAGTGTATTTAAAACAACTCATTTGTTATCCGCAGCTTGCGAACCCATTTGAGGATGAAGCTGATGATAATCCCTACTTCATGTACCTGACCAACAGAGTCAAAAACACCTCTATGCTTACCAAAGAAGAGCCGAATCCGTGGGAAGATGAACTACCGAAAGAGTTCCTAATGGGATATACAAACCTTTGGGTATGTGAACGAATTTTCCTATTCCATAGCACGGAACAAATGGATTATGGCGATTACAAGCTGATTATGAGGAAAAAAGGTGTGGAACCAGATACCCCTATAGTCAACAATCTGCTCTTAATTGTTGGCAAAGGCGATTACTATGGGACAAAAGTCTATAGTCAACTTCCCTCTGAAAAGAATTTTAGTCAAAACAATGCAATCTCTATAATGAATGACCTACAAAGTGAAGGTTTTACTATTTATGCATGTATAGGTGTAAAAGTTCTTCATAATTTGATGTGGCACTAATCCCTACGGGAATAAGCCATATCATTAAAAGTGTTTGGCAAAATTCTATTTGTTGTGCATGTTGCTTACATATGTTTCAAGTTTGTTTCTCCCTCTCTAATCATAATTTGAACACATACAAAAAGGGACTATTTCTTTCGATATAGCCCCTTTTCTCTTTATTTGAAGGTTTTTACTTCTTGTGCTCTTTAATCCAGTTCTTGGCGTTTACAAACGCTTCAATCCATGGTGTAACCTCGTCCTCGTGTACGCGGTCTACTGGGTAGTAGGCACACTGCCAAGGGAAGATGGCACGTTCTGGGTGAGGCATCATTGCCAAATGACGGCCGTCGCGGCTGGCGATTGCGGCTGTCGAGAACATAGAACCGTTCGGATTTGCTGGATAGCTGTCGTAGTTGAACTTGGCTACCACCTTGTACTTGCTCTCGTCGTTTTCTGGGAACCAGAATTTGCCTTCTCCGTGGGCTACCCAAACACCAAGTTTGGTGCCGCTCAGGCTCTTCAACATTACGCTGTCGTTCTCTGGAATGGTCAAACCTACGAAGGTTGACTCGAACTTATGCGAGTTGTTGTGGAGCATCTTTGGCTTAACGGCATCTTCCGGATAAATCAAGCCCAATTCTACCATCAGCTGGCAACCGTTGCAGATACCAAGGCTGAGGGTGTCCGGACGTGAATAGAAGCGGTCGAGGGCTGCTTTCGCTTTCTCGTTGTACAGGAAGCCGCCTGCCCATCCTTTCGCTGAACCCAATACGTCGCTGTTCGAGAATCCACCGCAGAAGACGATGAAGTTCACGTCGTCGAGGGTCTCGCGGCCGCTTGCCAAGTCGGTCATGTGGACGTCTTTCACATCGAAACCGGCCAACCACATGGTGTAGGCCATTTCTCTTTCTCCGTTTGTACCCTTATCGCGGATGATGGCCGCCTTAATGCCCGAGCGGGTCTTGCGGTCGGCGTTCAAGCCAAGTTTGCTGAGTTTGCCGCTGAAACTGTCGTTGAAGTGGTATACCAGTGGCTGGCTCTTGTAGTTCTCGAAGCGTTCTTTTGCGCATTCTTCACCGCTCTGCTTTCTGTCAAGCAGATACGACGACTTGAACCAAGTGTCGCGGAGGGTGTCGATGTTGAATGTGAGGTGCTTGTCCTCTTTCGCAATGCGGAGCTCGCGGTCGACAATTGGCTTACCCAGTTTCGCGAAACCAACACCTGCTGAGCTCAAGGTCTTTTCTACCAGAGCACAATCCTTTACTTGGATAATCACACCAGGGTTCTCCGAGAACAGAATCTTTGCAAGTTCTGGTTCTGGTACATCTTTCAACTGGATGTTCAAACCGCCGGTTGTGTTGCCGAAGCACATCTCGAGCAAGGTGACGATCATACCGCCTTCGCTGATGTCGTGGCCGGCTAAGATGAGGCCCTCCTTTATCATTTTCTGAATGGTGTTGAACGCATCTTGGAAATACTCCGGATTTTTTACGGTTGGAACTTCTGAACCTATTTTGCCGAGCGACTGCGCAAGTGCGCTACCGCCAAGTTTCAACGCGTCGAACGAGAAGTCGACATGGTAAAGGGTTGTATTGCTGTCTGGTATAATAACAGGGCTGATGATGTTGCGGACATCGCTAACTTGGCCGGCTGCGGTAATGATTACCGTGCCAGGTGCCAATACTTTGTCTTCTCCATATTTCTGGGTCATCGACAAAGAGTCCTTTCCTGTTGGAATGTTGATGCCAAGGTCAATAGCAAAGTTACTACATGCCTCTACTGCCTCGTACAGGCGTGCGTCTTCTCCTTCATTCTTGCATGGCCACATCCAGTTCGCGCTTAGCGAAATGCTTTCCAAACCTTCTTCCAGTGGAGCCCACACAATGTTGGTAAGGGCTTCTGCTATACTCATTACCGAACCTGCGGCTGGGTCTACCATCGCTACTAGCGGAGCGTGGCCCAGTGAGGTCGCAATACCTTTCTTACCTCTGAAGTCAAGCGAAACAGCGCCTAGGTCGTTCAACGGCAGCTGTATTTCACCGGCACACTGTTGCTTGGCAATCTTACCGGTTACCGAGCGGTCTACCTTGTTGGTCAACCAGTCTTTACATGCAACTGCCTCCAACTGCAACACGTTGTTGAGGTATTCCTCAATCTTGTTGTCGTCTGTTGTAACCTCTGAATAGGTGGTTTTAACGGTCTTGTCTGTAATAACGGTGTGTGGTGGACGTCCAATCATATCCTGCATCTGGAGGTCGATTGGCTTTTCGCCGTTTTTGCGTTCGAATACGAACTGGTGGTCGCCAGTTGTTTCACCAACCACATACATTGGAGCGCGTTCGCGGTCCGCTATCTTTTTAACCAGGTCAATGTCCTTCTCTTGGAGGAGGAAGCCCATTCTTTCCTGGCTTTCGTTGCCGATAATTTCTTTAGCCGATAGGGTTGGGTCGCCTATTGGAAGAGCGTCCATATCTATCTTGCCACCGGTGGTCTCTACCAACTCCGAAAGGCAGTTCAAGTGTCCGCCTGCTCCGTGGTCGTGGATAGAGATGATTGGGTTGTTGTCGCTTTCTGCCAGTGTTCTGATGACGTTGGCCACGCGCTTCTGCATTTCTGGGTTTGCACGCTGTACGGCGTTCAACTCAATTGCGTTGGCGTACTGACCTGTGTTTACAGAGCTGACTGCGCCACCACCCATACCAATGCGGTAGTTGTCGCCACCGCTCACAACTACTTTCTCGCCAGGTGCTGCCTCGCCCTTCATCGCGTCGCGCTTGTTGGCGAAACCAACACCACCTGCCAGCATAATTACCTTGTCGTAGGCAAATTTCTTGGCATTTTCCTGGTGCTCGAAAGTCAGTAACGAACCGCAGATGATAGGCTGACCGAATTTGTTTCCGAAGTCGCTCGCACCGTTTGATGCCTTGATGAGGATCTCTTCTGGTGTCTGGTACAGCCATTTGCGTTCTGGCATATTCTGTTCCCATACACGGCCGCCAACGGTACGCGGATACGAGGTCATGTATACGGCTGTTCCGGCAATTGGCAAACTTGCTTTACCTCCGCCCAAACGGTCGCGGATTTCACCGCCTGTACCAGTCGCAGCTCCGTTGAATGGCTCTACGGTTGTAGGGAAGTTGTGGGTTTCTGCTTTTACAGAGATAACTGATTCTATGTTCTTGATTTCGAAGTAGTCGGGCTTGTCTCCACTTGCAGGAGCAAACTGCTCGATTACCGGACCGGTCTTGAAGGCTACATTGTCGGTGTAGGCTGAAACCAGGTCGTTAGGGTTCTCTTTCGAGGTCCTCTTAATCATGCTGAAAAGAGAACTCTCTTTCTTGACACCATCGATGATGAATTCTCCGCCAAATATCTTATGACGGCAGTGCTCTGAGTTAACTTGGCTGAAACCGAATACTTCACTGTCGGTAAGTTTTCTTCCCAGTTTTACCTCAATGCTCTTGAGGTACTCAACCTCGGCCGGACTCAAAGCCAAGCCTTCGCTCTGGTTGTAGGCCTCAATATCGTCGATGTAGACAATAGCGTCGGGCTGCTTGTCTATGGTGAAAATATCTTGGTTCAATCCATTGTAGATTCTCTGCAACATCTTGTCGTGGGCGCTGTCTGCGCCTTTTGCTGCAAAGTATTCCTCAATACGTAAAATACCTTTAATACCCATGTTCTGGGTTATTTCTACGGCATTGGTACTCCATGGTGTAATCATTTCACGGCGTGGACCGATGTACCAGCCTTGCAATTCTTTGGCTTCAGTGTGTTTGGCCCCACTAAATAACCAGGTGAGTTTCTCGATGTCTTCTGCACTCAATGCCTGGGTTGTGCCTACTGCAAGCACGGTGGCATTTTCTTTCTGGAAGAATGAAATCATATAATGGTTGTTTGTTTGTTATTTCCTATGTCAGGATCGATTTTTAATTTGCAAATTTACGAAAGTTGCGACACGGAAACAAATATTTGGTTCCCGCTTTACCGCTCAATTTCCTTGCCGTTTGCCTGCCACATTAAAATGCCGCCATAAAGGTTGGTTACTTTATAGCCCTGGTTGGCCAGCTGGAAGGCGAACGCCGAACTTCTTCTGCCGCTTCGGCAGTAGATGGCTACGTGCTTTTCTTTGTTAAGCAGGTCCATTGCTTTGGCAACATGGTTGGGGTCTTTGAAGTCGAGTAGCACGGCTCCCTTTATATGGCCATCTTTATATTCGTTTACAGTGCGGCAGTCAACAAGTACTATGGTGTCTGTGGCTATCAGTTCTTCAAAACCCTTTACGTCAAGGTCTCTATAATTCTTTTGTGCGTTTGCCGATGCAACTCCTAATAGTAGGGTGAGCAGAATTGAAAATGTCTTTTTCATGGTTCAATGTTTGTTAATTCAACTCCAAATATATTCTCTTTGTGGTAATTATCCAACAAATTCTATTGTAAACACTTACTAGTGGGTAGAAAAAAAAGGAGCACCCTTTGGGTGCTCCCGTCTTTTTGGCTTTATTCAGTTAGAATTAACCGTTAACCTTAGCCATGTGTGCGATCAACTCGAGAACCTTGTTAGAGTAACCGATCTCGTTGTCGTACCATGAAACAACCTTAACGAAGGTGTCAGTCAAGTATACACCAGCGTTTGCGTCGAAGATTGAAGTTCTAGTGTCGCCGAGGAAGTCTGAAGATACAACAGCGTCTTCAGTGTAACCAAGAACACCCTTCAATTCGCCTTCTGAAGCTTCCTTCATTGCCTTGCAGATGTCTTCCTTAGTTGCAGACTTAGCCAAGTTTACAGTCAAGTCAACAACAGAAACGTCCAAAGTAGGAACACGCATAGAGATACCAGTCAACTTGCCGTTCAATTCAGGAATAACCTTACCTACAGCCTTAGCAGCACCAGTTGATGAAGGGATGATGTTGCCAGCAGCTGCACGGCCACCGCGCCAGTCCTTCAATGATGGACCGTCAACAGTCTTCTGAGTTGCAGTTGTTGAGTGTACAGTAGTCATCAAACCGTTAACGATACCGAACTTGTCGTTCAATACCTTTGCGATTGGTGCCAAACAGTTAGTAGTGCAAGATGCGTTTGATACGAACTGAGTGCCCTTTACGTACTTGTCGAAGTTAACACCGCATACGAACATTGGAGTGTCGTCCTTTGAAGGAGCTGACATTACAACGTACTTAGCACCTGCCTTCAAGTGAGCTTCTGCCTTGTCCTTTGACAAGAACAAACCAGTTGATTCAACTACGTATTCTGCACCTACTGCATCCCACTTCAAATCTGCAGGGTTTCTTTCAGCGGTTACACGGATTTCCTTGCCGTTAACGATAAGCTTACCACCGTTTACGTTGCCTTCTGCGTCCTTGTTATCGATACCTTCGATTGAACCTTCGAACTGGCCGTGCATAGTGTCATACTTCAACATGTATGCCAAGTATGATGCAGGGCAAAGGTCATTAATACCTACGATTTCGATGTCAGAACGATTCTGAGCAGCACGGAATACGAAACGACCGATACGGCCAAATCCGTTAATACCAACTTTTGTTGCCATTGTTTGTAATAATTTTTTATTAATAAAAAAGTGACTTTTTGTCTTGTTTTTATGATGTGGTACGGTTATTTCAGGCCTTTTGTTGCATGGCCTCTTTCACTGCATTCTGGCCATAGCTGTGCTTGAAGCAGTCGCACGACGACTTGCATCCGCTAGCTGCTAACAGCGCTATTGCCAATAGGATGAACCTAACCGCTTGCCTCATTTTCTTTACGCTTTATCTACGTTTTCTACGTTGATAACTTCTCCATAGTTGCGCTGGGTGCCTCCGTAACCTGGACAGGTTGATGATTTGCACGCACTGAATAATGCTGCTACTAGAGCTGCTGCAATAGTAAGTTTTATGGCTTTCATTGTATGTAAGTTTTTATTTTTATTCATTTTTTTGTTACCACAAAAATAATCATTTATTTTCTTATAAGTATAAGTCTGTTCGCTTTTTTTAATCGCTTTTTCGAGTTTCTATTTTTTCGCTCTTGCTTTTATACCGTAGCAACCACGACACTATTAATGTCAACTCTATCAGTATGGCGGGCAGATTGGCTGTGTTATATTGCTGAATACCACTGCCTGTTGGCACTATTGCTTTGCATATAATAAAGTATATGATCGACAATACGCAGCCGACTCCGCACACCCACATCAACGCCCGCTCTATCTTCTGGGCCCGCTTTACGTATACAAGTAGCCCTATAACCAATAGAAGCGGATTCATCCACAACAGGTTGAGGTTCGGACTGACGAACTCGTGCACCGATAGGCAGCTCACGTAGAAGATGACGGTGCCCAACAATCCCGTTAGCGTGAAGAACAGCAGGTAGGCCCATCGGTCGTCTTTCCCGGTTGCTATGTAGTAGAGCGCGTGGAGTAGCGCAAATAAAAAGACGGTCCACAACACTACCGATGTGTTGAACACGTTTGTCCATTCGGTCTCTTTCTCCCTCTTCTGCTTTTCTAGCAGTTTGTTGGTGGCTTTTACTAACGGACGCAGGCTGTCGCCTTCCTGTATCGACAGCAGACCGATTTCCTCTTTCAAGAACATGGGTAGGAACAACTGGTCCCACTCGGTAAGCTGTTGGTCGGTGGGCTGCCCTAGACACAGGTCTATTCCGAAACGGTACCATGGCGAGGTTGGCAGTATCTCGTATATAAGGTCACGGTAGGTCTTGTTCTCTCCGTCTGCCTTTTTGAAGAGTTTTGCGTATACTTCGCCTTTCTCTTCCCCTTTTGCGTAAACCAGTTTGCCGTTGACGCAGTTCCTGATCAGGGCCCTTGGCCTGGTGGCGCAGTTGTCGCTGAAATACTTGTACCGGTATACTCTGTTTTCGGGTTTGTAGTTCTCTATCAGTGCCCAGTAGAGTTTCTCTTTTTCCTGCTGGGTCAGGTTCAATTCCTGCTCGTAGTAGTTGGCATTCTTCTCAATGGTTTCTTCTATCGAGTGCCGCATGCTCGCTCTGCCGAGTCTATAGTCGGTTTGTCCGCTCACAAAACGGCTCACAAACGACAATGGCTTGCCGAACGAGAATATGCCGTAGTTGTAGATGATGTCCAATCCTGTCTGTGGGTCTTTCACCCTTATGGCGGTGTGCCCCCATGCCGTAAATATGGCCATCTTGCTCGGACCGCTGGTCAGCAGGCTGATGGTCGCTTCTTCCGATATGGGCACTGCCAGATGGTCTACTTGTCCGTATGTGTTGATGGTGGTTGCCAGTGTCAGCAGCACCATAAATAGTTTCTTTATCATTTCCAATTCTTCTTGCTGAATGGGTTCAATAATACACCCCCTCTTCGGGGTGTTTCAAATTTAGGTTTTATGTGTGAATTATCAAACTTTTTTCTCTACTGGGCGCAGCTTGCGTGTTTTGTTTTCGCTTGCTGTTCGTCCTCACTTTATTTCTTGAAGGCTTTCAAGTGTTGCCACAACTTTTGTACGGGCAGCCCCATTATGTTGTAGTAGCTGCCTTCTATGTGCTCAATGCCAACGTATCCTATCCATTCTTGAATGCCGTAGGCACCGGCCTTGTCGAGTGGCTTGTACTTTTTCACGTAGTGCTCCACCTCTTCCTGTGGCAGTTGGGCAAACTTTACTGTCGATTCAACAAAGAAGGCGTCTTCCTTTTCTTTCGTGCGTATGCAGACGCCTGTGTATACTTGGTGGGTGCCTCCGCTCAAAAAGTTAATCATGGCTATCGCTTCTTCTTCGGTCTTGGGTTTCCCCAGCACCTTGCCGTCTTTCCACACAATGGTGTCGGCTGTAATGAGTAGGTCGTTCTCTTGCAGGTCGCACAAATAGGCGGCCGCCTTTTCTCTTGCTATATAAAGTGGTATTTCTCCGCCTTGAAGGGTCGCCGGGTAGTCTTCCTTTATTCCTTTCTTTAAGACTACGTCAAATTCAAGCTCCAACCCTCTCAGAAGTTCTTGCCTTCTAGGGGAGCCCGATGCGAGTATGATGTGGTATTGTTCTAGCATTTTTCTGTTTCGTTTTTCAAAGGTAAACAATAATTAGATACGAGTTCCCATTTTTCTTGTTGTGAATGCAAAAAAGACGGGGTGTCCTTTCCCCGTCTTCTGTCTTAATCTATCGATGAGAATGTTTTTCTTACTTCTATCCGGTATAGTGCATATGTCGTGCAGAAGTAGATTCCGGTCTGTATCCATAAGCCGATGATGTATGGACTTGCGTTTGCTACACTGCTACCCGTTGAGTTGAGGGCTAGGAAGCCCTGTATGCCGAATGTTGAGGGTAGTACTTTTACGGCTGTCTGCCATCCGCTGCTCATCGATGCCCACGGCCAGCTCATTCCCGATGCGAAAATGAATATTACGGATGTGAATACAAATACAACGAATACGGCCTCTCGTTCTTTTATTAGTAATGAGAGGGTCATTGCGAAGAATACGCATGCCAGCACGTAAGGTACAATTAGGGATAGTGAATCGGTGAAGTGTACCAATTGCGGAAGGTCGAACAACTGTGGAACTACCAAGAAAAGGAAAATCGATGCCAGTAGCCATATCATGGCGTAGCACGCGCTTTTGCCGCAGATGTTTCTAAGCGTACCCTTGCAGTATTCTTTCCCTGGTATCAGCCTCTTGCCTCCGTTCTTGTCGCGCATTGTTCCTGCTGCCATTCCGACTCCCAACAGCAACATTTGTTGCACTATTAGCACCAGTACGCCTGGCACAAGGTAGCTGGCGTAGCCGTTTTGCGTGTTGAAGAGGGCGATGTTCTTGTATTTCAGTGGCGCGGCGTTCAACTCTTGCTCACGGGCTGTCTTGCCTGCTACCATCTGTGTCTGTATGTTTGCGTTGACCTTTAGCGATGTTGCGGTTACACCCTGTAACAGGGCTTTGTAATACATCAGGCTGGTCATGTCGCAATAAAGGTGGACACTGGTTTGTTTGGTACTCGCAACATCCTTGGTGAAGCTTTTCGGAATCTCCATTATTCCGTAGGCCTTGCGTTCTGCTATTGCTTTCTTGGCCTCTTCCATGCTGATGCATTTCCCTACCACCTGCACCTCTTTGGTCGCATCGACCATTCGCGAAAACTCGCGGCTGAAACTGGTGTTGCTGTGGTCTACTACAACAAGCGGAACGTCTGGGGTCTCTTCTTTGTTGTAGAGGTAAGAGTAGACAAGTGGGTAGAGTAGGGGGGCTATTATGAAGAACACGAGTGTCCCCGGATCTTTTATCGATAATGCTACTTCGTCGCTCCAGATCTGTAGTATACCCGAAAATCCGTCCTTTATCTTACTCAATATGTTCTCTTTGTCTAATGACATAGTGTGTTTCCTTTCTTCTGTTGCGCCCTGCTTTAGGGCTCGTAGACCATTGTTTTATACACTTTCTTTATTCGGCCCATTACAATAAGTGGCAGTAGGCAGAATACCAGCAGGCCTACAACACTGTGCCAGCTGTACTGCCATCCGAAACCATTGAGGGCTTGCTCTGTGTAGATGAGGAAGTACTGCCTTACCGGACATATTGACGGCCATGCCTGGAACGCTTGCGGAAATGCGCTGACTGGAAATGTGAAGCCCGATAGCGATAGCTCCATTACCGAGAAGAACGATGCTATGCTTAACGATAGGCGCATTGTTGGAAACAGCCCGTATATAAAGAGGGCTATGCATTGGGTCGATATTACCAAAAGGCACGTTGTTAAGTGCATCATCCCTATGCCGCATTTACACGGAAATCCTAGAAAACCGTACATTACGGAATTCATTCCCATACATACAATGCAGAATACAACCGCCATTGGCAGTAGTTTGGCGAAAAGTGCCATCATAATGTTGTCGTCTGCCAGTAGCAGTAGTTGCCTGCTTAGGCCGTATTTAACTTCCATTCCCAATACGTAGATGGTTAGTAGCATAATCAGTATGCTGTAAATGCCAGGTAGTAGTATTGGACAGAGGTAAATGGCGTAGTTCGTATTATAGTTGGAAATCGGATGCGTGTCGATGCTTATGGGCTGCAGTAACGCTTTGGCTTGCTCTTCTGTCGCTCCTTTGGCTAGCAGTACGCTCCTTCCCACTGAACCCGATGCTAGCGCGCTCATGGTGGTCATGTCGCTCATTTGCAGGCTGGCTGGTATCAGTATCGAGTTGTTCGTGTAGAATGAGAGGGTAGGCTGTCGGCTTGCCATCAGGTCTTTCTCGAAATCTTTCGGTATCATGTAGATGCCGTAGGCTTCCCCTTTCTGTACGGCTTTTTCCGCTTCGTGGAAATCTTTTGCCTGCAACACAATCTTGGTGTTTTTAAAGGCGTTCAGGTTCCGCGCTATACTTCTGCTGGTCTTGCTTCCGTCGTTGTCTACTAATACCACTGGCAACTCGTTTGGAGCTCCGGCTTTCATCAAGTCTAGGAAAAAGAAACTGATGAACAGGGGTGCGCCAATCATAAGTAGCAGGTACAGCGGTCTGCCTAATATCATCCGCCATTCCTCTACCATTATCCGCCATATTTTATGTGCTTGTTGGCTCATTGGGCTTTCCCTTTGTTCTGTTTACTTTAGTATAACGCTCATTCCTGCTACCAATCCTTCTATTTTCTGGGTTGGTATGGCTTTTATCTCGAATGTTTTTGAATCGTATTCGCCTTTCGATTTGCTGCTCTTCCAGGCTGCGAACGATCCGAGGTCTTTTGCGCTGGTTACTTTCAGGGTAATCTCTCTGTCGCCTAGTGCGGGTATGATGGCTTTTACAGTGTCTCCCTCTGGTAGGCGTTGGTAGTCTTTTTCGCGTACGTTGAACGTTACCCAGGTGCTTTCTTCCAATTGAAGGTTCATGATAGGAGCTCCCGAACCTACCAATTCGCCTCTGAGTGGAAATATGGTGCTTACTTTTCCAGCTGTCGATGCGAACAGCACGGTTTCTCTAAGGTAGCTTTTTACTTCTTGTATTGCTGCCTTCGCACGGCTGACTTGGGCTGCCGCTGCTACTTTGTCTTCGTCTTGAGCTCCCTTCTTGGCCATTTCATACTGGCTTTTTGCCGCATTTGTTGTTGCTACAGATGCTTTGTACTGTGCTTCTATTTCGTCTTTTTTCTGTTCCGAAACCACACCTTTTTCCCACAGACCCTTTATTCTGTCGTACGATTTCTTGGTGACTTCTTCTGCGGCTTGCGCTTTCTGCAGCATTTCGTAGGCGGCCTCTATGGTTTCTTCTCTAGTACCGTTTTGTGCCTTCGCGTTGACGGCTGCTGCTGCTTTCTCTGCTGCCATTGCCTGTTGGAGTTTTGACTCTAGCTCTGGGCTGTCGAGTACAACCAGTGTGTCTCCCACCTTTACGCGGTCGCCTTCTTTTACACAGAAGCGCTGTATTCTTGCTGGCACTTTACACGAAACGCGCATCTCGTCCATTTCTACCTCTCCCTGTATTATTTCGGGTTCTGGTTTCATGACGTATTGCCCAATTAGTGTTATACCGATTATAATTGCTAAAAGTACAACAAATGCAATTGCTAGATTAACATTGCTGTTTTGGTTTTTGCTGCTCATATCGTTATTTCTTTTATGTCTTTCTTATTCCTTTATTCTTAGTTTTCCGGCACTTCTGTCTAGGTGGATGCCGTATATTTTGGCCTCTATTTCGGCGTCAATAACGTCGCTGGTCGCTCCCAACCATGCGGTCTGTGCCTCTAGCAGGTTCGATGCGGTGATGATGCCCGACTCGAAACTCAGTTGTGCCATACGCAGGTTTTCGTTTGCTTCTTCAAGGTTGACTTTTGCCACTTCCAACTTTCTGACAGCTTCGTTCTGCTTGAAGGTGTATTGGGTAACTTGAAGCTCAATTTTTTCTTTTGTGTCGTCTAACTTCAACTGCTGAACCAGTGCTTCGCTTTGCGCGGCTTTCATTTTGTAGTAGTCGGCTCCGAAGTGGAACAATGGCACGTTTACAATGACGCCTACATTCCATTGCCAACCGAATTTTGTCTCTATACCGTCGTATGCGTTCGGATTTGTACCGAGGTAGTTGGCCGACAATGCCACGTTTGGCAAAAGCGCCGCGCGCTCGATGGCTACCTTTTTGTCGTAGATTGATTTCGCAATCGACAGACTTCTTATCTCAGACCTGTTTTGGTAGACCTCGTCCATATTGGGCTTTAATTTCTCTTCTACAGGTATGTTGTTGATGTCTTGGTCTGCCAAGTCGAATTGCTCTTCCAATGGTATGCCGCAATACATGGCTAGTTGCATTTTCGAAAGGTTGATGCCGTTTTCAACCTTCACCATTGTCATTTTTGCTTCGTTTTTCTTTACCGATACAGTGAGCGCGTCTTTCTTTGTGGCTACCCCCGACTTTATCAGCTCGTCCACATCGTTGCTCATCTTCTCCAGAAGGTCAATCAAACCTTGTACGGCCTTCTTTTTGCTGTATAGGCTGACAATTCGCCAATAGGCCTCCGACACGTTTTCTATGATGTCTTCTTGCTGGGTCTGCTGTTTGCTCGCTGCCAACTCTTTTTTCAAGTCGCAGACTTTGTTGTAGGCCGATATCTTGCCTCCCATATAGATGGGTTGTGTAAGGTTAAGGGCTGCTATAAACAAGTTCTGCATGTCTGCTTCCATCTGGTCTTTCGGTATAGTCGTGTACTCTTTCCAGAGAAGCTTTTCCGGATTGGTTTTCGGGTTGAATGGCTTGCCGTTGGCGTCTAATGGTACGGCGCTGCCGTTTATTACCGCCCATTTGTTGTTTAACTGGCTCGATGCCAGCGAACCGTCGGGCTGTTGCGTAGGCAATGCAAAGCCAAAACTACCGTCTTTCATTACGGTTCCTATTGGTAGTAGCGCGTCTTCGCCCAAAAGAGATATGTTCTTTTGGTTACGGAAGTAGGCTCCTTTTATCGATATGTTGGGAAAATACTGGCCAAAAGCCGCTTTTTTCTCGTATTGCGCTTGCTCAACTTCGGCTGCGGCAATCTTTTGCTCTGTATTGTTCTTTATTGCTAAGACTTCGCACGAGTCTAGTGTAAGTATGCGCTGTGCCATTGCGTTTGAGGCTAAGGCCAAACTCATTATTGCGAAACTTATTCTTCTCATTGTTGTATTGTTAAACGCTGCTTGTTTGATCTGTTCGTTTCGTTCTTGAAATGCCCAGATTTTTTTTCTATACAAATATAAGCACTTCTAACCAATTCTGTCCCGTATGTTATAGGTATACGACATTTAGGACACTTTTTAGGTCGATTAGTGTATTGTTATTCTTCCTCGGTCAGGGTTGTCGCATAGTAGCAGAGGCGCAGACTGGTGTTCGAGGTTTTCCAAAGGGAGACTTCTGTCTTTTCGTCGCTATAGGTTGTGTTATAGTCGGTGTCTTCTGTAAGGTATACCGAGTATTTTTCTTTTAAATACAGTTTCACCTCTTTGAAGGTGGTGTCTATTTGGCTGCTGTCTCTTTCCCTCTGTAGGAAGCAGAGTCTGTAAATGACTTTCCCTGAGGTGGTGTTGAATAAAATTCCATCCCACTCTTGGCCAATGTGCCTGATGCTGTCGTCGATTTGTACGGGCATCTCTTCCGGATGCTCTCTGAAGTCCCAGATCTTATTGCCTACGTTCAATCCCTTTTCTTTGAGGATTCTCGCCGCCTGAACCTTCAAGGTCTTGCCCAATGTTATTTGTTCTACGGTCCTCTCTATGGGTTCGTGGGCTTCACATGTTAGGTTGGCCAATAAGATGAGTCCGAGAAGGAGCGATGTATTTTTCATTAATGTTTGTTTAGTGCCGGTTGGTTTTCTTGACGGCAAAGATAATAAAAGAAAAACAGGCATTCAATTTTTGAATACCTGTTTTCTTGAGATAAGAGCGGAAGACGGGGTTCAAACCCGCGACCCTCAGCTTGGAAGGCTGATGCTCTATCAACTGAGCTACTTCCGCATATTTGGGTGGGTGCAGATGGATTCGAACCACCGAAGGCAAGAGCCAACAGATTTACAGTCTGTCCCATTTGGCCACTCTGGTATGCACCCTTCGTTTCCGTTTTGCGTTGCAAAGTTAGGCTAAAATTTCGACTTTGCCAAGCGTTTTCTTGAAAAAAATATCCGTTTTTCGCCTAATTTTTTTGCTAAGGAAACTATATGCTTGATTTTTAATGCCTGTCTAATTAAATTTCTTCAACCTTCTGTTTGAAGTCAAGCATCTTTATGGCTGTAATTGCGCACTCAACACCCTTGTTGCCCAATTTGCCTCCTGCGCGGTCTTCTGCCTGTTGCATGTCGTCGGTGGTGAGAAGCCCGAAAATTACGGGTACTTCCAATTCTTTGTCTGCGTTAAGCGCGGCAAGTCCGTTGGTTGTTCCGCTGCACACGTAGTCGAAGTGTGGGGTACCGCCTCTGACTACACTGCCCAACGCTATAATTGCGGTGTTGCCGTCCATTCCTTTTTCTTTTAAGGCATTTGCCACGGCTTTGCTTGCGAAGGTGAGCTCAAAACTTCCTGGAACATACATCACGGTTATGTTCTCTTCGCTTCCTCCGTTTTCCTTTATTGCGGCTATTGCTCCGTCTCGTAGCGCGAATGTGATGTTCTGGTTCCACTCGCTTACGATTATAACGAAACACATTTCGCTTGCGTTAGGTACGCTGTTGGCATCGTATGCCGATAGGTTGGTTGTTGCCATCTTTTTAGTGTTTGTGTTATTAAAAAGGGTCGCAATCTGAAACTGCGACCCTTGATATATTCTTCTACTGTTGGCTTATTCGCACATTGCAATTAATTTGTCGGCCTCTTGTGCCTGCATGCTCTCGCCATATTTCTCCTTTATGGCCTCGAACTGTGCTTTCGCATTGCTCTTGTCGCCCTTCTTCAAATAGAGAAGGCCGAGACGGCGGAGATAAATAGGAGACACCAACTTGTTGTCTGACTTGATGGCCTTGTTGTAGGCCTTGATTGCGTCGTCTTCTTTCTGCAAGTCCCAATAGCAGTCTCCTATAGCGCCTTCAATGGCTGGCTCTAGTGTGCTGTTGCTGTTTGAATAGGCGTTGAGGTATTTAATTGCATTTTCGTTGTCGCCCAACTTCTTGTAGCAGATGCCTGCATAGGCGTTGGCAACGTTGCCTGCGTCGGTGCCGCTGTATGTGTCGCTGATTGCGAGGAAACCTACAACTTGGCTGTTACCGTTAAGGGCTATCTGGAACGAGTCGCGCTGGAAGGCTTGCTCTGCTGGGAACATGACCTCTGCTGCCTCTACGTTCTTTGGCTCTTTAACGCCTTTTATATAGTAAATAACACCGAAAATCAGAAGTATAATGGCTCCTATACCGATTAGAAGGTTCTTGCTGTTGCTTTCAATGAATGCTTCTCCTTTGGTAAGGGCGTTGTCTAATTCGTCGAACTTTTGTTCTACTGCGTTTGAAAGTTCTTCATTCTCTTTGAGGCTGTTGTTGTCAGTCTCTTTCAATTCTCCTGCCATTTTTATTGTTTAGTTTTTACTTTTATTCAATTTTTTGCGAAATTACAACATAATATCTTTTTAGAAAAATTTTTGTTAAAAGTTTTTCCTGTTCCTTCTGCTATTAATTGCCTTTTTCGCTGTTGTCGGCCTTCTTTATCGCCTCCAGACACTGTGCAAAATTCTTTTTTTGCTGGAAAAATCCGTTCAGTATGTGTTGGAGGTAGCCCGCTGTGTTTGGTATGGGCTCTATTAGCAGTATTTCGCTCATTGTGTGCACTCCCATCATCTTTTCTTGCTCACTCATGTTGAAGACGATGGTAAAACCTGGCATTGCGGCATTGACTTCGTTTATTGCCTTTTTGGTCGATACAATGTCCTCTAGGTTGTCTAAGTCTACGCTATACCACCACATGTCGTGTATGCGTACGAACGGATAACCGGGTGCTGACCTGATGGCAAATTTTTCTCCCTGGTACGTTGCGATTATTTCTGACGGATTGTTTGCTGATGCTTCGTATGGACATCCTAGTTGCTCTAACAGTTTCTTTACGAATCCTGGGGTGTCAACTGGTTGGCCTTTGGGTTGCTCGTTTGTGTTATTGCCTTGTTGTTTTTGTTCGTCTTTTTCCATTTTGTTTTGGTATTTTTTTATGTGTTTTAACTAATAATTGTTGCTACTATGTTTCGTGGACCTCCGTGGTTGCGGAATTCGCAGAGGTAGATTCCTTGCCAGATGCCCATATTCAATCTGCCGTTTGTAATTGGTATGCTTAAACTTACTCCGGTTATGCTGCTCTTGGCGTGGCTTGGCATATCGTCTGGCCCTTCATCAAGGTGGGTATAGTATTGCTCGTTTTCCTTGATTAGGTGGTCATATATCTCTGCCATATCGTCTCTTACTGCGGGGTCGAAGTTCTCGTTTATGCAGAGGGCACAGCTGGTGTGCTTTATAAAAAGGTTAAGAAGGCCTTGCTGGGGCAGGTCGGGGAGTTTTTCTATTATTTCGTCTGTTACCAGCCAAAATCCTCTGTTCCTTGCCCTGAGCGTGAACTCTTTTTGTTCTACCATTTTCTTTTTAGTCGTTTGCTATTATTTCCTGTGCTTGTCTTATTTTTTCTTCCATTGGTAACTCGCTCTCTATCCAGTTGATGTGGATTCCGCGTTTCTCCATTCCTCTAAACCAGGTCATCTGGCGTTTTGCAAATTGGTGGATGGCTATTTCTAGTTGGGTGAACATTTCATCGTAGGTGAGTTCTCCTATAATGTGCTGTGTCACGAACTTGTACTCCAATCCGTAATATATAAGGTCTTCCGGATGTATGCCTTCCTTTATCAGGTTCCGTACTTCGTCTAGCAAACCTTCCTCTAATCTGGCCTTTAGGCGTTTGGTGATTTTCTCGCGCCTTTTTTCTCGGTCTATGTTCAGCCCTATTACCGTCGATGTTATCTCTGGGAACGGCTGTTTGTCTATAGGGGTGTTTTTATAATAGTCTGCTATTTCTATCGCTCTAATCGCCCTTTTGCAGGTGTCGAGGTCGCTTACGTTATGTAAGGTCTTATAGCCTTTCAGTATCTCTATCAGCTCGTCGAGTGTTTTGTCTGCCAGTTTGTCCCTCAATTCTTGGTTGTCGGGTACTGGTGACAACCGGTATCCCTTTAATACCGATTCTATATACAGGCCTGTTCCTCCGCACAAGATGGGGGGCTCTCCCTTCGCCTTTATTGTGTTGTAGGCTGTAAGGAAGTCGCGCTGGTATTCGAAGAGGTTATACTTGTAGCCGGGTTCCACTATGTCGATAAGGTAGTAGGGGACGGTCTTGCCGTTTAGGGTATAGTCGGCAAGGTCTTTTCCTGTACCAATATCCATCCTGCGGTATATTTGTCGGCTGTCTGCACTAATAATCGAGGCGCCCATTTCTGTGGCCAAGTGGGCTGCAAATGTGGTCTTTCCACAGGCTGTAGGGCCCAATATGGTGATAAGGTCTCTCATTCTTTCCCCTTTTATTGCATTAGTGCCGCTTTACGTTCTACTTCTTTCTTTGCTTCTTTGGTGCCGTTCGCGTATGAACTGAAGAGTAATGAAAGTTTTATACCAAAGTCTAAATACTTTAAGTCGTCTACTATTTTCTTTCCGTCGCTTATGCGCTGGCTGCACAGTACGCTCGAGGTGCTGGTCTGTGCTCCCGGATTTGAACGTGTAAGAATCTTCTCACTGGTCAGCTCTTCGTTCTTGATGAGGTAGTTGGTCTTGTCGTCGTTTGAGTCGCTGATGCCGTCTCGTGTTTTCATGTTCAAACTGTTCAACGAGTAGTCGACATAGATGCTGGCTCCAAAATCCAACACGTCGTTAATTCTGAATTTACGTCCGATATTTGCCCCTATCATGACGTATACAGGGGTTTCTGCATATTTTCCGTCAATTTGGAATTCTTTACCCTGTATGGCCCCTAATGCTTTTGAACTGTAAATAGGGTCTGTGAAGTTATAGTAGGCTGTTATGTCAACATCTTCCATTTTCTGGTCGTACTTGATGCTGAGTGGAAATCCGAATTTGAAACCTGCTGCAAGTACCCAGTCGTTATAGCTGTACGCTGCCATCAATGGAACTTCGAACAAGAGGGTCTTGAAGTCTTCCTTTATTGAGCCTACACGGTAGCCTAAACCTACCTGGTCGCCTTCGTAGTCTATATAGTTCGAACTGTCGCGGTATGCTCCGTCGTTGGTGAAGCTGCATTTCGAAATAGACATGCCTATACCCATTCTTAAACCCCAGTGCTGGTTGAAAAAGTAATAGTAGTCTATGTTGAAGCCAGGCGTGAAATTTCCTGTTATATTACCGAAGTCAGAGTCTGTTATTAGGTTCGACTTGCCTGCTGAGAAACCTATGCCTAGATGCGAATGCGATTCGTCTTTGAGGAGGGGTAGTGTGGTCCTGGCCTGTCTTTGCCTCATCAGTTGCTTCATCAACTCTTCTCTTCTTTTGTCTTGGTCTGCCGCTAGATCCGACAAGTCGAATTTCTCAAACGGGGTGTCTATGCTGTCACTTTTATCTGCTTTCGCCTGTTGCTTTATTTCGGGTTCAATCGGTCTTACCGGATTGGCACCCCAAATAGAACGTTCCACGCTGAAATCATAGTCTAAAGTTGAGTTCTGGGCATAAAGGGTGCTACCGCTTAACAGCAGTACCAACGAGCTCATTATTTTAGTTAGTTTGTTCATATCTTGTCTGTAGGCTTTGCCTAGTTTTTTCTTATTTAACAATAAATTTTGCTCCTATGTTCTTGTCTTCTCCGGTTGTTATCAGAACGAAGTAATAGCCTTTTTCTCTCTGACCTGGTATGACAATAGGATAGTTTGTTGGTGTATCGTGGAAGACTTTTTTGCCTGCACTGTTATACACATCTATGTACAAACCTTTTTTCTCGGCTTCGCTAAAGTCGTAATCTATCGTTATATCTTTTCCCCTTGCAACTGGGTTTGGATATATGGTAAGCTGTTTCTCTTTATCTATGCAGATTTCTTCCGAGAAGTATTCTCTGCCGTCTTTTGTGGTGACGTATACTTGGTAGCAGCCTGCCAGCTTGTTGCCCACGGTCTCGCTGTAGTAGGCTTTTGTTTCGCCGTATACGGGTTGCCCGTCTTTATACCATTGGAAACTTGTGTACCGGTCTTTGCCGATATTGTTGTTGCACAACAGCATGTAGTTGTATTTGTTTACCACAATAGGGTAGTCGAGGCTCTTGGTCACTATTATGGCAATCTTTATAATGCTGTCGCAGCCCCAGTGGTTGACTAGCGTGTCGCGCAACACTGTGCTTCTGGTGTATTTCCGGCCTTTGTATAATACGTCGTATTCTCCTTCGTAGGTTATTGTGCTATAGGTTGGCTGGTACACTTTTATGTGCGCGTATATGGTGCTGTCGCATCCTCCAACGTTTGTCAGTACACGGGTTACCAGGGTGTCGTGGGTGTAGGTTTCTCCTTCGTATTCTACAAAATTACACCCTTCTTCAGTAATGTGTACTTCTTCTGGTTGGCGCACATTTATTTTTATCACACATATACTGTCGCAGCCCCATTTGGTCGTTAGGCTGTGCTCGAATGTGGTGTCGCTGTAGAACGATTGGCTGTTCCATGTTACAATACCGCATCCTGTCAGGAATAACTCGCCTTTCTCTTTTGGCTTGTGTATGCGCAACTTGTATACCATTATGCTGTCACAACCCGATTTCGACACGAATGAGTCTCTTATTTCCGCATCTTCTTTATAGACTTTTCCGCGGAAGGTTATCTGTTCGCAGTCGTCTATATTTTCGATGTATTCCTGGAATTTTCCGATCACAATCTTTATGTACTGGTTGTGGCTCTCATAGGTCTTATTCGTCTTGTCTAGGTCGTCCCATTCCATATACGGATTGTAACTCCTATTCAAGAGTGTTGTCGATGACTTGTAGGTCTTGCCCTCAACTACCAGACTGTCGCAACCGTAAAGGTTCGTTGTGTCGATTGTCAGGTGCGTAATGTGCACTTCTGTTACCAACAGGCTGTCGCAACCGGCTTTGTTTACAAGTGTGTCGACAATTGTTGTGTCATTGGTGATATAGTGGCCGTAGACGGTTTTGAACTCTTCTCCGTAGGTGTGGAGTGTGTCGGTTGTCGCCTGGTGGACTATAATGTTTGTTTTAATAATACTGTCGCATCCATAGTGGTTTAGACCCTTTAATGTGTCGTATACAACGGTGTTCTCTGTATATTCAAAGCCTCTATGTTTGGTAACGTAGCAGTTTTCTATTGTCTGCTCCTTTATAGTTGGCTTCAATACATTCAACACATAATGTACGGTGCTGTCGCACCATTCTGTCGCATAAGACGAGTCTATCACGATACTTTCACTGTATACCTTGCCTCTGAAGTGGATGGTGTCGCAATTCGTGAAGTAGATGGAAGTGTCTTTAGGGTGCATAATGTTGACCTTGTAAATGGTGATGTTCATCTCGTCTCTGTCGAAACGGGTAGTGTCATTTACAACGGTGTCTTTTGTCACTTCTATCTTTCCACTGCTCAAATATAGTGTTCCTTTTGCGCAGTAGGTCTTGTTGCTGTTCTTTCTTACGGTCTTCCCTATGTGGATTGGCGTTCTCACAATGTGGTTACAACCGGTTTCCATTAGGGTGGTGTCTGTTACTGTTGTGTCTTTTAAGAATACAGTTCCGTTATAGGTGAGACTGTCGTATCCGTATATTGAATCAACGGTTTCTGTGTACGACTGGTTGACGTTGATGTGGGTATAAGCTATCAACGTGTCTCTGTCTATTTCGTCTTTGTGTCTTTCTTCCAGTACGGTGTCTTTATAATACCATGTTGTGTTGAACAGGGTACTGTCGCAACCGGCTGGAATGGTGTCGCGGGTTATGCGTGTTTGTGCAATGCTCAATTTTTGGGTGATGATACTATCGCACTTCTCTGCATTAACTTTTACTATGGTTATGGTGGTGTCTTTGTCGTAAGTCACTCCTTCGTACTCGTAGCTTCCTATCGCATAGATGACAGGTTGCTCTGGTGCTTTTGTCGAGTGCTTGACCACAATGCTTATTCCTACCAGACTGTCGCAACCGGTGACTTTGCTCTTCAACGTGTCGTTGAACGATATGTTCTCGTAATAGAACTTGTTCTCATATTCTACCGAGTCGCATCCCGTTAGGGTGTCTTGGTTGTGGATGGTTATGCATTGGATGTCGATGGCAACCTTCTTCTCAAGGTGCTTGTAATAGGCTACCATGGTGTCTTTGCCAAATGCTTCCAGTGTTACTTTTTCTGCATCTATGCTAACCTTGCCCTCTGTCGAACGCCATTTGCAGTCTGGGTAGGTGTATGCTTCGAATACGTCGTTGATATCTTTATTATAGTCGGAACCTGCAAATTGCAGGGTCGACGACGCAAGCAGCGCTATGGTGTCGTTGATTGGACGTGGATAGTTGTTTGCGGTGTAAATCCAATTGGTCTTCAATCCTGCTTTCAACTGGTCGCCTGTCATGGCCTTTGTCTCGAGTCCGGTGGCGTAGTTGGCGTCGCTGGCCGATTCCAGTCGGGCTAGTTTGTTGTCGTAGTAGCAGTTTGCTATTGCAGTTCCTGCCGATAGCTGGCCACAAATGAAACCGCTGTTTGTACTTGTTGAATAACCAGTCTTGGTGATTTCGTTAGCTTCCAGACACTCGCTGATGGTACCGTTGGCTTCGCCCTCTATACCGCCAGCAATTCCGCCTATTCTGTTTTCTCCGCTTACTGTTCCTGCGTTAACGCAACGGGTGAGTTGCGTTTTTCCGCTAATGCAGCCACAGATACCGCCGCTGTATGAGTTGAGCGTATAGGCTGAAACTGGTGCGATGTTTACGCAACCGTCTATTGTGGTGTTTTGTGACTTTCCGGCTATTCCGCCTGCACGGTTTTCTTTGCTGGTGACGGAACCGCTGTTTCCACAGTTTGTAATGGTGCCGTTATTGATGATTCCGCAAATACCGCCAGCGTGGTCGTTACCGTTTATTTGGGCCTGGTTATTACAGTTGGTTATGGTGCCGTTCTCTATGTCGCCGGCAAAACCACCCACATTCGATATACCCGATATGCTTCCGTATATGGTAAGCGAGTCTACCACACCTCCTTTTATTAATCCGAACAGTCCGACGTTATGTGCCGAACTCGATATGCCGGTCTTCATCTTAAAGCCTTGGCCTTTAAATGTGCCGCCAAAGTGAACGTAGTCACCTTCTGTCTCGTCTTCCGGCATACCCACGATGGTTACTATCACACTGTCTTCTGGTATGTCGTTCATAAGTTGGAAGTATTGGCCGTCGCTCCAGTTTTTGGTCTTGTCTACTTCCAACATGTTGGTGTTTACAAACATGGCAAGGTCTTCCATGTCCTTCTTGCAGGTGATTAAGAACGGTCTGTTCTCGCTTCCGTTACCTCCCGAGAACAATCCGTTTATTACAAACACCGGTTGCAATTTAGTGGCTCCGTTCAGTGTCGCTACAAGGGTATCTATGCCCGAACGGTTGAAGTTGACCATATTATCGCTTATGGCCAAGCTGCCTGTTTTGCCCGACCATTCTACATTGTCGCTGTTGTTTACTTCAAACTCTGTACCTATATTTATATAGATCTCTCCGTCGGCAATAAATGCAGGCTTGCTGAGCAGTATGGCTTCGTCGGCTGTCAGTGCGCGTGGTATTGGGTAGTGTTGGTTCTTCAACTCCCATTCTTCGCTCAGGTGGTAGCCTTGTTCTTCCAAGTTGTAGCCGGTCAGTTCTCGCGTGTTTAAACCTGTTGCAAAGCCTTCGTTGTCGTCTCCGTCAATTGCTTTTGCCAAGGTAAGTTGGTTGTTATAGAAACAGAGGGTCACGTTGGTGCCGCTGTTTACATTCTCTCCGACAATTGCTCCGGTGTGCATTCCCTCATTGTCTGTATAGCCGTAGTTCATACATTCGAAGATGAGGCTTCCTGTCTCGCCGTTCCATTTGAAGGTGCCGGCTATTCCGCCCACCGATGTGCTTCCTTTTGCAATACCAGCGTTCAGCGCACGCCTAATGTCGCAGCTGTCGGCTGTTCCGCAAATGCCACCCACATGTTCTGTTCCGTTTATATGGCCAAGGTTGGCCAAGTCGGAATTGTTGCTTCCTTTTCCTGCATAGCCGCAAATGCCACCCACATGTTCTGTTCCGTTTATGGTACCGTTGTTGTAGCAGATGCTGGTTGCACCGCCTTTATTGGCTCCTGCTATACCTCCAATGCTCTTTTGTCCTTTTACGGTCGCATTGTTTCTGCAATTGACGATTGCCGAGCCTTCGTGTATGGTACCTGTAATTGCACCACAATTGTCTTTTCCGACAACTGTTCCGTTTACGGTAAGGTTGCTAACCGTAGCCTGTTTGGTAAGCACAGGGAACAAACCGGTGTGGTTGTCGCTGCTGTTTATATTTAAGGTAATGCTGTGGTTGCCACCGTCGTAGTAGCCATTCCACTCGTACCTCTCGCGGCTGCTGTTGCCGATTGGATTGCTGTGAGCGTTGGTCAGGTCGGTAGTCTGTATGAAGTATTTGTGCCAGCTTGCGTTTCTTAGGGTATCTACGCAATAATAGTCTTCTGTTACTGCTCTTGTCAATAGCGTGAAGTCTTTTTCTGAACTAATCTTATAAGGGTCGTCTTTTGTCCCTTTTCCGCCACTGGCGAATCCGTATGAACTGAAGACAGGAACTTTCTTTATATACTTGTTCTTTTGGTTGTCTTTGTCAATACCATTGAAGTAGTATATTATGTACAGTGTATCGGTTCCAAACGATTGTGGGGTAATAGTTCCCTCTTCTTTGGGTTGGAAATGCTCATTGTCGCATCCAAGCCCCAGTAATGTGGTATAGGTACCCGTTTTGAACCATAATCCAGGTACTGAGAATGGTTCGTTTATATCTTTAAGTGTGTTCCACTGGTTGGTGAATGTGTAGGGCAGGGTCAGCAACTTGCTACCAGCAAATTTGGCGATTGCTTTTGGCGCAGGCAGGGTGGTGTCGCTGCTAGTGTCCCATACATCTGTTAGTGCTTCCTTGAAGTTCCCGTTGGTCATCATGTAGTCCATGGTCAAACCGTCGGTTTGCCAGGTCTCGTCCCAAATGGTGTTAGTTTGTGCGCACCAATAGACGTTCTTTACCGTACTGTTTTCTGCCTTGGCTACTGTGTAACCAATGTTGGTGCCGTCTATTTCCTGGGTTGTTCTGCCTGTGTAGCCATAGTTAACACCGGTGTTCAGGGTGGTGTTGACAATTGAACCGAGCAATCCGCCGCCAGTTATGGCCGATACTACCGACCCTCCGTTTACCACGTTGTCGAGGGTGCAGTCTTCGGTATAGCCTACTATACCGCCACTCACTTTCGGACTTTTCACAAATCCGTTGTTTCCGCAGCTGCTGAAGGTACAATGGTAGGCTTTGGCCACAATTCCGCCTGCTGTATCGGTTGCTTCCACATTGACCATGTTCAGACTCGAACTGATGCTTATGTTTTTGGCAATGCCCACTATTCCGGCTCCCTTTTTGCAGGCTGCGTTGTTTCCGTTCACTTCCAGGTTCTTGATGGTAGCTGGTTCCACGGCACAGCTGATGAATGCCGAGTATTCACTGTTGCACTCGTCAATGTTTACCATTACCCTGTGTCCGCCTCCGTCTAAATGTCCTTGAAAGACTTTTTTCTCGTCTTCTATGGTTCCGATGTTACCTTCGAAGGTGTCGTCAATATTGTTTTCAACCAATAGGTATTTCCCGTAACTCCAGTTCTTTTCTGGATATTTTGAATGCGTATGGTTGTAGACCAAGAACTTTAACTCTTTCAAGTCTTTGAGACACGTGATGCGGTAAGGATCGTCTTCGGTACCGGCACCTCCGGAAAACATCATGGTGTCAACCGAGTTAACGACTACGGGTATATATCGTTTCATGTCTTTGTACGATATAATAAGGGTGTCTTTTCCTGTTCCGACTAGACCTATGGATTTTCCTGCAACTTGGCAAATCTTGTTTCCCGATGTGCTCTCTATCATCAGACCTTCATCGCCAGTTTCCATTGTCACTACTTTAAACTGGTGGTTGATGTCGTTTACCCGGTCGCTGCTGTCTAGCTTGATTACTGCCGAGGCTAACACATTAAAATCTGGGTCTATATCGTTTGGCACAGGATATACCCCCTCGTTATAAATCCAATTGTATTCTCCTGCATGGGGGCCATTCATTTCAATCTCAGAAACAAAGTGGGGGTAGATTGAGTCAAAAAGTAGCTGCTTGGTATAGAGTTCGTAAATACGCTCTTTCCCTTCAAATACTTTTCCGTTCATTGAGTCGCGGAGGATACTCATCTGTTTGTCGTAGAGGCTGCCTCCGTAATTGAAGTTTTTACCATTTTGCGCGTCTACAAGCGGGTACGTGCCTATATTAGCACCGCTTACGCAATTTGTGATAAAAGGACTACCGTCGGTTACTGGTGCAATGTTTAGGTTGTTATAGGCCCATCCGTTTGCGTAGCCACAAACTCCACCTGTATAATTCCAACCGTCAATGTAGCCTGCGTTTAAGTTGTCGGCAAGTGGATAAAAACGGATAACAGTACGTGCTACATTGGAATATCCTGCAATGCCGCCAATGTAATTTGATTTTATATTTGCTTTATTGTCAAATCCTTCATAAGAAATGGTTACTGGGCCGATGTTGCAGCTGAAGTCAATTAGGGTGGAGCTCGCGTTGCCTATAATTCCCCCAGCATAACCGTCGGAATAGGTAATGTGACCCGTGTTGTTGTTCTTGCTTGCCGATATACCTAAAGTGTAACCCGCAATTCCGCCCACATTCATAGGTCCAGATATGTCTCCTATGTTGCTACATTGGGAAATTAGGTGTGTAGTTCCTGTGACGGAAGGAACTGCGGATTTCCCAACTATGCCCCCTATACCATTGTCTTGGTTGGTGGTTACGTAACCAGGGTCTATATTGATCTTTGCTTTGTTCTTGCAGTTTTGTATGTCTATATTATTCCCGTATCCAACTATTCCTCCTACGCATGATTGTACGTACTCTTCCATATTTATGAGGCCAGAGACGTTGCAGTTGGAAATTGTACTGCTTCCGGTTTTAGATGGATTTCCGTAAAATGCGACAATTCCTCCTACGTAAACCACGCTCTCGTCGGTTTCCACATCAATGTTGATGTTCTCTATGGTCAGGTTTTGTATGGTAAGGTGGTTGCCGTATACTTTGCCAAATAAACCGCAGTAATTGTTTCCTTTTGCAATGGTGAGGTTGGTAATTTTGTGGTTGTTGCCGTCGAAATTTACGTTATAATTTTCAAGTGGGTATTTGTAGTTGTTGATGGGCTCGAATTCTATGCCGCTCATATCGATATCTGCGGTCATTATGTAGTATAAAAGCGAACCGTCCGATTCTTCGTTTACAAAGACGCTCAGCGCTACTAGGTCTTCCTTGGTCGATATCTGGTAAGGGTCGTCGTAGGTGCCGTAGCCACCGCTTAATGCGGGGTGCGATGCGCTTACTGCCGCACTTAGCAAAAGGCCTATTAGGGTAAGGGTTAGTTTATGTAGTTGTAAGAGTTTACTCATTTGTTCTGCCTTAGTGATGATATTCATCAAGATAATTCTGGGAATTTCTGTCCCATTTTTCGGATTATATCTTCAAATTTATGAAAACCTATTGGTTTATCAATGTGTTTTCTGTAAAAAATTGCTAATATAAGGTGCGGATAACCCCTTTTTCTCTAGAACGAACGCCTATTTCTTGCCTCGTGACAAAAGAATTGCTTGTTTTTCTTTGACTATTGGAAAAAATCACCTAATTTTGCAAACCGTTCATAAGAACGTAAACAAAACAAATTAAAATTTTATGTTAAATCATTACGAGACCGTTTTCATTTTGACTCCCGTTTTGTCTGAACCTCAGATGAAGGAAACGGCTGCACGCTTCAAGGGCTTCCTTGAAAATGGCGGTGCAAAGATCGTTAACGAAGAGTCTTGGGGCTTGAAGAAGTTGGCTTACCCAATCGAAAACAAGACCACTGGTTTTTACTCTTTAATCGAGTTCGATGCTGAACCTAGCATCATCGAGTCACTTACTACCCAGTTCCGCCGCGACGAGAAGGTAATCCGCTTTATGATTACCAAACTCGACAAGAACGCTGCAGAATACGCAGTTAAGCGCCGTTCTAAGTCTAAGTCTAACGAAGCATAAGGAGGATTAATCATGGCAGCACAACCAACAAACGCATCATCTGAAATCAGATATCTCACTCCACCTTCAGTGGACGTTAAGCGTAAAAAATATTGCCGTTTCAAGAAGAACGGTATTAAGTATATCGACTATAAGGATCCTGAATTCCTCAAGAAGTTCTTGAACGAACAGGGCAAAATTTTGCCTCGCCGTATCACTGGTACTTCTCTCAAGTTCCAGAGAAAGGTTGCTCAGGCTGTTAAGAGAGCTCGCTACATTGCGTTGCTTCCTTATGTAACCGATTTGTTGAAGTAATTTTAGGAGGATTTATTAATGGAAATTATTTTGTTAGAAGACGTCAACAATCTTGGTTACAAGAATGACGTTGTTAACGTTAAGAATGGTTATGGTCTTAACTTCCTTATCCCTCAGGGTAAGGCTATTTTGGCTACTCCATCTGCAAAGAAGGTCCTCGCTGAAAACTTGAAGCAGCAGGCTAAGAAACTCGAAAAGATTAAGGCTGACGCTCAGGCTAAGGCTGAAAAACTCAACGGCGTTTCTCTCTCTTTCGCTGTTAAGACAAGCGAAAATGGTTCTATCTACGGTTCTGTTACCAACGCTCAGGTTGCAGAAGAACTTTCTAAGAAGGGCGTAGAAGTTGACCACAAGATCGTTTCTATCAAGACCCCTGTTAAGGCTCTTGGTGAATACACTGCTGTCGTTCGTCTTCACAAGGAAGTTAGCGTTGAAGTTCCTTTCTCTGTAGTTGCAGAATAAGGACTGATTCGAGAATTGAATTTTTGCGATATAAAGTGAACCTCCCATACTTTTGGGAGGTTTTTTTATTACCTGTTAATATTTATTCTTCTCATTTGCACTTATTTAAACGATTTATTTGTAACTTTGCCGTATGAAGACAGGTAAAGATATAATTGTAGCTCCGTCTCTTCTTTCTGCCGATTTCGCAAACCTGCAGAAAGATATCGAGATGATTAATAATAGTCAGGCCGATTGGCTGCATCTTGATGTTATGGATGGTGTCTTCGTACCAAATATCTCGTTTGGTATGCCTGTTATTAGTGCAGTGCACAAGTATTGTACTAAGGTTTTGGACGTGCATCTTATGATTGTTGAACCCGATAAGTTTATCGACGAGTTCCACAAACTTGGTGCCGATGTCTTAACTGTTCACTATGAGGCTTGCACTCACCTTCATCGCTCTATTCAGCGTATTAAGTCGTTGGGCATGAAGGCTGGTGTCGCGCTAAATCCTCATACTCCTGTCTCTTTGCTTGAAGAGGTGGTTGCCGATATCGACGTTGTTATGTTGATGTCTGTTAACCCTGGTTTTGGAGGGCAAAAATTTATTGAAAACGCTCTCGATAAGGTCTCACGCGCTAAGGAGTTGATTCTGAAAAAGAATTCCTCTGCTATTATTGAAGTCGATGGGGGGGTTAATCTTTCTACCGGTAAATTATTGGTTGAGGCTGGTGCTGATGCCCTTGTTGCGGGTAGCTTTGTTTTCGGTTCACCTAATCCTATTAATACTATTCAAGATTTGAAGAAACTTTGAATTTTTTAAATGAAAACTATTAATGTCTTGTTTCACAAGGTGCCGTTTGTGCGTCTTGCTGTTTTTTTTGCGTTGGGTTGTTTGGCTTTAGTGAAAGGGCTGAACTTCAAGTTGGTTTATGTTATACTAATTACAGGGGCATTGTTCTTGCTCTTGCATTATCTCATTTCCAAGCAGAAAGATGAATCGCAGTACTCGTTCCGATGGTTCTATGGATTGTCGGTTAGCGCATTTATGTTCGCCTTTGGTATGATTTTCTCGTTCCATACCCGTGGTATGGCCCACAATTCAGAATCAAAGTATTATATCGGATGCGTAAAATCATCTCCTTCTGTTGCTTCTGGGGCTGTACGGTGTACGGTCGCTTTGTCTGAGGTCGATGACGCTAAACTGAAAAAGGGCAAGAAGTCTTTTGATGCGGTTGTCTATATTCAGAAATCAAAATCAAGCGAAAGAATAGCTTTAGGCGACACGCTTATGCTTGCTCCACGAACACCTGTGGTTTTAGAGAAAAACGACGAACTTGGGTGTGATGAACCAAGCTCTAATACTTTATTTGTTCGCGATGATGCCTGGATGCTGGTTTCAAAATCCAATTCTTTACATGCTGAATCAATTAGGGACTCTCTGATTAGTTCTCTGAAAAAAAAAGATGTACAGATGCTGAACTAGCGCTCGTTTCCGCTTTGGTCTTGGGCAATAAATCGCTCCTTGAGGACGATCTGAAGTCTTCTTATTCTAAGGCGGGTGCAAGTCATGTTTTGGCAGTGAGTGGCCTGCATGTCGGCATTATTTTTTTAGTCCTGAATTATCTGTTTGGCTTTTTCCTAAAGGGAAATTTGTTTGCTCCACGTTTTCTTAGGTCCGTTTTTATTGTCGCCCTTTTATGGGGCTACGCGGTTCTGACTGGTTTGTCTCCTTCCGTTTTGCGGGCTTCTGTTATGTTCTCCTTTTTGCAGTTCGGCTTCTTGTTTCAGCGCCCTTATTGTGTTTATTCTTCTATAGTCGCTTCTGTGTTTGTCCTTTTGCTTTTCGACCCTCATCTTTTATTCGATGTCGGTTTCCAACTTAGTTATGCGGCTGTTTTGTCTATCTTGTTCTTTCAGCCCCGCATCTCAAACCTTAGGCTGGTTGCTTGTGTAAAGGAATGTGCCTTTATCCCTTCTCGCTATAGGAAGATTCCTCGCTCTTTGATAGGGTGGTCTGTCGATTTGACTACTGTTTCTTTGGCTGCCCAGATTGGCACTATACCGCTTGTCCTTTATTATTTTCATCAGTTCTCCTGTTTGTTTTGGTTGTCAGGGCTGTTTGTCATCCCATTGGCCGTGGCTCTTATTTATTTGGCGTTGTCTTCTTTCGCTGTTAGTTTTATCCCTCTCATCTCCTCGTTTTTTGTGTCAGCGTTGTCTTTTGTAGCTTCGCTTACAAATAAGGTTGTTGTCTTTATTGGCGAGTTGCCTTTTGCGGTTGTCGATTGGGTAGATTTCCGTAAGGAAGATGTCGTAATCTATTATATTATGCTGTTCTTTCTGGCGTTGTTTTTAGTCAACCGGAAAGCTGTTCATCTGATGGTAGGGATGGCTGCAGCGTCGGTCTTGTTAGTGGTGTCTTCTTTGCGTGTTTGCACGCCTGCAGACACGTCTGTGGCGGTTTATAATTATGCTGGAAGGTCTGCGGTTAATTTGTATGGTCGTGGATTTAATGTCGTGTGCTCCTCCGCCGATTCTTCTTTAGTCTGCCGTCAGTTGAAGCGTTTTTGGATTCGTCAGCATACAACTCCTGCTGTTTTCTCGTCGTCGCATCTTCTTGAAGGAGGAGGTGTTTCTGTTTTTGTCGTGGATAGAGATTTGAGTGGCATGCCTGAATATGGTCGGCCGGTCTCTGTCGACTATTTGGTAGTGAGTGCCGATGTTAGGTTCCCAGTGTCAAAATTAAAATCGCTGTTTAAATACAAACAACTAATTGTTGATAGCTCATGCTCTTTGGCTACGTCGTATTGGTGGAAGAAGCAGTGCCCCTCTGCTCATCTGGTAAGGGTGGCTGGTGATTATATAGAGCATATATGAAAAAAAGCACCTATGAAATAGGTGCTTCTGAGGTCTCTGGCGGATTCGAACCGCCGTAAACGGTTTTGCAGACCGGTGACTAAGCCACTCATCCAAGAGACCGTTTTGCTTTACCAAACAATTTGAATTAATTGAGGTCTCTGGCGGATTCGAACCGCCGTAAACGGTTTTGCAGACCGGTGACTAAGCCACTCATCCAAGAGACCATTGTTTGGTTTTGCGTTGCAAAGATACGCAATTTCTTTTACCAAACAAATTTTATTTGCTTTTTTATTCTTTATAGTACACTCTCTTTACTCTTCGGCTTACGCCTGTAAGCACTTCATAAGGAATTGTACCCAAAATATCCGCTATTTCTGTTATACTTTGGTGTGGACCGAACACTTCTACCACATCGCCCTCCTGGGCTTCTATCCCGGTCAGGTCTATCATACAAACGTCCATGCAGATGTTGCCTACAATTGGCGCAAATTTGCCGTTTACCCATACTTTTCCGTTCCGGTTGCCCAAGTGTCGGTCTAGTCCATCGGCATATCCGATAGGAATGGCTCCTATAACGGAGTCTCTGTCTAGTTTCCCTTTTCTGCTATAGCCGACGGTCTCATTGGCTGGCACATGTTTTATTTGAAGGATGTTCGTTTTCAGTGTACATACCTCCTGCAAACGTTTGTTGTCGATTGCGCTGATGCCATAGTGCCCAATACCTAGGCGCACCATGTCGTATTGGTATTCACTGAAACGCTCTATACCTGCCGAGTTGCAGATGTGTGCCATTATCTTATAGTCGAATGCTTGTTGTATTTTGTCTTTTACCGCCTTGAAGCATTCGTGTTGTTCTTTTGTGAAATAATCGAAGTCTGGACTGTCGCTGCCGACAAAATGGCTGAATACGGAACGTACCCTCACTTGGTTTTGGCTCTTGAGCATTCCTATCAGGGTGTCTATCTCTTCGGGTATAAAGCCCAAGCGGTGCATCCCGGTGTCTATCTTCACGTGGATAGGGTAGTTGGTGATGTCCATATTCTTGGCTTCTTCTATAATACGCTCCAGCATCTGGAAATTATAGATTTCCGGCTCGAGGTTGTATTCGAATATCTTCGGGAAGGTGTTGGGCGCAGGATCCATTACCATAATTGGTATATGGATGCCTTCTTTCCTTAGTGAGGCTCCTTCGTCGGCCACTGCTACTGCCAGATAGTCGCCTCCGTTTTGCTGGAGTGTTTTGCTCACTTCTATGTCTCCGCTGCCGTATGCGTAGGCTTTTACCATGCTACAGATTTTTGTGCCTGGTTTCAAGAATGAGCGGAAATAGTTGAAGTTGTTGACCAGTGCGGTCAGGTTTACCTCCAGTATGGTCTCGTGCACTGCATACGACAACAGGTCGCTGATGTCTTCAAAATGGTGCTTCCGAGAGCCCTTTAACAGTATGGTCTCGTTTTTAAATGTGAACGTGTTGAAGTGGGAGATGAACTCTTCTGTTGTCGCAAAAAAGTATTTCTCTTTTGCGTCCATCAGGTCCTCGTATTTGCTTATCTCTGTTCCAATCCCAATTAGTTTGTCAACGCCTTTTGCTATGATGAGTCCTTGTACGCTTTGGTATAGCTGCTCTGAACTCTGGCCACTTTGCATGATGTCTGACAGTATCAGCGTCTTCTTGTTGTTCTTGATGGCCGCTTGCTGGTTCAAATAGTCGAGCGCGATTTCCAGCGAGTTGATGTCCGAATTGTAACTGTCGTCTATTACGGTACAGCCGTTCTGGCCTCTTTTCAATTCCATTCGCATGGCTACTTGCTCCAAGTTGTTCATGCGTGAACCAATTTGGTCGCGGCCCACTCCCATGTGCAGTAGGGTGGTAAGGCAAATTAGAGAGTTCTCTATCGATGCCTCGTCGGTAAAAGGAATGGTGTATTCACCTTCACTACTGTCGTAGGTGTAGGTGATGGTCGTAAATTTTCCTTCTTTCTGTTTCTTTACAACAACGACGTCGGCTGATTTCGTTTCTCCGAAACTGATGGTCTTTCCTTTCAGGTGGGCCTGTTGTACGCAAATGTCAACGAGTTTGTCGTCTTTGTTGAAGATTACCGTATGGCAGTCTTTAAACAGTTTGAGTTTTTCGCTACACTTGAATTTCATGGAGTTGAAATTCTCTTGGTGCGCATCGCCAAGATTGGTGAAGATTCCAATGCTGGGTTTTATGATTTCTTCGAGGTGCTCCATTTCGTTTGCACGGGAAATTCCGGCTTCGAAAATGCCGAGTTGTGTCTGTTTGTTTATTTCCCATACTGAAAGTGGTACGCCTATCTGTGAATTATAGCTTCTTGGGGAGCGGGCTATTGCATAGTCTGCTTGGAGGAGCTGGTACAACCATTCCTTTACGATTGTTTTGCCATTGCTCCCTGTTATGCCTATTACTGGAATGTTGAATTTGCTTCTGTGCTTTTGGGCTAATGTTTGCAAAGCCTTTACGGTGTCTTCTACTACTATAAAGTCGGCTTCTGGCATGTCTGACGCTTTGGCTGGCAATTCATTCACCATAAAGCTGCGCACTCCGTTTTTGTACAGGCTTTCTATAAACTGATGTCCGTCTCTTCGGCTTGTCTTGATGGCAATGAAAAGACTTTCTTCCGGTAGCGAGAGGGCCCGGCTATCTATACAGAGTTTCGCTATTTGTTTTTTTCCGTCGCCTTGCAACTTTCCGCTTGTAAGGTGGCATATTTCTTCTGAACTATACATGTAAGCTGCCTTATGACTATTTGTTTCCTTGTATTTAGATAAATCTACATACAAATGTACGCAACATATCTAAATCTGAGGTTGTTTATCTTGTAGTTTCTTTTCCGATATAAGCGGATTACGATTCTTTCATTTCCTCGGAGTAGAGCTCTTCTATGTTTTCTACTTTGGTATGCTTTTTCAATTGGTTCTGAAAGTAGAATACTGCTCCTATCATGATGATGAGTAGAGGTATGATGGTAATGGCAATGCTCATTAATTTTACTTTCGCAAGGGCTTCGTTATAGGTCAGACTTAAATCCGACATATAGTGGTTTGTTATTAGATAATTGCAGATGCTTGATAATACGAACGAGCCTGCTATCATAAAGGAGGTGTTTTTCAGTGTCCCCTTGAAGTCTTCTTCGGTGTGGTGCTCGCTAATCAGCGCGTCTATCTTTTCTGTGTTGAACATCTTCGGATTGTAGAAGATCTTCTTAATTAACGGGGTCTTTGTATAGTTCGTTATAATGACGGCAATTGCAAAAAGCAATGGTATGGCGGCTCTTTCGTATGCTACATATTCACGGGGCAGTTCCATTATGCCGATTATTCCGGTGACAAGTATCCCAAGAAAACCTACAATTGCTAGAAAACTTGTTTTCCTTTCTTTAATGAAGAGGTAGATAAAGTAGACTATAGGAAAGGCTAAGGCAATGACCAAGCCTATCTTACTGGCGTCTTTTTCGCTGATTTCTAGCATCTTCAGTAATAATTTTGGCAAGGTGAACAGGCAGGTGACTGGCAATACAATGTTGTATAGTAAACTGCTGAACGAATTCTCATTCTTTTTCTCTGGAGTTTCTTGTCCCATAATTTATTAATTTAGTTTTAGCAAAATTACTCTTTTTTTTATCCATATTGAACTTTTTTAAAACAAATTGGTAATCTTTGCTTTGCGTAAACACAAGAAACTCTTATCTTTGCAACCCGAAACAAATGAGAAAACTTATATAGATATGACAAAGGCAGACATCGTAAACGAGATTTATGAGAAAACCGGTATTAGCCGCGAAGATGTAATGAGCATTGTAGAAGGTTATATGGAAGTGGTTAAAGGTTCATTGGCAAAGGGCGAAAACGTTTATTTGCGTGGTTTCGGAACTTTTGGTCTGAAGCTTCGTAAGCAGAAAGTTGCTCGTAACATCAGCGCTAAAACAAGTGTTATTGTTCCAGAACATAATATCCCTTCTTTCAAGCCTTGTAAAGAGTTTGTTGAGCAAGTAAAGGCGAAGAATTAAAAAGTAGTTGTTATTTAGGAATACAAAGAGGATGTTTCTCAGTAGGATTCATCCTCTTTTTGTTTTATGCTTTTTTTTGATTTCCCTTTGACCTATTTCGTTCGCTTTCTCGTTCTTCTTTTGTTCGCCTATTTTCTTATCTTTGTATTAATGATTTTACTGTTATGAAAAAGTTTTTCTATTTACTTTGTGTCTTTCTGCTTGGCGTGGCCGCTCAGGCCTCTTCTGCCGAATACATTGCTCCTAATAATCCTTTCTTGAAATATGAAGGCCGGGTCTTGGTTAACAAAGATTCTGTTTCTTTCTGCTATCCGGGTACTGCTGTTAGAGTTGCGTTTACGGGCTCTTCAATTGCCGTCGATTTGAAAAACAATGCGGGTTACTATTGGGTGGAAGTCGACAATAAGAAGCCTTTCAAGATTTGTACTCATGGGAAAAAAGGCCGTTCTTCTATTTATATGTTGGCCGATAGCCTAGATGCGGGTGTGCATAACGTACAGTTGACTCTCGTGAATGAGGGTTTGTTTTCCCGCCCTCAGCTATACCGCTTTGTGTTTGCCGACTCTTCAAAACTTATGAATGTGAGGATGAAAAAACACCGGATTGAGTTTATCGGAAACTCTATGACGTGTGGGTATGGTGTTGAGGATAATTCCGAGTTTCACGGTTTCGCCGATTCTACTGAAAATTTTGCCTTGGCTTATGCTGGGCTTGTTTCTCGTCGTTTCGATGCTGAACCTATGGTTGTTGCCCGTTCTGGTATTGGCATTTACAGAAACTATGCGGGACCAAGGCGGGGTTCTTTTAATCCGTTGCCCTCATTCTATGACCGCACGTTTATTTTTGGGTCTCCGGCGTGGAATTTCTCCTTGTTTTCGCCTGAATTGGTATGCATTTGTTTGGGAACTAACGATTTGAGTGCGGCAAGATATAGCATGAGGCTTTTCCATATGGCTTATTTCCACTTTGTTGAGCACGTTAGGTCCATTTATCCAGGGGCCAAAATAGTGCTTATTTCAGGGTCGATGCTCACCGGTAAGCGTTTGCATGACCAGCGGATCTTGCTGAATGGGGTGTATCAGAGGTTGAAAGATATGGGGGTTGATAATATCTACCGTTTCGATTTCTCTCCACTGGACCCTAGCCTCGGATATGGGGCTGACTACCATCCGTCAATTCGGCAGCAACGTGTCATGGCCGATGAATTAACTCGCTTTATTGAGACAACAATGGGTTGGTAGAACCGTCAGTCGCCAAATTTTTCTTTGTATTCTTCGTATTGTGCCATAATGGTGGCGACATAGTTGCAGACGTTGTTGCCACTCATATAGCCGTGTTTCACAACCGGATCGGTAAAATACTGGCGGTTACTTTTCAGACGGACGAATGTTTCTACGTTGTTGGTCCATACCAGAGGGTCTTTCCCGTATTTTTTTGCCAGGGCCTGGGCGTCTTTTATATGACCCACGCCTGCGTTGTACGAGGCTAGCGTGAACCTTATTCTGTCGTCGGTCGATGGAATGGTCTTGTAGCTGTCGTACATCACTTTCAGACATTTACAGCCTACCTTTATGTTTATTTCTGGGTCGAACAACTCTTCCCGGTTTCTTGCTCCCATCTTTTTTGCTGTGTTTGGCATCAGTTGCATGAGTCCTATTGAGCCGCTCCAGCCTATGACGTCTGGATGGAACCTCGACTCTTTATAGGTGATGGCCGCAATCAGCCGCCAATCAAAACCGTTCTCTTTGCCAAATTGTTTGTAGTAGGGGTCGTAGTTCGATATTTCGTGGCTGCCTTTCGGTATTTTTGTAATACGTATCCTTCTGTTGTTGGTGGCAATATAATTCTTTGTATCGAAATACTTCATGTGCAGTGTGCGCACTAGTTTCTGGGTTTGGCTGTTCTCCTCCCATTTGTTTATGGCGTTTAGTAGAGTTGTGTCTTTTGCCGCCCATGCTGCCCGTTGGTCGAAACTGATGTTAAGACTGAGGTCTATGTTGTTGTATTCCGAGGTGTTGGCCTTTGCTACTTTCTCGTCGCAGATGGTGAAGTCGATGTCTTTTTTCGATACCCGGTCAATTAGGTCTTCCTCGTCTTCTTCTTCTCCGCATGTTTTAATGATGATTCCACCTCCAATTTCCTCGTTCAGGTTCTTCAAGCGTTCTTCGTGCTTCGAACCTGCCAGTACCCACACTTCTTTGCCAATCAGTTGTGTTACATCGTTGATTTCTCTGGTTATAGTGGTTTTCGTTTTCTTCCTTTTTCTTCTTGTTACAACCTGCTTTTTCTCTTCTTTTCGTTGTACAAGTACTTGGTGGGTAATATAGGTGTGGTTGGTGAATAATAGTTTCTGGCGGTATTCGTTGCTCATCACAATAGGGTAGGCCACCAGGTCAATCTCGCCGTTGGCAACTTTGTTGGCAAGGTCGTTTACGTCTTTGCCTATGATGAAGTTAATCTTCTTGTTTTGCGACTTGGCAAAATCTTGTGCCATCTCGTATTCGTAGCCCATGATTTTTTCGCCTTTCTCATAGTAGGAGATAGATTGTGAGAGAGTTCCGATGTTAAGGACGGAACTGTCTCGCTGGGTGGTGTCTTCCGAAGGTGTTTGTGCATCTCCAGCATTGCCGCAACTCGTTGCAAGCAACGAAATTGCTGCCAGAAAGGCTAGTAATATGGTTGTGTGTTTTTTCATGGTCGTTTTGGCTTTAAGGGCGGTGGCGTGGTGGGCCTGCCTGTTAGTATATTATGAAAATACAGGGTCGCTTGTTTAGGTCGGGAAGTGGAGTCTTTTTCCATTCGGCAACCGTTTTGGTTTTTATGTATTCGCTTTCTAGTGTCACGTCGCATGCTACGCATATCAACGTGCTTCCTTGACAAATGTTCAACAGTTGTTCGAACATTTTCATGTTCCTATAGGGGGTCTCAATAAAGATTTGACTCTGGTTTTCAGTGTGCGCCCTTTTCTCCAGATGCTTTATTGTTTTTACTCTTTCGTTTTCCTCTATGGGCAGGTAGCCTACAAAGGCAAAACTTTGTCCGTTAAAACCAGATGCCATTAGTCCTAGTAGTATGGACGACGGCCCAACCATTGGTACAACTTTAATGTTCTTCTTTTGGGCAATTTTTACGACATCTGCTCCCGGATCAGCAATGGCAGGACATCCTGCCTCGCTGATGACCCCGACGTCGAAACCTTTTTCTAAAGGTGACAGAAAACTTGCTACTTCTTTGGGGTCGGTGTGCTTATTAAGGGTATAGAATGTCAGTTCGTCTATGTTGATTTCTTTGTCCACTTTTTTTAGAAACCGTCTGATGGTCCTGACATCTTCTACAATAAAATGCTTTATGCTGACTATTATATCGTGATTCTTCGATGGAAATATGCTGTTTAAATCACTTTCACCAAGGGTATTGGGTATTAGATATAATGTTCCTGCCATGATTATAATGTTGTATGTAAACTCATTTTTTTAAAGATAAGGGAAAAAAACTTTAAAACAAAATGTGCAACGTATTGTTGCTTTTCAAAATTCGGCATATCTTTGGATTACGAAAGAAATATAGCCGCATTGAAAGTTACTGGTTAAACTTTACAATTGTTTTGAAATTCCGGGCAATCTTTCAATGTTCAATGGCGGGCCACGCCTTCGGGTAAGCACCCTTGTGGTGCCCGGTGGATTACAGCGAACACTTACAGCCCAAATCCTTATTTTTTAGGAGTTTAAATTAACAACAATGCGGCTTCCTTATAGAAGAGATATTCGGTCGATTGGCGAATATCTCTTTTTTTGTGTTGAACGACATGTGTTTTTATTTGCTTTTCTGACCCGAATTCAAGATATTTGTATTAGACAATTATATTTATAGGTAGATTTTTTCATAGTTAAAGTTCATAACTTTTAAGGGAGGCTGGGAAGTTTCCCTTAATTTTTGCTCGCCTTGTTGGCTTGCATTTTCATCCCGTTTTTTCTTTTTTCAAATGCAATTCCTTATCTTTGTATATTCTATTTTAAACGATTAATTATTATCAATTTTATATTATGGCTTCACAAGAAGATGTGTTCAAGAAGATAGTCGCACACTGTAAGGAGTACGGCTTCGTTTTCCCTTCAAGCGAAATCTACGATGGCCTTGGCGCTGTTTACGATTACGGTGAGAATGGCGTTGAATTGAAAAACAATATTAAAGGGTACTGGTGGGACTTCATGCGTCTGCTGCATACTAATATTGTGGGTATCGATGCCGCTATTTTCATGCATCCAACCACTTGGAAGGCTTCTGGACACGTAGATGCGTTTAATGATCCTCTTATTGATAACCGCGATTCTAAGAAGCGTTATCGTGCCGACGTTCTTATCGAGGAACTGATGGCTAAGTACGATGAAAAGATAAATAAGGAGGTTGAAAAGGCCGCTAAGAAGTTTGGCGATGCTTTCGATAAGGAGAAATTCATGGCTACCAACCCACGTGTGCTTGAACATGTGGCTAAACGCGAGGAAATACATAACCGTTTCAAGAAGGCAATGAACGATGTTAATCTCGATGAACTCAAGCAGATTATCCTCGACTACGAAATCGTTTGCCCTATTAGCGGTACTAAGAACTGGACCGACGTGCGTCAGTTCAACCTTATGTTCTCTACCGAAATGGGCTCCACTGCCGACGGTGCTACAAAAATTTATCTCCGTCCTGAAACTGCACAGGGTATCTTTGTGAACTACCTTAATGTTCAGAAGACGGGTCGTATGAAGCTTCCTTTCGGTATTTGCCAGATTGGTAAGGCTTTCCGTAACGAGATTGTTGCTCGTCAGTTCATTTTCCGTATGCGTGAGTTCGAACAGATGGAAATGCAGTTCTTCTGCCGTCCTGGTACTGAAATGAAGTGGTTTAACTATTGGAAACAGCACCGTTTGAACTGGCACAAGGCGCTCGGTCTTGGCGATCAGAAATACCGTTTCCACGATCACGATAAGCTTGCGCACTATGCTAACGCTGCTACCGATATCGAGTTCGAGATGCCTTTTGGTTTCAAAGAAGTTGAGGGTATTCACTCTCGTACCAATTTTGACCTTTCTAGCCACGAAAAGTATTCTGGCAAGCAAATCAAGTACTTCGATCCTGAGTTGAACGAAAGCTACACTCCATACGTTGTTGAAACTTCTATTGGTGTTGACCGTATGTTCCTTTCTATCGTTTGCTCTTCTTATAAAGAGGAGCAGCTTGAGAACGGTGAAACTCGCGTAGTTCTTTCTCTGCCTCCAGTTCTTGCTCCTAACAAGGTGGCTGTCCTCCCTCTTATCAAGAAGGACGGACTTCCTGAAAAGGCACAGGAAATTATGGATCTTTTGAAGTACGACTTCAAGTGCGTTTCTGAAGAAAAAGATACTATTGGTAAGCGTTACCGTCGTCAAGATGCCATCGGTACTCCTTTCTGTGTTACCGTTGACCACCAGACTTTGGAAGACAATACTGTTACACTCCGTTATCGCGATACTATGCAGCAAGACCGTGTTAAGATCGACGACTTGTTCAACATCATCGACAAGGCTTGTAACATCAAACATTTGCTTCGCAAGTTGAACGCTGACGAAAAGGCTGAAAACCTTTCTGCTGAATAATTGAACTCCAATTTATATAATCCTCCATAGCTGTTCGCTATGGGGGATTTTTTGTCCGACTGTTGTTCTCTAAAATAAAGTATATCCTTTGTCAAAAAGAGAACCACGATTTCCTCTTCAAGATAAAATAAAGGCCGAATTCAATCGAATTAGGCCTTTTATTTTCTATTAGTGTTATAAGTTTTACGGATAGGTGTAAGGCTAATTGAGGTCAATTTCTACCTCTGCATCTTCAGCAGGAGCTTCGTCAGTTGTAACTTCTGTCGGCTCTGGCTCATACACTGGTTTCACAAGTTCTTGGGGCTCTGGTATTGGTGCTTTTACCCAATCGGTCTCATGCTTGTCGAAAAATGGATGGACGCTCACATCCAAATTTTCTCGTGTATAGAGGTTTTCTATAAGTTGTAGAATGTTGGTTTTGCGGTTTTCGGTCGAGTCGGTTGTTGCCACGTTAAAATCCAGTCTGCATAGAATGGTATGTGGATCTCTTTTTATAATTTTAAGACTATCTGACACTTCAACAGTTCCATTGCTTATTTTAATAAGCATTTTCTTAAGGTTCTTAAGGTCTATTGAAGTGTCGCTAATCTTAATTTTGAGGCTGGCTTGCAAATTACCGTCATCTATCTTTTTTTCCAGAAGGGCGTATAGGGCATCGGTAAAAAGGCTATCGTTGTCGATGGCCATTTCTACCAATTTGAAATTTCCCATTTCTTCTACTGTCCACGTGTTGGCATTGTAGCTGTCTGCAATCTTTTTGTCTTCGTAGAATCGGTAGCCGAAAAACGCTCCTGCCGCTATGGCTAGTAGTAGGGTAATTGCAATTATCGCCTTTTTCATTTTCTGCTCTGTTTAAACTTCTAGTGCGCCAATAATCTCTTTCACACTCTTGAATCCGTGGCGTTCCAGATATTCGTCAATGCCTTTTGCCACTTTTACGGTGATGGCTGGGTCTATGAAGTTGGCTGTACCAATTTCAATTGCGCTGGCGCCGGCAAGCATAAACTCAATGGCGTCGGTGGCATTCATAATACCGCCTAAGCCTACTACTGGTATCTTTACTGCTTTAGCTACTTGCCATACCATTCGTAGGGCAACTGGTTTTACGCATGCGCCAGAAAGACCTCCTGTGACGGTCGAAATCAGTGGTTTCCTTTTTTCGGCGTCTATTGCCATACCCATTAGGGTGTTGATAAGGCTCACACTGTCGGCTCCCGCGTGTTCTGCTGCTTTAGCGATTTCTGCTATGTCGGTCACGTTTGGTGTCAGTTTGACGATGAGGGTCTTGTCGTATACCTTACGGACTGCGCCTACCACTTTCTCTACCATAGGACAACTGGTGCCGAAACTCATTCCGCCTTCTTTTACATTTGGGCAGCTGATGTTCAATTCTATTGCATTGATTTTCTCTAGTGCGTTGATGCGTTCTGCACAGGCGGTGTAGTCTTCTATAGAGTGTCCTGCAACGTTAACGATTATCTGGGTGTTGATGTCCTTCAATTGCGGATAGGTGTGCTCAACAAAGTAGTCTACGCCTTTGTTCTGCAAACCTACGGCGTTTATCATACCCATTGGGGTCTCGGCCAAGCGTGGGTATGGGTTGCCTTCGCGTTTGTGAAGGGTTGTGCCTTTTACAATTATGCCTCCTATTTCTTCCAGGTTGACAAAGTCGGCAAACTCCAATCCGAAACCGAATGTTCCAGATGCTGTCATTACTGGGTTTTTAAGGGTGAGGTTGCCTATATGGGTCGTTAAATCTGCCATGCTAATTCATTTATATTAAATACTGGACCATCGGTGCATACACACTTGTGCCCTTCTTGTGTTTCGGTTACGCAGCACAGGCACGCTCCTAAACCGCATGCCATTTTGTTTTCGAGCGATACTTCGCAGCAGATATTTTTGCTTTTCGCAAACTTCGCTACAGCTTTCATCATTGGGGTAGGGCCGCATACGAATATCTTGTCGAAGTTCTCTTTCTCTAATATGCTGTGGTTGGTTACAAAGCCTTTTTCTCCGGCGGTGCCGTCTTCTGTTGTTACATAAAGCTGGCCGTTTTTCTCAAAAAGGTCTTGTTCTAGCAACATGTCTTTTGTTCTTGCTCCGAGCAGGAAGGTTGGGGTGGTGCCTTCTGCTTTTAGGGTGGCTCCTAGCATCAGCATGGGTGCTACGCCAACTCCGCCTCCAACAAGTAGCACTTTCTTGCCTTTTACGGCCGAGGTGTCGAATCCATTACCCAGTGGTACTACGCAGTTCAGGGTGTCGCCTGCTTTTAGTTCGCCAAGTTTGCGGGTGCCGTTGCCTACTTTCTGCACCAATAACCACATTTCGTTTTTTGAACGGTCTACGTAGTTGATGGAAATAGGACGACGGAGGAAGGTATTCGGCTCGTTTTCTACCTTTACTTCGACGAATTGGCCGGGCCGCATTTCCGGCATTTGTCCTGGTGCTTTCAATTTCAGCAGTATGGCATTGTTCCCGAGTGCTTCATTGCTGCTGACACAGAAGTCAATAATGTATTTTTTCATTTCTTGCAGAATGTAATTTTTTCTGATTTGGGGCTTGCTTAAAGTCTGGCGTCTACCAGTTCTCTAGGTATAATTCCTTTCACGTCGAAAAGAATTGCGCCGTTGTCTTTTTGTTGCTTGAAGTCGAACTCCATAAACTGCTTGTGCGCAACGGCTACTATTATGGCGTCGTAATGTTTGCTTGCCGAAAACTCTTGCAGTTTTATGTCGTGTTCTTTTGCTACTTTTTCCGGATTGGCCCATGGGTCGCACACATCAACTTCTAAACCATATTCGGTCAGTTCTCGGTAGATGTCGACTACTTTTGTGTTGCGGGTGTCTGGGCAGTTCTCTTTAAAAGTGAAGCCTAGTATTAGTGCCTTTGCTCCTTTTAGTTTTGAACCTTTACCAATGAGCAACTTGATTACCTTCTCGGCTATAAATTTGGCCATGCTGTTATTCACATGTCTGCCGCTTAGTATTACCTCCGGGTAGTAGCCCAAACTGATGGACTTGTGGGCAAGATAGTAGGGGTCTACACTGATGCAGTGACCTCCGACCAACCCCGGTTTGTAGTGCAGAAAATTCCATTTGGTGCTCGCTGCCTCCAACACGTCGTTTGTGTCGATTCCTATCCGGTCGAATATGAGCGCTAGCTCGTTGACAAACGATATGTTGATGTCTCTTTGGGCGTTTTCTATGGCTTTGGCTGCCTCGGCTACTTTTATGTTGGGGGCTAAGTGGGTGCCGGCGATTATGATGCTTGCATACAGAGTGTTTATCTTCTCTGCTGCCTCTGGTGTCGAACCAGACGTCACTTTTTTGATTTTGGTTAGTGTGTTTTCTTTGTCTCCAGGGTTGATTCTCTCTGGAGAGTACCCGCAAAAGAAGTCTTGGTTATAGACAAGTCCTGACTCTTCTTCTAGTGCCGGAACACAGACTTCTTCTGTACAACCTGGGTAGGTGGTCGACTCATAGATGACGATGTCGCCCTTCTTCAGTATTTGACCTATCGACTTACTAGCCGAAAGTAATGGACCTAAATCAGGATTGTTCGATTTGTCGATGGGGGTCGGTACTGTGACTATATAATAGTTGCATTCCTTTAATTCGTTGAGGTTGCTGGTCAGTGTCAGCTGTTTGTTGGCAATCTCTGCCTTTAGAATTTCTAGGTCTGCTTCTTGTGTTTGGTCGTTGTTTCCCTTCAGTTCTTCTATACGCTGGTTGTTTATGTCGAAGCCAACAACGCGGTATAGTTTGGCAAACTCCACGGCAAGGGGTAGACCAACATACCCTAGACCTATTATGCCTATTTTGATTGCTTGCTCTTCTTTGTTCACCTTTTTTGAAATTTAGCCCAAATATAAGGATTTATAAGCGTTTTGCCCAAAAAAATGTCGATTAAGAGGGGCTTGCTTCTACATAATGTTTTGTCCGACTGTTTATTCTGGTGTGTGATAGTATTTTCTGCGACTTCTTTGAAAGATTGCTATTGTTCTATATATTTGTATTCGTTGATACTAGAAATTTTTTTACCATGAAGAAGTTTGTTATTTTGGTTGCTGCTGCCCTTGGTTTAGCGGCTTGTCAGACTCCAGCTGATCATTTTGAACGTGTTGGACTTTTGAACTCAAAGTTGACTTCGGCGACTTTGAAGGCGATTAGTTCCACCGATGCCGAATCGTATAAGAAAGCTCTCGATGGTGTCGATGGCGTCTGTGCCGAACTAAATTCGTTTGAACGTTTTAGTGAGTACGACTCCGTGTATGTCTATGTTAGCCAGCGGGCACAATTTGCCTCTCGTGCACTACGTTTGCGTCAAGCCGATTTCTTGGAGGGTGGAATGAAGTGTGAGACGGCCAAAAACTACGTTTTCGATTCTCTTTCTTATTTTAACGATAGAATTAAGGTCGCTTCAATTGCGTTTATGAAGGAATATGACCTGAACCACAATTTCGACATCGACTAATCTACTTTTTGCAGAACTTGCAACGGACTGTCGTGTATGGTGCTATATTGTTTTTAGGAGTTCGTTGCAGTATTCCTGTATTTGTGGAAAGTATTGCTGTGCCGTCTTTTTTGTGTATTCGAGGGTCAGGTGGCTCATTGCGTTTTCTAAGAATTCAAACTCTTTCTTTATCGCTGTTTCGAAGTTTGAGACATTCAGTTCTGTTTTCAAACCGATAAGGGTTTGTGTGAAGAAATCGTCGAATGTCCATTGCAGGTTGTCACATTCTCGTAAGATTCTACCTTCTATCGATTTTGTTTCTCCTTTATAAGGAAAACAGGTGTCCCATAATGCCTCCGATTGCTCTTTTGTCAGGGTTAGTCCATTTTCGTTTAGGAAGTGTTCTAATCCCGATATGGCGTTTCCCACATTAATGTCGTCCGAAAACTTTCCTCCCGAGTGGTTGTAGTCGTGAAAGAGCGTAAGTAGCAACAACTTTTCCCGGTCTCCATTGTATCCGATTTCTGTAATGCATTCGTTGACTAATTGGAGCATTGCCATTGTGTGTGTAATGTTGTGGTAGGGATTGGAGATGCCCGTATTGTGGTTTATAAAGTAGGCGAATCCCTTTCGCAGTAAGGGATACTGGTTGATGGTTTTCAGTGTTTCGAATTGTGAAATCTTCTTCATGTCTGTCTAGTTCTACTTCAGTTCTGAATGAATGCTGGTAGGGACGAAGCTAGCTAGCCTGTACCTGTCCGATAACGGCCTCTGTCCGTCGTGTGGAATGGGCTTGTGTGTTAAAAGAAAAAAGCCGGTGCTGAGACCGGCTTTTGTTTACTGTTTCATTAGGCGTTTAGCCAAATCTTCAGGAGTAATGTTTTTCTCGATGATTTTACCGTTTTGGTCAATGAGAAAGTTCCCGAATTTGTGATTCAATTTAAATTCTTTTGCCAATTCAGATGAGAAGCCTTTCTTTTCACGATAAATTCTAGAGAACTGCAGATTGTCGTTTTTAACAACTTCGTTGAACAGACTGTCGTAGTCGTCTAGAGAGACGGAAACCGAGCTTAATCCTAATGCTTCACAGTCGTATTTTTTCAAAACTTCTGAAAAGCGGATGTTTTCTTCGCGCGATGCGGCATCGTACGATGCCCAGAAATTGATTAGCACGTAATGGTTATCACCATTTCTCATAAATTTGTATGTGCCCAGATGATTGTTGTTGTGCGGAAGTAAAGCTAGGGTCAAGCCAATGAGACCGATCGCGAAAACAAATGCACTAATTTTCTTCATAAGCAGTTTCTTTAGCTGAATAAACTAACGGAAGATTTTTTGTTTAGTTAGTATTAAGTAATTGTTAGTTTATTCTGTTTAGCGGCGCAAATTTACACAAAAATATGCACATATACAAATTCTGTCTCTTTTTTGCCTCTTTAACTGCTTAATAGACAATTTATTTGTGTTTGCCAACCTCTTTCTCGTAAAATTTGCAACACGTTGTTAGCCCGCATTTGTCGCAGTGCGGACGTATCGCGGTGCAGATATAGCGGCCGTGAAGAACTATCCAATGGTGGGCTTTCCCGAGCTTCTCTTTGGGTATGTTTCTCAGTAGTTCTTTCTCTGTAGCCTCTGGGGTGCTCGTCTTTGTTAAGCCTATTCTGTTGGCCACTCTGAACACGTGCGTGTCGACGGGCATTGCTGGTATTCCGAATGCGCAGACCCTTATCACGTTTGCCGTTTTTCTGCCAACCCCAGGCAATGCTAGCAGGTCGTCGTATTCGCTGGGGACCTCTCCGTTGTATTTTTCTACCAGTATGCGCGAGGTCCTGCTAAGATGTTCCGCTTTCGCGTTGGGGTACGAAATGGAGTTGATAATTCTTAGTATGTTGTCTATGCTGGCTTTCGATAGCGCCTCGGCATCAGGATACTCTTTAAACAGAAATGGCGTGACTTGGTTGACCCTTGCGTCGGTACACTGTGCACTCAACATAACTGCTATCAGTAGCTCGAAATTGTTGTGGAACACCAGTTCGGTGTCGGCATTCGGATTGGTCTCTTCCCACCATTTCAGCGCTTTTGTATATCTTTCTTTTAGCGTCATGTTGTCTTTAATGAAAAAGCTACTTTCGAATCCCGAAAGTAGCTTGAATTCTTCTTCTGAGTTCTCCATTAGAATGGGAGGTCGCTTGAGTCGTCAGTCTGTTGTGCAGGTGCTGCTGTCTGTATTGGTTGAGGAGCAGAGCCTGGTTGCATTGGCTGTGCTGCGGCAGCGGCGGCTGCGTTTGGAACAGCTGCTCCTGCGGCTTCAACTTTCCATGCACGGATTGAGGTAAACCATCTGCCTTGGTATTCGCGGGCGTCAATGTCAAAACTAACTTTTACGGTGTTGCCTACCTGTAGAAGTTGGCTAGACTGTTGAATTTTGTCTGAACCGAAAATGTTGAAGTTCAAACGGCGTGGATACTGCGCGCTTGGCTCGCTGTATTCAATGACATAGTCTTGGCTAGCCCACTCGGTGCCGGCTGCGCTGGTTCCTGTACGGATGGGGAGTACTGCAATTACGCGGCCTGTTGCTTCTAGTTGTTGTCCTGTAATATCCATAATTTAAATTATTTACTAAATGATGTGAGTGCTTTTACCAGTTCTTTGTTCTCTTCTGGTGAACCGACAGAAATGCGCACACAATTCTTACACAAAGATACACTATTTCTGTTTCTCACAATTACTCCGCATCCAACTAAATGACTATAAAGTTTGTTGGCATCCGATACTTTTACCAAAATGAAGTTGGCGTCGGTCGGGTAGATTTTCTCTACAAAACTGAATTTGCCGAGTTCTTTTGTCAATTGTTCTCGCTCAGCCAGTATTATCTTTCTCCATTCGTCAACCTTCTCCTTGCCGGCAAGGAGCGTTAGCGCCTGCTTCTGGGTCAGAATGTTGATGTTGTATGGATATTTTACTTTGTTCATCAAGTTGATGATTTCCTCCGATGCAAATGCCATTCCTAGTCTTATTCCTGCGCTTCCCCATGCTTTCGAGAAGGTTTGGAGTATGACGAGGTTCGCATGTTCGTTTAGTTTTGCAACCCAACTTTCTTGACTTGAAAAATCAATGTACGCTTCGTCTACTACAACAATGCCAGCAAAACTATCCAGTATTTTTGTGATTTCTGCGTCGTTCAACGCATTGCCTGTCGGGTTGTTCGGTGAACACAACCATATAACTTTTGTGTTCCCGTCTACTTTCGCCAGTAGCGATTCTGCGGTGAACTGGTAGTTCTCGTCGAGTAATACGGTACGGTATTCAACATTGTTAATGTCGGCACATACTCTGTACATTCCGTATGTTGGCTCAATAGCGACTACGTTGTCGACTTTTGGCTCGCAAAATATGCGGTACATCAAGTCTATGGTTTCATCGCTGCCATTACCCAGGCAGATGTTCTTAGGGGTTGAACCCTTGACTTTTACAATCTGCTTTTTTAACTCTACTTGAAAGGGGTCGGGGTAGCGGTTGTAAGGGTCGTTATATGGATTCTCGTTCGCATCGAGGAATGTCGACGCTTCTCCTGTGAACTCTGTGCGGGCACAAGAGTAGGGCTCTAGTTTCCAGATGTTAGGTCGAACGAGTTTTTCTAATTCGAATTTTGCCATAATTGTGCTGGTTTAAATTCATAATCTGTTTATTTGTCCACTGCCAGTAAACGTAGGGTTACGGCATTTTTGTGGGCAAACAGCTGTTCGTTTTCAGCCATTATCTCAATTGTTGGGCCAATGTTGCGCAAACCTTCTTCCGTGATTTCCTGGTAAGTGATTTTCTTACGGAAACTGTCAAGGTTGACACCGCTATAGGCGTGGGCGTATCCGCTTGTTGGAAGGGTATGGTTGGTGCCGCTGGCGTAGTCGCCTGCGCTTTCCGATGTCCAATAGCCCAAGAAGATGGAACCTGCGTTGTTAATCTGCTCGGCAATGGCTCTGTAGCCTTGTGCTGAGATGATGAGGTGCTCTGGCGCATATTCGTTCGACAAGTCTATAGCTTCGTCCATATCTTTCACAACAAACACTTTGCTGTTGGCGAGACTCTTTTCCGCAATCTCTTTTCTTGGAAGAAGTTGTACTTGTCTTTCTACTTCCTTTATGCAGGCTTCTGCCTGGCTTTCCGAGGTTGTTACCAATATAGCCTGGCTGTCAACTCCGTGCTCTGCCTGGCTCAGTAGGTCGCTGGCTACAAGTACAGGATTGGCGGTCTCGTCGGCTAGCACTTCTACTTCGCTCGGACCTGCCGGCATGTCAATTGCAACATCTTTCAGGCTAACCAGTTGTTTGGCTGCGGTGACATATTGGTTGCCCGGACCGAACACTTTGTAGCACTTAGGCACACTTTGGGTACCATAGGCCATAGAACCAATTGCCTGTACGCCGCCGATTTTGAAAATTCGGCTTACGCCTGCGGCTTTTGCAGCAAATAAAACAGCTGCTGGTACTTTCCCTTCTCTGTTCGGTGGTGTGCATAGGGTTATTTCCTTGCAGCCTGCAATCTTTGCAGGAACTGCTAGCATTAACACCGTGCTGAACAATGGCGCTGTTCCTCCGGGTATGTACAAACCTACCTTTTCTATTGCTTTTGCCTTTTGCCAGCAAGTAACACCCTGGGTCGTTTCTACGCAGGGTAGTGGTTGGTCTTGCGCGGCATGGAATTTCTCGATGTTGTTTTTGGCTCTTACAATAGCGGTTTTCAGGGCTTCGTCTAGTTCTTTTTCGGCTGCGTCAATCTCGGCTTCTGTGACCTGAAGGTTGTCGAGTTTGACGTGGTCGAATTTTTCTTCGTATTCTCTAACGGCTTCGTCTCCGCGTTTCTGTATATCGTCGAGAATGCCTCTAACGGTCGCAAAAAGTTGGGTGGTGTCGAAATGCGGGCGTTCTAGTAGTTTCGCCCACTCTTCTTTTTTTGCATATTTAATTAACTGCATAGCTACTGGGTTTTAGAGAATCATCTTTTCAATAGGTACAACCAAGATGCCTTCTGCTCCGAGTGACTTCAACTGGTTGATTATTTCCCAGAAACAGTCTTCTTCAATTACTGACTGTAGACTCGACCAGCCTGGTGTGTCGAGTGCGGTGATTGTTGGCGCTTTCATGCCTGGAAGTATCTTTCCAACTTCGTCTATCTTGTCGGTTGGAATGTTCATCATGATGTACTTCTTGCCTTCTGCGTTTTTATAGCTGTTGAAACGGAATAAGAGTTCGTCAAGAATCTCTTTCTTTTCTGCGCTCAAGCCTTTATGGCCGATCATGATGGCCTCGCTGTGCATAACAATCTCAACTTCTTTCAGCTTGTTGCTGACCAGTGTGCTGCCTGAACTTACAATGTCGAAAATGGCATCTGCAAAACCTATTCCTGGCGCAACTTCTACTGAACCCATAATTTCGTGGATTTCGGCCTTGATGTTGTTCTTGTCTAGGAACTGTTTCAAAATGTTCGGATATGAGGTCGCAATCTTTTTGCCGTTGAACCACTGTACACCAGGGTAGTTTGCTGCCTCTGCCTCTGGAATTGCTAGTGAAATGCGGCATTTGCTGAAATCGAGGCGTTTGATGATGTCTGCATCTTCTCCCTTCTCTACGAATTCGTTTTCGCCTACAATACCTACATCGGCAATGCCTGCTGCAACAACTTGTGGAATATCGTCGTCGCGCAAGTAAAGGATTTCAACCGGGAAGTTCTTTGCCTTTACTAATAGTGTGCGCTTGCCGCCATCTACTTTAATGCTCGATTCTGCCAACATGGTCGATGTCTCTTCAAACAAACGGCCTTTAGACTGTACTGCAATTCTCAACATAATGATTATATTTTTTATTTGTCTTTATTTTCTGTTTCGTCTTCTAATGTCATATCGCTGTAATAAAACTTGGCGATACTTTCTTCTTTCGAGTAGGTGAAATATAGTGCGGTCGCTTCTGCGCACTTTTCTCCTGCCATGTTTTCTATCCAGCAGTCGACCCATGCCAGGTTGTGTGCCGTCTTTTTCAATTTCCCCTTGATGGTCAGGTACGGATCTGTACTATGGACGGGTTTGATGAATTTTGTGTCGAGTTTGCTGGTCACCCCGGCTACTTTCAGGTCGTGGTGCACAACCCAGGCGGCCACTTCATCCATCAGTGTACACTGTATACCTCCGTGAACCACGCCGGGCCAGCCGGCAAATTTTGCTTTAGGTTCCCATCGGCAGATAATTTCGCCATTTTCTCCTTCCTTAAATTCCATTTGCAGCCCGTCTTCGTTAGAGGCACTGCATCCGAAACATCTGAATTCGGTGAATCTTTTCCAAGGGTTATTGATTTTCCGCATATTTTATAAATAAAAAAAGCTTGCCAATAACGGCAAGCTTTATCTCTTTATAGAAGGTTTAACACACATCCATCTGCTCACCGTTGGTTTAACGCTGATGATGATGGTGGATATGTGAAACATTCTTTTTCATTTCTTCTTTATTATTTCTCTGCAAAAGTAGCGATTTTATTTCGGATTACCTAGACCATAAACAAAAAAAGTCTGGCAAACTGCCAGACTTTTTTATAGGGTATAGTAGTATTAGTACTGTACGTTGAATTTGATAATGTTGTCTTTGATAGACAATACGTGAATCAGGTAGAAGATATCTCCGTATTTGTATACGAGGAATTCGGTCTTTTCCATGCTCAAGTCAGAGAGTGCTGCAAATTTCAACTTTACAGCTTCTGCCTCGAATTCACCTTTCTGTGCTTGCCAGTTGCTGTACTGTTCTTCGTCAATAGCGTAAAGTGCTGCATTGCCAAAGTTCTTCTGGCTTACGCCACCCTGGTCTTTAGTGATGTAGGTGAGGGTGTTGAACTTGTTTGAATACTTTTCGCCTTTTGAGTCGAGGTATACAGTCTGGAGGTTAGAGAGGTATCTCTTTGATGAAGAACCACTACCGCTGTAAGCAAAGTGACCTTTTTCGTTGGTAACATTTACGTTATATGCGTTGATGGCACCCTTCTCGTTGGTAACTTTTATGGTATACTTGCCGTAAACGCCAGTGAAGTTGATGGTCTTTTCTGTTGATGGGTTCTCATAAACGAACTTGTCGTTGTAAACGTTACCAAGTTCGTCAACAACTGGAACACCTACTTCATAACTGTTTGTTACGGTTATCTGAACTTTTTTGATCTTGCTGTTGTCGTTGCTCTTCAAGACGAACTTCAGCATATCGTCCTCGCCAGTTTCGCCTTCGCTACCGAGAATTGTACCTTTGGTAAGAGTAACTTCCTTAGGTGATTCCTCGCCATTAACGGTAAGAGTTACGTTTGCCAATGATACTACTGGAGTGTCATCGTCGTCATCACTGCTACATGATGAAAATCCTACAGAAAGAGTTGCCAGTAGGAATAGGGGCATTAAAAACTTTTTCATTTTCCTATGTTATTTGTGTTAAAAATTTATGCTTCTTCGTTTTCGTCTTCCACCATGTTGTGGAATACGTTCTGTACGTCGTCGTCTTCTTCAATCTTATCCAACAACTTCTGTACCTTTTCGCGCTGTTCTGGTGTTACCTCCTTCATGTTGTTTGGAAGGTATACATATTCGCAGCTGAGAATCTCGAATCCGTTTTCTTCAAGGTAGCCCTGAATCTTGGTTCCGCCTTCGAAGGTGCCTTCAATCAAGATTTCGCCTGCCTCTTCGTCTTTTTCTACGCTCTCTGCTCCGTAGTCAATGAGTTCCAACTCCAATTCCTCTACGTCAACGCCGTCTTTCTTGGCGCGGATTTCGGTCTTGTGGTCGAACAAGAATGAGAGGCTGCCCGAGTTGCCGAGCGCTCCACCATTGTGGTCGAAGTAGTTACGGATGTTTCCTACTGTACGGGTGTTGTTGTCGGTCGCTGTCTCAACAAGGATGGCAACACCGGCAGGGCCGTAGCCTTCATATACAACTACCTTATAGTCGCTTGAATCCTTTTCTGTGGCTTTCTTAATGGCGCGTTCAATGTTATCTTTTGGCATGTTCTCCGTTTTCGCAGTCGCGATAAGGGCGCGCAAACGTGGGTTTCCTGTTGGATCTGGACCGCCAGCTTTTACTGCCATACAGATTTCCTTACCAAGTTTGGTAAATACACGAGCCATGTGGCCCCAACGCTTGAATTTTCTTGCTTTACGGAATTCAAATGCTCTTCCCATAGTATTTTTTTATCTTTATTTGTTTTTTATATACTTTTTTATCGGATGCTTGCTCCAAGTTTGTTCTTGAAGTTCTCAATCAGTTTGTTCATGATGGCATCTATCTGTTGGTCTTTCAACGTCTTTTCTTCATCTTGAAGGATGAATTTAACGGCGTACGACTTCTTGCCAACAATCAGGTTCGCGCCTTCGTATACGTCGAAGAGGTTCACGCTCTTCAACAGCTTTTTCTCTGTCTCGAAGGCTACCTGCTCAATCTGTGCGAAGGTTACGCTCTTGTCTACCAATAATGCCAAGTCGCGCTTTACTGCTGGGAACTTAGGAATGTCGTAGAAAAGAACCTTGTTGTTCTCTATTTCTTTCATCAAGTTTGGCCAGTTGATGTCTGCGAAGAATACTTCTTGTGCAATGTCTATGTCTTTCAAGATGCTCTTCTTTACGCTGCCCATCTTTGCCAAGGTCTTTCCGTTGGCCGATTTTACCTCCAAACCATAGTTGAAGATGTCTTCTGTGCACTCGGTTGTCTTAATCTTCTGACCTACACCTACTCTTGCAAAGATGTTGTTGACGTAGGCACGCAACTGGTAGAAAGTGGTCTTTTCCTGTTTGGCCGACCAACTCTGTGCGGTTTTGTTACCTGTAATCCAAATGCCCAAGTGGAAGTCTTCGCTGTATTGGATGAGCGGTTTCTCTGCTATTGATGGCTTTTCTGGATGGAACTGGTCGCAGTTGCCGAATTCGTAGAACTTGAGGTCCTCGCTCTTTCGCTTTACATTGTGCTCAATGCTTTCCAAGCCTCCAAACAGCAATGTCTGGCGCAGGCAGTTGAGGTCTGAACTCAACGGATTCATCAGCATAACAAGGTTCTCTGCTGGGTAGCTCTTCAAGTTTGTGTAGTACGAACTCTTGGTCAGACTGTTGTTCATAATCTCTTGGAATCCGCAGCCGGTCAACTGCTCAGATATCATATTCTGGATGTTGAAGCTGTTGATTTTTGGAGAGTATGTTATAGAAGAGTGGAGGGTAGTGCTGCACTCGATATTGTCGTAACCGTATATGCGGAGGAGGTCTTCAATTACATCGCAGTCGCGTTGAACGTCTACACGGTAGGTTGGAACTTCCAACTTCATGCCATTAGCGTCTTCGCTGACAACCTTTATTTCCAGACCTTTCAAAATGGTGTGGATGTCGTCTTTTGCAATCTCCTTACCTGTCAGGTTGTTGATTTTCTCGAATGTGATGTCAACAGGGAATGGGGCCACTACGTTAGGGTAGAGGTCGGTAACTTCGCTGCTGATTGTACCGCCTGCCACTTCCTTGATGAGGAGAGCTGCCAGTTTCAAGTTATAATCGCAGCCGTTAGGGTCGCAACCGCGTTCAAAACGGAACGATGCGTCGGTGCTGAGGCCGTGTCTGCGGGCTGTCTTTCTTACGAGAACAGGATTGAAGTACGCGCTTTCAAGCAACACGTTCTTTGTCTTTTCTGTCGTTCCCGATTTCTCTCCACCGAAAACACCGGCAATACACATCGGACCATTTTCGTCACATACCATTAGGTCGCGTTCGTCAAGCTCGCGCTCAACACCGTCGAGTGTGGTGAATTTGGTGCCCTGTGGCAGTGTCTTTACAATAACGTGCTTGCCTGCTATCTGGTCTGCGTCGTATGCGTGCAGTGGCTGGCCCATTGCCATCATAACGTAGTTGGTAACGTCAACAATGTTGTTGATGCTGCGGATTCCGATGCTCTGAAGTGCTCCCTTCAGCCATTCCGGACTCTCCTTTACCTCTACACCGCTAATGGTAACGGCTGTGTAGCGTGGACATGCTTCTGCGCTGTCGACTGTAATTTTATAGGGATTGCTGTTATTATCAACTTTGAAGGCGCTGACATCTGGCTTGCTGAGCTGGTATTTGCCTGGCTTGTGGATGCCAAAGTATGCGTTGAGGTCGCGTGCTACACCATAGTGTGAAGCCGCATCAATTCGGTTTGGTGTGATGTCTACAACAAAGAGGGCGTCGCTCTCTAGGTGGTAGTATTCTTTGGCTGGTGTGCCGACCTTTGCGTCTTCTGGCAATTCTATAATGCCGTTGTGGTCGTTGCCAACGCCAATTTCGTCTTCTGCACAGAGCATACCGTTACTCTCAACGCCGCGCAGTTTCGACTTCTTAATGGTGAACTCTTTATCTCCGTCGTACAGTTTCGTGCCAATTGTAGCGACAATTGTCTTAAGGCCTTTGCGGCAGTTGGCCGCTCCGCAGACAATTTGAACAGGTTCCTGACCGTTGCCCAAATCTACTTTGGTTACGTGCAGGTGGTCGCTGTCGGGGTGCTCTTCACATTCCAAAACCTGGCCGACTACTAATCCTGCCAAACCGCCCTTAATGGTTTGTATCTCTTCCATTCCGTCTATTTCCAGACCAATGGATGTTAATGTTTTTGATACTTCTTCAGGCTCAAGATCGAGGTTGATGTAATTCTTAAGCCATTTGTACGATACGTTCATTTATCTTATTGTTATCTTTTGTTTCCGATGTTTTATATATCAGGTGCTGTCTAATTCACCGAATTACAAAATTATGTATTTTTTAGAAAATAATGAAAAAATGCTGCCCGTTTTGCTTCTCTGTCCCCCTAAATTCCCCAATGATTGCCACAGTCTGTCTCAGATATCATTTCTTTCTGGCCGACTGCTTTTTCAGCTGTTGTGGTGGTTTGCTGGTCGGTGTGTTCTGCCGGTTCCTCGGGGGCTTGACCTTCTTATATGATTTTTCTATGCCTACCGGTAGATTTGCGACATTATTCTATCCCTGTTAGATTAGTCCAGAATTGATTCCAGCCGCCGCCACTTTTGGCGAGAAGTCGCTCATAAGTTGCTCTCAGTACCTGTTGTTCCACTTTGTCAAGTTTTCTATCTCCTCGGTGGAAAGCGGTGATTGTTTGTTCATCAAGTCTATTACTTTCTTCTTGTACTCTTCTAAAGTCATCTGTTGTTGCTGTGTCTCCATTTTGCTAGCGTCTAAATTGTTTTCTTTCTTCTCTGTGGTCGTTGCTAAATTACTTTCCCTCTTTAAATTATCCAAATTTCTCCGTCCCTTTTCTCTTGCCTCTATTCACAGGGGCTTCCCGTTCTTCTCCTTTCCGACAATGGTACGTATCTGTTGTGTATAATCTCTGCACCGATAATGTGATTTCTGGGTGTGTGCCATTCTGTTGTTCATGCGTCGTTCAGGTTTCTCTATCTTTTATTTTGTCGTTTCTTAAAAAATCTGCAATTTTGTAGTTGTTTATGGTCAAAAGACGATAATTATTTTATTAACATTATATTTTTAATAAATGGCTAAAAGTGCATTGCAAATCGCAAGAGCCGCTTACCAACCAAAATTGCCTAAGGCATTCAAGGGTGGCGTAGCTCTTAAAGAAGGTAAAGCAACTGAATCTGTTGCAGACCAGGCTGAAATCAAAAAGTTGTTCCCTAACACTTATGGTATGCCTGTTGTAACATTCGAAGAGGCTTCTGCAAAGTTGTCGATGGGTGATTTCAACGTTGGTGTTATCCTTTCTGGTGGTCAGGCTCCTGGCGGTCACAACGTTATCTCTGGTTTGTTCGACGGTATCAAGTCTATGAACAAGAATGCTAAGCTTTATGGCTTCTTGGGTGGACCTAGCGGTTTGATTGACCACAAGTATATGGAAATCACTGACAAGGTTTCTGATGCTAAGACCCAGATCGACATCAACGAGTATCGTAACACTGGTGGTTTCGATATCATCGGCTCTGGCCGTACTAAGCTCGAAGAAACTGAGCAGTTCGACAAGGGTATCGAAATCTGCAACAAACTTGGCATTAAGGCTTTGGTTATCATCGGTGGTGACGACTCTAACACTAATGCTTGCGTTTTGGCTGAATACTATTTGCAGAAGAACACTGGCATTCAGGTTATCGGTTGCCCTAAGACTATCGACGGTGACTTGAAGAACAGCCAGATCGAAACTTCTTTTGGTTTCGACACTGCTTGTAAGGTTTATTCTGAGGTTATCGGTAACATCATGCGTGATGCTAACTCTGCTAAGAAGTACTGGCACTTCATCAAGTTGATGGGCCGTTCTGCTTCTCACATCGCTCTTGAGTGCGCCCTCCAGACCCAGCCTAACATCTGTATCGTTTCTGAAGAGGTTGAACAGAAGAAGATGACTCTTTCTCAGATCGTTAACAGCATCGCTGACGCTGTTGCCGCTCGTGCTGCACAGGGCAACAACTTCGGTGTTGTTCTTATCCCTGAAGGCTTGATCGAGTTCATCCCTGAAATGAACGTCCTCATCAAGGAATTGAACGACTTGTTGGCTGCTGAGTCTGACGTTAAGGCTGCTGTCGCTAAGTTGTCTGCTAACAGCAAGGCTGTTTACGAAAGCCTTCCTGAAGCTATCGCTAAGCAGTTGACTTTGGAGCGTGACCCTCACGGTAACGTTCAGGTTTCTTTGATTGAAACTGAGAAGTTGCTTATCGAAATGGTTAAGACTCGTTTGGCTGCTATGAAGGCTGAAGGTAAGTATGTGGGCAAGTTCTCTGGTCTCGGCCACTTCTTCGGTTACGAAGGCCGTTGCGCTGCTCCTTCTAACTTCGATGCTGACTACTGCTACAGCCTCGGTTTCAATGCTGCTAACCTGATTGCTTCTGGCAAGTCTGGTTACATGTCTTTGATCAAGAATACTACCAAGTCTTCTGACCAGTGGATTGCTGCAGGTGTTCCTATCACAATGATGATGAACATGGAAAAACGTCACGGAGCTATGAAGCCTGTTATCCGCAAGGCTTTGGTTGAACTCAATGGCGCACCGTTCAAGGAACTTGAAAAGCATCGCGCTGAATGGGCTATCAACACCTGCTTCGTTTATCCTGGTCCTATCCAGTACTTCGGTCCTTCTGAAGTTTGCGACCTCCCTACCAAGACTCTTGCTCTTGAGCAGGCTGGTAAGTAATCGTTGGCAAACATATATTTTAAAGCCAGGCCTTGTGCCTGGCTTTTTTTGTTTGGTGGTTTAGGTGAACTATTGTGTGCTTTCTTTGTTTAATTTTTTTACCTTTGCTTGCCAATTATAATTTTGATATGATATTCCGTGATTTGAAGGACTCTCTTAGCGAATATATCGGAGAGTCGCCCGTCTTATCTTTTATTTTCAATAAGAAGCTCATTGCTGTTGCTTCGTTTATCTTTTTAGTCCTTTTTTTTATCGGGTGGTTCTTTTCTACGCGCCCTAAGTTGGTGTCTTGCTCCGAACCGGGTAGAATGCCGTCGTTCTACAATCTGAAGGAATGGAGTAAAATGAAGCGGCTGACGGTTGAAGGTATGGTCGATGATACCGATTTGGCCTTCTTGAATCTTTATGCTTCTTCTTTAGAGGTTTTAGACCTTTCGGCTGCTAACCTGAAAAGCATTCCCGACAGTGCTTTTGTTAACAGTTCTAGCCTAAAGCAGGTTATTTTGCCTGAAACGCTGGTCTCGTTAGGTAAATCGGTTTTTTCAGGTTGTTCTAGGCTGTCTGATGTCGCTTTGCCTCCGCGCGTGGTGGAAATAGGCGATGATGCCTTTTACGGGACTTCTGTTTCATCTTTTGTCATTCCTTCTACGTTGAAAAGGGTAGGGGCTGGTGCTTTTGCTAGCAACCGGTTGTCGAAAATTAGTGTTGCTGAGGGCAATTGCTCTTTCAAGGTGGTCGACAATGTGCTTTTCAATTCCGACAATTCTGTGCTCATTCAATATCCTGCTATGAAGGACAATGACGAGTTCGTGGTTCCTGCCGGTGTGAAGCTGATTATGTCGAATGCCTTTGCGGGTGCCCGCAAATTGTCGAATGTGTCGTTTCGTTCCGAAAAGATTGCTTTCGGCGATGGTGTTTTCAAAAATTGCGCCTCTCTGCATTCGTTTAATTTCCCTTGTTGCATCGATACTATCCCAAGCAGTTTTTTCGAGGGATGCGTTGCGTTGGCTCGTGTTAAAGTTTCGCCTAGTTTAAAGATGGTGTCTGACTATGCATTCTGGAATTGTCCTAATTTGAAAGACATTCAGTTGCCGAAGTCTGTTGACGTTGTTGGCGATTTTGCTTTCGCTTATTGTAAATCGCTTTCTGGTGTCGATATCTCCTCTGTAAAGCAGTTGGGTAGGTTCGCTTTTGCTTATTGCGTTGGTTTGAATGCTATAACTATACCTAATTCTGTAAAATCGATTGGCGAGTCGGCATTCTGTAATTGTGAGAATCTCTGCAAGCTGGTTGTCCCTTCTAGTGTCAAACAGATTGGTGACAATGCCTTTTCGGGATGTTTCTCGTTGGTTGAGGTAAAACTGGACGAGGGTCTGGAAGGCTTGGGCGCTATGGCGTTCTCTTCTTGTTCTAGTTTGGAGGTTATTGAACTCCCAGCCTCTTTAACCTATATCTATGGCGATTGCTTTAATGGTTGTACCAAGTTGTCTTCTTTGAGTGTAAAGGCGGTTCTGCCTCCTGAATGTAGAAATGCCTTCCCTGCTCCGCTGACCACCAATTGCACATTGTATACACCGTATTCTTCTATTCCACGCTACCAGTTTGAAGACGGTTGGAATAAGTTCTTCAGGGTTCAGTCGTTGACTAAATAACGTTTGTTTTGATTGGTTTAAAGTGATTGATAAAATGGTAGTTGGTTCTTTTGCTTTTTTAGTTGGCAAATGTACCCATATATACAAAAAAGGGCTACAAACGTAGCCCTTTTTCTATGTATGTAATACCGATATCTTGTTAGATGATTTCGATGCCTTGTTCTGCGCAGAGTTTCAAACTCAACTCCTTTAGCTTGAACTTCTGAATTTTGCCGCTTCCTGTCATCGGGAACTCCTTGATGAAGAAAATGTATTTTGGCACTTTGTAGCGTGCAATCTTTCCTTTGCAGTAGTCTTGGATGTCTTCGGCTGTAATGCTGGCACCCTCCTTCAAGATGATGAATGCGCCAACGGCCTCACCATATTTTTTCGATGGAACGCCGGCTACTTGAACGTCTTTTATTTCTGGCAACTGGTATAGGAATTCTTCAATCTCGCGCGGATAAATGTTCTCTCCACCACGGATAATCATATCCTTAATTCGTCCGGTTATTTTGTAGAAGCCGTCTTCGTCTTTTACACCGAGGTCGCCTGAGTGCAGATAACCGTTTGCGTCAATGATTTCTTCTGTAGCCTTCGGATTGTTGTAATAGCCTTTCATTACGTTGAAACCCTTACAGCACATTTCACCCTGTTCGCCTGGCTTACAGAATTCTCCAGTTTCTGGGTTGATGACCTTCACATCGACAAATGGGAAGTCGGTGCCCACTGTGGTGGCGCGTTTCTCTATTGGGTCGTCTATGTTGGTCTGGGTCATTCCTGGCGAAGTCTCTGTCAGACCGTATACGCTGGTTACCTTCAGGAACATCTTCTTTTCTACCTCCCTCATCAACTCGATAGGGCAGAGCGAACCTGCCATAATACCTGTTCTGAGGCACGAGAGGTCGAACATGTCGAACATAGGGTGGTTTAGTTCTGCTATAAACATGGTTGGCACTCCGTAGAGGGCCGTACAGCGTTCTTTATGCACTGATGCGAGAACTACAAGCGGGTCGAATTTTTCTACCATCACCTCGGTCGAACCGTGTGTCAGACAGTTCATTGTTGCTAGCACGACGCCAAAACAGTGGTAGAGTGGAACACAAACGCAAAGTTTGTCCTCTTTGGTGAAGTTCATGTTCTCGCCGGTAATGTAACCGTTGTTTGTTATATTGTGGTGGGTAAGCATTACACCTTTTGGGAAACCGGTTGTTCCTGAGGTGTACTGCATGTTCACTACGTCGTGGCAGTTTACCTTTTTCTTGGCTTCTTCAAGTACGCTGTCTTCCAGGTTTTCGCCAAGGAGCATCAATTCGGCAGTGTTGTACATGCCGCGGTGCTTCTCCTGACCGACGTAGATGACGTTGCGCATCTTGGGGAAGTTCGGATTGTTTATGTGGCCTCTCTGGTTCGTCTTTAACTCGGGCAGCATCTTGTAGGTCATTTCCACATAGTCGCTTTCCCATGTTCCGTCTGTAATACAGAGGGTATCCATGTCTGAATCCTTGCAAAGGTATTCCAGCTCGTTCTGTTTGTAGTTGGTGTTTACGGTTACCAAGACAGCGCCTATTTTGGCTGTCGCATACAGAAAGGTTAGCCAGTCGGGTACATTATAGGCCCATATTCCGACATTACTGCCTTTTTTAACGCCAAGTGCCAACAGACCTTTGGCAAAATTGTTTACTCTTTCGTCGAACTGCTTCCAGGTGAAGCGTAAGTTGCGGTCGGAATATACTATATATTCGTGGTCAGGAATGGTTTTTGCCCAGTGTTCCAACCAGTCACCCAATGTCCTGTCCGATAGTTGCAGATTTTTTGTTTCTAATCCCATAAGGTTATTTCTAGTTTTGGATTAAGACAAAGTGTATAATACTGCAATGAATGTTGCCTTTTTACCTGCTGCTGCGTGCAGGTGGTGCTTAACGATGGAGTCGAAGTAGATGCTGTCGCCTTTGCCGAGTCGGTACTGGCTCTTGCCATAGTCTAGTTCCAGTTCGCCGTCGAGCACGTAGATAAATTCTTCTCCTTCGTGAGCCGATGCCGGAAAGTCTTTCTTTTCTCCCTCTTCTAGTGTGATGAAGAAGGGCTCCATATGGCGCCCACTCTTACTTTGTGCTAGTGAGTAGTAGTTCATGCCTTCCTGGCTGGCGCATGAGTTGTTTGAAAGGCTGATGCCTGCAGGCATATTGTTGGCACGGGTCACAACTGGACCTAGCTCTTCCGAATCATCAAGGAAGGTGCCCAAACGGACGCCTAATCCTCTCGATATTTTAATAAGTGGTGCTAATGCTGGGATATCTTTTTCGTTTTCTATAAAATTGATAACCTCTTCCGACACACCGCTTCTTTCTGATAATGCCTCTACTGTTAGTTGTTTCTGTTCGCGAATTGATTTTATTTTTTCGCCAACGATGATTTTGTTTGACATGATATTGTAATGTTTTAATGCTATACAAAATTACTCTTTTTTCGTTTCCTTTATAAGATTTTCATTGTGAAAATTCCGCCTTTGTTGCTGATTATTAATTACTTTTGCACAAATTAGATTGGAATGTGCAAAAAAATGCACACCAGATAGTCTGGTGTGCATGGTCTGTCGGTGCTCCCTATTTTAAATTGTTTTTTGTATATATACAAAGAGGGGACATATCTCTTTTGGATATGTCCCCCTCTCTTATAGGTTTTCCTTACGGATAAATTGCTTTATTTAGCAACCAGCATCTTGACGTGGTTAACGCCTTTCTTTGTTGTAACACGTACAAAGTAGGTGCCCGGAACAAGATTTGCTCTCACGTCAGAACTATAGTCTGTTGCTACAACTACTCCAAGTGTGTTGATGATTTCAACCTTGAGTACTTCTTCGTTGCTTACGAGAGTGAAGCTACCGTCATTTGGATTTGGAGTGAGTTGTACACCTGCGTTTACATTAGCGATGTTTTCTGTAGCATCTGATGTGATCTTAATAGCCACATTGTAGAGCTGGCAGTCTTCAAATGCAACCACTGTGGTGTCGTGTTTGTAGGTTACGCCTTGGAAATCGACAAAGTCTTTTCCATTTTCACTCTTTATCTCTTTTTCCTTTATTTCTGGAGCTGGCTTCCAAATCTTGAAGCTGCCGCAGAGGTGGAGCATAGAGAGGTAGTGAACCAAACCGTCGTAGTAGCGGTAGGTGCCAGTTGCGAGGCCTGCGTTCCATGCTTTGTTCAAGTTTGTCCTTACTTGTTTTTCGTATGAAGGGTTGTTCAACAATGCGTAGCAGGCAACTGCGTTAGCGCCAGTCTCACCCAAAGTGTAGCTTTCGCCTGGGTTTGAACCGTCCCAGTCGAAGCGTGCGTGCTGGTAACCGTCTTTCTCAAAGAAGTCGATGATGCGTTTTGCCATTGTTTCCTGTCTTTCGGCATCTACGCCGAACAGGTAGTAGTCCATACCGAAGTTCATGGCGCAACGCATTGCGTCGTACATATATCTGTGTGAATTGTTGTTGTAAGACACAGACTTAGGAGTCCCATCGAAGTTGTTGTAGTCTGAGAACAAACCTGAGCTTGTATTCGAAGACTTGTACAAGTGAGTACGGGTTGCAGCTGCAGCTTCAGCCCACTTGCTGTTGTTGGTTTCAGACCAGCGTGAGAACAAGTCTACGAATGCAGGAAGGTCGTACGATGGGTCTGAGAAGTCTGAACAGTTGTATGGCTGGAATGTAACCACTTTCTGAGACTCGTTGAACAACGAACCAGTTCCACCTTTCCACATGTGCGA